>RCMZ01000040.1_pt1 | contig 103537 bp, 97 predicted proteins | sample 2041141 | NCBI WGS metagenome assembly RCMZ01 (sample SAMN09708263, study PRJNA481090) | Wastewater metagenome, whole genome shotgun sequencing project. | biome: sewage; isolation source: Davis station wastewater (DW) | place: Antarctica: Davis Station | collected 2010-03-01 | reverse complement strand
CGCCGCGGCGCTTGCGTCGCCCGCCGCCTCGCCCGCCTGCTCGCCCCCCTCCTCCGCGCCGCACAGCGGCAGCAGCTCGACGCGGCCGGGCAGCGCGCCGGCCAGCGATTCCTGCTCGCGGAAGGGACGGAAGGCCGCCTCTTCGAGGAACAGCGAGTTGACCACGTCGATGATCGGCTGCGCGTTGCGCCGCGTGGCGTCCTGCTCGCAGCGCGCGGCGCCGAACTCGCGCGCCAGGAAGTCGGCGGCGGCGGCGAACAGGCGCGGCTCGGCGCGCCGGAAGCGGTAGATCGACTGCTTCGGGTCGCCGACCAGGAAGACGCACGGACGGGAACCGTCCGAATAGGCGCCGAGCCAGGCGAGCAGGATCTGCCACTGCAGCGGGTTGGTGTCCTGGAACTCGTCGAGCAGGACGTGCCGGTAGCGCGTGTCGAGGCGGGCCTGCACGAAGGCCGCCGTCGCGTCGTCGCGCAGCAGCTGCAGGACGCGCCATTCGGCGTCGACGAAGTCGATCTGCCGGCGCGCCGCCTTGTACGCGTCGACGTGCGCGAGAAAAGCGCGCAGGACGGCGCCGATGCGCCGGTTGAAGGCGTAGGCGCGCTCCTCGCACTGGCGCGCCAGGCAATCGAGGAGACGGGCGCCGAGGCGGGCGTGCAGATCGAGGAAGCGCACCGCGCCGTCGGCGCCGAAACGCTTGTCGAGCGCTTTCGACGGCTTGCGCGCGCGCAGGGTGCCGCTCGCGGTGAGCAGGGCGGAACAGAGGCCGGCGAGACGCCGCGCCGGCGCATCGGCAGACGTATCGGCCGGCGCATCGGTGAGCGCGGCGGCCAGTTTCTGCGCGAGGCCGCGGTCGGTGTCGAGCTCGCTCATTTCGAGCAGGCCGAGGTAGGCGTGGAAATCCCCCGCCCAGCCGGCGACGAAGAAATCGTCGAGCGCCGTCGCGCCCTCGCCGACGCCGAGCCGCTCGCGCAGTTCGTCGAGCACGCGCGGCAACACGCCGTCGATCCCGCCGGAGCCGTCCGCATCGCCGGCGCAGGCCAGCCACTCGGCGCGCCGCTCGAAACCGCGCCGGACCAGCCGCCGCGTCGCGTCGAGCCCGGCCTCGGCGAGCAGCCAGACGAAATCCTGCGCCAGCGCTGCGCGCTCGCCGGCCGCGGCGTCCCTGGCCTCCTCTTCGCCCGCTTCCGGCGCGCCGGCCCCGTTCAGCGTCGCCGCGAAGGACTGCCACCATTCGTCGAACTGGCGCGACCCTGCGTCGGCGAGCGTCGCGCCGGCCAGGTTGGACGACAGCGGCGCCGCGTCGACGAGCTGCAGGAACCAGCCGTGGAAGGTATTCACGGCGAGCCCCGGCTGTGCGGCGATCACCCGTTCGTAGAGCGCGCGGGCGCGGCGCAGCGTGTCGCCGTCGGCGGCGATGCCGCGCTCGGCGAGGAATTGTCCGACCTCGGCGTCGTCGCGCGTGGCAAGCAGGCGCAGCCAGTCGACGACGCGCTCCTCGATCTCGCGCGCCGCCTTGCGCGTGAAGGTGATCGCCAGGATTTCGCCGGGCGCCGCGCCGGCCAGCAGCAGGCGCACGATGCGCGAGGCGAGCAACCAAGTCTTGCCGCTCCCGGCACAGGCCTCGACGACGACGCTGCGCGCCGGATCGAGGGCCACCGCGACAAGGCCGTTGCCGCGCTCAGCCGACATGGTCCCTCCGGCACAGGCCGCGCATCTCGCACCACGCGCAGGCGCTCTCGGTGCCGTGCGCGGGCAGCGCGGCGCCGGCGCGCATGGCATCGAAGGCGGCGCACAGACGCTCGCCCTGCGCCGCGGCGGCCTGCATCAGGCCGCCTTCGTCGCCCCCATCGCCCTCCTCGCGCTCCCCGCCCTCGCCGGCGGCGACCGCCTCGACGCGCTCGTCGTCGAGCGCGACGTAGGCCGCCTGCGCGCAATCGCCGTGCAACAGCGCGTACGCCGGCAGCTGCACGTCGTCGGCCAGGCGATCGCGCACCTTCTTCGCGGTCTGCGTCTTGTAGTCGAGCAGCGAAACGCCGGCCGCCCCCAAGTCGACGCGGTCGATGCGCCCGTAAAGCTCGAAGCTGTCGCCCGCCGCGAGCGGCAAGGCGCGGCTGACCGGGGTTTCGGCCTGCTGCCAGAACCAGCCTTCGGCCTCGCGCCGGCGCTGCCAGTCGAGATAGGCGGCGAGCCGCTGCTCCCAGCGCAGGCGCCAGCCGACGGCCAGGAAATTCTCCGCGACGGCCGGCGCAAAGACCTCTTCGACGCAGGCGCGCAGCGCGTCCAGCGCCGCCGCTTCGGTCAGCGCCGAAACGCGCGGATGGCGCTCGTGAAAGCGTTCGAGCACGCGATGCACGAGGGCGCCGTAGTCGCTCTTGTCCATCTCTTCGCTGACCTCGTCGAGTTCGCCGAGGCCGAGCACGTGGCGCGCGAAGAAGCGGTAGGGGCAGGCCACCAGACTGGCGTAGCCGCTCACCGAGACACGCTGCGGGAGCAAGGCCGGCGGCGCGGACGGCGCGGCGCGCTGCGCCGGCCCCGGCGCGGTCGCCGCATCGGGCGCCGGCTCGGGACGCGCCGGCAGCGGCGCGCGGTTCAGGTCGTCGCCCCACGCCAGCAGATGCAGCGTCGCCAGCAGATCGAGTTCGGGCGCCAGCAGATTGGCCTCGCCGTCGCGCTCGGCCTGCCAGGTAATCCCGACGCGCGGCACGCTGGCGAACAGCAGTTCGAGGTCGCGGCGCAGCGCGCGCTCGGCTTCGAGGCGCGTCGGCAGCCCCAGCTCGCGCCGCACCGACTGGTTGAAGAAGGCGCCGCCGGCGGCCGGCGCCAGCTGCCGGGCGTCGCCGCCGAGCAGCAGCGCGGCTTCGAAACGGCGCAGACAGACGGCGTTGAGCGGCGTCAGCACGATGCTGCTCGACACGCCGGCGTCGCGGAAGCTGGCGGCCTCGAGTTCGCGGCCGAGCCAGTCGCGCCACGCCGCGAAGGAAAACAGCGCGCCGCTGCCGTCGAGTTCCTGGCGGCGCGCGGCGAGCAGTTCGAGCAGCGCCTGCCCGGCGACGTCGGCGAGCAGGGCCGAGCGTGCGCCGAGTGCTTCGAGCGCCTTGTCGAGGCGGTCGAGCCAGCGCGCGAGCGGCGCCGGGCGCGCCCGCAGCAGGCGGCACGCCGCCTCGACGCGATCGAGCAGGGCGAGCGCATCGCCCTGCGCCGGCGCGGCGGCACGGGCCGCGCCATTGCCGTCGCCCGCCTCCGCGCCGGCGTTCGCGCGGCGCATTTCGCGTTCCTCGTATTCCAGGACACAGCGCCGGATGCGCGGCAGGCCGGAGCGGACCGAAGCTGCGCGCGTCGCCGCTTCGAGACGCCAGACCGCCGCCTTGCGTCGCGACTCGTCGAGATCGGCGAACAGGAAGGGCGATTTGCAGAGGTCGAGCAGATCGCGGTAGTAGGCGCCGCCCGTCGCCGTTTCGAGCAGCGCGTCGAACGCCGCGGCGGCACGCGAGGTGGACAGCAGCCAGCCGGTCTCGTCGACGGCGAGGATGCCCTCGCGCTCGAGCAGCGCGCGCACGCGGCGCGCGGTCAGCCGGTCCTCGGTGATCAGCACGATGCGGCGCAGCCCCTGCGCCAGCCAGTCGGCGACGCGCGCCACGGCGGCCAGCGCCTCGGGTTCGCGCCCGCTGGCCGGCAACAGTTCGATGCGGCCGGCCAACGGGCTCTGCGGCAAGGCCGCACGCAGCGCCGCCGCACGCTCGTAGAGCGGAGGCGCCTCGCATTCGGGCCAGGCGGCAGCCAGCGCGGCCATCAGAGGCGTCGCGCCGGCGGCGCGCGGGGCCGGATGGAAAACGGCGAGTGGCTGGCGTTCGCCGTAACGGACGAGAAAATCGCGCTCGGCCGGATCGAGCGCCTCGTCCGGCGTCGCGTCGAGCAGCACGAACAAGGGGCGCCCGGCCTCGGCCGCCAGACGCCCGAGGCGCAGGCGATAGACGCCGGCCGCGTCAGGGCGCCCGACCGCCGCCAGCGCGCGCCACAGTTCATGGACGACGCGCGCCTCGAAGGCGAGCGGCTGCGACGCGCGCAGGGCGTAGGCGCGCTCAAGCTGCGCGGCGAGCGCGGCTTCGTCGTCGGGCAGGTGCGCCGCCGCCGCTGTCAGTTCGTCGAAGAGCGCGGCCATTTCCGAGGCGATGCCCCACAGCGCGCCCTCGTCGAACCACTCGCGCGCGCGCAGCGCCTCGTGCAAAAGCACAAGGCGCTCGCTGTCGGCCAGCGGTTCGGGAATATCGGGCAGCGCTTCGTTGCCCGCCCAGTGGCTCAGGGTGTCGAACTGCGGCAGCAGGAGCGGCCGCCCGGCGGCGCGCACCAGCGCCTGCCGCAGCTCGACGCCGATCGGCAAGGCCGGCACGAGGACGAGCAGCGTCGAGAGGTCGGTGCCGAGCCCCCAGGCAGCGGCGCGTTCGAGCAGCGCGGCGGCGACACGGTCGAGGAAGCTCTCGTCGGCCGCGAGCGGCGTCGACGGCATCGCTTCCGGCCAGGGCTCGCCGGCCGGGGGGAAAAGACTCATGAGAACGCGGAGAAGATGCGGTGGAGTTAGAGCGTGCGGTCAGCGCTGCAGGTCCTTCAGCTTGTCCGGCCGGTGGTTCCAGTCGTCGGCGTCGGGCAGCGGATCCTTGCGTTCGGCGATGACCGGCCAGGTCTTGGACAGCTCGGCGTTGAGCGCGATGAAAGCGCGCTGCGCGTCGGGTACGTCGTCCTCGGCGAAAATCGCTTCGGCCGGGCACTCGGGGACGCACAGCGTGCAATCGATGCACTCGTCCGGGTCGATCACCAGAAAATTGGGGCCCTCGCGAAAACAATCGACGGGGCAGACATCAACGCAATCGGTGAACTTGCACTTGATGCAGTTTTCGGTAACGACGTAGGCCATTTTTTGCGCCTCGGAAAGTTGGGGCAGAAAACTATAGCGCATTTGCCGTACATTTACCGTTTGCGGGGTCTGGCTTGCTTCCCTTGCCGGTTTTTTTTCGCTAGGATAGCCCGGCTGAAGAATTAAAACCCCTTCCCGTTCCAGATCCCATTCCAGATTCCGCAAGAGGCTTTTTGATGAGCGAACACATCCATTACGTAACCGACGACAGCTTTGGCACCGAAGTGCTGCAATCGCAGCAGCCGGTCCTGGTCGACTACTGGGCCGAATGGTGCGGTCCGTGCAAGATGATCGCCCCGATCCTCGACGAGATCGCCAACGAATACGCCGGCAAACTGAAAGTCGCCAAGCTGAACATCGACGACAACCAGAAGACGCCGGCCAACTACGGCATCCGCGGCATCCCGACGCTGATGCTCTTCAAGAACGGCAACATCGAGGCCACCAAGGTCGGCGCGCTCTCCAAATCGCAGCTCACCGCCTTCATTGACAGCAACCTTTAAAGCCGTTAGGCTCCGCCTGAAAGTTCGCCTCGCGCCGCGCCGGATAAGAACCACCAACAGGCCCCCGCAGGACTTTCAGGCGTAACCCTCTCCCGCAGCACTGATCCGGCAAGCCCCCCGCACACTCCACAAGCACCCTACGCGTATCCTCGCGACCCGCGCCCGGCGCATCCTGTTCTTCCCCTCTCTCCTCTGCGCAAATGCATCTATCCGAACTCAAAGCCCTACATGTAAGCCAGCTTCTCGAAATGGCCGTCACCAACAACATCGACGGCGCCAATCGCCTGCGCAAACATGAGCTGATTTTCGCCCTGCTCAAAAATCAGGCCAAGAAAGGCGAGAGCATTTTCGGCGACGGAACGCTGGAGGTTCTGCCCGACGGTTTCGGTTTCCTGCGCTCGCCGGACACCTCGTACTTGGCCAGCACCGACGACATCTACGTCAGCCCGAGCCAGATCCGCCGCTTCAATCTGCACACCGGCGACACGATCGAGGGCGAGATTCGCACGCCGAAAGACGGGGAACGCTACTTCGCGCTGGTCAAGGTCGACAAGATCAACTACGAACTGCCGGAAGCGTCGAAGAACAAGATTCTCTTCGAGAACCTGACGCCGCTGCATCCGGCAGAGCACATGAAACTCGAACGCGACATCCGCGGCGAGGAAAACATCACCAGCCGCATCGTCGACATCATCGCGCCGATCGGCAAGGGCCAGCGCGGCCTGCTCGTCGCCAGCCCGAAGAGCGGCAAGACGGTGATGATGCAGCACATCGCGCACGCCATCACCAGCAACCACCCCGACGTCTCGCTGATCGTCCTGCTGATCGACGAACGCCCCGAGGAAGTGACCGAAATGACGCGCTCGGTGCGCGGCGAAGTGGTCGCCTCGACCTTCGACGAGCCGGCCACGCGCCACGTGCAGGTCGCCGAAATGGTCATCGAGAAGGCCAAGCGCCTCGTCGAGCACAAGAAGGACGTGGTCATCCTGCTCGACTCGATCACCCGTCTGGCGCGCGCCTACAACACCGTGCAGCCGGCCTCCGGCAAGGTGCTGACAGGCGGCGTCGACGCCAACGCCCTGCAGAAGCCGAAACGCTTCTTCGGCGCGGCGCGCAACATCGAGGAAGGCGGCTCGCTGACGATCATCGCCACCGCGCTGATCGACACCGGCAGCCGCATGGACGACGTGATCTACGAGGAATTCAAGGGTACCGGCAACATGGAGATTCACCTGGATCGCCGCATGGCCGAGAAGCGCGTCTACCCCGCGATCAACGTCAACCGCTCGGGCACCCGCCGCGAGGAACTGCTGCTCAAGCCCGACGTCCTGCAGAAGATGTGGGTGCTGCGCAAGCTGCTCTACAACATGGACGACCTCGACGCGATGGAATTCCTGCTCGACAAAATCAAATCCACGAAGAGCAACGGCGAGTTCTTCGACGCAATGCGCAGATAAACGCCGGCGCATTGCAATATCCCGAGAAACCGAGGATAATGCCGCGTTCCATGGGGCCGGTCACAACCGCCGGCCGAGTCGAGACTTACAGGAAGACACACGATGAAACCCGAAGGCCATCCCGAATACAACGAAATCCAGGTGACCTGCTCCTGCGGCAACACCTTCGCGACCAAGTCGACGATGAAGAAAGCGCTGCACGTTGAAGTGTGCTCGGCCTGCCATCCGTTCTACACCGGCAAGCAGAAGATCGTCGACACCGCCGGCCGCGTCGAGAAGTTCAACCAGAAGTACGGCGCGATGCGCAAGTCGGCCTGAGCACGGGCCGCAACAAGCGAGTCAATCCAGTAGACTCGACAGAAAAGGCAGCCCGACGGCTGCCTTTTTCATTTCCCGCAGTGTTTCCGCTCTCTCGCACCATCGGCAACAACAACAGTCAGGCGCCAACGATGCCCGTACGACCCGACGACAGCCCGTCCCGAGGAATCACCCTGCCGCCGCACGGCTGGGGACTCGCTATTCTTCTCGTCCTCTACATCCTGCCCGGATTGATCGGTCACGATCCCTGGAAGGTCGACGACGCGGTGACGATCGGCGTCGTGCACTCCATGCTGCGCGACGGCCACTGGCTGATGCCGCACCTCGCCGGCCAGCCCTACCCCGACGCCCCGTTCTACTACTGGATCGCGGCGGCCTCGGGCCAGCTCTTTTCCTGGCTGCTGCCGCTGCACGACGCCGCGCGGCTGGCGAGCGGCGCCCTGACCCTGCTCGCGCTCGGCTTCATCCTGCTCGCCACGCGCGAACTGCACGGCCGCGAGAACGCCGCCGCCGGCCCGCTGATCCTGGCCGGCAGCATCGGCTTCCTCTTCCACGCGCACGAGGCGCAGCCCATGCTGGCCGCGCTCACCGCGCACACCGCCGCCTACTGGGGACTCACGCTGCTCGCGCGCCGACCACGGGCCGGCGGGCTGATCTTCGGCGGTGCGGCCGGCTTCGCCTTCCTCGCCAACGGCCTGATCACGACGCTGGCCCTGCTGCCGATCGCCCTCTTCGCCGGAATCCATGCGAGCAACCGGAAACAGGCGCTCGGCGCGCTGCTCGCCGGCCTGTTGCCGGCGCTCGCGCTGCCCGCGCTGTGGCTGCTTCCCGTGCTCGACCTCGCACCCGAGTACTTCGCGGCGTTCTGGCAAGGCGAACTGCGGGCGCCGGCCAGCGAGGTTTCGACCTGGCACAACGTCTGGCAATACCTCGAACTGCTGCCGTGGTACGCGTGGCCGGCGCTGCCGCTCGCCGCATGGACGCTGTGGCGCCGGCGCCGCGTCCTGGGCAGCGCCCCGGTCGCCCTCCCGCTCGCCGCCTTCGTCACCATGCTGCTGATCCTCGGCCTCTGCTTCAGCGCGCGCAGCGCGCCGACGCTGCTGCTGCTGCCGCCGCTGGTCCTGCTCGCGGCGCCCGGCGCCGCCATCCTGCGCCGCGGCGCGGCCAACGCCTTCGACTGGTTCGGGATGATCACCTTCAGCCTGTTCGCAGTGCTCGCCTGGGTCGGCTGGAGCGCGATGGTCTTCGACTGGCCGACGCGCCTCGCGCGCCAGGTCGTCCGCCTGGAGCCGGGCTTCGTCGGACACTTCAGCCTGCCGGCCTTCGCCGTCGCCCTGCTGGCGACGCTGGCCTGGGCCTGGCTGATCGCCAGCAGCCCGCGTTCGCCGATGCGCGGCGTCACCCACTGGATGGCCGGCGTCACCCTCTTCTGGCTGCTCATCGCCGTACTCTGGATGCCGTGGATCGATTACGGCAAGACCTACCGCCCGCTTTCCGGCGAACTCGCCCGGGCGCTGCCGGCCAAGCACGGGTGCATCGCCAGCGACCTGCCGCGCGCGACGCTCGCCTCGCTTGATTACTTCGATGGAATCCGCACGCTACCCATCGCGAGCGCCGCCGGCAAACGCTGCGACTGGCGGCTGACTCCCGGCACCGGCGTCGAGGACGGCGCACCGCGCGGCGCCAAGTGGCGCAAGGTGTGGGAAGGCGGCCGGCCGAGCGACCGCCGGGGGAAACTCTATCTCTACCGGCGGGAAGCGGCGGCGCCCGAAACGAGCGCCGGAAAAGACGACGGAGAATCCGGCGAGCGCGCCGCCGGATAGGCGCGAAAAGCCGCTGCGCAGGCAAACGGAAACGCGCCGGACGGAACGCCGGAGCACCTCCACGGAGCCGGCAGCGCAACCGCGCCGGCCCCCGGCCCGCCCTCAGCTGCCGGCGCCGCCCATCTGCGACTGCAGATAGTTCTTCAACCCGATCATGTCGATCAGCCCGATCTGCTGCTCCAGCCAGTGGGCATGATCCTCCTCGGTGTCGTCGAGCATCTTTTCCAGCATCTCGCGCGTCACGTAGTCGCCGAGCGCCTCGCAGCGCGCGATCACCTGCTTCAGCTCGGCCACCACCTGATACTCGACGGCGAGGTCGTTCTTCAGCATCTCCGGCACGTCCTTGCCGATGGTGAGCGGCGACGAGGGGACGCCGACCGGCGTGCCGTCGAGGAAGAGGATGCGCTTGATCAGCCAGTCGGCGTGCTCGGTTTCGTCCTGCATCTCGTGAAAGACGCGCGCGAACAGTTTCTGATAGCCCCAGTTCTCGTACATCCGGGCATGAATGAAGTACTGGTCGCGCGCCATCAGCTCGCCGGCCAGCAGGCCGTTCAACATCCCGATGATTTCCTTGTTGCCCTTCATGGCTATCCCCTCAAAGCTTGATGAAATGTTCGCGGTAGTATTTGAGTTCCTCGATCGACTCGCGGATGTCGGCCAGCGCCGTGTGGTCGGCCTTCTTCACGAAGCCCTTGGCCACCTCCGGCTTCCAGCGCCGGCACAGCTCCTTGAGCGTGCTCACGTCGAGGTTGCGGTAGTGGAACCAGGCTTCGAGCTGCGGCATGTAGCGCACCATGAAGCGGCGGTCCTGCCCGATCGAATTGCCGCACATCGGCGTCGCGCGCTGCGGCACGTACTCCTGCATGAACGCCAGCGCCGCCGCTTCGACTGCCGCCTCGTCCAGCGTAGACGCGCGCACCTTCTCGATCAAGCCGGAGCGGCCGTGCGTCGCCTTGTTCCAGTCGTCCATCGCGTCGAGCTGGGCGTCGCTCTGATGCACGACCCAGACCGGCGATTCGGCGATCGTCACGAGATTGCTGTCGGTGACGACCATCGCCAGTTCGATGATCCGCTCGTTCTCGGGTTCCAGGCCGGTCATTTCCATGTCCAGCCAAACGAGGTGGTTTGCGTCCTGTGCCATATAATCCGTCTGAACTCAGCAAAACGACATTCTGTCACAGCTCGATGACCATTTACCCCAGCCAATCGCTCGCCGCCGCCTTCTCGACCGCCTTTCTTGCCGCCCTCGCCGTGATGGTCGTCCTTCGCCTGTGGCTGGCGCGGCGGCAGATTGCGCACGTCGGCGCCCGGCGCGCGGCCGTTCCCGCGCAGTTCGCCGGCCGGATCGAACTCGCCGCGCACCAGAAGGCCGCCGATTACACCATTGCGCGCACGCGCTTCGGCATGCTCGCCCTCGGCCTCGAAGTGCTGGTCCTGCTCGCCTTCACCCTCGGCGGCGGCCTGCAGTCCCTGCACGAATTCTGGAGCGCGCGCCTCGACGGCCTGCCCTACGGCCTCGCGCTGATCTTCAGCGTGATGGCGATTTCCGGCGTCATCGATCTGCCGTTCGCGCTCTACCGCCAGTTCGTCATCGAAGAAAGATTCGGCTTCAACCGCATGACGCTCGCCCTGTTCTGCGCCGACCTCGCCAAGCAGACCGCCCTCGGCGCGCTGATCGGCGCCCCGGTGCTGCTCGCCGTGCTCTGGCTGATGGCGCGGATGGGCAGCCTGTGGTGGCTCTATGTGTGGCTGTTCTGGTGCGCCTTCAACCTGCTGATCCTGTTCATCTACCCGACCTGGATCGCGCCGCTCTTCAACAAGTTCGCACCGCTCGACGACGCCCCGCTCAAGGCCCGCATCGAAGCCCTGCTGGCGCGCTGCGGCTTCGCCAGTTCGGGGCTCTTCGTGATGGACGGATCGAAGCGTTCGAGCCACGGCAACGCCTACTTCACCGGCTTCGGCAAGAACAAGCGCATCGTCTTCTTCGACACCCTGCTCGGCCGCCTGCAGCCGACCGAGATCGAAGCCGTGCTCGCCCATGAACTCGGCCATTTCAGCCACCGCCACGTGCTCAAGCGCATTGCGCTGATGTTCGCCATGTCGCTCGCCTTTCTCGCCGCGCTCGGCCAACTGATTGACGCCGAGTGGTTCTTCAACGGACTCGGCGTGCACGCCCAGAACACGGCGCTGGCGCTGATTCTCTTCTTCCTCGTCGTACCGGTTTTCACCTTCCTGCTCACGCCGCTGATGAGCCTGCTGTCGCGCCGCCACGAATTCGAGGCCGACCGCTATGCCGCCGCGCACGCCTCGGCGAACGATCTCGTCCAGGCTCTGGTCAAACTCTACGAGGACAACGCCTCGACGCTGACGCCCGATCTTCTGCACTCGCTGTTCTACGACTCGCACCCGCCCGCCGCCTTGCGTATCGCCCGGCTGCAGGGCAACTGATCGAACGACTCGACTTGGATACCGCCATGGAAACGCTGGCCCATGAGCATTGCCGGGCGCTTCGCGGCGCCGAACACCGGCTCGCGCCGGAAGCGGCGCAGGCGCTGCTCGGCGAATTGCCGGGCTGGTCGCTTATCGACGGGCGCCTGTGCCGCGAATTCCGCTTCGCCGACTACAAGGCGACCATGCTCTTCGTGAATACCGCGGCCTGTCTCGCCGAACGCGAAAACCACCATCCGGACCTCGAAGTCGGCTACAGCCGCGTCAAGGTCAGCTACAGCACGCACGACGTCGGCGGCCTCTCGCGCAACGACTTCATCTGCGCGGCAAAACTCGAGGCTCTGACAAACTTTTGAAACTCCAAGGCACCATCGTCGCCGCCCACGGGCGGCAATATCTCGTCGAATTTGCGGACGGCGAACGCCTGCTCTGCTTTCCGCGCGGCAAGAAAAGCGACCTCGCCTGCGGCGACCGCGTCGTCGTGCTGCGCAGCGGCGACGGCCAGGGCGTCATCGACGGCGTCGAAGAGCGCCACAGCCTGCTCTACCGCTCAAACGAGTACAAGCAGAAGCTGATCGCCGCCAACGTCACGCAGATCGTCGTCGTCGTCGCCACCGAGCCGTCCTTTTCCGACGAACTCGTCACGCGCTGCCTCGCCGCCGCCGAAAGCCAGGACATGCAGGCGCTGATCGTGCTCAACAAGTGCGACCTCGCCGAGCGCGTGGCGCCCGCCCTCTCCGCCCTCGCTCCCTACGCCCGGCTCGGCTACCCGGTCCTGCAGCTCTGCGCGCACGACGGCGCCGAGGCGCTGCGCCCGCACCTGCACGGGCACACCAGCGTGCTCGTCGGCCAGTCGGGGATGGGCAAATCGACGCTGACCAACGCGCTGGTGCCCGACGCCAACGCGGCCACCCGCGAGATTTCGGCCGCGCTCGACTCGGGCAAGCACACCACCACGCACGCCACGCTCTACCGGCTCGACGAGCAGTCGGCGCTGATCGACTCGCCCGGCCTGCAGGAGTTCGGCCTGCGCCACCTCTCGCAGCAGGGCATCGAGTACGCCTTCCGCGAACTGCGCCCGCTGCTCGGACAGTGCCGCTTCCGCAACTGCCGGCACGACCGCGAACCCGACTGCGCCGTGCGCGCGGCCCTCCAGCGCGGCGAATTCGACGCGCGCCGCCACGCCACCTTCCGCGCCCTGTGCGCCGAAGCCGGCTGAACCTTCACGACTCCGGAAAAGAGACATGACCGACATCGTCATCCGCCGCAAGCACGGCAAGACCCAAGCCGCCGCGCGCAGCGCCGCCGAGCGCATGGCCGACGAACTCAAGCAGGAGTTCAATCTCGACTACGACTGGCAGGGCGACACCCTGCGCTTCACGCGGCCGGGCGTTTCGGGCGAACTCGCGCTCGACGGCGACGAGGTCGCCCTGCGCATCCGGCTCGGCTTCCTGCTCACCGCCGTCAAGCCGGCGATCGAGCGCGAAGTGCACAAGTTCTTCGACGAGAACTTCGCCGCCTGAACCGGCCGGCCGGCGGCGCTCAGCCCGCCTTCAGCGTCTCGAACAGCGCGATGTACTGATTCATCGCCTCGTCGGCGCTCGTCCCCTTGAGCGCGGCCCAGGCGTCGAACTTAACGCGGCCGACCATGTCGCTGAAACCCGGGCGCGGCCCCTCCGCGTCGCCCGCGCTGGCTTGCTTGTACAGCGCGTAGAGCTTGAGCAGGGTGGCGTTGTCCGGGCGTTCGGACAGCGTCTTGGATGCGGCCACGGCGGCTTCGAAACGGCTCTTGAGATCGCTCATCTTTTGTTCTCCTCCGGTTGATTTGGATGTTATCGGGCTTGCTATTATATGGGCTCGTCATCCCCCGGAGCCATCCGCGATGTGTGCCCTGAAAGCGCGCGAAAGAATCTCCAGCGTCGACACCGCCTGGCTGCGCATGGACCGGCCGAGCAATCTGATGCAGATCGTCGGCGTCATGATCTTCGACGGCCGCATGGATTACGAACGCCTGAAACGGACCGTCGTTCACCGCATGCTGCGCTACCGACGCTTCCGCCAGATCGCGGCGCAGAATGCCGACGGCGCCTGGTGGATCGACGACACCGATTTCGACATCGACGTACACCTGCGCCATTCGCTGCTGCCCGCGCCGGGCGACAAGAACGAGTTGCAGAAATTCGTCGCCGAACTGGCCAGCGAGCCGCTCAACCCGGCGCACCCGCGCTGGGAATTCCACCTCGTCGAAACGATGGACGGCGACTCGGCGCTGGTCGCCCGCATCCACCACGCGATCGCCGACGGCATCGCGCTGATCGGCGTCATGGATTCGCTCACCGACACGCAGGCCGACGCGCCGGAGGACGGCGGCCTGCTGCCGTGGACGGCGAGCGTCGGCAAGGCCGAGGACGAGGTCGACACGCACGCGAACGACCTCTTCTGGCGCTGGATCTACGCGCCGATGACCGATGCCACGCAGGCCTCGATCCGCCTCGGCGGCAAACTGTGGGGCAAGTATCTCGACCTGCTGACGCACCCGACGCGGGTCTTCGACTACACGCGCATCGCCGGCGCCGTCGCCGGCGAAATCGCCAAGCTGGCGCTGATGCCCAACGACACGCAAACGCGCTTCAAGGGCATACCGGGCACCGGCAAGCGCGTCGCCTGGTCGGAACCGATCTCGCTGCCCGAGGTCAAGGCGGTCGGCAAGGTGCTCGGCTGCTCGGTGAACGACATGCTGCTCGCCTCGGTCGCCGGCGCGCTGCGCGCCTATCTGCAGGAGAAAGGCGACCACGTCGGCGACGCCGAAATCCGCGCGCTGGTCCCGGTGAACCTGCGCGCGCCCGGCGACTTCGAGGATCTCGGCAACCGCTTCGGCCTCGTCGCCCTCGAACTGCCGGTCGGCATCGACAACCCGCTGACCCGCCTCTACGTCACGCGCGCGCGCATGGAGGCGCTGAAGGACTCCTACCAGGCGATGCTCACCTTCAGCATCCTCGGCGCCGTCGGCATGGCGCCCAAGTTCGTGCAGGAGCAGGTGCTCGACCTGCTCGCTGGCAAGGCCACGGCGGTCATGACCAACGTTCCCGGCCCGCAGCAGACGCGCTACCTCGCCGGCACGCGCCTCAAGCAGCAGATGTTCTGGGTGCCGCAGTCGGGCAACATCGGCATGGGCGTCTCCATCCTGTCCTACGACAACAAGGTGCAGTTCGGCCTGATCACCGACAAGGGCCTGGTCGACGCCCCCCAGCGCATCGTCGAGCGCTTCACCGGCGAGTTCGAGAAGCTGCTCTGGCTGGTCCTCATGGAGCCCTGGGAAATCCTCGACGATCCCGAAGCGGTGGAAGCGGCGCTGGCCGACGCCCGCGCGCACCGTCCGGCACGCGCGTGAAACGCCTGCTCATCGTCTATCACACGCAGAGCGGCAGGACGCAGCGGCTGGCCGAAGCGGCGCTGGCCGGCGCACGCGAGATCGACGACGTCAGCAGCGTCCTGCAGCGCGCCTTCGCCACCACGCTCGACGATCTGCTCGACGCCGATGCCCTGCTCCTCGGCACGCCGGAGAACTTCGGCACGATGTCCGGCGCGCTCAAGGACCTCTTCGACCGCACCTACGAGCCGGCCGCGGGAAAGATGGAAGGTCGCCCCTACGCCGTCTTCGTTTCCGCCGGCAACGACGGGCGCGGCGCGCAGGCGCAGATCGAGCGCATCGCCACCGGCTACGGCTGGAAGGCCGTGGCCCCCGCGCACATCGCGCGCGGCGAAGTCGGGGCGAGCGACCTCGACACCTGCCGCGAACTGGGTGCCACGCTGGCCGCCGGTCTCTCGATCGGAGCTTTTTGAGCCGGGGGGTGTTGACCTGCATTTTGTGGACGCGACGGTCGCTGAACGGGATGCAGCGCAAGGCACGGCGACGACGCCTGGCTGGCGCCAGGCAAGTCGACGCAACGCGGCGATGCACCCGTTCAGCGACCGTCCCTGAGGGTTGTGGCGAGGAGGCAGCGCCTGCGTCGTTGCTCTCCTTGCCCACACCCTGGTGCGGGCGGCGGTGCACGCCTAGCACTCACATCCCCCTCGCCACAACGCGCTCCACGAAATGCAGGTCGGCACACCCTAACTCTGATCCGCATCATGTCGCCCGCGCGCCGGACGGCCTAGAATCGCTTCTCGTCCCACCGCCTCTCGGAAAACCGGAATGCTCTCGAACCGCCGCAACTTCCTCGCCGCCGGCGCCGCGCTCGGCGGCACCCTGCTCGCCCCAGCCATCGCGCGCAGCGGCGAACTTCTGCCCGCCACGAAGAAGCGCCGCGTCGTCATCGTCGGCGGCGGCTGGGGCGGACTCTCCGCCGCCCGCCACCTGCGCGAGATCGCCCCGCAGCTCGCTCCCGATCTCGAAGTCGTCGTGATCGAGAAGAACGCCGCCTTCTGGTCGCATCCGCAAAGCAACAGATGGCTGGTCGGCCTCGACGACGGGAAATCGCTGACGCACGACCTGCGCGCCGCCGCCGACGCCTTCGGCTACACGCTGATCCGCGCCGAGGTCACGGCCATCGAACGCGACGCACGGCGCGTCGTCACCGCGCAGGGCAGCCTCGCCTACGACTGGCTGATCCTCGCCGCCGGCCTGCGCTACGACTACACGCCGTGGTTCGGCGACGACCGGCGCGCCGCCGAGCACGCCCGTCTGCACTACCCGGCCGCCTTCATCGGCGCCGAGGAAACCCTGACGCTCAGGAAGAAGCTGCAGGCCTTCGCCGGCGGCGATCTCGTGATGACCGTGCCGCCCATGCCCTACCGCTGCCCGCCGGCGCCCTACGAGCGCGCGTGCATGATCGGCTGGTGGCTGAAGACCCGGAAGATCAAGGGCAAGCTGATCGTGCTCGACCCCAACCCGATCGCGCTCGGCTTCGACCGCGTCTTCCGCCAGCATTACGCCGACCAGATCGTCTACGTGCCGCAGGCGACGGTGAAGGCGGTCGATCCCTTCGCCAAGCGGGTGAGCACCGAATTCGACACCTTCGACTTCGACGACGCGATCCTGATGGCGCCACAGCAGGCCGGCGATCTCGCCTGGCAGGCCGGGCTGATCGGGCGCACGGCGGACGGCCGGCCGAACGGCTGGGCCGCGCAGGACCCGGTGCGCCTGCACGCGCTGGCCGACGAGCGCATCTATCTGGTCGGCGATCTGATCGACAAGGCCTCGCTGCTCTTCGGTTACTACCCGAAGAGCGGACACCTCGCCAACCGCCTCGGCCGCATCGCGGCGCAGCAGATCGCCGCCCGCGCGGCCGGCGGCGAAGCGGAAACGCAGCTGCCCGACAGCGTCTGCTACGTGTACGCCAACGTCGAACCGATGGAAATGATCCGCATCGACGCCGCCTACCGGCTGCGCGGCGACGGCGTGATCACGCAGACGCTGAAGCAGAATTTCGACCCCAACCCGCGCGGCGAGGACGCGCTGTGGGCCGAAGCGATGTACGCGGAATTTCTCGCCTTCAAGCGCTGAACGGCAAAGCGCCCGGGGCGGCAGGCACGCGCCGCGGCTGGCGCGGCATGCATTCCCCGGCGAGGCGGCACGCCGCGCCGCCGCAGGCGCGAACGCTCAGTGGCGGGCGAAGACGCTGCTCTGCCCCTTCGGATCGACCAGCATCGTGTTGAACATCTCGCGCCGCACCTCGCGCTGGCCGGTCGTCGAATCGAGGATGGTGCATGCCGTGTCGCACACCGGGTTCTGGTTCTCGCGCCCCGGCGCGCCGGCCGGCAGGCCCGGCACGGCGATGCCGCGCGCCTTCGGCTTCTCGATCAGCAGCTGCTTGACGTCCTCGGCCGGCACATGGCCCTCGACGAAATAGCCGGCGACCGTCGCCGTGTGCACCGACTCGACGTCGGCCGGCACCTTGAGCCGCTTCTTGAGCGCCTCCATGTCGGCGGTTTCGCGCAGCGTGACCTTGAAGCCGGCTTCGCGCAGATGCTCGGCCCAGTCGATGCAGGCCAGGCACACCGGCGGATGGAACAGCTCGACGGGCGGCAGCGCCCCTTTTGCGGGCTTTCCCGCTTTTTCCGCCGGGCTGCCGGCGGCCTGCGCCGCAGGCGCCAGAAGCAGTGCGATCAGCCCGGTGGCGGACAGGAAGTTTTTCAACAGCGAATGCATCGAACACCTCGAAGACGGAAACACGAACTCAGCCCGGAGTTTAGCCGGCATCGCCCAGGTTGCGGGGGAGTATGTGCAAGCATGCTGCCCGGGGCGGCAGCTGTCCTTAATCTCGGACAAAGTTTCGGAAACTCGGGCCGCCGCCGGCCTGCCCGGCGCCGGAACGGCCCAGCGGCGAAGAGCCTACGTGGAAGGCGCGCTAGCTTTTCTTCGCCGACTTCTTCTGCGCTTCCATCTCGCGCGCGGCACGGATCACGTCGGCTTCGAGCACGCCGGTGTCGGTGCCGAAGCAGCGGACGATCTCGATTTCCTCGATATGCGGCAAATCGCCTTCGGCCCATCCGCCGGGGGGCGTGCCGGCGCATTGCAGGGCGCGGATTTCCGCCTCGCCGAGCCCGACCTGCATGCCCGGCGGAATCTCGACGCCGAGTTCGACGAGAAGGCGGACGATCTCCGTGCGCCCGCCGCGCAGCGCCATCGAGAGGGGCGAAACCGGCTCCCGGTTGTCCGGCAGGTTCACCTTGGCGCCGCGTTTGACGAGTTCCCTGACGATGTCGGCATGGCCCATGAAGCAGGCGACGCCGAGCGGCAGGCCGGGAACGCCGAGGCCGTCGTCCAACTCGACCGGCGCGCCGGCATCCAGCGCGGCGACGACGACGGACAGCTGTCCGCTGCGCACCGCCTTGACGAGATCGATCGGGGAATTCAAGGAAACACTCCGGAACGGTTGCGGAACGGTTGAGACGCGATCCGAGTGAAATCAGTATCCAAGGCCCGCCCCTTTCCGGTCAAGTCTCGCCTCGCCGCGCCTGCCGGCCGCTCAGTCCTCGACCTCGGCCCGCGCCAGCTCGACGTCGAGGCGTTCCATCGCGTCGACCGGCGTACAGGCGGCCGCCTCCCGGTACAGACGTTCGGCGTCCTTCATTTTCGCGCGTCCGAACATCATGACCAGCGCGTTGGCGTATTCGACGCGGGCGATCGCCGACTCCGGATTGAGCTTCAGCGCCGTCTCGAAGTGCTCGACGCCGCTCTCCTTCTTCGCGCCGTAGGTCAGCCCGCCGACCAGCGCACCGACCTTGTCGATCACCTCGGCATGGTAGGTGCCGAGCGCGATGTGCGCGTCGGCGTGCGCCGGATCGAGCTCCAGCGCGCGCGTCAGGCTGTGCTTGATCTTGCCGCCCAATCCCTGCGCCAGCGCCTTGGCCACCGAAATGCCCTGGCTGTAGCGGCCGAGCGCATAGGCGTGCAGATACCACGCGTTGGCGCAGTCCGGCGCCTTTTTCTGCTGCTCCTCGCAGCGCTGGGCGACCTCGAGCAGCAGGGCGAGCTTGCGCTCGTCGTCGCTTTCCAGATAGTTGGCGTAGATCGCGGCGGCCTTGTTCGCCGCCGCGTAGCCGGCGAGACCGCAGGCCAGGCCTTGCTCGACGGCCTTGCCGAACTCGCCGGCGTGATAGCTGCGCCAGGCGTCGAGCACGGCGGCATCGTCCGGCAGCGGCGCGCAATCGCCGCGGTGCAGGCGCATCCAGTTCTTCTTGAGGGCGGCGGCGGTGTAGACGTACGCCTTGTCGGGATACGGAAATTTCTTCCAGGCCATTTTCTCCTCCAGTTCGCTGTGCTGTCGTTATGGATGAAGCTACTGCTTGAGATATTCGCCCGACAGGCGTTCGAGCAGCAGGCGCGACTCGCCGAGCAGGAAGGGCGCGACGAGCGCCATGACCTGATGGACGCCGCGCCCGATGCGCTCGCCCTCGAAACCGCCGCGCGGATCGCGCGCGTACTCGAAGGACAGCCAGTAGGTGGCGATCACCGCCATGTTGGTGGACAGCGCCTGCAGTTCGCCGGTCGTCGCGCGCATCGCGCCGGCCGCGACCAGCCCTTCGCAGAGCAGCGTCGCGGTACGCACCTTGTGTGCGAGGATCTGCTTGAAGTGGATTTCCAGCGTTCGGTTGCGCGTCAGCAGATCGTTCAGGTCGCGGTAGAGGAAACGGTACTTCCAGATGTGCTCGAACAGGAGGTGCAGGAAGAGCCAGACGTCTTCCACCTCCGCCGCGCGGCGGGTCGGCGCGGCCAGCGTCGCCTCGATCTCGCGCTCGAAGTCGGCGAAGATCGCCTCGACGATCTCGTCCTTGTTGTGGAAGTGGTAGTAGAGATTGCCGGGGCTGATCCCGAGCTCGTCGGCGATCACCGTGGTGGTCACGTTCGGCTCGCCGAAATCGTTGAACAGGCGCAGGCTGGCTTCGAGGATCAATTCGCGCGTCCGCCGCTTCGGTTTTCGTTCCATGCGCATCCCCGCCGTCCGGCCGGTCTGGTTGTCACCGACTGCGAGCATAGCACCGCCCTCCGGCGCCGGGAATGCCGCCGGCTTATGCATCGCGGCTTTGCAGCCAGCGCTCCAGCTCGAGCAGCGAGGCGTCGAGCGCGCCGGCCGCACCGGCCAGGTCGGGATGCCGCTTGTGCGGCAGCAGCGAGCGGCGGTGGTCCTTGAGCCCGGCGACGTCGAGGCGGATGCCGTGCCGCGCCAGGATGGGCGCCAGTTCGTGGCGGCGCCGGTACAGCTCGGTGCGCGTGCGCTGGTAGGCGTGCTCGCACAGCCGGCGCCGGCTGCGGTAGCTGAAGACGTTGGTGAAGAACATTTCGGCGTCGTCGCTCGTCGGCTCGAACAGCACGACGTCGGCGTCCCCGTATTCGTGCCGGTAGCGGTCCATGCCGACCCGCATGCGCGAGTGGATGATGGCGCGGAAGGTCTGCGACAGGACCACCGGCAGGCCGCCGTCGACGAGGTGCGCCGGCATGTGCGCGAGGTGATCGCGCTGCGGATGGCGGGCGGCGAGCCCGGCATCGATGGGTACCAGCGGGTTGATGCAGAGCACCAGCTCCGCCCCCTCGCGCAAGGCCACCGAGGCGTGCAGGGTCTTGATCAGCGCGCCATCCACGTAATAGCGCCCGTCGATGCACACCGGCGGGAAGAGTCCGGGCAGCGCGGCGCTCGCCTGCACGGCGGTCGAGATCGGCACCTTGTCGTAGCCCGCACTGCCGAAGGCGACCGACTCGCCCGAATCGAGATCGGTGGTGACGAGGAAGAGACGGTGGCGCAGCTTGCGGAAGTCGTTGGTCCGCCCGGGTGCCGAAAACAGCTTGCGCAGCAGCTTGTCGACCCCGGAATTGTCGAGCATGCCGGCCGGCAGCGCGTGGCCGAGCCGCTGGAAGGCCTCGAACATCCCGAGATGCCAGGGATCGGAAACATAGTGCAGGAAGGACGACCAGAGCAGCGGCGGCACCGAGAGCAGGCGCTTGCAGTATTCGCCGAAGGCCGGCCGCAGCAGCATGTCGGGGTCGAACATCTCGTCGGCGTCGTTCTGGACCAGCATGCGCGCCAGCTTGGCCGGACTCATGCCGTTGGCCACCAGCGCGGCGATGAAACCGCCCGAACTGACGCCGACATAGAAATCGAATTCGTTGAAGTCGGCGCCCTCGAACGCCTCGGCCAGCGCCGCCATGGCGCCGACCTCGTAGATTCCGCCGACCGGCCCGCCGCCGGCCAGCGCAAGACCGATCCGTGGACGCTTCTGCCTGGCGACCATTGAACTCTCCCCCTGGATGAACGACGGCGCCGGGCGCGGGAATGCTGCCGCGCCCGGCGCCATCGACTCTCAAACCGCGACGCCCGAACCGTCCATAGTCCGTTCCCGGCGGCGGCGCCACCGAGGCGCCGCCGGACGCCGCACCCGCCTTTTAGCGACGCCTTCTCAGGCGTTGCTGGTGGCGATGTTCTTCAGCACCTCGGCCGGCGTCACGGCCGGAACGACCTTGGCCGCGTTCTTCTTCACGGCCGGCTTGGCGACCGGCTTGGCGGCGGCCTTCACCGCGGGCCGCGCGGCAGCTTTCGCAGCCGGTTTGGCGACCGGCTTGGCAACGGCCTTGACCGCCGGTCTGGCAACCGCCTTGGCGACCGGCTTCGCCGCAGCTTTAGCGGCGGGCTGCGCAGCCGCCTTCGCCGGCGCCTTCCGCGCCGCCGGCTTGGCCTGCGCGTCGGTCAGTTCCTGCACCACGGCAGTCAGTTCGACCACCCGCTTCGACAGCCGGTCAATGTCCTTCTTGCTCGGCACGCCGAGACTGCCCAGCGCGCGGGCGACGCGGTCCTCGAACACCTGCTCCAGACGATCCCACGTTCCGGCGGCCTTGCCCGCGACCTCGGCGATCTTCTCGTCGGTCAGCTTGCGGGTGCGCGACTGGATCGTTTCGCCTTCCTTGACCAGTGCCTCGAACACCTTGTTGCCCTCGACCTGCGCCTTGGCGAAGGCGCCGAGTCCGGCCAGCCAGATCTGATGTGCCGATTCCTTGACGGTCATCGCGAGTTGGTTCTCGCTCAAGCCACCGGCCAGCGCTTTGAGTTTCTTGCCCATCGTTTTCTCCTCGAGTCGGGTAATGATCGGGCTCGCGCTTTTCGCTTGCCCTTCGATGCCAGTGTAGTGAAAATGACTAGAGGATGCACACTAAAAGCCTAGGTGTTTCCCTCTAATCAAGGACATAAGACAAAGGAGACGGGCATGAACTATTTCATCACCGGGGCCACCGGTTTCATCGGCAAACGGCTGGTCGCAAAGCTCCTGGAACGCCCGGGCAGCGTGATCTACTTCCTGACCCGCAGCGTCGAGCTGCCGCGCCTGGAGGCGCTGTACGAATACTGGGGCGTCGATGACAGCCGCGTCGTCCCGGTCGTCGGCGACCTGACCGAGGCCCGTCTCGGCGTGGCGAAAGCCGACGCGCGCAAGCTGAAGAACAAGATCGCGCACTTCTTCCACCTGGCCGCCATCTACGATCTGAGGGCGAGCGCCGAAGACCAGCAGCGCGCCAACGTCGACGGCACGCGCAACACCGTTCAGTTCGCCGAGGAAATCGGCGCCAAGCACTTTCATCTGGTCAGTTCGATCGCCTCGGCCGGCCTGTTCGAGGGACTCTTCCGCGAGGACATGTTCGAGGAGGCGGAAAACCTCGACAACCCCTACTTCCGCACCAAGCACGATTCCGAAGGCATCGTGCGCAAGGAGTGCAAAATTCCGTGGCGCATCTACCGTCCGGCCATCGTCGTCGGCGATTCGCGCACCGGCGAGATGGACAAGATCGACGGCCCCTACTACTTCTTCAAGCTGATCCAGAAGACGCGCAAGTTCCTGCCTTCGTGGATGCCGGCGATCGGCCTCGAAGGCGGGCGTATCAACGTGGTGCCGGTGGACTTCGTGGCCGCGGCGCTGGACCACATCGCGCATCTGCCGAAGGAAGACGGCAAGTGTTTCCACCTCACCGATCCGACGCCGATGCGCGTCGGCGACCTGCTCAACACCTTTTCGCGCGCCGCGCACGCGCCGCAGATGACGATGCGCGTCAATGCCGCGCTGTTCGGCTTCGTCCCGCGCTCGGTGCGCAAGGCGATGTTCGCGCTGACGCCGGTGCGCCGCATCCGGCACGCGATCATGAAAGACCTCGGTCTGCCCGACGACATCCTCGAGTTCATCAACTACCCGACGCGCTTCGACTGCCGGGAGACGCAGCGCGCGCTCAAGGGCAGCGGCATCGCCGTGCCGCCGCTCGACGGCTACGCCTGGCGTCTGTGGGATTACTGGGAGCGTCACCTCGACCCCGATCTCTTCATCGACCGCACGCTGCGCGGCAAGGTCGAGGGCAAGGTCGTGCTCGTCACCGGCGGCTCGTCGGGCATCGGCAAGGCGACCATCCGCAAGATCGCCGAAGCCGGCGCGGTCGCCGTCACCATCGCGCGCGACGCCGAACAGCTGGAGGAGACGCGCAAGGAGTTCGAGGCCGCCGGCCTGACGCTGCACACCTACGTCGTCGACATCGCCGACGCGGCGCAGTGCGAGGCCTTCGTCGCCCGCGTGATCGCCGAGCACGGCGGCGTCGACATCCTGGTCAACAACGCCGGGCGCTCGATCCGGCGCGGCATCGAAAGCTCCTTCGACCGCTTCCACGACTTCGAACGCACCATGGAGGTGAACTACTTCGGCGCCCTGCGCCTGACCATGGGCCTGCTGCCGGGAATGATCGCCAGGCGTCGCGGACACGTCATCAACATCTCGTCGATCGGCGTGCTGACCAACGCCCCGCGCTTCTCCGCCTACGTCGCGTCGAAGGCGGCGATGGACGCGTGGACGCGCTGCGCCGCTTCGGAGTTCGCCGACCGCCACGTCGAATTCACGACGATCAACATGCCGCTCGTCAAGACGCCGATGATCGCGCCGACCAAGATCTACGACCAGGTGCCGACGCTCACACCGGAAGAAGCCGCCGATCTCGTCGTCGACGCCATCGTGCACAAGCCGGTGCGCATCGCCACGCGCCTCGGCATCTGCGGCTCGGTGCTCCACGCCCTGCTGCCCAAGGTCGCGCAGATCGTCATGAACACCAGCTTCCGCATGTTCCCCGACTCGAGCGCCGCCGCGCACAAGCAGGAAGGCGCCCTGCCCGCGCAGCCGAGCGCCGATCAGATCGCCTTCACGCAGATCATGCGCGGGATACATTTCTAGACGGAAGTCCGCCAGTCCGCCGCCGGACGGCGGGGAAGGCGCACGGCGGTGAACGAAAAGGCCGCGCCGATCAGGATCGGTGCGGCCTTTCCTTATTTACGCTCCGTTCGGTTCTCCAGACACCCCGCCCAAGCGCGCGCCGCCCAACGGCATCGCGACGGATGCGCATCCTTTTGGCCAAGCGGTGCGTCAGCGATCCATCCGCCGCACGCCCTCCGCCGCCTTCGCTTTCGGCTCGATCACCGCCGCCGGTGATGGCGCCTGAGGCGGCCGGGGCGCCAGGGGCGCTTCGGGCGGTCTGGGCGCCGGACGACGCTGCAGGAGGGTGGCGTGGCGCAGGTAGAACTGCACCGGCGCGGCCTGCTTCAGGACCTGCCCATCGCGGTCCACGATGGCCGCGGCAAGCTGGTGGCGCTGGTTGGGCAGCGGCAGATCGTCGCCCCAGAATTCGGGCGGAATCGTGAATTCGCTGGCGGTGAAGCGCTGGGCGACCGGCCGGCCGTCGACGCTGACCGCGAAGGCGTGCCCTTCGCCGATCCGCAGCGCGGGTTCGACGCTGAGGCGGACCTCGAACTGCGCGGTGTTGGCGACGACGCTGCCGTCGTCTTCCGGCGCGACGATGCTGAAGCTGCGGTAGGCGACGGCCGCTGCGGCGGACGAAGCGGCGGATGCCGGCGGCGCGGCGGATGCGGCGGGCGGGGAAGGCGGCGGCGCGGGCGGCGCCTCCATGACGTTGAGCGGCGGCAGGACCAGCACCTTGGCGCCGGGCGACGGCTGGTTGGAAAACACCGGGCCGTTCGGCCCCTTCGATTCATAGACCGTCTGCGCCGGCAGGACGCCCGGCAGCAAACAGGCACTCAGGACGCACGCGGCAAGCGATCGCCTCATGGGAACCTCCGCAAGCTTCAGTCGGCGCTGGCCATCGCCGGTTCTTCCAGCGCCGCGCACAGGGCGGCGGCGACCCGCGGCGAGAAGAGCATGGCCAGATGCCCGACGCCGTCGACCCGGCGCATGCGCGCGCCGGGCAGGTCGAGATTCGTCTGCGGCATCACGTAGTTGTCGTGCGGGCTGACGATGGCGATAGTTTCAACCGCCGGCACCGGCTGCGCAAGCGCCTGCAGCCAGGCGCTGCCGATTTCCATCTGACGGCCGTTCCGGCCCATGCCGAGACGCGCCAGCCGGCTGCCGCCGTGCGGCGTGCCGAGCGTCACGAGGCGCGCCACGCGCGCGCTGCCGTAGCGGCGCAGGAAGGCGCGCGCGACGAGGCCGCCCATGCTGTGCCCGACCAGGATCAGGCGCTCGCTGCCGGTTTGCGCGAGCACCTCGTCGATGCGCCGCGAGACCGGCTCGACATAATCGTCGATGCTGGTATAGACCGGCTCCAGGTTGATCGTCGCCACCGTCCAGCCGGCCGCTTCGAGGCGCCGGCGCAGCCACCACCAGGCGCCGCGCGAGCAGCCGTAGCCGTGGATGAGTAGCAGCGGCGGACGCGCCCCGCCCGGACGCAGGCGGTCCTCGCCCATCCAGGCGCGCTCGAAGGGCAGGATCAGGACGAAGCAGGCAAGGAAGGCGACGTACTCGCCGAGCATCATTATCGCCGTGCGCAGCGGGCCGAGGCGCGGCGCCGGCGACTGCCAGGCGCGGGCGTAGATCCAGGTCATCAGGTTGATGTTGGCGCGCGCAAGGAGCACGCCGCCGACGGCGAACAGCGCGGTGGGCGACGGCGGAAGCTTGAACCAGTCGAGGGCGATCCAGGCGTAGAACGATAGTTCGCAGAGGAGAAACAGACGGAGGGCGATAGCGAGCATGGCGCCACTATAGCCGAAGTGGGAAGCCCGGAAAAATCGCCCGGCATTCGCCCGAGGCGCGCCGGGCAACGATCTCCCGGGTATCCGCCGGGGCGACGCGGCTTGCGCGCCCAGGGCCGCGAGCGGCGCGGCGGCGCGCCGAAGCGCGTGCTGTTCGGGGCGATCAGGGGATCAGCGGCACCGGTTTTCCGCTCAGTTCGGCGGCCAGCAGGCTGGCGTTGCGCGCCGTCAGGCCGTAGATCGAAAGCTGGGGATTGGCGCCCAGGCTGGTCGGGAAAATCGAGCCGTCGTGCACCGAAAGATTGCTCAGCCAGAAGTGCCGTCCGCGATGGTCGACGACGCCGCGCGCCGGCACGTCGGCCATGCCGCAGCCGCCCATCGCGTGCGCGCTGACGACGCGGCAGAGCAGCGGCTTGAGCGGCAGCTCGGCGATCCCCTTTTGCGCCTCGCGCCAGCTCGTGTAGCCCGGCGTCGACTCGTGCACCGGCGTCACCCAGCGCGCGCCGGCGGCGAACTGGATTTCGGCCATCGCCAGCAGCGCGCGCCGCGCGCCTTCCCAGAACACGTCGCCGAGCGGGTAGTCGAGGCGCGGCAGACCGTCGCCGCCGAGGCGCACCTGCCCGCCCCGGCTCTCGGGATGGAAGCCGTCGCGCAGCAGCGCGATCAGCACCTGCGCGTTGGCGAACTCGCGCATCAGGCGCGCGTGGGCATCGCCGAAGCCCTGCAGCGTGGTCGAGAACAGCACGGGGTGCAGCGGCGGCGTTTCGAGCTTGAAACCGAGCGGCCCGTCGACCGGGTCGCGGTGCAGGAAATGATCGGAATACACCGTCTGCGGCGCGCCGGCGTAGCCGTCCACGCGCTCGGGCATCAGCGCCGAGGAAACGACGGTCGGATGCAGGAAGGTGCGCTTGCCGAGCAGGCGGTGCGGGTCGGGAACGCCGCTGCGCATGAGCAGCGCGGGACTGCCGATGGCGCCGCCGGCGATCACGAAGTGACGGGCGCGCAGTTGCACGCGGCGGCCCGACGGCACGATGCCGTCGGCGCCGAGCGCCGCGCAGTCGAGCGCGACGACGCGCTCGCCGGAAAAGCGCAGGCGGTCGGCGCGCAGGCGCGAATAGAGCGTCGCACCGCGCCGCAGTGCGGCCGGAATCGCGGTGAGCAGCATCGACTGCTTGGCGTTGGTCGGGCAGCCCATGCCGCAGTAGCCGAGGTTCCAGCAACCCTTGACGTTGCGCCGGATCAGTCCGAAGTCGACGCCGAGCGCCTGCGCGCCGCGCAGCAGCGCGTCGTTGTTGGCGTTCGGCGGCGTATCCCAGGCCCGCACCGAAAGTTTGTGCTCCATCGCGGCGAACCACGGGGCGAGCGATTCGACCGACAGCTGGCGCAGGCCGAAGGTCGCATCGCGCTGCCAGTAAGCCAGCGCCTCGGGCGGCGTGCGGAAGCTGCTCGTCCAGTTCACCGTCGTCGAGCCGCCGACGCTGCGCCCCTGCAGAATGGTGATCGCCTTGTCCGTCGTCTTGCGCGCCGCCGACTCCTGGTACAGCTCGGGATAGGCCTCGGCCTCGCGCATCCTGAAATCGCTCGACGAGCGCAGCGGCCCTTCCTCGACGAGCACGACGCGCAGCCCGGCGTCCGACAGGACGTCGGCCGTCACGCCGCCGCCGGCGCCGGTGCCGACGATCACCACGTCGGCCTCCAGCGTCTGGTCGCGCTCGAGCCGCGCGGCATCGATGTGCTTCCAGCCGGCGGCCAGCCCCTCGCGGATCGGATCGCGCATCAGAACACCTCCGGCGGGCCGGGATAGCCGATCGCCGCCCAGCTTTCGGGGCGCGCGTACCACGCCCCGAAGGTCAGATCGTGCAAGGCGAGGTAGCCGCTCTGCAAGAGGCCGAGGCGGCTGGTGCGCCAGCTTTCGAGAAAATCGGCGATCTCGCCCGGCGCGGCCTCGCGCCACGGCGCGGCGACGCCGGCCAGCAGGTGGCGCGCGGGTGCCAGCACGAGCAGCCCGAACAGTTCGCCGACTTCCTTCTGCGTCGCCGCCGAGAGGCCGGCGACCGCCGTCGCGATGCCGTCGACCGTGCGTGCAATCGCCTGCCGGCGCGCCGCGCCGGTCGGCGGCAGGGCGCCGGCGAGCAGCACGCCGGCGATCGCCGCGAGCATGTCGCGCTCGTCGGGCTTCAGCGCGCGCGGGCCGGCAGCGTTGAGCCAGCCGGCGCAGGCCAGGAGCGCGCCGCCGGCGAGGCCGGTGTGGAGGAAGGTGCGGCGGGTGAGCGGCATGTCGGGATCGGCGCGGCGGAAATCAGTGCAGGAGAAGACGGATCAGGCGCTCGAACAGCTTGCCGTAGGGCGGCTTGAAGAGGCCGATGCCGGACAGGCGCGACTGCCGGAACACCGACTTCTGCGCCGAGAAGGTGCGGAAACCCGCGTCGCCGTGATAGCAGCCCATGCCGCTCGGGCCGACGCCGCCGAATGGCAGTTCGTCCTGCGCGATGTGCAGGATGGTGTCGTTGATCGTCACGCCGCCGGCCACCGTTTCGTCGAGCACGCGCTCGATGCGCGCGCCGTCGCGGTCGAAGTAGTAGAGCGCCAGCGGACGCGGGCGGGCATTGACGTAGGCGAGCGCCGCGTCGAGGTCCTGATAGGGGACGAGCGGCAGCAGCGGACCGAAGATTTCGTCGTGCATGACGCGCGCCGTCTCGGGCACGCCGACCAGCGCGAGCGGCGGCAGGCGGCGCTTGAGCGCGTCGGCCGGCACGCCGGGCGCGAGTTCGGCGACTTCGGCGCCGAGCCCCCGCGCCTCGTCGACATAGCCCTGCAGGCGCGCGAAATGGCGTTCGTTGACGATGCTGCTGTAGTCCGGCGTGGCGCGCAGGTCGGGGTAGCAGTCGGCGACCACGCGGCGCGCGGCGTCGATGAACTCGCGCTCGCGTCCGGCCGGCAGCAGCACGTAGTCGGGCGCGATGCAGGTCTGCCCGGCGTTCAGGCACTTGCCGACGACGATGCGCTCGACGGCGTGCGCGAAATCGGCACCCGGCCCGACGATAGCCGGCGACTTGCCGCCGAGTTCGAGCGTCACCGGCGTCAGATTGTCCGCCGCCGCGCGCATCACGTGGTGGCCGACCGCCGTCGATCCGGTAAACAGCAGGTGGTCGAAGGGCAGCTGCGCAAAGGCGTGCGCCACCTCGGCGTCGCCGAGCACGACCGAGACTTCGTCGTCGGCGAAGTGGCGGGCGACCAGTTCGGCGAGCAGACGGCCGGTCGCCGGCGTGAATTCGGACATCTTGAGCAGCACGCGGTTGCCCGCCGCGAGCGCCGCGACGAGCGGGCCGACGGCGAGATAGACCGGGTAGTTCCAGGGGACGATGATGCCCACCGCGCCGAGCGGCTGGTAGCGCACCTCGGCCCGCCCGGGCTGGAACCACAGCGCGACGCCGCGCCGGCTCGGGCGCATCCAGCGCCGCAGGCGGCGGCGCGCGTGGCGGATCGCTTCGAGGCTGGGGAAGAGTTCGAGCAGGCGCGTTTCGGCGACCGAGCGATGGCCGAAATCGGCGCGCACCGCGTCGGCGATGGCCTCGGCGTTGTCGCGCAACAGGCGGTCGAGCGCGCCCAGCCGCCGCTCGCGCACGGCGTGCGCGGGATTCGGCTCGCGCCGCGCCGCGGCGTGCAGATAGGCGAAGCGCGTCTGCAGCGAAACGGGATCGTTCATGCGTTCTCCTCGCAGTCCGGGAATCGTGTTCCGGAAATATTTTTATGTCTTGGGCAAGTGTAAGACGCGCGCGCCGGCCCCGCTAGGCAGAATCCTCTAAACGCCGTTTGAGCGCTCAGGGCATAATCCGGGGCCATGGACGAGACATTCGGACACGAAGAAGAAAAAATCGCGCTGGCCGCGGCGCTGCGCCATCACCTGCAGGACGCGCAGACCCTGCGCGAGCGGGCCAACGCCGAGGGGGACGGCGCCGGCGCGCGCGACCGCCTGCGCCTGCGCGACTGGCAGGCCGCCCGCCTCGCTCGCTGCTACGCCGAGCTGCTGGCCAGCGAACGCTACGGCCGGGCCGCGCAGTTCTTCCTGTCCGACCTCTACGGCCCCAAGGATTTCAGCAGCCGCGACGAGGAGGTCGGACGCATCCTGCCGACGCTGGTCCGCATGCTGCCCGCCTCCGCCCTGCGCACGCTGGCGCTGGCGCTCGAACTCGACGCGCTGACCGAGGCGCTCGACGCGGCGATGGTCGGCGAACTGCGCGCCGCCGGGCGCATCGCGACGATCGACGAGGACGCCTACGCCGCGGCCTACCGCCGCGTCGGGCGGCGCGCCGAACGCGAGCGCCAGATCACGCTCATCCGCGGCACCGGCGAAGCGCTCGAAAAGCTCGCCGGCAAGGCGCTGCTCAGCGGCGTGCTGCGCCTGATGCGGCGCCCGGCCCACCTGGCCGGACTCGGCGAACTGCAGGAATTCCTCGAAAACGGTTTTGCCGCCTTCCGCCACATGGGCGACGCGACCGACTTCCTCGACTGCATCGAAACGCGGGAGCGGCAGCTGCTCGCCCGCCTGTTCGACGGCTCGGCCTCCCCCTTCTCGCTCTGAACGGAACCCGGCGATGACTCTCAAATGGCGCACCGCGCGCGGCATCCAGCTCGAAATCCGGCGCGTCCGCCCGGACGACGCGAAGATGCTGCACTGGGGCTTTTCCCAGCTTTCCCGCGAAACCCTCTACAAGCGATTCTTCGCCAGCGTGCAGCAGATTCCGGAGGAACTGCTGCGCAAGGTGAGCCACCCCGACCCGGCGCGCGACCACGTGCTCCTCGCCGTGCGCAACGACGGTTTCCAGGAAGCGCCGGTCGGCCTCGCGCGCTTTCACGTATCGCCCGCCGGCAAGCGCTGCGAGTTCGCGCTGATCGTCGGCGACCGCTGGCAGCATCAGGGCATCGGCTGCCGCCTGCTCGACGCCTTGGTCGTCGAGGCCCGCCGGCGCGGCCTGCAGCGCATCGAAGGGCTGGTCCTCGCCGACAACCCGGAGATGATCCGGCTGGCCGAAGCGCAGGGCTTCGCGATTCTGGACAGCGACGAGGGGCCGACGATCAGGCTGATGCGCCTCGAACTGGGCGCCCTCGGCTGGTCGCGCAGGATGCGCTACAAGGGGATGGAACTCTTCGGCCGCCTGCCGGCCTGACGGCGCAGCGGCCCGCCGGCGTCGGTGCGCGCGACCGGGCAAGCCGGCGTTCGGTGCGCCGGGAGCGTAGCCGGCAGCCTAGAAATCGCAGCCCGCCGGGCAGACGTAGCGCGACAGCGCGGGCACGTCGGGGATGAAGAAACCGCGCCCCTGCGGCACGAGCAGGCCCGCCTCCTGCAGTTCGCGGAAGGAGCGCGAGAGGTGCGAGTCGCTGATCCCGAGGCGCGACGCGAGCTTGTTGCGCGGAATCGCCAGATGCAGGCTGTAGGAGCCGTCCGGCGTTTTCGGCGCCTGGTCGAAATGGCAGACGATGTAGCACACCAGACGCGCCGTCGCCTTCTTGGTGCAGAAGGTCAGCATGTCCTTGTAGAGGAAGTTGATGCGCGCCGCGACGAGCGCCATCAGGCGCCGCGAGAAGGCCGGATAGCGGGCGATCCACTCCGACACGACGGCGTTCGGCAAGTGCAGCACCGCCGCCTGCGTCAGGCTGCGCGCCGAATACTGCAGCGGCCGGTCGCTGAACAGCGTTTCCTCGGCCAGCGTGCCGCCGGTCTTGGCGAAATCGAGGATCTTCTCCTTGCCGTCGGCGTCGAGCATGAACATCTCGATGGTGCCGTGCGCGATGATGTACAGCCCGGGCTCGATCGCGCCGGCCTCGATGAGGACCTCGTCGGGAAGCAGATTGAACTGGTAATCGACGTGCTCGGCGATGGTTTCGAGCACCACCTGTTGCGGGATGTCCTGCAGGATCAACGACGACTTGAGCAGGGCGACTTCGGTTTCGCTGAAAGGCATGGGCAACTACGTCCGGGGAAGCTTATTCAGACATTGTCCCATGGAGTGACCGTCACCGCGACTTCCAGAGCGTGCTCGCCGCCGCCGAGAATGACGCCGCGCAGGGGCGAAACGTCGCCGAAATCGCGCCCCCAGGCCAGCGTGACGTGCTGCGTGTCGGGCAGCGCGTCGTTGGTCGGATCGAAGTCGACCCAGCGCCCGCCCCCGCCGGCTTCCGGGCAATACACGGCGACCCAGGCGTGCGAGGCGTCGGCGCCGATCAGGCGCGGCTGGCCGGGCGGCGGCTGGGTCAGCAGGTAGCCGCTGACGTAGCGCGCGGCGAGGCCGAGCGAGCGCAGGCAGGAAAGCATCAGATGCGCGAAGTCCTGGCAGACGCCGCGCTTGTCCGTCAGCACCTGCAGCACCGGCGTCGCCACCGTCGTCGCCCCGGCGTCGAACTCGAATTCGCGGTGGATGCGCTGCATCAGGGCCTGCGCGCCGGCGAGCAACGGACGCCCGGGCGGGAAACAGGGCGCCGCCCAGGCCGCGAACTCGTGCTTGGCGCGCACGTAGGGCGACTCGAAGAGATAGCGCGCGCCCTCCAGGCGGACCGGCCGGGCGCCGTAGGCCAGGGCGGCGCGCACCGTCTCCCAGGGCGGCGATGGCGCGGCGGCGAGGGCCGCGCGCGAGCGCACCTCGATCACGCTCTCGGCGCGCACGGCGAGGCGGCTGTGCGGCGTCTCGATGGCGAACTGCGTGACCGGGTTGCCGAAGCCGTCGCTGCGCGCCTGCTGCAGCGCCGGCGCCGGCGCGATGTCGAGGCGGTGCGAGAGGCAGGTCTGCCAGGCGCAGTCGCGCGGCGCCAGATGCAGGAGCTGGCGCGACAGCGCGACCGGCGTCGCGTAGTCGTAGATCGTTTCGTGGATGACGTGGTAGCGGGCGTTCATGGTCGGCGCTCAGGCGAGCAGCGTCTGCTGGCCGGCGTCCTCGACGTGCGTGAAGTAGCGCATCGCCAGCCGGTCGGAAAGCGCGCCCGCCGCGGCGGCGATCTCGCCGAGCAGCGCGGCCAGCTCGAAACAGGGGCCGCAGTCCCGGCAGGCGCCGAAATCGAGTCCCTCGAAACGCGCCAGGTCGAAGGCCTGCAGGCGTTCGAGCAGCGCCGCCAGCGGCTCGTCGCGCGGCAGCTCGGTCGGCTCGCGATGTTCGCCGGACTGCGCGCCCTCGGCGAACGTCCCGGCCTCGCCCGACAGGCTGCCGAGATAGCGCAGCAGGATGTGCATTTGGAAGGTCACGGCGTGCGGGTTGCCGTCGTCGAAGACGATCAGGTCGAGCGCCGGCAGCAGTTCGGGCTGCGCCATGTAGCGCGCGCGGTAGGTGACGATGCTGTCGGTCAGTTCGAGCAGCCATTCGACGCCGCCCGCCGCGCGCGTCGACGCGAGGCGCAGGAACTGTCCGACGGCGTCGGCGAGAAAGCACAGGCGCTCGATGCGGCGGCCGATCATCAGGAAGCGCCAGCCGTCGTCGCGCGTCATGTTGTCGAGCGCGAAGCCGGCCAGCGACGACGAAGCGAGCAGCTCCCGGTCGAGGAAGGCCAGCGCGTCGGCGACCTCCGCCGTCGGCGCCGCCTCGCCGTAGCGTTCCAGGCGCAGCTGCAGGCGCTTGAGCGCGTGCCAGTTGTCGAGCGAGAAATGCTCGCGCACCTGCGCGCCGGACCACAGCAGGCGCCGGATGTCGCCGCCCAGCCCGACGCTCGGACGGCCCGCCTCCGCCGCGCCGTAGACGGCGGCGAGCAGCAGCGCCTCGATGCGCGGGCGCGGCACGGGCGATACGGACGATACGGCCGCCGGGGACGCGACGCCGGGCGCCGCCTCGGCGCTTTGGGCGCCCGCCGGCGGATTCGTCGGCGCGTTCTCCGGCGCGGGCGCCGGCCCGCCCTCCTCCGCCTCGCCTTCCGGCACCCGGCGGAGCGCGCGGCACAGCTCGAAGACGGAGCGCAGCGCCGGCTCGGCATCGGCGTCGACGAGGCGCGCGAGGCCGACGCGCAGCAGGCGCGCCGTGCCGTCGCAGCGCTCGGCGTAGCGTCCGAACCAGTAGAGATTCTCGACCACGCGCGACGACAGCTTGCGCCCGCTGCGCACGAGGTCGGCCTTGCCGATCGAATGCCTGAGCAGGCTGAAGGTGTCCACCGCCGCGTCGCTGCGGACCCAGGTGTCCTTGCTCGAACCGCCGCGCTGCATCGAGATGATGCGCGCGTCGGCTTCGGCCGAGACGCGCGTGAGGCCGCCCGGCATCACCACGTAGCCGTCCGGCGTCGCCGCGACATAGACGCGCAGGCCGACGCCGCGCGGCACCAGGGCGGGTTCCCGCGCCGCGCTCCAGGCGGGCGCCTGCGAGTAGGCGACCAGCTCCTGCGCAACGTAGGCCTGCGGCCGCGCGCGCAGGCGGGCGACGAGCGCCGCGCGCGCCGCGCCGTCGAGCGCGTTGCCGAACACCGGCTCGCCGCGCTGCGAGGGAAAGGCGCCCTTGATCACCAGCCGGTCGAGGTTGGCCAGCGTGAAGTCGAGCGCCGCCGGCTCGCCGCACCACCACGTCCCCACCGAAGGCAGCCGCAACTCCTCGCCGAGCAGCTGGCGGCAGGCGCCGGGCAGGAAGCCGGGCAAGGCCGCCGATTCGAGCAGGCCGCTGCCGAGCGCGTTGGCGACCAGCACCTGCCCGGCGCGCACCGCCTGCAGCAGGCCGGGGACGCCGAGCGCCGAATCGCCGCGCAGTTCGAGCGGATCGCAGTAGTCGTCGTCGAGCCGGCGCAGGATGGCGTGCACGCGGCGCAGGCCGGTCAGCGTCTTCAGGAAGACGCGCTCGCCGCGCACCGTCAGGTCCTGCCCCTCGACCAGCGGAAAGCCGAGGTAGCGCGCGAGGTAGGCGTGCTCGAAGTAGGTTTCGTTGTAGCGCCCCGGCGTGAGCAACACGACGAGCGGCGCTTCGCGGCCCGCCGCCCCGTCCTGCGGCGCCCAGCGCGCGAGGCTGTCCTGCAGCGCGGCGAAGAAGGAAGCGAGGTGCTGCACGCGCAGGTCGCGGAACTGCTCGGCGAAGACGCGCGAGACGATCAGCCGGTTCTCCAGCGCGTAGCCGGCGCCGGAAGGCGCCTGCGTGCGGTCGGCGATCACCCACCAGCGGCCGTCCGGCGAGCGCGCGAGGTCGGCGGCGTAGAGGTGCAGCCAGACGTCGCCCGGCGGACGGATGCCGCGGCACGGCCAGAGATAGCCGTTGTGGCCGTAGACCAGCGCCGGCGGCAACGTGCCGTCGCGCAGCAGCGTCTGCGCGCCGTAGAGATCGCCGAGCAGGGCGTTGAGCAGGCGGGCGCGCTGCGCGATCGCGGCCGACAGTTCGCGCCACTCGTCGGGCGCCAGGATCAGCGGCAGCGGGTCGAGCGCCCACGGCCGGTCGGCGCCCTTGGGGTCGGCGTAGACGTTGTAGGTGACGCCGTTTTCGAGGATGCGCCGGCGCACGTAGTCGAGGCGGTGGCGCATCTGCTCGGGCGTCGCCGCGTCGAGGTGGGCGCAGAAGCTCCGCCAGGCCGGACGCAACTCGCCGTCCGCCGCGAGCATTTCGTCGAAGCGGCCGGTGTTTCCGGGATAGGTCGTGAGCAGGGAGCGCGGCATGGTTCAAGCGGCATTAAGCGCCGGCGCGGCAGCACGCGCAACGAAAATCGCCGCCCTCCCCTCCCGCACGCCGGCGCGCCGGTCATTGCGTCGCGCCGCGTCCGGCGGGGCAGCGGAATCGATGGAACTCCAAAGGTGCCTGGACACTCAGAGCCGCCGCAGGTCCAGCGTGAACGGGAAGCTGCCGTTTTTCACGGCGGGCTGCGCCTGTAGCCGCCCCGGCGAGTGGCCGTCGGCGAAGAAGCGCGCCAGGCGGCGCCCTTCGGCCTCGTAGGCATTCACCGGGTAGCGCTCGAAGTTGCGCCCGCCGGGGTGCGCGACGTGGTACTGGCAGCCGCCGAGCGAGCGCTGCGCCCAGGTATCGACCAGATCGAAGACGAGCGGCGCATGCACGCCTATCGTCGGATGCAGCGCCGACGACGGCTGCCAGGCGCGGTAGCGCACGCCGGCGACGAATTCACCAACGGCGCCGGTCGGCTGCAGCGGCACGGCGTGTCCGTTGCAGGTCAGCACGTAGCGCTCGCCGGCCATACCGCTCGCCTTGACCTGCAGGCGTTCGAGCGAGGAATCGACGTAGCGCACGGTGCCGCCCCCGCCGTTTTCCTCGCCCATCACGTGCCAGGGTTCGAGCGCGTGGCGCAGTTCGACCGCGATGCCCTGCGCGGCGAAACCGCCGTGGCGCGGGAAGCGGAACTCGAAGTGCGGCGCGAACCACGCCGGATCGAAGGCGTAGCCGGCGGCGCGCAGTTCGCTCAGGACGTCGTTGAAATCCTGCTGCACGAAATGCGGCAGCATGAAGCGGTCGTGCAGCTCGGTGCCCCAGCGCACCAGGCGCTCCGGCGCGTAGGGCTCGCGCCAGAAGCGCACCAGCAGCGCGCGCAGCAGGAGCTGCTGCGCGAGCGACATGCGCGCGTGCGGCGGCATCTCGAAGCCGCGCATTTCGAGCAGGCCGAGGCGCCCCGTCGGGCCGTCGGGCGAATACAGCTTGTCGATGCAGAATTCGGCGCGGTGCGTGTTGCCCGAAGCGTCGATCAGCAGGTTGCGCAGCACGCGGTCGACCAGCCAGGGCGCGACCGGCGTGCCGGGCGGCGGCAGTTGGCGGAAGGCCAGTTCGAGTTCGTAGACCGCGTCGTGGCGCGCCTCGTCCACGCGCGGTGCCTGGCTGGTCGGGCCGATGAAGAGGCCGGAGAAGAGATAGGACAGCGACGGATGGTTGAGCCAGTAGCCGATCAGGCTGCGCAGCAGGTCGGGCCGGCGCAGGAAGGGCGAGTCGAGCGGCGTCGCCGCGCCGAGGACGAAGTGGTTGCCGCCGCCGGTGCCGGTGTGGCGCCCGTCGAGCATGAACTTCTCGCTGGTCAGGCGCGCCTCGCGGGCGGTGTCGTAGAGATGCACGGTGCGTTCGACGAGCTCGCTCCAGCTCGCGCTGGGCTGGATGTTCACTTCGACGACGCCGGGGTCGGGCGTGATGCGGAAGTGCGTCAGGCGCGGATCGGACGGCGGCTCGTAGCCCTCGACGATCAGGCGGACGCCGAGCGCCTCGGCGCTCGCTTCGACGGCGGCGACGAGTTCGAGATAGTCGTCGAGACTGTCGCTCGGCGGCATGAAGACGTAGAGCACGCCGTCGCGCGCCTGCGCCGACATGGCGGTGCGCACGATCCAGGCGGCCGACTCCCCGGCCTGCGGCGCCCGTTCGGCGGAGTCCCCGCCGGGGGGGGCGGCGCTCGCCGCGCCCGCTGTACCCGCTGTACCCGCTGTACCCGCTGTACCCGCTGTACCCGCTGTACCCGCTGTACTCGCTGTACTCGCTGTACTCGCTGTACTCGCTGTACCCGCTGCACCCGCCGTACCCGCTGCACCCGCCGTACCCGGCCCCCCCGCCGCCCGACCGGCGACCGGCGCGGTGCGCTGGGGCAGGATCGCGGCGTGCGCCGGCAGCGGCGGGAAGGCCGCGCCCGGATCGGGCGGATTGACGTAGGGATAGTCGCTCCGGGCCACCCACGGCTGCGAATCGAGCGGCAGGCGGTAGCCGAGCGGCGAGTCGCCGGGGATCAAGTAGCAGCGTTCGCCGCGCAGGAACCACGGGCCGCTCCGCCAGCGCCGGCTGGCCGGGTGGCGCGCCAGCGGCAGGACGTGGCCGACCGCCGCCGCCAGCCCCTGTCCGAACACCTGCGCCAGCCGGGCGCGTTCGCGCGGATCGTCGAGGCGGGCGTCGCGCGGATCGACGTTGGCCGGCAGGCGGCGCTCGCGCCACAGGTAGTAGAGGGTGTCCTCGAAGGCCGGGAAAACGTGCCGTCCATCGACCCCGAGGCGGTCGGCAAGGTGGCGCAGGAAACTCCCGGCGAGCGCTTCGTCGGCGCCGTCGTCCAGCGCCTCGTCGGCGAACAGCGCCGGATTTTTCCACACCGGCTCGCCGTCGCGCCGCCAGAAGCAGTTGAGCGACCAGCGCGGCAGCGGTTCGCCCGGATACCACTTGCCCTGCCCGAAGTGCGCGAGACCCTGCGGCGCGTATCTTTCACGCAGGCGCCGGAAGAGGTCGGCGGCGCGCCGGCGCTTGCTTGGCCCCAGCGCCTCGGTGTTCCATTCGGCGCCGTCCGGGTCGTCGAGCGCGACGAAGGTCGGCTCGCCGCCCATGGTCAGGCGCACGTCGCCGAGCGCGAGATCGGTGTCGATGCGCTCGCCGAGACTGTCGATGGCCGCCCACTGCGCTTCGCTGTAGGGCCTGGTGACGCGCGGCGCCTCGTCCACGCGCGCCACCGTCATGCGGTGCTCGAAGCGGCACTCGCACTCGTCGGTCAGCCCGCTGATCGGCGCGGCCGACGCGGGCTCGGGCGAGCAGGCGACCGGGATGTGCCCTTCGCCGGCGAACAGGCCCGAGGTCGGATCGAGGCCGACCCAGCCGGCCCCCGGCAGGAAGACCTCGCACCAGGCGTGCAGGTCGGTGAAGTCGCGCTCCGGACCGGACGGGCCGTCGAGCGCCTTGACGTCGGGCACGAGCTGGATCAGGTAGCCGGAAACGAAGCGCGCGGCGAGCCCGAGGTGGCGCAGGACCTGCACCAGCAGCCAGGCCGAGTCGCGGCACGAGCCGCTCTGCTTGCGCAGCGTCTCCTCCGGCGTCTGCACGCCGGGTTCGAGGCGGATCACGTAGCCGACGGCGCGCTGCACGCGCTGGTTGAGCGCGACGAGGAAGTCGACGCTGGGCGTCGGCCGGCGCGCGATGCCCGCGACGAAGGCGCGGAACTGCGGCCACGCCTGCGCGGCCTGCGGCAGGTGCAGGTAGGGCTGCAGCTCGTGGCGCTGCCAGGCTTCGTATTCGTAGGGAAAGGTCTCGGCGTGAGGCTCGAGGAAGAAATCGAAGGGATTGATCACCGCCAGCTCGGCCCGCAGATCGACCTCGACGCGCAGCTCGCGCGTCTTTTCCGGGAAGACGAGGCGCGCCAGATAGTTGGCCTGCGGGTCCTGCTGCCAGTTGATGAAGTGCGCGGCCGGCGTGACCTTCAGCGAATAGGCGAGGATCGGCGTGCGCGCGTGCGGCGCCGGACGCAGGCGGACGACCTGCGGCGCGAGCGCGACCGGGCGGTCGTAGCGGTAATGAGAGACGTGGTTGAGAGCGACTTGGATGGCCACAGCAGACTCCGGCGCAAGGGATATGACATCTCCTTAGCAAGAGGCGAACCATGCCGCCGGAAGCCGGTTTGCGCGGCCGGCGGCGGCGCGCGGCACCGGATCGGTGCATGCGCGCGCGGCGGCGCACCATCGGAAGACGCCCCGGAGGCGTCGCTCCCTAGCGCTGACGCAACGGGTCGAGCAGCGCGGACAGGCCGTTGTGGTCGAGCTCGTGCATCAGCGCCAGCAGGCGGCCGATCTCGCCGGGCGGAAAGCCCTCGCGCGCGAACCAGTTCAGATAGTTGCCGGGCAGGTCCGCGATCAGCCGCCCCTTGTACTTGCCGTAGGGCATGGTGCGGGTGACGAGAAGCTGCAGGGATTCGGGCTGCATGGGCGGTCGCGGAGAGGGTGAGGATGGACGGAATGCGCGGAACGGGCGCCGCAGGCGGGAAGCCTGGAAAATCGGCGGGACGCGACGCATTTTGCCAGAGGCGGGCGCCGCATTCACCCCGTTCGTCCATTCATGCACGCGGCTCCGCTCTCCCGCTCACCGCCCCCGTTCTCCGGTGCATTTCTCCGGTACAGTTCCAGCGCGCCGCCGTGCACGCACCGGCGACGCAGCGTCATTCGTCTTTCTGGAGCCGCCGCATGATACGCAAGACACTGTTCCTCATCCTCGCCTGCACGGCCGGGCTGGCCGCCGCCGCGGCACCGGACAAGGCCCCGGAAACCGCGCCGGCGAAGACCCCGGGCAAAGCCTCGGTCGAAGTCGTCGGCGCCGAGTTCGGCACTTTCGACGACGGCGCGCCGGGCGAACTGGTATTCACACCCTCCGACACGATTCCCCACCGCACCGGGCAGCGCTACGGCTGGGTGATCGAAGTGCGCACCGGCAGGCGCTCGCTGGCGGTGAGCGAGGAATACCTGCTGCCGGGCGCGCAACAACCCGCGGCGGCCGCCGATCCCGTGAGCGAAAGCCTGAGCCTGCCCTTGCAGCGGCGCAGCCAGGTCAGCCAGCGCCAGTTGGTGCCGGTGGACGGCAAGATCTACGGCGAATGGGCGATCGGTCCGAATGAACCGGCCGGCCACCGGCACCTGCAGGTGCTCATCGAAGGTCAGCCGGCGGCGAGCTTCGAGTACGACGTCAAGTAAGGCCGCGCCGGCGCCCGCACCGGAAAAACATCCGGACGGGAAGACGCGGCGCGCGCCGACACCCGCGCATCACCGCATCACCGCATCACCGCATCGCCGCGGCCCGCTCGCCCAGGCGACCGCGGAATCGCGCCCGGGATCGGCTGCGTCAGCCGCCCTGGTGCGCCGCCACCGCATCCATGACGCGCGCCGAGTAGACCAGCGCGGCGCCCGCGTTGAGCGCGACGGCGACGCCCAGCGCCTCGCCGATCTCTTCGCGCGTCGCGCCGTGCTTGAGCGCCGCGCTGACGTGGGTGGTGATGCAGCCGTCGCAGCGCGTGGTGACCGAGACGGCGAGGCCGATCAGTTCGCGCGTCTTGGCGTCCAGGTGGCCGGTCTTGTCGCCGGCGCCGGAAAGCATCTGGTAGCCCTTGACGGTATCGGGCGTGAGATGGGCGATTTCGCGGACGCGGCCGCCCAGTTCCTTGAGATAGTTGACCCAGTCGAGCATGGCAGGACTCCTCGCGTATGCGGCACGGGCCGGTTGCCCGCGCCATGCCTTCCAGCATAGACCCGCCCGGCGCGCTTCCGCCTGCTCCGGATGCAGCAGCGCCCCGCGCGCTTGACCCTGCCCCGGCGCCTCGGCCATAATCGGCGCCCCGCAGGAGAGAGGGGCAGCCGCTGCCCTCGCCGAAGGCGCAAACTCCCATAATCGCTCAGGCAAAGGAACTGCGGGATCACGTTAGCCGACTGGAGAGCGGCCGCCACGCGCGGTCCACCGAAGGGGCAGACCTGCCAGCCAGGTTCGAACTCTCAGGTAAAGAGGACAGGGGGAGAGGCGTTACGACGGCCCGCGCGGCCGCCGCCCCGATTGGAGTCCTGTTCCATGCTCACCCCTGCCCGCCCGGCGCTGCGCCGGACCGTCTTCCCCCGTTCGCCCGCCGACCGGAGGGCCGCATGCTGATCACCATCTACCTGATCGCCATCACCGCCGAAGCGATGTCCGGCGCGCTGGCCGCCGGCCGCCGCAACATGGACGCCTTCGGCGTCGCGGTCATCGCCTTCGTCACCGCGCTCGGCGGCGGCACCATCCGCGACATGATCCTCGGGCACTTCCCGATTTCCTGGACGCAGCATCCCGAGTACGTCTATCTGGTGATCGGCGCCGGGCTGGTGACGACGCTGCTGGCGCGCTTCATGCACCATCTGAAGACCGTTTTCCTGGTGCTCGACGCGATGGGGCTGGTGGCTTTTTCGCTGATCGGCTGCGAGGTCGCGCTGAAGATGCACTATGCGACGCCGATCGTGATCATGGCCGGGATGACCACCGGCATCTTCGGCGGCATCCTGCGCGACGTGCTGTGCAACCGGGTGCCGCTGGTCTTTCGCCAGGAGCTCTACGCCAGCGTGTCGCTGATCGTCTGCGGCCTCTACCTGAGCCTGCAGCGTTACGGCATGGCGCACGACGCGGCGACGCTGATCGCCTTTTCCGGCGGTCTCGGCATCCGCCTGCTGGCGATCTGGCGCGGCTGGAAGCTGCCGACCTTTTCCTATCAGAAACGCTGGGATTAGGCGTCCGTACTGGACGGCGCGGGCGGTCCGGGCGGACGGCCCGGCGCTGCGACCGGACGCGGCGGGAGCGCGCGCCCGGGAATGCAAGCGGAGGAGAAACCTCGGCGAGGCGACGAGGCGAAGGCGAGGCCGCCGCCCGCCGGGCGCTGTGGCGGGGCGCGGCCCGGAACGGCCGCCGCTCCCCGCCCGGCGGCTTTACGCCTCGGGCTTGCCGGCGTCGGCCGGGGCCGCACCTTCCGCGTCCGCTGCGTCGGAGTCTTCCGCAGACGCGTCGTCGGCGCCGCCGGTCTCGCCGGCAGCCTTGGCCGCCAGCTTCTGGCGGCGCTTTTCTTCCTGCTTGTTTTTCTTCGCCAGATCTCGCTGGCGCTTTTCGAACTGATAGTTTGGTTTGGCCAAGAGGGCTTCCTTTGATCGCGGCAAGAGCCGGATGAGACGGGTGAAGAGACGGGCGGCGGGCGCGAGCGGGCCGCCGGAACGGGGATTATGCCATCACCGCCCGCCCGGCGCTCGCCCGCACGCGGCGCGCCGGCGGCTCAGCGGGCGCCGAGTTGGGCCCGCTCCTCGAGGCACTCGTAGTCGCCGACCTCGAATTCGCGGCAGATGAACGGCCGGCGCGTGTAGATCGTGCAGCGCAAAGTGTCGCGGTCGAGCGCCGCGCACCAGCCGTCGCCGAGGCGGCGCATCACCCAGCCGCCCCAGCGGTCCTGCGCGGTCAGCGCCGGCGGCACGTCGTCGCCGCCCATCAGCATGACTTCCAGGCGGCAGCAGCAGGCTTCGCAGGAGGCGCAGGACAGTTCCTCCGCCGGCGGGGCGTCGAGAGCGGCGGCGCGGGGAATCGGGGTGAAGTTCGGGGTGAAGGAGGAGACGGACTCGGGGTCGGCAGCGCCGGTCCGCGCACCGTTTCCGCTACGGCATTCTTTGTTCATGCCGCGATTGTCGCACGCCCGCCCCGGACGCCGGCCGCGGAAGACTCAACGCCGGTGCCGTCCGGCCGAAGGCCGTCCGCGCACGCCTGCCCGCCGGCGCTGGCCGGCGGCGGCTATTCCGGCAGCGGAATGAATTCCTCCCGGTCGTCCGGCGGCAGCGGGATGCGCCCGGCCTTCCAGTCGGCCTTGGCCTGCTCGATGCGCGCCTTGCTCGACGACACGAAATTCCACCAGATGTGGCGCTCGCCGACCGCCTCGCCGCCGAGCAGCATCACGGTGGCGCCGCCGGCGGCCCGCAGCAGCGCTTCGGCGCCCGGCGCAAAAACCGGCATCTGGCCGGGGGCATAGGACTCCCCATCGACTTCGATGCGCCCGGCGACGACGTAGGCGGCGCGCTCCGCATAGCCGTGCGGTAGCGGCAGCACGGCGCCCGGCTGCAGTTCGGCGTGCAGGTAGAAGAGCGGCGAGTGGGTGCGCACCGGGCTGCGCATCCCGCAGGCCTCGCCGGCGATCAGGCGCAGCCAGACGCCGTCGGCCTGCGCGACCGGCAGCGCGTCGCGCGCGTAGTGGTCGAAAGCGGGCGCGCATTCCTCGGCTTCGGCAGGCAGCGCCACCCAGGCCTGCAGCAGTTCCAGCCCGTGCGGGGCGAAGGAGTCGGGATGGGTGAAGCGCTCGGAATGCGAGATGCCCCGCCCGGCCGTCATCCAGTTGACGTCGCCGGGGCGGATCACCTGCATGCAGCCCAGGCTGTCGCGGTGCGTGATCTGGCCGGACAGCAGGTAGCTGACGGTGGAAATGCCGATGTGCGGATGCGGGCGCACGTCGGCGGCGCGGATGTTCTCGGGGGCGATGCTGAGCGGGCCGGCGTGGTCGAGAAAGATGAAGGGGCCGACCATGCGCCGCTTGGCGAAGGGCAGGACGCGACGGACGACGAGCCCGTTGCCGAGGTCGCCGTGGCGGGCGGTGATGAGCGATTCGATCATGGGCGTTCTCCTGTGCGCGGCCCCGCGCGGCGCGAATCGGGCGGATGGCGACGGCGGCCGCCACCGGGGCTAATGCACAGACAGCATCCGCTGCGGCGCGTTCGCCCCGGCGATTGTCGCAGGCGGCGGCGGCGCGCGCGAACCGGCGTACGAGTACGCGTCGGCGCGCAAGCGTTCAGGCCCGCGCCGCAGGAACTTCCGCCGCTGCCAGTTCCGCCAGCTCGGCCTCCGTGAACACCCGCGAGCGCGTGTGGAAGGCCTTGCCCTCGGGGCCTTCGAGCGAGAAGGTGCCGCCGTGGCCGTCGATCACGTCGATGATGAGCTGCGTGTGCTTCCAGTATTCGTACTGCGCCTTGCCGATGTAGAACGGGCAGCCGCCGATTTCGCCGAGGAAGACGTCGCCGGCGCCGATCGTGATCTCGCCCGGCAGGTAGCAGTTGGCGGCGCTGTTGTCGCAGCAGCCGCCGGATTGATGGAACATCAGGGCGCCGTGCTTGCGCTTGAGGAACTCGACCAGTTCGAGCGCGGCGTCGGTGGCGATGACCTTGTCGACCATGGATGTCTCCGTAAAAACGGGGCGCCGGAGGAAAACCCCGGCGCCCCGGCGCAATGCGCGCCCGGGGCGCGCGGAGGGAGGAGCGGTTTTAGAAGAAACCGAGCTTCTGCTCGCTGTAACTGACCAGCAGGTTCTTCGTCTGCTGGTAGTGGTCGAGCATCATCTTGTGCGTCTCGCGGCCGATGCCCGATTCCTTGTAGCCGCCGAAGGTCGCGTGCGCCGGGTAGGCGTGATAGCAGTTGGTCCACACGCGGCCGGCCTTGATCGCGCGCCCCATGCGGTAGGCGACGTTGCCGTCGCGGCTCCAGACGCCGGCGCCGAGGCCGTACAGCGTGTCGTTGGCGATTTCGAGCGCCTGCGCCTCGTCCTTGAAGGTGGTGACGGCGAGCACCGGCCCGAAGATCTCTTCCTGGAAGATGCGCATCTTGTTGTGCCCCTTGAACAGCGTCGGCTGCACGTAATAGCCCTCGGCCAGATCGCCGGGCAGGCGCGCGCGCTCGCCGCCGATCAGCAGCTGGGCGCCCTCCTGCTTGCCGAGGTCGAGATAGGACATGATCTTGGTCATCTGCTCCTGCGAGGCCTGCGCGCCCATCATCGTTTCGGTGTCGAGCGGGCTGCCCTGCTTGATGGCGCGCACGCGGTCGAGCACGCGCTCCATGAAGTGGTCGTAGATCGATTCGTGGATCAGCGCGCGCGACGGGCAGGTGCACACTTCGCCCTGGTTGAAGGCGAACAGGACGAGGCCTTCGATGGCCTTGTCGAAGAAGCTGTCGTCGGCCTGCGCGACGTCCTTGAAGAAGATGTTGGGCGACTTGCCGCCGAGTTCGAGGGTGGCCGGGATCAGGTTGTTGGCGGCGGCCTGCGCGATGACGCGGCCGGTGGTGGTCGAGCCGGTGAAGGCGATCTTGGCGATGCGCTTGCTGGTGGCGAGCGGCATGCCGGCTTCGCGGCCGTAGCCGTTCACGATGTTGAGCACGCCGGGTGGCAAAAGATCGGCGATCAGTTCGGCCATGATCAGGATGCTGATCGGCGTCGATTCGGCCGGTTTGAGCACGACGCAGTTGCCGGCGCCGATCGCCGGCGCGAGCTTCCAGGCGGCCATCAGGATCGGGAAGTTCCACGGAATGATCTGGCCGACGACGCCGAGCGGTTCGTGGAAATGGTAGGCGACGGTGTTCTCGTCGATCTCGCTGATGCCGCCCTCCTGCGCGCGCAGGCAGCCGGCGAAGTAGCGGAAGTGATCGATGGTGAGCGGGATGTCGGCGTTCAGCGTCTCGCGGATCGGCTTGCCGTTGTCGACGGTCTCGACGTAGGCCAGCAGTTCGAGGTTCTGTTCGAGGCGGTCGGCGATCTTCAGCAGCAGGTTGGCGCGGTCGGCCGGCGAGGTGCGTCCCCACTTGTCGGCGGCGGCATGCGCGGCGTCGAGCGCCAGTTCGATGTCCTCGGCGCCGGAGCGCGCGGCCTTGGTATAAGGCTTGCCGTTGATCGGGGTGACGACGTCGAAGTACTGCCCCTTGACCGGCGCGACCCACTTGCCGCCGATGAAGTTGTCGTAATGCGTCTTGTAGGTGATCTTGGCGCCAGCGGCACCGGGAGCGGCGTAGAGCATCATGTCTCCTCATTATTTACGATGGGTGAATGCGTTTCCCTTGCGGGCGGACTCTCCTATCAAGCATCGTGCCAGCCCGACGCCGGTCTCCATCTTCATGTTTCTAAAGGAATTCGATAAAACGGAGAAACGCCCCGCGGCGGCGTGCGACGTCGCGCTCCGCGACACCTGTTCCAAAAAGTGACAGGCGGACGCGGATACCGTCATCAGGTATTGCGCCCCGGAAGCATCCTTCTATACTCGACGGAAAAGCGGGCGATGACCCGCCCGAGGAGACAAGACGATGCGCACGACACCGCCAGCGCCGAGCCTGCGCAAGGCCCGCCTGCATTTCATGGAACACGGCGACGTCCCGCCCGGCGCCGTCGACGAACGTCTGGCGCGCTCCTGGCGGCGCAGCCTGGCCGCCGGCCTGCTGCCGACCGGCCGTCTGGGCGACGGCGCGCACCTCTCGGACAGCACGCTGCGCCATTCGCTGGCGCGCAACCACGAGCTGCTCGCGCATTCGCGCCCGGTCATGGAATACCTCTTCGAACAGGTGCGGCAGAGCCACAGCATGGTCATTCTCGCCGACCGGCGCGGCACGCTGATGCACACGCTGGGCGACACCGACTTTCTCGGCAAGGCCGAGCGCGTCGCGCTGACCTCGGGCGCCTCGTGGAGCGAGCGCGATCGCGGCACCAACGCGATCGGCACCGCGCTGGCCGAAGCGAGCGGCATCGAGATCAACGGCCCGGAGCATTTCCTCGAACGCAACGGCTTCCTGACCTGCGCCGCGGCGCCGATCATGTCGGCCGGCGGCGAACTGATGGGCATCCTCGACATCTCGGGCGACCAGCGCGCACGCCACCCGCACACGCTGGGGCTGGTGAGCACGGCGGCGCGCATGATCGAGAACCGCCTCGTCGTCGCCGCCTGCCGGCGCCATATCCGCTTGCACCTGCATACCTTGCCGGAGGGCATCGACACCGTCGCCGAGGGCATCGTCGCACTCTCGGAGGACGGCTGGATCATCGGCGCCAACCGTCACGGCCTCGATCTGCTGCGGCTGGCGCCGGCCGACCTGGGCGCGACGCCGCTGGCGCGCGTGCTCGACATCCGCTTCGACGACCTGCTCGCCGCGCACCGGCGCTGCCCCGAACAACCGCTGCCGCTGCGCCGGCACGACGGTTCGCCGCTGTGGGCCCGCGTGCATACGCCGCGCCCCTCGCTCAGCCCGGCGCCGCAGCCGGTGCCGGCGACGCCGGACGACGCGCTGGCCGCGCTCGACACCGGCGACGCGCGCTGGCAGGCCGCCGCCGACAAGGCGCGGCGCGTCGCCGGCAAGCCGATCGCCATCGTCCTGCACGGCGAATCGGGCGTCGGCAAGGAACTGTTCGCGCGCGCCACGCACGAATCGGGACCGCGCCGCGCCGGTCCTTTCGTCGCGATCAACTGCGCCGCGCTGCCGGAAAACCTGATCGAAGCCGAACTCTTCGGCTACGCGCCCGGCGCCTTCACCGGCGCGCGCCGCGAAGGCAGCCCCGGCCGCCTGCGCGAGGCCGACGGCGGCACGCTCTTCCTCGACGAGATCGGCGACATGCCGCTCGCCATGCAGACGCGCCTGCTGCGCGTGCTGCAGGAACGGCAGGTGACGCCGCTCGGCGGCGGCCAGCCGGTGGACGTCGATTTCGCGCTGATCTGCGCGACGCACCGCAATCTGCGCGAGGACGCCGAGCGCGGCAGCTTCCGCAGCGACCTCTACTACCGCATCAACGGACTGACGCTGAACCTGCCGGCGCTGCGCGAGCGCAGCGATTTCCAGGCGCTGACCCGGCGCCTGCTCGCCGATCTGGCACCCGGCCGCGCGCTCTTCATCGCCCCCGAACTGCTCGCCCGGCTGGCGGCCTACCGCTGGCCCGGCAACCTGCGCCAGTACGCCAGCGCGCTGCGCACGGCGACGGCGATGCTCGACGACGACGAGACGCGCATCGACTGGCGGCACCTGCCGGACGATCTGGAGGAGGAACTGGCGAACGCCGGCGCGCGGGTCGCTCCGGCGGCATCGACCGCCGCGTCCGCGCCGACGCAGAACCTGCAGGAGCTGTCGCGCACGGCGATCCGCCAGACGCTCGAAAGCTGCCGCGGCAACATTTCGGAAACGGCGCGCCGGCTCGGCATCAGCCGCCAGACGCTGTACCGCAAGCTGAATGGCTGAATGACTGAAAGCGCCGCGCCCCGCTCAGAATTTCGTCCAGTCCGGATCGGGCAGTTCGGAGAAGGACTGGCGCAGGCGTTCGCCCCATTGCCGGCGGATCTCGTTGAAGTAGGCGTTGTCGTGGCCGATGCTGACGTGCTCGCGCACGCGGAAGGTGTCGCTGGCGTAGGTCAGCAGGTCGAGCGGCAGGCCGACCGAAAGATTCGAGCGGATCGTCGAATCCATCGAGATCAGCGCACACTTGGCGCCCTCCTCGAGCGAACTGCGGCGCGTCACCACGCGGTCGACGATCGGCTTGCCGTACTTCGATTCGCCGATCTGGAAATACGGCGTCTCGTCCGTCGCCTCGATGAAGTTGCCGGCGGCGTAGATGTTGAACAGGCGCGGCGCCTCGCCCGCGATCTGCCCGCCGACGACGATCGCGGCGTTGAAGTCGATGCCGAATTCGCCCAGCGCGGCGGCGTCGCGCTGGTGCACCTCGCGCACGACGGCGCCGATATGGCGCGCCACCTCGAACAGGTTGGGCAGGTTGTAGAGGTTGTCTTCGTCGGCGCTCTGCAGGCGCTCGCGCAGGATGTTCACGACCGACTGGCTGATCGACAGGTTGCCGGCCGTCATCAGCACCAGCACGCGCTCGCCGGGCCGCTCGAAAACCGTCATCTTGCGGAAGGTGTTGATGTGGTCGACGCCGGCGTTGGTGCGCGAGTCGGAGAGGAAAACGAGGCCGGCATCGAGCCGCATGGCAACGCAGTAGGTCATTGTCGTAGAAAAACGTCCGGGAAAGGTTCGCGGGAAGCGTCGATCATACGCGCCCGAAGCCGGCGGCTCCAAGCGCTGCACCGCACCATGGCGGGTTTTCCGGTGCTAGACTGGGACATCGGAAAACCCGAAAAGAATAAAGAAAAGCAGACCCCAACATGCTGCATCCGATCCGTCGACTCTGCCTGTCGCTGTTCCTCGTCCTGAGCGCGCACGCCGCGTACGCGGCCGGGGACGTCCTGCGCGTGGCCGTGCTGAGCGCGTCGCCGCCGGTGTCTTACATCGACGGAAACGGCAAGCTGGCCGGCTTCAATATCGACATCGCGCACGCCCTGTGCGAAGCGATGGAGGTGCGCTGCGAGCTGCACGTCAGCACGCTCGACAAGGTGGTCGACGCGGTCGCCGCCGGCGAATACGACATCGCGGTGGTGAGCCTCCTGGCAACGCCGGAGCGGCGCCGGAAGGTGCTCTTCTCGAAACCCTACTACCGCTCGACGAGCGTCTGGTTCGCGCCGGCGAAGACCGCCCCGGAAACGCCGGGCGTCCGCGTCGCCGCGGTGCGCGGCTCGGCACAGGCCGCCTACGCGCAGGCGCGCGGCTGGTCGATGGTGCCGATGCACAGCCACGACGAGATGAGCCAGGCGCTCGCGAGCGGCGCCGCCGACGCCGCGCTGGTGCCGATGCTGACGGCGCTCGCGCTGCGCCAGCACCCGGCGGTCGCCGGGCTCGGCCTGACGACGACGGTGCTCGCGGACGCGGCGCTGAGCGGCGACGTGTGCATCAGCATCGCCCCGCGGCATTCCGCATTGCGCACGCGCGTCGACGCGGCGATCGACCGCATCAAGCGCGACGGCCGCTACGACCGCATCAACACGCAGCACCTGCCGTTCAAGCTGCAATGAGCCGCGCCGTCTTCCGCGCCCTCCCCCTCTCTTTCCGCTGAGCGCGCCGGCATGCCCCTCCCGCAACTTCTCCATCGGGCGCACTGGCCTGCCGGCACCTTCTTCGCCCTGCTCGCCGGGCTGTTCGGCGTCCTTTTCGCGGGCATCGTCGCCTGGCTGGCGGCCGACCAGTACGGCGTGCTGCAGACCACGGAAAGCCTGCGCCTGAAGACGATTCCGCAGACGCTCGAATACCAGCGTCTGGCGCGCAACCTGGAAGTGCTGCGCCGGGAAGGCGAGCGCGTCCTGCACGGCGACGATGCCGCCGCCCGCCAGCAGGCGCTGTTCGTCGTTTCGCTGGTCGCCAGCCACCCGCGCCTGCTGGAAGACGAGCGCGCCCGGGCGCTCGCCGGCGAGACCGAGGAATTTCTTTCCGGCATGGCGCGCCGCGCGCACTTCGACGCCGCCGAGCAGGCGCACTGGGAACGCCTGTCGACGCGCCTGACGCTGCTCGCCGACGACATCTCGGTCGACGGCGTCAACCTCGCCAACGCCGATCTCGAACAGATGAGCGCGGCGATCCAGCGCGGGCGCTACAAGCTGGCGGTCGCCCTGCTGCTGGCGGGCGTCTTCCTCACGGTGCTGCTCTGGCTGATTCGCCGCCACTTCATCCGGCCGCTGCAGCACATTGACCGCGCGCTCTCGCAGCTGCAGCCGATGGGGCCGCCGCCCGCCCTGCCCGCCTCGTCGATGGAGGAGTTCCAGGCGATCGAGGGCGCCATCGGCCAACTGCACGAGGCGATGCGCGACAGCGAACTGACGCGCGAGGATCTCGAACGCCTGGCCACCACCGATGCGCTGACCGGACTGCACAACCGGCGGCATTTCATGCACATGGCCCACGGCGAAGTCGAACGGGCGCACCGCTACGGCCGGCCCGTCGCCGTCGGCCTCGCCGACCTCGATCTCTTCAAGCGGGTTAACGACACGCACGGCCACGCCGCCGGCGACGCCGTGCTGCAGGTCTTCGCGGCCATCCTGCGCGAAACGCTGCGGCAGACGGACTGGGTCTGCCGCTACGGCGGCGAGGAATTCGCCTTCGCCTTCCCGGAAACGACGCCGGCGGAGGCGCAGGCGCTGGTCGAGCGGCTGCGCCGGCGCCTCGCCGAACTGGATATCGCCGTCGGCGAGGGGAAGAGCGTCCGCATCACGCTCAGCATCGGGCTGGCCGACGCCAGCGCTTTCCCGCTCGAAGCCGCGCTGCGCCAGGCCGACGAGGCGCTCTACCGCGCCAAGACGCAGGGCCGCAACATGACCGTGCTGGCCGGGAGCGACGCCGGGGACGAAGCCGAGATCGACGGCGAGGCAGAACCGGTCGCGCCGCGCCCCTGAACGCGCGCCGAACGCCAAGGCTCAGCCGGCCGGCACCAGGAAATCGCGGCCGATGCCTTCGCCGAGATCGTAGATGCGGTCCATGAAATCGGTCAGATACTCGTGCAGGCCGCCCGCCAGCACGTCGTCGATACGCGCGTAGTGCAGCTGCGCATGCAGCATGCCGGCGCGCCGTCCGGTTTCCGCCGACTGCCCGTTGGCGACCTCGTCCAGGATGTGCACGATGCGGTCGGCGCAGGCATGCAGCGAACGCGGCAGGTCCATGCGCAGCATCAGCAGCTCGGCGACGCGCGCCGGCGTGATCGCGTCGCGATAGACCTTGCGGTACACCTCGAAGGCCGACAGCGAGCGCAGCAGCGCGCCCCACTGGTAGAAGTCGGTCGCCCCCTCCTCGCCCGCGTCGGCACCGTTTCCGTTGGCGTGCAGCACGTGGTACTTCACGTCGAGGATGCGCGCCGTGTTGTCGGCGCGCTCGAGCATGCCGCCGAGGCGGATGAAGTTCAGCGCCTCGTCCTGCAGCATGGTGCCGAAGGTGACGCCGCGCGTCAGCGCCGAGCGCAGCTTGACCCAGTCGAAGAATTCGCCGATCCCGGCAGAAAGGATCTGCTCGAACTTCTGCTCGCGCAGTTCGATCCAGGTGGCGTTGCAGCTTTCCCAGGTCTCCGCCGTCAGGGTGCCGCGCACGGCGTGCGCGTTCTCGCGCGCGGCGCGCAGGCAACTGTGGATCGACGAGGGGTTGGCCGGATCGGCGACCATGAAGCGCAGCACGTTCTCCGCGTTCACCTCGTCGTAGGCGGCCCCGAACGGGCCCTCCAGGCTGTTCAGCGCAAGGATGGCGCCCCAGTTCTGGTTCTCGGTGGCGACCGACTGCGGCACGAGCGACATCTGGTGCGTCACGTCGAGCAGGCGGGCCAGGTTCTCGGCGCGCTCGGTGTAGCGCGCCATCCAGTAGAGGTGATCGGCGGTACGGCTCAGCATTTTCGTTCTCCCGGCCGCGCCGTCGGCGCGGCCACAGTGGTCCGGGCCCGGCTCAGTTCTCGAGCACCCAGGTGTCCTTGGTGCCGCCGCCCTGCGACGAATTCACCACCAGCGAGCCTTCGCGCAGGGCGACGCGCGTGAGGCCGCCGGGCACCATTTCGATGCTCTTGCCGGAGAGCACGAAGGGGCGCAGGTCGAGGTGCCGCGGGGCGACGCCGCCGAACTGTGCGCCGTCGACGAAGGTCGGGCAGTTGGAGAGCGCCAGCGTCGGCTGCGCGATGTACTTCTCCGGCGCGGCGACGATGCGCGCGCGGAAATCCTCGATCTCCCGCTTCGTCGCCGCGGGGCCGACGAGCATGCCGTAGCCGCCGGCGCCGTGCACCTCCTTGACGACGAGTTCGGGCAGATGGTCGAGCACGTAGCGCAGATCGTCCGGCTTGCGCAGCATCCAGGTCGGCACGTTGTTGAGCAGCGGTTCCTCGCCGAGGTAGAAGCGCACCATCTCGGGGACGTAGGGGTAGATCGACTTGTCGTCGGCGACGCCGGTGCCTATCGCGTTGGCCAGCGTGACGCTGCCGGCGCGGTAGGCGGCGAGCAGGCCGGGGACGCCGAGCATCGAATCCGCGCGGAAGGCGAGCGGATCGAGAAAGTCGTCGTCGAGGCGGCGGTAGATCACGTCCACGCGCTGCGGGCCCTGCGTCGTGCGCATGTACACGATCTCGTCCTTGACGAAGAGGTCGCGCCCCTCGACGAGTTCGACGCCCATCTGCTGCGCCAGGAAGGTGTGCTCGAAGTAGGCGCTGTTGTAGGCGCCGGGCGTGAGGACGACGACGGTCGGGTCGACGACGCCCTGCGGCGCGACGGCGCGCAGGTTGTCGAGCAGCAGGTCGGGGTAGTGCTGGACCGGCGCGACCTTGTGCCGCGAGAACAGTTCGGGGAAGAGGCGCATCATCATCTTGCGGTCCTCGATCATGTAGGAGACCCCGGACGGCACGCGCAGATTGTCCTCGAGCACGTAGAACTCACCGGCCCCGGCCCGCACCAGATCGACGCCGGCGATGTGCGCGTAAATTCCGGCCGGCACGTCGACGCCCATCATCTCGGGCCGGAACTGGACGTTGTTCAGCACCTGCTCGCGCGGGATGCGGCCGGCGCGGAGGATTTCCTGATCGTGGTAGATGTCGTGCAGGAAGGCGTTGAGCGTGCGCACGCGCTGGCGCAGGCCGGCCTGCAGCGCCTGCCATTCGGGCGCCGGGATGATGCGCGGGATGATGTCGAAAGGAATCAGCCGTTCCTTGCCGGCCTCTTCGCCATAGACGGCGAAGGTGATGCCGACGCGGTGGAAGGCGATGTCGCCCTCGGCGCGCTTGCGCGCGATGCGCTCGGGCGGCGTCGCGGCCAGCCAGTCGGCGTAGTCCCGGTAGTTCGGCCGCAAACCGCCGGCCGCATCGTACATTTCGTTGTAGAAGTTCGCGCTCATGATTTTCGCCGCTGCTGTGGGTCTGTCACAGCAACAGCGAAAAGCATGCCAAACGGGAAAAGGCCCGGAGAGCGCGGATTTCGGGAAATCGCCCGCGCCCGGCGCACCAGCGCGGGGCGGCCGCGCACCAATCGGGGCGGCGCCCCGCCCCGGGACTAGCGCCCGGTGGCGCGGAGCGCCTGCTCCAGATCGTCGCGCAGCTCGGAAGCGTCCGCCTCGGTGACGCCCAGATAGGCCAGCGCCTTGGCGTACATTACCGGCCCCACGTCGGTATCGGCCTCCTCGAGGATTTCCGCGGTGAGGTACTCGGCGACATGGGTGACGGCGATCAGCGGCAGCGCCTCGCGCGGCAGGGCGGATTCCGGCAGGCCGAAGACGTCCGGATCGTGATGGAAGCGGATGGCCAGCGAAATGACCGCTGGCAGCCCCCAGTTGCGCGCCAGCAGCGCACCGACCACGTCGTGGCTGCAGCTGAAGTGCTCCTGCTCGATGGCGCACAGATTGCCGCCCTCGCTCTGCGCCTTTTCGAGCAGCGCGGCGTAGGGCTTGAAGCGGCGCATCATGACCGGCACCGCGGCGTCGTGGAACAGCGCGAAGGTGTAGGCGCTGTCGCTCGAAATGCCGTACTGGCGGCGGGCGACGAGGCCGGCCGCGACGGCCAGCACGGCGGCGCGGTCCCAGAATTTCTCGAGCAGCGCGTCGGGCAGGCCGCTCATGCTGGCGCGCAGGCTGGAGGCGACCACGATGTTCTGGATGTTGCCGGTACCCAGACGGGCCACTGCGTGCGGCACGCTGCTGACGGCGGCGCCGCGGTTGAACAGGGCCGAGTTGGCGAGCTTCAGCGTCATCGCCGACATGCCGACGTCGGATGCGATGATGTGCGCCAGGCGGTTGATGTCCGGCTCGTCCTTCTGCACTTCGGCCATCACCTGCATGACGACGTCGGGGCAGGCGGGAATCTCGATACTGGCGAGTACGCGCTCGAATTCGTCGGGCGCGGGACTGGACGCTGCGGGCACTGCCGAAAGATTAGCCATGCGTTTCCTTTGTCCTGGCGGCCGCCGGCGCCCGTAGGCCGGGCGGAACGGCTCGCCGTTCATGCTTGTTCTACTGACTCGTGCAAGGCTCCCGGTCGAAAAAAAACCCGACGGACAGCAGTCGGGTTTTTTGCCAACGGCCGGAATTACATGCGTTCGAAGATCACGGCGATGCCCTGGCCGCCGCCGATGCACATGGTGACCAGCGCGTACTTGCCGCCGGTGCGCTGCAGTTCGTAGATCGCCTTGGTGGCGATGAAGGCGCCCGAGCAGCCGACCGGGTGGCCGAGGGCGATGGCGCCGCCGTTCGGGTTGGTCTTCACCGGATCGAGGCCGAGCCCCTTGGAAACGGCGATGGCCTGTGCGGCGAAAGCTTCGTTCGATTCGATGACGTCCATCTGGTCGAGCGACAGGCCGGCCTTCTTGAGCGCCAGCTTGGAGGCCGGGATTGGGCCTTCGCCCATGACGTCGTTCGGGACGCCGGCAACGGCGTAGGAGACCAGACGGGCGATCGGCTTCTGGCCCGACTTGGCGGCCACGTCGGCGGCGGCGAGCACGAAGAAGGCGGCGCCGTCGTTGATGCCCGAGGCGTTACCGGCGGTGACCGTGCCGTCCTTCTTGAAGGCCGGCTTCATCTTGGCCAGCGATTCCATGGTCGTGCTGGCCTTGCCGTGCTCGTCGGTATCGAACACGACTTCGCCCTTGCGCGTCTGCTGCACGATAGGAACGATCTGCGACTTGAAGCGGCCTTCGGCGATGGCGGCCGCGGCGCGGCGCTGCGACTCGAGGGCGCAGGCGTCCTGCTCTTCGCGCGAGATGTTCCACTTGGTCGCCAGGTTTTCGGCGGTGATGCCCATGTGGCCGACGCCGAAGGGGTCGGTCAGCACGGCGACCATCATGTCGATCGCCTTGGTGTCGCCCATGCGCGCGCCGGAGCGCAGCGCCGGCATCATGTAGCCGCCGCGCGACATCACTTCGACGCCGCCGCCGATGCCGTAGTCGCAATCGCCGAGCATGATCTGCTGCGAGGTGGTGACGATGCCCTGCAGGCCCGACGAGCACAGGCGGTTGACCTGCATGGCGACGGAATCCATCGACAGGCCGGCCTGGATCGAGGCGACGCGGGGAACGTAGGCATAGCGCGAATCGGTCGGGATGCAGTTGCCGACGGTGACGTAGTTGATCTGCTGCGGATCGACGCCGGAACGGGTCACGGCTTCCTTCATCACGGTACCGGCCAGTTCGGCGGGTTCCATGTTGGCGAGGGAGCCACCGAATGCACCGATGGCGGAACGGACAGCGCTAAGAACGACAACTTCTCTGCTCATGGGAAACTCCTTGTAATTGATCGATCAACCGCCCACCAGACTGGCAAGCCCCAACAAAAGCAAAAGCAACAACCAGAGCACCAGCGCGCGCCAGACGAGGCCGACGGCGCTCTGCATGAAATCCACGTCGGCATCGTCGCCGGTGCCGAGCTCGGCCCGGTCGGCGATCTCGCCGGCTTCGACGAGCGGCATGCCGAGACGCACGCCGAGCGCGCCGGCGCCGCTCGCGAGGACGATGCCGAGGCCGGCGCCGTAGCCCGTATCGGGCCACTTGGCGGCCTGCGTGCGCCAGCAGTAGATGGCGTCCTCGAAATTGCCGACGATGGCGAAGCCGGCCGCGGTCATGCGCGCGGGCAGCCAGTCGATGATAGCGAAAGACTGTTGCGCAAATGTGCCGAAACTTCCGAATTCGATCGGGTCGGCCTCGCCGCGCCGGCCCCAGTGCTCGGCGAGGAAGGCCGCGGCGCGGTAGAGCACGGCGCCGCACGGCCCGGGCAGCAGGACGAACCAGACCAGCACGCCGAAGACGTGGCGGTGCGACGCGGCCAGCGCCTCCTCGATCGACAGGCGGGCGATCTCGGACGACGAGAGATCGTCGGCCGGGCGCTCGCGCCATTCGGCGAGCAGCTTGCGCGCATGCGGCACGTCGCCCATGCGCAGCGCGAGCTGGATGTCGGTGTAGTAGTGGCTGAACTGGCGGAAGCCCATCGTCAGGTAGAGGACGAAAACGTTCCATGCCCAGGCGAGCAGCGGGTTGAGCGCGTAGAGCAGGAGGAAGACGACGCCGGTGAGCAAGGTCAGCCCGACCACCGCGAGCCCCCAGGCCAGCGTGCCGTGGCGGTGTTCGCCGGTGTTGAAGTGCCGTTCGAGAAAATCCGCCAGCCGGGTCAACGGCCCGTGCACGAATTGTTGGTAAGGTAGAGGCCGCACCTGCTCAAGCAGCAGCGCGACGATGAGGGAAAACAGGCTCATCGCGAAAGGGAATCCGTACGGCGCTCGAGACTGCGCGCCTGTTTGTCATGGGAAAGGGCCAAGATACCACAAGCCGGCGCCATCGCGGTATTCCGCGCCGCCGAGGGCGCGGTTGCCGGCGCGGCGATCAGCGCCGCGCTCCGATCGCCTGGTAGAGCGACATGATCATGCCCGCCGTGGCGCCCCAGATGAAGTAGTCGCCGTAGGGCATGGCGTAGTAGTGGCGCAACTGGCCGCGGTAATGCAGCGCGTGCCGCTTGTGGTTGGCCGGATCGAGGAGAAACGCGAGCGGCACTTCGAAGACTTCGGCGACCTCGAACGGATCGGGACGCAGATCGAAGGGCGGCGTCACCATGGCGACCACCGGCGTGACGCGGAAACCGGTGCCGGTGCGGTACTCCGGCAGATAGCCGGCGATTTCGACGCGCCCCGCGGGCAGTCCGATCTCCTCCTCGGCCTCGCGCAGCGCGGTATGCGCCGGCGACGGATCCTCCGGTTCGGCCCGCCCGCCCGGAAAGCTGATCTGCCCCGGATGATCCTTCAGGTGAGCGGTGCGCTGGGTGAGCAGGACGGTCGGCGCGGCCGGGCGCAGGACGATCGGGAAGAGGACCGAGGCGGGCGTCAGCGTCTCCTCGCCGACGCCGTCCTCGAGCACGAAGACGCCGGGCGCCGGCGCCGGAAAAAGGGCCGCGCGCAGGCGCCCGAGGTCGGTCGCCGGCGGCGTGTCGAGCGGATTACTTGCCGGCACCGTCTTCCTCGATTTCGGCGCGCACCGCGTCGAGCGCATCCTGCAGGGTCTCTTCGGACAGCGCGTTGATGGTCGTGGCGACCAGATCGGCCGACTCGACGGCGCCGACCGGCAGGCGCTTGCTGTCCAGCGTGGCGATCAGGGCGGCCGTCGCACCGACGACCTGCAGCAGGGTCTGGCGTTCGCCCATCAGCATTTCGAGTTCTCGGCGCAACAGGGTGATTTCTTCGTCGCGGTGGGGCATGGGTGGTCTCCTAGTAGCGTTTTTTCAGCGTCATGGTCTCACCATCGCGCTGCATTTCCATACGGTTCAAAAAACTCATGCCGAGCAGCGCGATCGGCAGATCGCTCTGATGCACGAGGGCGTCGACGTTGTTGAGCACGATCCCGCCGACCTTCACGGTATCGAGCTTGACGCGATGGACCACGGCCTGCCCGTTCGCCGTCTGGGCCACGCCCTGCAGCCCCTTGCTCGCATCGATGCCGAGCCGGCGGGCGTCGGCCGCGCCGAGCGAAACCATCGATGCGCCGGTGTCGACGAGAAAACGCACCGGCGCCCCGTTGATCGTTCCGGTCGTCAGGAAGTGCCCCTGTCCGTCGGCCGTCAGCACCGCCGTTGCCGGCCCGCCGCCCGGTGCCTGCGCGGCGACGTTCTGACCGACGCGCAACTGGCGCCGCCGGCCGTCGATCTCGAAGGTCGCGGTATCGCCATCGACCGCGATGACCCGGACCCCTTCGGCGGTCGTCGCGCCGACCGCCACGGTCCGCGGCGGCCCGCCGTCTATCGTCAGCAGCACCTTGCCCGGAAACAGCCCGGCCAGGCCGACGTCGGCCGCCGCCAGCGGCAGGGAGCATAGGCACAGCAGCGCGCCGAGCGTAAGATTGCGGCTTTCTCCGAAGCCCGCCTGCATCATGAAGCCTGTCGCCATCTTCCGCCACGCCGCCGTTGAGGGAGCGGGCTATTTTGCCACATTCCTCGCGGCGCACTCGATTCCATCGACGCTGTTCGCCATCGACCGCGGCGACCCGCTGCCGCCCGACGCCGAAGCCTACGCCGGCCTCTGCTTCATGGGCGGCCCGATGAGCGTGAACGACCCCTTGCCGTGGATCGCCGAGGCGTGCGCGCTGATCCGCGACGCCGCCGCGCGCGGGATTCCCGTGATCGGTCACTGCCTCGGCGGCCAGCTGATGAGCAAGGCCTTCGGCGGCCGCGTCGAAGCCAATCCGGTCAAGGAGATCGGCTGGGGAACGGCGCGCGCCGCCGAGCATCCGCTCGCCCGGCACTGGCTGGGCGACGTGGCCGCCCGGCCGGGCACCGGAACCGGCGCAGCAACGGCCGGAGAAGGGTCCGGAGAGGCGGCGACGGTCTTCCAGTGGCACGGCGAGACCTTCAGCATCCCGCCCGGCGCGACGCGCATCCTGGGCAGCGATTTCTGCGCCAACCAGATGTTCGTCCTCGGTCCGCATCTCGGCATGCAGTGCCACGTCGAGATGACGCCCGAAATGATCGCCGCGTGGTGCGCCAGCTGGCCGGAAGAGGTCGCCGGCCTCGCCGCCCTGCCCGCCTCGGTGCAGACGCCGGAGCGCATGCAGGCGGAAGCCGCGGCCCGCCTGCCGGCCATGCGACGGCTGGCGGACCGGCTTTACGCGGCGTGGATCGGCGGCTTGCGCGGCTGACCCGCGCAAGCGGAAGGACGACACGGAAAGACAAAGAAAAACGGCGTCCGCGGACGCCGTTTCGCCACGCCGAGAAATCCTCTCAGTCGCGGAAGTTGCCGTACTTGATCGGGAAGTCGGTGATCGACTTCTTGATCAGCGCGATGGCCTCCTGCAGGATGTCCCGCTTGGCGCCGGTAACGCGCACGGCGTCGCCCTGGATGGCGGCCTGCACCTTGAGCTTGGAATCCTTGAGCAGCTTGACGATTTTCTTGGCCAGCTCGCTCTCGATGCCGATCTTGATCTTCAGTTCCTGCTTGACCTTGTCGCCCGAGACTTTCTGCACGGTCTGGCTGTCGAGGCGCTTGGTGCAGTCCGGCTCCTTCTTCTCCATTTCGGGAAAAAGGATGTCCTTGATCTGGTTGAGCTGGAAGTCGGAGTCGGCGTGCAGCGTGATGACCTTGTCCTTCTCGTTCAGCTCGACCTTGGCGCTGGTGCCCTTGAAGTCGTGCCGCCCGATGATCTTCTTGCCGGCCGCGTCGATGGCGTTCTTCAACGCCACCATGTCCACTTCTGAGGAAAAGTCGAAAGACGGCATCCGCGCCTCCGCTCAGCCGAAGTGGCAGACGTAGTGGTAGGGCTCGTCGCAGGCGATCTCGAACGACGAGTTGCCCGGGACGTTGAACGACTGGCCGGCGCCGTAGGCCGTCCACTCGCTCTCGCCCTTCAGGCGGACGCGGCAGGCGCCGGCGACGCCTTCCATGATTTCCGGCACGCCGGTGTTGAAGACGAGCGTTGCCGGCAGGATCACGCCGACCGACTTCTTGGTGCCGTCGGCGAACTGGACGGTATGGCTGACGCACTTGCCGTCGAAGTAGACGTTGGCCTGCTTGACGACGCTGACGTTATCGAATCGTGACGGTTGCGACATTTCAGATTCCCCACATTTTTTGAATGACGGCCTTGGCGACGAAGCCGATCATGCCGAAGGCGAGCACGAAGAAGAGCACGAAGGTGCCCGCCTTGCCCGCTTTCGACTTCCAGGCGATCTCGCCGATGATGAACAGCATGAAGAGCATGAAGGCTCCGACCCCGAAGGTCATGCCGAACTCGGAGATTTGCTCTTCGGTCAGTCCGAACATCGATGTCGGCCCTCAGCTGCCCTTCTTGGCGGCCAGGTTGGCGGCGATGCGCATGCGCAGCGCGTTGAGCTTGATGAAGCCGCCCGCGTCCTTCTGGTCGTAGGCGCCGGCGTCGTCCTCGAAGGTGGCGATGGTCGAATCGAACAGCGAGTCGGTCTTCGAATCGCGCCCGGTGACGATCACGTTGCCCTTGTAGAGCTTGACGCGCACCCAGCCGTTGACCGTCTTCTGCGTTTCGTCGATCAGCGTCTGCAGCGCGCGGCGCTCGGGGCTCCACCAGTATCCGTTGTAGACCAGGCTGGCGTAGCGCGGCATCAGGTCGTCCTTGAGGTGGGCGACTTCGCGGTCGAGCGTGATCGATTCGATGGCGCGGTGCGCCTTGAGCAGGATGGTGCCGCCGGGGGTTTCGTAGCAGCCGCGCGACTTCATGCCGACGTAGCGGTTCTCGACGAGGTCGAGGCGGCCGATGCCGTGCTTGCCGCCGATCTGGTTGAGCGTGGCGAGCAGTTCGTGCGCCGGCATCTGCTTGCCGTTGATCGCGACGAGGTCGCCCTGCGCGAATTCGAGATCGAGGTACTCGGCGGCGTCCGGCGCCGCTTCCGGCGAGACGGTCCAGCGCCACATCGACTCTTCGGCCTCGGCCGCCGGGTTTTCGAGGTGACGGCCCTCGTAGGAGATGTGCAGCAGGTTGGCGTCCATCGAGTACGGCGAGCCGCCGGCCTTGTGCTTCATTTCGACCGGGATGCCGTGCTGTTCGGCGTAGGCCAGCAGCTTCTCGCGCGACAGCAGGTCCCATTCGCGCCACGGCGCGATGACCTTGATGCCGGGCTTCAGCGCGTAGGCGCCGAGCTCGAAGCGGACCTGGTCGTTGCCCTTGCCGGTGGCACCGTGCGAGATGGCGTCGGCACCGGTCAGGTTGGTGATCTCGACCAGGCGCTTGGCGATCAGCGGCCGCGCGATCGAGGTGCCGAGCAGGTATTCGCCTTCATAAACGGTGTTGGCGCGGAACATCGGGAAGACGAAATCGCGCACGAACTCTTCGCGCAGGTCGTCGATGAAGATGTTCTCCGGCTTGATGCCGAACTTCAGCGCCTTGGCGCGCGCCGGTTCGAGTTCCTCGCCCTGGCCGAGGTCGGCGGTGAAGGTCACCACTTCGCACTGGTAGGTGTCCTGCAGCCATTTCAGGATGACGGAGGTGTCGAGGCCGCCCGAGTAGGCGAGGACTGCTTTCTTGATGTCGCTCATCGTAGTTCCCAGCAAAAATTAAACGTTGATGCGGCCGAGGAGCAGATACTCCATCAGCGCTTTTTGTACGTGCAGACGGTTCTCCGCTTCGTCCCAGACGACGCTCTGCGGACCGTCGATCACCTCGGCGGACACTTCCTCGCCGCGATGCGCCGGCAGACAGTGCATGAACACGGCCTCGGGACGCGCGACGCGCATCATGTCGGCGTCGACCTGCCAGTCGGCGAAGTCGCGCATGCGCTCCTCGTTCTCGGCCTCGAAGCCCATCGACGTCCACACGTCGGTGGTCACCAGATCGGCACCCTTGGCGGCTTCCATCGGGTCGGCGAACTGCTCGAAGTGGCCGGTGCCGTAAAGGCCGGCGCGCTCGGCTTCGACTTCATAGCCGGGCGGCGTCGACACATGCACGTTGAAGTCGAGCACTTCGGCGGCCTGCAGCCAGGTGTTGCAGACGTTGTTCGAGTCGCCGATCCAGGCCACCGTCTTGCCCTGAATCGGGCCGCGCTGTTCGATGAAGGTGTAGATGTCGGCCATGATCTGGCACGGGTGGTATTCGTTGGTCAGGCCGTTGATCAGCGGCACGCGCGAATTGGCGGCGAAGCGCTCGATGATGTCCTGCTCGAAGGTGCGGATCATCACGATGTCGCTCATGCGCGAGATAACCTGCGCCGCGTCCTCGACCGGCTCGCCGCGCCCGAGCTGCGAATCGCGCGTGTTGAGGTAGATCGCCGAGCCGCCGAGCTGCTGCATGCCGGCCTCGAAGGAGAGGCGCGTGCGCGTGCTGGCCTTCTCGAAAATCATCACCAGCGTGCGGTCGGCGAGCGGCCAGTAGCGCTGGTAGGCCTTGAACTGCTCCTTGATCCAGCGCGTGCGCTCGAACAGGTAGTCGAACTCCTCGCGGTTGAAGTCCTTGAACTGCAGGAAGTGTTTGACCGTACTCATAGGCTTCCTCTCAAGCCGCGAGGAAATCGCGGATCAGCTTGGACAGGCGCGAGACCAGTTCGCGCCCCTCGTCGACGCCGAAGGTCAGCGGCGGCAGCAGGCGCACGACCTTCTCGGCCGTCACGTTGATCAGCAGGCCCGCATCGAGGGCGCGCGTCACCAGTTCGCCGCAGGGACGGTCGAGCTCAACGCCGAGCATCAGACCCTGGCCGCGGATGTCCACGACGCCGGCTACGCCGGCCAGCGCCTCGGCCAGGCCGTTGCGGATCAACTGGCCGACCGCGACGGCATTGGCGCGCAGATTGTCCTTCTCGATCACGTCGAGGGTGGTCAGCGCGGCGGTCGTCGCGAGCTGGTTGCCGCCGAAGGTCGAGCCGTGGTTGCCCGGTTTGAAGAGGCCGGCGGCCTTGCCCGCCGTCAGGCAGGCGCCGATCGGCACGCCGCTGCCCAGGCCCTTGGCCAGGGTCGCCACGTCGGGCACGATGCCGGCGTGCTGGAAGCCGAACCATGTGCCGGTCCGCCCCATGCCGCACTGCACTTCGTCGCACAGCAACAGCCAGTTCTTGTCGTCGCACAGGGCGCGCAGGCCGCGCTGGAATTCGAGGTCGGCGATGTTGATGCCGCCCTCGCCCTGCACGATTTCGAGCATGACCGCGACGACGTTGTGATTGTGCTCGGCGATCGCGCGGATCGCTTCGAGATCGTTGTACGGCACCCGCACGAAACCCGAGACGAGCGGCTCGAAGCCGGCCTGCGCCTTGCGGTTGCCGGTGGCTGAGAGGGTCGCCAGGGTCCGCCCGTGGAAAGCCTTCTCCATGACGATGATGACCGGACTGTCGATGCCGTTCTGGTGGCCGAAGAAGCGCGCCAGCTTGATCGCAGCTTCGTTGGCTTCGCAGCCGGAATTGCAGAAGAAGACCTCTTCCATGCCGGCGAGCGCGGTCAGCCGGTCGGCCAGCTGCTCCTGCTGCGGAATGCGGTAGAGATTCGACGTGTGCAGGACGCGCGCCGCCTGCGCGGCGATCGCGGCGACCAGGGCCGGGTGGTTGTGCCCGAGCGTGGAAACGGCGATCCCGGACAAGGCGTCGAGGTAGCACTTTCCTTCGGTATCGGTGATCCAGCTCCCGTCGCCATGGCTGAAGGCGACCGGAAGCCGGGCGTAGGTATTCATCAGGTGAGACATATACGACCCCTGGTGGAGGCTCTGAAACTGAAACGGCGGCTTGCGCCGCCGGAGTATTCACGCGTCTTACGCTTCCGCAGGCCCGGCTGCGCAGCTTGAAATGCTTGCGCCACCTGCCTTGCGAGGGATGAAATGTTAAGGGAAAAACGCGCCCTTGTATATACGGCCGGCGCGCCCGGCGGGCGCCGCCGCAGCGCCGCGCCAAAAAAGCTCAACCCCGTCCGAACGCAAAAAAACGGATGCGCCGCTTGCAAGCTCGGCGTAAGACTCGACGCGCATGATGCTGTGCAGACGCCCGCCGGCAACCCCGGCGACGGGCCAAGACGACGCCTTTCTGTTAGAATCCATGCGCCCTCCGGACCACAAGAACATAGGGGACGAAATGACAACAATTCGTGGCGCACACCGCCGAGACATCGCCGAAACATGAGTATTTCGCCGAACACCACCTTCATCATCATCGGGCTGACCACCGCGGGGAAAAAATTCCGCCCCAGCGACTGGGCCGAACGCCTCTGCGGCGTCCTTTCAGCCTTCGGCGCGGAAAAGAAAATGAAATACTCGCCCTACGTCGGCCCCGGCGACTACAACGGCGAAAAGGCCGTCTTCGTCGACGGCAGGCTCTACGAAGTCGAACCGATGGCCTACCGCTTCGTGCTCAACTTCGCGCAGGACAACGACCTGCAGCTGATCGAGGGCGTCTGCCCGATCGACGGCAAGGACAAGAAAAGCTGACCCGGAGCAGAATCCGGACAATAAAAAACGGCGCCCGCGGGCGCCGTTCTTGTTTCCAGCAGAACGATCAGGCAGCGAGCGCCTTGATCTGGGCCGACAGGCGGCTCTTGTGGCGCGAGGCCTTGTTCTTGTGGATGATCTTCTTGTCGGCGATGCGGTCGAGCACCGAGACGGATTCCTGGAACACGCTCTGAGCAGCAGCCTTGTCGCCAGCGACAATCGCCTTTTGCACACGCTTGATGGCCGTACGCAGAGTGGAGCGCAGGCTGGCGTTGTGGGCGCGTTGTTTGACGGCTTGGCGTGCACGCTTGCGTGCTTGTGCGCTGTTGGCCATGAATGTTATCCCTAAAAAAGCTGATGGGTTTATCGAAAACGCGCAATTATACGGAGTCGGGCCGGGCAACGCAAGCGAGACCTGCATCCGGTTTTGTCCGCCGCCGCGAAGCGGCTAAGATGGCGGATTCCGGCGCGAACCGCTCCCCGCGGCGCCCGCCGCACGCGTCGAAACCTACAAGAATCCGGATGAACCTGCTCAAAGCCCTCGCCACCGTCAGCGGCATGACGCTGCTCTCGCGCATACTCGGTTTCGTGCGCGACTTCGTCATTGCCCGCACCTTCGGCGCCGGCATGATGACCGACGCCTTCTTCGTCGCTTTCAAGCTGCCCAACCTGCTGCGCCGCCTGTTCGCCGAAGGCGCCTTCTCGCAGGCCTTCGTCCCCATCCTCGGCGAATACAAGAACCGGCGCGGCGAGGCCGAGACCAAGCGCCTGGTCGACCACGTCGCCACCCTGCTCTTCCTGATCCTGCTCGCCGTGACGCTGCTCGGAATGGCCGCCGCGCCCTTCCTTGTCTACATCTCGGCACCGGGCTTCGCCGCCGACGCGGGCAAGTTTGCGCTGACCGTCGAACTGACGCGCATCACCTTCCCCTACATCCTGTTCATGTCGCTGGTCGCACTCTCCGGCGGCGTGCTCAACACCTGGAGCCGCTTCGCCGTGCCGGCCTTCACGCCGGTCCTGCTCAACCTCGCCTTCATCGGCATGGCGCTCTTCGCAGCGCCGTGGTTCGATCCGCCGGTCCTCGTGCTGGGCTGGGCCGTCGTCCTCGGCGGCGCGCTGCAGCTCGCCTTCCAGCTGCCCAGCCTGCGCCGCATCGGCATGCTGCCGCGCTTTTCCTTCAACTGGAAGGACGAAGGCGTGCGCCGCATCCTCAGGCTGATGGCGCCGGCCGTCCTCGGCGTCTCGGTGTCGCAGGTCAGCCTCTTGATCAACACCATCTTCGCCTCCTTCCTCGGCACCGGCAGCGTTTCCTGGCTGTATTACGCGGACCGCCTGATGGAGTTCCCGGCCGGCATGCTCGGCGCCGCGCTCGGCACCATCCTGCTCCCCTCGCTGGCCAAGTATCACGCCAGCGGCAAGACCGAGGACTATTCGAAGCTGCTCGACTGGGGCCTGCGCCTGACCCTGCTGCTCGCCGCGCCGGCCGCGCTGGCGCTGGCGCTGATCGCCGTCCCGCTGATCGCCACCCTGTTCCATCACGGCGCCTTCTCCGCCGACGACGTGTTCAAGACGCGCGACGCGCTGGTCGCCTACAGCCTGGGACTGCTCGGCATGATCCTCGTCAAGGTGCTGGCTCCGGGTTTCTATGCACGGCAGAACGTGCGCACCCCGGTCAAGATCGCGCTCGTCACGCTGTTCGTCACGCAGCTGCTCAACCTTGCGCTGATCGGCTGGCTCAAGCACGCCGGCCTCGCCCTGGCGATCGGCCTGGCCGCCTGCCTGAACGCCTTCCTGCTCTATCGCGGCCTGCGCCGGCACGGCATCTACACTCCGCAAGCCGGCTGGGCGGCCTTCTATGCCAGACTGGCGATCGCCATGCTGGCGATGGGCGTCACGCTCTGGTTCGCCACCGGCGACGCAAACGCCTGGCTGCGCTGGACGCTCGCTCAGCGCCTGCTGCACCTGTCCGGCGTCGTCGTACTTGGCGCCGGCGCCTATTTCGCTACACTGTGGCTTGCCGGCTTCCGGCTGCGCGACTTCCGGCGGCGCGCCGCAGAATGATCGACAAGGAGGAGCAAGAATGAAACTGATCAGCAACAGCTTCAGCGAGGGGCAGAAAATCCCCGGCGAATTCGCCTTCTGCACGCCCGATCCGGCGCGCCACGTCTGCCTCGGAAACAACCACAACCCGCACCTGGCCTGGAGCGAGGTGCCGGCCGGCACGAAATCCCTGGCCATCATCTGCCACGACCCCGACGTACCGAGCCGCGGCGACGACGTGAACCAGGAAGGGCGCAGCGTCCCGGCCAGCCTGCCGCGCGTGGATTTTTTCCACTGGGTGCTCGTCGACCTACCGGCCGGATTGCGCGAGATCAGGAACGGCGAATTCTCGAAGGACGTCACGCCGCGCGGCAAGGCGGGACCGGCGGCGCCGCACGGCGCGCGCCAGGGCATCAACGACTACACGTCGTGGTTCGCCGGCGACCACGACATGAACGGCGACTACTACGGCTACGACGGCCCGTGTCCGCCGTGGAACGACGAGTTGCGCCACCGCTACGTGTTCACCGTCTATGCGCTAGACGTGGAGCGGCTGCCGGCCGACGGCAAGCTGACCGGGCAACAGGTGCGCGACGCGATGCGGGACCACATCCTCGCCGAGGCCAGCCTGACCGGCGTCTATACGCTGAACCCGGCGGTCGCGCTCTGATTCCCTGACAAATTCGCCGACGAATTTGCCGGCCTGAATAAAAACGGGGCAGCCGCGGCTGCCCCGTTCGTTTTCCGGAAGCCGGATCAAACCATCAGCGGCACGATCAGCAGCGCGACGAGGTTGATGATCTTGATCAGCGGGTTCACCGCCGGACCGGCCGTATCCTTGTAGGGATCGCCGACCGTGTCGCCGGTCACCGCCGCCTTGTGCGCCTCGGAACCCTTGCCGCCGAAGTGACCGTCTTCGATGTACTTCTTGGCGTTGTCCCAGGCACCGCCGCCGGTCGTCATCGAGATCGCCACGAAGAGGCCGGTGACGATCGTCCCGACGAGCAGGCCCCCGAGCGCCTGCGGACCGAGCAGCAGCCCGACGACGATGGGCACGGCGACGGGCAGCATCGACGGAATCATCATTTCCTTGATCGCCGCCACGGTCAGCATGTCGACCGCCTTGGAGTAGTCGGGCTTGGCCGTGCCTTCCATGATGCCGGGGATTTCCTTGAACTGGCGCCGCACCTCGACGACCACCGCGCCGGCCGAACGCCCGACCGCTTCCATGGCCATGGCGCCGAACAGATAGGGAATCAGGCCGCCGATGATGAGGCCGATGATCACCATGTGGTTCGAGAGATCGAAGGTCACACCTTTCAGGCCGGCCGCTTCGAGGCCGTGCGTATAGTCGGCGAAGAGGACCAGCGCGGCCAGGCCGGCGGAGCCGATGGCGTAGCCCTTGGTCACCGCTTTGGTCGTGTTGCCGACCGCGTCGAGCGGATCGGTCACGTTGCGCACCTCCGGCGGCAGCTCAGCCATTTCGGCGATGCCGCCAGCGTTGTCGGTGATCGGACCGTAGGCGTCGAGCGCGACGACGATACCGGCCATCGAGAGCATCGAGGTCGCCGCGATGGCGATGCCGAACAGGCCGCCCATCGCATGCGCCGCCCAGATCGAGGCGCACACCGAAAGGACCGGCAGCGCGGTGGACTTCATCGACACGCCGAGGCCGGCAATGATGTTCGTCCCGTGCCCGGTCGTCGAAGCTTCGGCGACGTGCTTGACCGGCGCGTAGTCGGTGCCGGTGTAGTACTCGGTGATCCACACCAGCGCGGCGGTCAGCACGAGGCCGACGATGGAGCAGCCGAACATGCTCGCCGTGGTGATCTTGGCGGTGGCGTCGCCGGCGCCGATCAGCCAGGCGGTGACCGGGTAGTAGGCGACGAGCGCCAGCACGCCGGCGACGATCAGGCCGCGGTAGAGGGCGCCCATGATCTTGCCGCCGTCCGTCGTCTTGACGAACATGCAGCCGACGATCGAGGCGATGATCGACACCGCGCCGAGCGCCAGCGGGTAGAGGATCAGGTTTTCGCCGAGGCCGGGGAAGCTCTTGATGGTCAGCGCGGCAAGCACCATGGTGGCGACCACGGTCACCGCGTAGGTCTCGAAGAGGTCGGCGGCCATGCCGGCGCAGTCGCCGACGTTGTCGCCGACGTTGTCGGCGATCACCGCCGGGTTGCGCGGATCGTCCTCGGGAATGCCGGCCTCGACTTTGCCGACGAGGTCGGCGCCGACGTCGGCGCCCTTGGTGAAGATGCCGCCGCCGAGACGGGCGAAGATCGAGATCAGCGAGGAGCCGAAGGCGAGGCCGACGAGCGGCTCGACGACGTGGTGCAGGTCGGCGCTGCCGCCCATGCGCAGCACCGCGTAGTAGCCGGCGACGCCGAGCAGGCCGAGACCGACGACCAGCATGCCGGTGATCGCGCCGCCCTTGAAGGCGACGTCGAGCGCCGCCGCGATGCCCGAACGCGCCGCTTCGGCGGTACGCACGTTGGCGCGCACGGAGACGTTCATGCCGATGAAGCCGGCCGCACCGGAAAGCACGGCGCCGATCACGAAACCGATGGCGGTCGCCTTGCCGAGGAAGATGGCGATCGGGATCGCCAGCACGGCGCCGACGATGGCGATCGTCTTGTACTGTCGCGCCAGATAGGCCGAGGCCCCTTCCTGAATCGCCTTGGCGATTTCCTGCATACGCGCGTTACCGGCGGGCAGGCTGAGAATCTGGGTACTCGATATCCAGCCATAGACGACCGCCAGCAACGCGCACCCAAGTGCGAGCATCAACGCAGAAGACATGAACTCCCTCCCAAAAAGTTTGCTCAAGCCCTTTGGAAGATTCCGCCGGGCCGGTTTGCCCTACATTTGAAACAAACCTGTCTACGCCGCCGGCACGGGCGGACGCGTCGCTGCCGAGTCCCTTACACCGCAAACTCCCCGAGCTTCTTCGGCACCGAAATATTCTTCAAGCGCACGTAATCCGGCAAGCCGTTGCGGTAGGGCGGATAGTCCTCGCCCTCGATCAACGGCGTAAGGTACGCGCGGCATTTGTCCGTGATGTGAAAACCGTCGTCGCTGATGAAGTCGCGCGGCATCTTGCGCTCGACGTTGGCGACGTCCTTCAGGTCGGCGACGCCGACTTCCCAGCGATAGGGCGCGTCGGCGAGGCGCACGACGCCCGGCATCACCGCGTTGCGCCCGGCGAGCGCCAGTTCGACGGCGGCCCGGCCGAGCGCATAGGCCTGATCGAGGTCCGTCTTCGACGCGATGTGGCGCGCCGAACGCTGGAGGTAATCGGCGAGCGCCCAGTGGTATTTGTAGCCCAGACGATCCTTGATCAGCTGCGCGACGACCTGGCCGACGCCGCCCAGCTGCGCGTGGCCGAAGGCGTCCTGCGTTCCCATGTCGGACAGGAAGTTGCCCTGCGCGTCGTGCAGGCCTTCGGAAACGGCGATCGTGCAGTAGTCGTAGCGCTGCACGCATTCGTGCACGCGCGCCAGGAAGCGCGCCTCGTCGAAGGGAACCTCGGGCAGCAGCAGGATGTGCGGCGGCTCGCCCTCGGCTTCGCTGGCCAGTCCGCAGGCGGCGGTGATCCAGCCGGCGTGGCGGCCCATGACTTCCATGACGAAGATCTTGGTCGACGTCCTGGCCATCGAGGCGACGTCGTAGCCGGCCTCGCGGATCGAGGTCGCGACGTACTTGGCGACCGAGCCGAAGCCGGGGCAGGAGTCGGTATGCGGCAGATCGTTGTCGACGGTCTTCGGGATGCCGACGCAGACGAGCGGATAGCCGAGTTTTTCGGAAAGCTGGGACACCTTCCACGCGGTGTCCATCGAGTCGTTGCCGCCGTTGTAGAAGAAGTAGCCGATGTCGTGCGCGCGAAACACCTCGATCAGGCGCTCGTACTGCGCGCGGTGTTGATCGATGCCCTTCAGCTTGTAGCGGCAGGAGCCGAAGGCGCCGCCCGGCGTATGGCGCAGGCGGGCGATGTCGGCGGCGGATTCGAGCGAGGTGTCGATCAGGTCTTCGGTCAAGGCGCCGATGATGCCGTTGCGGCCGGCGAAGACCTTGCCGATGCGATCCGGGTGCTGGCGCGCAGTTTCGATGACGCCGCAGGCGGAGGTATTGATCACCGCCGTCACGCCGCCCGACTGGGCGTAGAAGGCATTCGTCGGGAGCTTGGCGGCGGTCATCTCGGCCTTACTTCAGGGCAGCGAAGGCAGCCTGTTTGATGTCATCAACGCTGCCGACGCCGGCGATCTTGCGGCATTTCGGCGCCTTGGCATCGCCGGTGGCGGCCCAGCTGCCGTAGTAATCGACGAGCGGCTTGGTCTGCGAGTGATAGACCTCGAGGCGCTTCTTGACGGTCTCTTCCTTGTCGTCGTCGCGCTGGATCAGCTCCTCGCCGGTCACGTCGTCCTTGCCGGCGACCTTCGGCGGGTTGAACTTGACGTGATAGGTGCGACCGGAGGCGGGGTGCACGCGGCGGCCGCTCATGCGCTCGATGATTTCCGAGTCGGCGACGTCGATTTCGAGCACGAAGTCGATCGCCACGCCGGCCGCCTTCATCGCTTCGGCCTGCGGAATGGTGCGCGGGAAGCCGTCGAACAGGTAGCCGGCCTTGCAATCGTCCTGCAGCAGACGATCCTTGACGAGGCCGATGATGATCTCGTCGGAAACCAGACCGCCGGCGTCCATCACTTTTTTCGCTTCGATCCCGAGAGGGGTGCCCGCCTTGACTGCGGCACGCAGCATGTCGCCGGTGGAGATTTGCGGAATGCCAAATTTTTCACGGATGAATTGCGCTTGCGTGCCCTTACCGGCGCCCGGAGCGCCCAGCAGAATCAGTCTCATGTATTGCCCTCGGAGGAGTCGATTGAATCGAATGAAGCAGTTGTTCCTGCGTTTTTTATGCTGTTCGCCGTTCGCGCTTGTTGGGCTTGCATGCCGTGCGATTGGGCTTTCGTTACAGGCGGAAAATTACATTCAATTGGCCGCCCGGTCAAACGCTTTCACGCCCCGGCGAAGTGCCGGCGCATGCGTTCCGCGTCGTCCGGCGTATCGACTCCGGGCAGCGGCAGATGGTCGGAAATCGCCACGCTGACGCGGTAGCCGTGCCACAGCGCGCGCAGTTGCTCGAGCGCCTCGAAGCCCTCGAGCGGCGACGGCGCGAGCCTGGCGTAGGCGCTCAGAAAGCGCGCGCGATAGGCGTACAGGCCGACGTGGCGATACGCGGGAAAATCGGCCGGCAGCGTCTCGCCGCCGCCTTCGCGGGCGAAGTGGTCGCGCGCGTAGGGAATCGGCGCGCGCGAGAAATAGAGTGCGTCGCCGGCCGCCGTGCACACCACCTTGACGACGTTCGGATTGAAGAAATCGGCGGCCTCGCCGAGCGGGTGCGCGACGGTGGCGATGTCGGCGCCGCTCGTTGCGAGCTGGCGCGCGGTCTGCGCGATCAGCGCCGGCTCGATCAGCGGCTCGTCGCCCTGCACGTTGACGACGATGGCGTCGGCGGACCAGCCGCGCTGTGCGACGACCTCGGCCAGACGGTCGGTGCCGGTCGGGTGGTCGGCGCGCGTGAGCAGAACCCGCAGGCCGTGCGCCTCGGCCGCCGCCTTCACGTCGGCGTGATCGGTGGCGACCCACACCTCCTCTGCGCCGGACAGCGCGGCGCGCTCGGCCACGCGCACGACCATCGGCTTGCCGCCGAGATCGAGCAGCGGCTTGGCCGGCAGGCGCGTCGACGCGTAGCGCGCCGGAACGACGACCTTGAAGGGGACGCTCATCGGCGGCGCCCTCGCGTCAGGCCGGAGTGACCGGATCCGCCGGCAGCTGGCGCGCTTCGTCGGCGAGCATCACCGGAATGTCGTCGCGCACCGGGAAAGCCAGCTTGCAGGGCTTGCACACGAGTTCGGACTCGGCCTTGCGGTATTCGAGATTGGCCTTGCAGATCGGGCAGACCAGGATGTCAAGCAAGCGTGCGTCCATTGAACTTCTCCAGAATGATATCGAGCAGGCCCGGAGCCTTGGCACTCCCAACGCTTCCGGTGGCCGCGGCGCAGGGCAGGATTTCCGCCGCGACCGGCAGGAACCAGGACTCGCCCGCGTAGATTGCGGCGCATTTTACCGCATCTTTCTCGGTCATCAGCAGCACGCCGTCGCGCGCAAAAGCCAGATCGGCGGCCGTGTAGGCGTGATGATCGGGAAACGGGCACGCCTCGAAAGTCAGCCCGAGCGCTTCGAGCTGGCGGAAGAAACGCGCCGGATCGCCGATTCCGGCCAGCGCATAGAGCCGTTTGCCGCGCAGGTCGGCGGCCGCGCAGGTGCGCTGCAAATCGGCCAGCGCCGCAAAGCGGTCGCCGGCCAGGCGCATCGAAAACTGCGGCAGCGCGCCGGCCGCCTGCGCCACGCGCGCTTCCGGCGCGCCGTTCCAGATCAGCGCGCTGGCCTCGCCCAGACGGCCGAGCGGCTCGCGCAGCGGGCCGGCCGGCAGCAGGCGGGCGTTGCCGGCGCCGCGCCCGTCGAACACGACGAGTTCGACGGCGCGCTGCAGACGGTAGTGCTGCAGGCCGTCGTCGGAAACGATCACATCGCACTCCGGATGCGCCGCGAGCAGCGCCCGGCCGGCGGCGACGCGATCGCGCCCGACGAAGACCGGGACGCCGCTGCGCCGGGCGAGCAGCAAGGGCTCGTCGCCCACCTCGGCCGCCGCCGAATTCCGCAGCACCGGGCGCACGCCCGCGTCTTTCGTGCCTTCCGCGCCGTAGCCGCGGCTGACGATGCCCGGCCGCCGGCCCTGCTCGCGGAGACGGGCGACCAGCCAGAGGACGAGCGGCGTCTTGCCGGCGCCGCCGACGGTGAGGTTGCCGACGACGACGACCGGCACCGGCAGGCGGACGGAAGCCAGCAGGCCGCGCCGGTAGAGGGCGCGGCGCAGCGCCGTGAGCAGACGGAAGAGCCAGGACAGCGGCAGCAGCGGAACGAGCCGCGCGGCCAGCCGCCGGCGATACCACCAGACGGGGAGGCGCTGCGCGAGGCCGGGACGGGCGGATTCGCCGGGATCGGCCATCGGCGGACGGTCAGCGCTGCGACTGGGTGGCGAAGGAGATGTGCGGATAGCCGGCGGCCTGCGCGGCCTGCATGATGTCGACGACGCTCTGGTGCGTCGCCTTGGCGTCGGCGCTGATCACGATGACCGGCTCCTTGTTGCTGCCGGCGGCGCGGCGCAGGGCCTCGCTGATCGCCTGGACGTCCGTGCTGGCGAGCGGCGCCTTGTTCACCAGCACCTGGCCGGTGGCGGTGACGGCGACGCCGACCTCGTTCGGCTGCTCGGCCTGCTTGCTGGCGTCGGCCGTCGGCAGGTTGATCTCGAGCCCGGAAAACTTGGCGTAGGTGGTGGTCAGCATCAGGAAGATGATGATCACCAGCAGCACGTCGATGAGCGGGATCAGGTTGATCTCGGGCTCGTCGCGGCGACCGCCGCTGTGAAAGTTCATCGCCCGCCCCTTACGCCTTGCGCTCGCCGTGCAGCAGCTCGACGAGACGCACCGCCTGCTGCTCCATGTCGATCACGAAGCTGTCGACGAGCGCGCGGAAGTGGCGCCAAAAGATCATGCCCGGGATGGCGATGAGCAGACCGAAGCCGGTGTTGTAGAGGGCGATCGAGATGCCGTGCGCGAGCTGCATCGGGTTGGCGCCGGACGGCGACTGCGAGCCGAAGATCTCGATCATGCCGACGACGGTGCCGAACAGGCCCATCAGCGGGCTGATCGAGGCGATCGTGCCGAGCGTCGTCAGGTAGCGGCCGAGGTCGTGCGAAACGGCGCGGCCGGTTTCCTCGATCGATTCCTTCATGATGTCGCGCGAGCTGCCGACGTTGCGCAGGCCGGCGGCGAGGATGCGGCCGAGCGGCGACTGCGCTTCGAGTCCGGCGATCATCGCCTCGCTGCTGCCGTTCTGGCGGTATTCGGCGACCACGCGCTGGAGCAGACCCGCAGGCAGTACCTTGGAACGGCGCAGGGCGACCAGGCGTTCGATGATCAGGGCCACGGCGATGATCGATGCCAGCAGCAAGGGCCAAATCGGCCAACCGGCGGCCTGGATGATGGAAAACACGCTTTCTCCCTCGAGTTTTTTTCAGGCGGGAACTTTAGCCTGCGCGGGACAGCGCAGCAAGCCCTAGCTGCCCCGTCATAGAAAACGTTTATCCACAAAAACTGTGGATAACTTTGTGGATTTCTCCGCTTCGCAGCGCCTAAGTAGCCTCGCCCAAAGGACTTTTTACACTTTGCCAAAAAATCCGGCACCGGCGATTTGCGTATATTAATCATCGCATTAGCTTATATACGCAATTTCTGCAAGGGTTTCGGAAGACGCGGCCTCGCCGGCGCCCGCAGGGTGTGCATGATTTGCGGCGCATGTAGAATTGCCGCATGTCCGCCCCCCTGTTTCCCGACGCGAGTCCCGCCTCGCCCGCCTCCGCCCCGCCGGTTCTGCCCGTTTCCCTGCTCAACCGGATGGCGCGCGAAAAGCTCGAAGCCGCCTTTCCCCTGTGCTGGGTGTCCGGCGAAATCTCCAATCTGACCTACGCCGCCTCGGGCCACGTCTACTTTTCGCTGAAGGACGCCGCCGCGCAGGTGCGCTGCGTGATGTTCCGCAGCCGCGCGCAGCTGCTCGGCTGGCGGCTGGAGAACGGCCAGCACATCGAGGCGCGCGTGCTCGTCACGCTCTACGAGGCGCGCGGCGACTTCCAGCTCAACGTCGAGGCGGCGCGCCGCGCCGGCGTCGGCAATCTGTACGAGCAGTTCCTGCGCCTCAAGGAGAAGCTCGAACGCGAAGGGCTGTTCGACGCGGCGGCCAAGCGCCCGCTGCCCGCCTTCGTGCGCCGCATCGGCATCGTCACCTCGCCGCAGGCCGCCGCCCTGCGCGACGTGCTCACCACCCTGCGCCGCCGCGCGCCCCATGTCGGCATCGTGCTCTACCCAACGCCGGTGCAGGGCGAAGGCGCCGGCGCGCAGATCGCCGCCGCCATCCAAAGCGCCGGGGAGCGCTGCGAGCGCGACGGTCTAGACCTGCTGATCGTCTGCCGCGGCGGCGGCAGCATCGAGGACCTCTGGGCCTTCAACGACGAAGCCGTGGCCCGCGCCATCCACACCAGCCCGCTGCCGGTGATCAGCGGCGTCGGCCATGAAACCGACTTCACGATCGCCGACTTCGCCGCCGACCATCGCGCGCCGACGCCGACCGCCGCCGCCGAGCTGGCGGCCCCCGAGCACGCCGCCCTGCTCGCCCGCCTGGCCGACCTGCGGCTAGCCCTGCGCCGGCAGACCGGGCGCGGCCTCGAGCAGCGCGCGCAGCAGCTCGACTGGCTGGCGCGCCGCCTGCAGCACCCGGCCGAGCGCCTCGCCCGCCAGCGCGACAACCTGCGCAACCTGCAGCGCCGCCTCGACAACGGACTGACGCAATCCTGCGCGCGCGGCCGCGAGCGGCTCGCCGGCCTGTCCCGCCGCCTCCTGCTCGCCCGCCCGGACACGACCCGCCACGCGCGCCGCCTCGAGGCACTCGCGCCGCAACTGCGCGGCGCCTGGCAGCGCAGCGCGCAGCGCCGGGGCGCCGACCTCGAACGCATCGCGGCCAGCCTGGCGCATCTCAACCCGGAAAGCGTGCTGGCGCGCGGTTTCAGCATCGTGATCGACGCCGACGGGAAAATCGTGCGCGACGCCGACGCGCTGGAACCTTCCGCACGGATCGCTGTCCATCTGCACCGTGGCCGTCTCGACGCGACGGTCACCGCAACCCATCGGGACAACGGAGTTCCGCCGGCCTCGGCAAGCCCATCGGCATCTTCGTCGATTGCCAGCGGCGACACCCCCGACTAGAATTCGCCGACCACCCTGGAAGCGAACCCGATTCCAACCCGACCCGCCCCCGACACTCACGGAGAAAACAATATGGAACACTGCCTCCCGCAACTGCCCTACGCCCTCGACGCCCTCGCTCCGCACATGAGCAAGGAAACCTTCGAATACCACTACGCCAAGCACCACCAGGCCTACGTCACCAACCTGAACAACCTGATCAAGGGCACCGAATACGAAGCTCTCGACCTCGAAGCCATCGTCAAGAAGGCTCCGGCCGGCGGCGTGTACAACAACGCGGCGCAGGTGTGGAACCACACCTTCTTCTGGAACTGCATGAAGCCGAACGGCGGCGGCGCCCCGTCCGGCGCGCTGGCCGACGCGATCAACAAGAAGTGGGGTTCGCTCGACGAGTTCAAGAAAGCCTTCCAGGCCTCCGCCGTCGGCAACTTCGGCTCGGGCTGGACCTGGCTGGTGAAGAAGGCCGACGGTTCGGTCGACATCGTCAACATGGGCGCCGCCGGCACCCCGCTGACCACCGGCGACAAGGCCCTGCTCTGCATCGACGTGTGGGAACACGCCTACTACATCGACTACCGCAACCTGCGTCCGAAGTTCGTCGAGACCTTCCTGAACAATCTGGTCAACTGGAGCTTCGCCGAGCAGAACTTCGCCGGCTGATCTCCGGCCGACGGCGCCAAGCCTTCCGCAAAAGCCCCCGCCGCTCCGGCCGGGGCTTTTTTCATTCGGCTGCCGGCGGCGCGTACATATACTCCCGCGTCAGCGGCAACGGCGCCCGCTCGGCCTTCACGGCAAGCACCTGATGCAGGGCGATCCAGTTGTGCCGGAAGCCGTAGGTGCAGCCGGCGAGATAGGCGCGCCAGATGCGGTAGCGCTTTTCGCCGACCAGTTCCCTGAGGCGTTCGCCGTTCTGCTCGAAGCGCCGGCTCCAGTGCTGGGTGGTCAGCGCGTAGTGGCGGCGCAGGTTTTCCACGTCGGCCGCCTCCAGACCGGCCGCGCTGAGCTCCTTGAGCACCAGTCCGATGTGCGGCAATTCGCCGTGCGGAAAGACGTAGCGTTCGATGAACTCGCCGCCGCCGAGCGGGCTCTCGGCGGAGTCCGGATCGCTCGACGTGATGCCGTGGTTCATGCAGATGCCGTCGTCGGTCAGCAGTTCGTTGATCTTGGCGAAATAGCCGCGCAGGTTCTTCAGGCCGACGTGCTCGAACATGCCGACGCTGACGATGCGCTCGAACGGCCCGCTCACGTCGCGATAGTCCTGCAGGCGGATTTCCACGCGCTCCGCGAGCCCGGCCTCGGCCACCCGCCGGGTCGCCAGTTCGCACTGCTTCTGCGATAGCGTGATACCGACCGCCCGCACGCCGTAGTCGCGTGCCGCGTGCAGTACCAGCGCGCCCCAGCCGCAGCCGATGTCGAGCAGGCGCTGCCCCGGCCGCAGGCGGAGCTTGCCGAGGATGTAGTCGAGCTTCTGCAGTTGCGCCTGTTCGAGCGTGTCGTCGGGGGTACGGAAGTAGGCGCAGGAATACACCATCTCGCGGTCCAGCCAGAGACGGTAGAAATCGTTCGAGACGTCGTAGTGGTAGGCGATCGCCTCGGCGTCGATCTTCCGCGAATGGCGCACCATGCGCGGCCGGTGCCGTCCGATGCGGCCGGCGTGCGCGGCAATCTGCGCAACCGCGCCGATCACGTCGTCGATGGCGCCCACGACGTCGATCTCGCCCTCGACGTAGGCCTGCCCGAGCGTCGCCATCGACGGCCGCAGCAGGCGGCGCAAGGCTTGCACCGAGCGGATTTCCAGCGTGACGAGCGGGTCGCCGCCCAGACTCACCTCGCGCCCGTTCCACAGGCGCAGCCGGACCGGGAGCTTGTAGTGAATCAAACGATCCGCGAAATCGCCGAAGCGTTTTTGCCAGAACATTGACGCCTCCCCATCGAACCAGCCTGCGCTAGATAGTCGCGCCGCGCCGCCCGCCCTTCCGTGCGCTAGCGAACACAGCCGCCCGTCGCGGCCTCAGGCCCGCAGGCGTTCGTTGAGCGCGTCCACCAGTTCGGCCCAGTCGGCGTCGCCGAGGATTTCCTCGCGCAGGAAGGCGCGCTGCGACGGCGTCCAGAACGGCGCCTGGGTCAGCGGCACCGCCTCCGGCAGCGGCGCGTGCGTGGCGAGGAAGCGGTCGATCGACGCCTCGTCCGACGGCAGGCCCAGTTGGGCGAATAGATCGCTGAACGTATGTTGTGAAGACTGCATGGCGTGAACTCCTCCGAGGGTCGGGTGCGGCGCCGGCGCCGGACACGCGCGACGGCCGGCCGCTGAACTGCGGATATCGCCGCAAATCAATCCACTGGACAGCCGCGCCGGCGAAAAAGTTCGCCGCCCGCCGGCAAGGCGTCAGCCCTGAGCCGTCGGCAGGTGCGCAGGCGAGGCGGGCAATGCCTTGCGCAGCTCGTCGCGCAATTCGCACAACTCGCCGCGCAGAGCCTCGACTTCGCGTTCGAGACCCGCCACGCGGGCCTCCAGTTCGCCCCGCCCGATGGCAGGCGCGACCACAGCTGCGGCAGGCGCCGTCGCCACGGGCTCGCCGCACAGCAGATGCGCCCAGCGCTGCTCGCGCGCGCCCGGCTGGCGCGGCAGGAGCACGGCCAGCGGCTGCCCGCTGCGCGCCGCCAGCTCGTCGAGATAGCCCTCGACCGAGGACGCGTCGACGAAATGCTGCAGGCGGTCGCAGTTGGCGCGCAGTTCGCTCACCGTCTGCGGGCCGCGCAGCGCGAGCACCGCCAGCAGCGCGACGGCGGCGCCCGGCAGCTGATAGACCTTGCCGAAGTTGTGCGCGTAGCGCAGCACGCGCCCGGAGGCGCCGAAGGTTTCGATGACCAGGGTGCGGCCGCGCAGTTCCTCGAGCGCGGCGAGCACCTCGGATTCGGCGAGGTTCATCACCGGGTCGCGCGACGTCTTCTGGTTGCAGCCGATGGTCAGGCTGTTCAGCGTCAGCGGATAGGCGTCCGGCGTCGTTTTTTCCTTTTCGATCAGCACGCCGAGGATGCGGGCTTCGATGGCGGTGAGGGACTGCGGGCACACGGACATGATGTTCTTTCGGAAAAGGGCGAATCGGCGGAAAAGGCGGAAAGCACGGCGGGTGTTTTCCGGGGCGTTGATTTTAGCGCCAGCCAAGAAAAAACCCGCACGCGGCGGGTTTTTTCCTTGAAGCGGAGAACGGACTGGCGAAGCTTAGCGGTCGCCGTAGGTGCGACGGTTGCCGCCGCCCGCCGGCTTGCCGGCCTGGCTGTGCGGAGCGCGGGCGAAGCCTTCGTGGCGCGGCGCGCCCGGCTTGCCGTAGCCGCGGCTCTCGCCGGTGCGCGGGCCGCCCTTCCAGCCCGGCTTGCCGCCCGGCTTGCGCGCGGCGGACGCGCGCTTGGTCGGCTCGTGCCCGACGACGACGTCGACCGGGATCGCCTGCTGCGTGAAGCGCTCGATCTTGCGCACGTTGAACTGCTCGGCGTGGTTCACCAGCGACACGGCGAGGCCGTTGCGGCCGGCGCGGCCGGTGCGGCCGATGCGGTGCACGTAGTCTTCGGCGAACTTCGGCAGGTCGTAGTTGATGACGTGCGTGATGGTCGGCACGTCGATGCCGCGCGCAGCGACGTCGGTGGCGACGAGGATGCGCACCTGGCCGCGGCGCAGCGCGTTGAGCGTGCGGTTGCGCGCGCCCTGATTCATGTCGCCGTGCAGCGCGGCGGCGTTGAAGCCGGCGATGTTCAGACGGTCGGTGATGGTGTCGGCGTCGCGCTTGGTGGCGGTGAAGACGATGGCCTGGTCGATCGAAACGTCGCGCAGCAGGTGGTCGAGCAGACGGTTCTTGTGCGACAGGTCGTCGACGAAGTGCAGGCGCTGCTCGATGTTCTCGTGCTTGGCCGACGACGTGTTGATCTGGATGAGCAGCGCGTCGCGCGTCATGCGGCGGGCCATTTCGCCGACCATGCCGTCGAGCGTGGCCGAGAAGAGCATGGTCTGGCGCGTGGCCGGCGTCGCATTGACGATCTTTTCGATGTCGTCGATGAAGCCCATGTCGAGCATGCGGTCGGCTTCGTCGAGGACGAGCACCTGCAACATCGAGAAGTCGATCTTGCCCGATTCCATGTGATCGATCAGACGGCCCGGCGTGGCGACGAGGATTTCGGGATTGCGCGAGAGCAGTTCCATCTGCTTCGGATAGGGCATGCCGCCGAGGATGGAGACAGCCTTAAGGCGGCGCACGAAAGCGCCGTACTTGGTCGTCGCCTCGGTGACCTGCATGGCCAGTTCGCGGGTCGGCGTGAGGACCAGCATCTTCGGCTGGGCCGGGGTGAAGCGGACGCGCTCGCCGCGGCCGCCGCGGGCGCGGTCGGACTGGCGCTCCTGGTTCGGCGTCTTCTGGCCGGGAACGAAGGCCGGGCGCTCTTGCGAGGCAAAGCGGTGAAGGGCCGGCAGCATGAAGGCGGCGGTCTTGCCCGAGCCGGTCTGCGAGGAAACCATCAGGTCGCGCCCTTCGAGGGCGGCGGGAATGGCTTGCGCCTGCACGGCGGTCGGCTCGGTGTAGCCGGCTTGGGTCAGGGCGTTGAGGACGGCTTCGTGGAGGCCGAGTTCTGCAAAAGTCATATTTCTCTTTCGAATGGATCAGCGCCGCGCTGTCGAACGAAGTCGACGCACGGGCGCAAAAAATGCAACGCCAACCAACGAAATAGCTGAGAGTGACTCTAGAGATTTCGGCACAAAAGCTTTGTGCCAGGACGGTGTCCAATGAATCGACACCAGAAGGCAGGAGGGCTTCAGGGTTGCGGCCAGGTTCGCGATGCGCGGGGTGGTGCTTGTAACCATGTACTCGTGCGCTGCATGCTGCATTGCACAAGGGGGCGCATTGTAGCGCCCGTTCCGGCGCTTGTCGACTCTTTCTTCGCCGGCTCCGGGGCGGCGGCGAGCGGACGCCCGCCCCGTCGCCAGTTCATTGCCAGCCGTAGCGGCGCCGATAGACGCCCTTCATCGCCTGCGTCAGTCCCATGTAGCCGAGCACGATCAGCAGCAGGAAAACGAAGTACAGCGGCGGCAGCGCCTGCAATTTGAAGGCGTGCGCCAACGGCCCCATCGGCAGGAAGACGCCGACCGCCATGATGATGCCCGTCGTCGCCAACAAGGCCGGCGCGGCGCGGCTCTGCACGAAGGGAATCCGCGGCGTGCGGATCAGATGCACGATCAGCGTCTGCGTGAGCAGGCCGACGACGAACCAGCCGGACTGAAACAGCGTCTGCCCGGCCACCGTGTTGGCGCCGAACACGAACCACATCATGGCGAAGGTCGTCAGGTCGAAAACCGAGCTGAGCGGCCCGAAGAAGACCATGAAGCGCCCGATGTCGCCCGCCTCCCAGCGCTGCGGCCTCTTCAGCAGCTCCTCGTCGACGTTGTCGAAGGGGATCGCGATCTGCGAGATGTCGTACAGCAGGTTCTGCACCAGCAGCTGCATCGGCAGCATCGGCAGAAACGGCAGGAAGGCGCTGGCGATCAGGACCGAGAAGACGTTGCCGAAGTTGGAGCTGGCCGTCATCTTGATGTACTTGAGCATGTTGGCGAAGGTGCGGCGGCCTTCGAGCACGCCCTCCTCGAGCACCATCAGGCTCTTTTCGAGCAGGATGATGTCGGCCGCCTCCTTGGCGATATCCACCGCCGTGTCGACCGAAATGCCGATGTCGGCGGCGCGCAGCGCCGGTGCGTCGTTGATGCCGTCGCCCATGAAGCCGACGACGTGGCCGTTGCCCTTCAGCAGACGGACGATGCGCTCCTTGTGCGCCGGCGTGAGGCGGGCGAAGACCGTCGCCTGCTCGACGACGGTCGCCAGTTCGGCGTCGCCCATGCGCTCGATCTCGCGGCCCAGCAGCACGCCGTCCGCCGGCAACCCCACCTCGCGGCAGATCTTGGCCGTCACCCGCTCGTTGTCGCCGGTCAGCACCTTGACGCGCACGCCGTGCGCGGCGAGCGCCTTGAGCGCCGGCGCCGTGGACTCCTTCGGCGGGTCGAGGAAGGCGACGTAGCCGATCAGCGTCAGCTCGCGTTCGTCGGCGACGCCGTAGGTTTCCTGCGTCGGCGGCTGCTCCCTGGCGGCCACGGCGACGACGCGCAGCCCTTCCTCGTTGAGATCGGCCGTCACCGCGCGGATGCGCGCGAGCAGTTCCGGCGTCAGCGGCTCGACCGCGGCGCCGTGGCGGACCTGCGTGCACACGGCGAGAACCTCCTCGACCGCGCCCTTGCAGATCAGCTCGTGGTGGTCCTCGCGCTCGCTGACCACCACCGACATGCGGCGGCGGGTGAAGTCGAAAGGAATCTCGTCGACCTTGCGGTAGTCGCCGCCGACGTTGAGTTCGCGGTGCACGTCGACGTGTTCGAGCACGGCCACGTCGAGCAGGTTCTTGAGGCCGGTCTGGTAGTAGCTGTTGAGGTAGGCCATCGCCAGCACCTCGTCCGACGCCTCGCCCCAGACGTCGATGTGCCGCGCGAGAAAGATCCGGTCCTGCGTCAGCGTCCCGGTCTTGTCGGTGCACAGCACGTCCATCGCGCCGAAGTTCTGGATGGCGTCGAGACGCTTGACGATGACCTTCTTGCGCGACAGGAGCACCGCGCCCTTGGCCAGCGTCGAAGTGACGATCATCGGCAGCATTTCGGGTGTCAGGCCGACGGCGACCGAGAGCGCGAAGAGCAGCGCCTCCATCCAGTCGCCTTTGGTGAAGCCGTTGATCAGCAGCACGAGCGGCGCCATCACGAACATGAAACGAATGAGCAGCCAGCTCACCTTGTTCACCCCGGCCTGGAACGAAGTCGGCGCCCGGTCGGTGGCGGTCACCCGGCTGGCCAGAGCACCGAAATAGCTGCGGTTGCCGGTGGCGAGCACCACCGCCGTGGCCGAGCCGGAGACCACGTTGGTGCCCATGAAGAGGATGTTGTCAAGTTCGAGCGCATTGCCGGCATCGGCCGTGCGCTGCACGGCGAACTTCTCGACCGGCATCGATTCGCCGGTCATCGCCGCCTGCGAGACGAACAGATCCTTGGCCGCCAGCACGCGCGCATCGGCCGGGATCATGTCGCCGGCCGACAGCACGACGAGGTCGCCGGGCACCAGCAGGCGGATCGGCACTTCGAGACGGCGCGCGCCCTTGACGCGGATATGCGCGCCGTAATAGCGCTCGAACAGCGGCGCCGCGTCTTCCGACAGGTCGCGCCGAACGACGGTCGCGGTATTGCTCACCAGCGCCTTGAGCGCATCGGCCGCCTTGTTCGACTTCGCCTCCTGCCAGAAACGCAGCAGCGTCGACAGGACGACCATCGTCGAAATCACGATCATCGCCTTCGGGTCCTCGGTCAGGTGCGAAATGACGGCGAGCAGCGTCAGCAGCAGGTTGAAGGGGTTGCGGTAGCAGTGCCACAGGTGCAGCCACCAGGGCAGCGGCTTCTCGTGCTCGACTTCGTTGGGGCCGACGCGCGCGCGGACGGTTTCGGCCTGCGCCTCGCTCAACCCGTCGGCGTGGCTGTCCAACTGCGCGAGAAGGGCCGCGGGCTCGCTCCGGGCGGCGGCGGTCAAGGTCTGCGCCAGACTCGGCGGCAGTTCGCGGCTGACGCCGGTTTGCGTCAGCGTGTCGAGCAGGGCCAGCCGGCGGAAATGGCGGGCGAGGTGGCGGTTGCGCAGAAAGCCCGCAAAAAACTCTTTCAACAGGGTCAGTTTCATTCTTGTTCTCCGGCGCCGCCCGCGCGGCCCGCCCCGTTGCAGGGGAGGCTTACGCAGGCCGCGTTGATTCAGGGTCGTCAGGCATCGGTCTTTTTCGTTTGTTTGAGAAGCCGGCCGCTCACGGCAAAAGAACTACGGCAGAAAAGGGAGAGACAACCAGCGCAGCCCGATGGAAAACCAGCGTTCCCGATCGTCGCCGCCGAAGCGGTCGCCGACCGTGGCATCGACCTGCAGCCGGTCGGGAACGATCCAGTGGCGCAAGCCCACCTGATAGGACGGTCGCCCCTGATTCTGCCCGAAGGTCTCCGCGATCAGCCAGCTGCGACCGCCCAGCTGCGTCTCCGAGCCGACGCCCCAGGTCAGGCGATGAGCGCCGACTTCCTGTTCGCGCAGCCAGCCCAGATTGCCGTGCAGGACGAAGCGGTCGTCGCGAAACGAGACGCTGGCCGGAACGTAGGCGTACCAGTCGCGACCGCCGGCATCGGACTGCGGATGATGCAGGACGCCGGCCACCAGGCCGACGCCCCAGTCGTTCGGCGCGAGCGGCCGGAACAGCGTTTTGCCCTGCAGCGTCAGATCGGTGGTGCGCCCGCCCACGGTATCGCGCACATGCACGGCGCCGGCGGCGAGCTCGAGATTCCCGGTGAAATTGCAGGCCGGCAGCGCCCACGATTCGGAACCGTCACGGCTCTTCTTCATCCAGCTTTCGATCTGGCAGGATTTTTCATCGACGATGCGGGCGTCGTCGGTGATCATCGGGCGCGCCGCCTCGGCGACCGGCGCCGCCAGCGTGAAGGGCAGGACGAGCCCCCGCGCGAGCGCGCGGCGAAGCGGCGAAAATGGCGGAAAAGCCGCGCCATGGCGGCAAGGGGACTGAAAACAGGCAATGAAGCGCACGGCGATCCTCCTCGGCGAACGAGGCGAAGCCCTGCGGCAGGCGCGCCCGCCTCCGTGCGCGCAGCCAGCGCCGCGCGAACGGATTCGGACGCCTGTCGATGACAGACGAGTCCGTGACCCCGCGAACGCCGGCCCGCCAGGGCGTGCGATCACGGGTTTCCAGCATTGAGAGCAGCTATGGGGTGGCGCCCGCCAGGGGACGCCATTGACGTGCCGCTTCCCGCTTTCGGCGAGAGCGCGGCAGGGAAGACCTGCGCGTTATCTCGCCGAGATTTCGCCGGCCATGACGACCGGCCGCCTACTGTCACTCGAACAAGTGCCCACCAGGGGTCTCCGCAGTTGATAACAAGGCGGCGATTGTCGTGCGGGAAAAGGCAAAAGTAAAGTGACGATTCGATGACGGTGCGACGGCGGCGGCAGCGCCGCTATCGCGCACCCGCCGCCGTTGATCCTGCCGCGCTACAGCCCGCGCAGCGCCGGCGAGAAGACCTCGGTCACCAGCACCGCCTGCGTCCGGAAGCCGAACAGCGAGCGGCGCGCCCACAGGGAGCGCGGGGCGCCGCCCAGCGTGGCGGCGGCGCGCGGAAACAGCGGATGGCGGGCGTCGAGCCGGCGCGCGCGCATCTCGCCGCGCGCGAAGCCCGGGTGCGCGAAGAGCAGCGAGCCGAGCGAACGGCCGCCGATGCGGCCCAGCCAGCGGACCAGTGGGCCGCGCGGCTGGCGGGCGAGCACGGTATGCGCGTAGACCACCGGCACGCCGTCGAGCACCAGCGCCACTTCGCGCGTCCAGGCCAGGGCGCCGGGCGCGATGCCGAGCAGCGCCGCCTCGTCCGGCGTCGGCCGGGCCAGCCCCTGGCGCAGCAGGCGCAGGGAAAACCTCCCGCGCGCCTGGATGCGCGCAGTGAGCGAACCGCGGTCGCGCAGCCAGGGAAAGTACGGCGCGCTCTCCGGCAGGCGCGGCAGGGCGCTCCGCCAGGCGGACGGTCGGTGCAGGCTCATGCGGAAAGCGGGGGAAACGGCGGCGGGCCCGACGACGGGCGCGACGGAGAAAACGCAGAAATCACGACGGTTCGGTCAGGCGGTTCAGCGCGGCGCCGGAGCCTTCTCGACGCCGCCGATACGCGCGCCGGGCTTGAGGCCGCGGGCGGCGAACCAGCCGCGGTTCATTTCCAGCGCGAAGCGGGCCGGCGCGGCGGCGCAGTGGTTGTCCTCGGTCTGCGGCTGCATGTCCTCGATGTTCAGGATGCGTCCGCCTTCGTCGAGAAAGGCCACCGACAGCGGCAGCAGGGTGTTGCGCATCCACATGCAGTGGCGCGCCGCCTGCGGGAAGACGAAGAGCATGCCCTGCTGCGGGGCCATGCTGCGCCGCTGCATCAACCCTTGCATACGGTCGGCCTGGTCGGCGGCGACCTCGGCTTCGATGCGGTGAAAGCCGGCGTTCAACTCCATGCGCGGCATCTGCGCGCGGGCCGGCGCGGCAAAGACGAGGGCGGCGGCAAAACAAACGGCGCCGGACAGCGGAAAGGCTGGCCGGGCGATCGGTCGGGACATGCGGACTCCAGCGGGCGGAAGAAAACGGAACGGGCGGAACGCGGGCGACTGTAGCACAGCCGCCTACTTGCGGACGACGCGCGCCTTCGCTGTCTTCTGCACCGGCTTGCCCTTGGCCGTCGCGCGGGCATGGCCGACCAACTTCGGCTTGGCCGGCGGCGGCGCCTTGGCGGCGGGCTTCGGCCGCGGCGTTTCGGCGGCGCCTTGCGTCACCGGCGCGTCCTCGTGCTCGGCGGCTTTCGGAACGGCCAGCGCGGCCGGCGCGCCGAACGCGATGGATGCGAAGGCGGCGGCGCAGAGCGCCGCGCGAAAATGCTGAATTCTCATTTTTTTGCCTCTTTTCGTCGGCCGGAACCGGGAGTTCCGGCGGGATGATGGCCAACCGGGAGCGCGCCGGCGGGCTGCAGGTCGGCATAGCCGCCGTCGATCTGGCGCCACGCGCCGGGCGCCAGCCCGTCCAGCGTCGCCGCTCCTACAGCATAGCGAATCAGGCGCAGCGTGGGAAAGCCGATGTGCGCCGTCATGCGCCGCACCTGGCGGTTCTTGCCCTCGCCGATGACGATCTCCAGCCAGCTCGTCGGAATCGCCGCCCGGTAACGCACCGGCGGGTCGCGCGACCAGAGGCCGGCCGGTTCGTCGATACGGCGCACCCGCGCCGGCTGCGTCGTGAAGTCGGCGTAGCGCACGCCGCGCCGCAGGCGGTCGAGCGCCGCCTCGTCCGGCTCGCCTTCGATCTGCACCCAGTAGGTTTTCGGCAGCTTGTGCTTCGGTTCGGCGATGCGCGCCTGCAGCCTGCCGTCGTCGGTGAGCAGCAGCAGGCCCTCGCTGTCGGCGTCGAGCCGCCCGGCGACATAGACGCCGGGCACCGGCAGCAGGCCGGCCAGCCCCTGCCAGCGCCCTTCCGGGGTGAACTGGCTGAGGTAGCCGTAGGGCTTGTTGAGGAGGACGATGCGCGCCATGGGCTGCGGCCGGAACGAAAAGGGCGGATCGTATCACCGACCCGCCCCTTGCGCGCCGCCCCGGAAACGTTCAGTGGCTGGTGCCTTCCGAGCGGGTGATCTTGTTCCACACGTTATATTTGCCGACCGGCTTCTTCGCCGGGATGCGCTTCACTTCCTGCAAGGTCTGCGCGTCGATCACGACCAGCGCGCCGTCCTGCTCCCAGAGGCTGGCCAGCGCGTAGCGGCCGTCGCGCGTGAATTCGACGTGGGCCAGCGTCTGCCCCGCCGGCGCGGCGATTTCCTTGACCACTTCGAGCGTCTGCTTGTCGATGATCTGCAGCTTGTTCTTGTGCTCGGGGCTCATCATCGAGTCGGTGAAGGCGTAGCGGCTGTTCTCGTGGCTGCGCATAAAGAAGCCGGGGCCGCGCGTCTTGATCTGCTTGACGTTCTCGAAGGTCTTCAGGTCGATGACGGTGATCAGCCCTTCGTTCAGGTTGGGCGAGGCCATCACCGTGCGCTCCTTGCCGGACGGGTCGGTCCACTGCCAGGTGATGCCCGAGCCGAGGTGAGGCATGCCCGGCAGGTCGAGGTCGGCGACCTTCTTGCGGCCGTCGAGCAGGATCACCTGGCCCTTGGTCGCCGAACGCGACGAGCCGAGGATTTCGTCGTAGCTCTGCGTGAAAAAGAAGTCGTCGAGGTAGTCCGCGAGCAGCGTGCGGCGCGGGTAGAAGTAGCCCGGCTTGAAATCGCCCTCCTTGTACTGGAAGTCGTGCACCAGTCCTTCGGCGACCGGCTCGGCGTTCGGGTCGTAGCTGATTTCCCAGGCTTCCGGCACGTCCTTGAGCGCGGCGACGAAGCTCTTGCGCGGCCCCGCGTCATACACGGCGGAGACGCGCGAAGTCTTGTCGCCCTTGGCGTTGACCACCGGGATGATCTTCGCCAGCGAGAGGTCTTTCGCGTCGAGCACGACCAGCGTGTGCGGCAGGTAGTTGGCGACCATAACCCACTTGCCGTCGCCCGACACCGCGGCGTTGCGCGTGTTGAGGCCGGCGCGGACCTCGGCGACGACGGTCAGGTTGTAGATGTCGTACTTGGTGATCCAACCGTCGCGCGAGGCGAAGTAGACGAAGCGTCCGTCCGGCGAGAACTTCGGCCCGCCGTGCAGCGCGTAGCGGCTGGGGAAGCGGTGCAGGCGTTCGAGCTTGTCGCCGTCGAGCACCGAGACGTGGTGATCGCCGGTTTCGACGACGATGAAGAGATTGAGCGGATCGGCGCCCTTGAGGCCCGGCCCCGGCTTGTCCGGCAGCTGCAGCGCCTGCGCGTCGACGACGTGCGAGGCCTTGATCTCGGCGGCGGCCCAGACCGGCGCCGGGCTGACCTTGGTGTAGATCCAGTCGGCCAGCTGCTGCATTTCCTCGGGTTTCAGCTTGTCGCCGAAGCCCGGCATCTGCGTCGCGACGCGACCGTCGCGGATGACCTTGAGCGCCTCCGGTTTACGCAGGCGTTCGAGGTTTTCCGGTAGCAGCGCCGGGCCGACGCCGCCGAAGCGGTTCTCGCCGTGACAGGCGACGCAGTGTTCCTTGTACAGGGTCCCGACTTCCGCCGCTCCGGCCGCTTCGGCGAAGGACGCCATGCCGGCGAGGAAGACGGCGAGATAGGAGGCGGAAAGCCACAGGCGCCAGTTCATCAGGCACTCCTTGTTTTGCTGTAGGGGGTGAGGGTCAGGCGTTCGCCGCCGGGGGCGATGCCGATTTCGTCGTCGTCGAGATAGCAGCCGGGATCTTCGGCCCACGGGTTGCCGGTCAGTTGCAGCGCGCGCACGCGCGTGTTGCCGTTGCAGATGTCGAAGTGCGCGCACGCCCCGCAGCGCCCCGCCACCGTGCGCGGATGCTGCTTGAGGCCGGCGAGCAGCGGGTCGGAAAGGTCGCTCCAGATTTCGGAAAACTTGCGCGTGCGCACGTTGCCCAGCGTGTGGTGCCACCACATGGTGTCCGGGTGCACGTTGCCGAGATTGTCGATGTTGGCGACGTTGACGCCCGACGAGTTGCCGCCCCACTGCGCGAGTTTGGCGCGCACGTGCGCCGCCTTCTCCGGGAAGTTCTTGAGTACCCAGTAATAGAAATACACGCCGTCGGCGTCGTTGTTGCCGGTCGTGAACTCCTTCTCCAGCCCGCGCTGCTTGTATTCCCAGCAGGTATCGAAGAGCAGGTCCATCGCCTGCCGCGTCAGCTGGTGGCGGGCGTCGTCCTTGCGGTTCTTGTTGCCGCGCCCCGCGTAGTTGAGGTGCGAGAAGTAGAAGCGGTCGATGCCTTCGTCCTCGACCAGCTTGAGCAAGCCGGGCAGGTCGTGCGCGTTGTCCTGCGTCATCGTGAAGCGCACGCCGATCTTCAGGCCGAGGTCACGACAGCGGCGGATGCCGGCGAGCGAGGCCTCGAAGGCGCCGTCCATGCGGCGGAATTTGTCGTGCGTCGCGCCGATACCGTCGAGCGAAACGCCGACGTAGTTGAAATCGCACTCGGCGATCTGCCCGATATTCGAATCGTCGATCAGCGTGCCGTTCGACGAGAGGCCGACGTAGAAGCCCTTGGCCTTGGCGTGCCTGGCGATGTCGAAGATATCGGGGCGCAGCAGCGGTTCGCCGCCGGACAGGATCAGCACCGGCACGCGGAAGCCCTTGAGGTCGTCCATCACCGTGAAGATTTCGTCGGTGGACAGCTCGCCGGGAAAGTCCTTGTCGGCCGAGATCGAGTAGCAGTGCTTGCAGGTCAGGTTGCAGCGCCGGATCAGGTTCCAGATGACGACCGGGCCGGGTGGATTTCTCTTCGGGCCGAGCGGCGTCGGCTCGGCAATTTCCTGCATGTACTGGGAGATGCGAAACATGGATAAAGCCCGTAACAAAGTTCGGCGTATTAAAGGACAGCCACCGTGCCGCAGCCTTGACGTGGATCAAGCCCGCGGAGAATCGGAAAAGGCGCCCCGGCCGGGGCCGCGCGGGCGGACGGCGGGACGGGTATACTCCGCGGATGCGGCGCAGCGGACCGGCCGCGCTCACGGCCGGCGCCCCGCCCTGTCAACCAAAGCCGCTCGCGAAACGTTTCTCGGGCACCCGGCGCGCCGCACCGGAGAGCGAGCGCCAGCCTTCCGCGCAACGGCACCGCCGCCCCGAACAGAAACGGCACGCAGACAACAATGAAAACCACCTCCGCCCCCCTCCCGAACGATCAGAACGCTCCGACCGCCGCGCGCGCGGACCTGCCGGCCCTCGCCGGCCGCTTCCCCTCTTCGCTGCCCGACGGGCGGCGCGCGGAAATCGAAACGCAGCTCGCGGCCGGCGAAAACGTCCTGGCCCACCTCGAAATCGACCTCGACGCCGGACTGCGCTTCGCCGACGGCCTCGTGCTGGTGACCAATCGCCGCCTGCTGGCGCGCGCTGCCGGGCAAGACGCCTGGCAGGAATGGCCCTACCGCGCCGGCCTGACGCTGCAGCGCAACGACCACGCCGGCGTCGGCACGCTCGAACTGTGCGACGCCGACGGCCGCCTGGCGCAGTGGCGCTACACGCTGGGCGGCGACATCGCCGCCGGGCGCCTGGTCGAACAGTTCGCGCGGCAACTCGCCGGCGCGCTGACCGGCAAGGAAGCCGCCGCCTCCGAGCAGGCGCTCTGCCCGGTCTGCGAAACGCCGCTGATGGCCGGCCAGGACGAATGCCCGAAATGCAGCCGCGAGGTCGACGCGCCGCCCTCGACGTGGACGCTGCTGCGCCTGTGGCGCTTCGCCCACCCCTACCGTTGGCGCCTGCTCGCCGGCTTCCTGCTGACGCTGTGCGGCACGGCGGCGACCCTGGTCCCGCCCTACCTGACCATGCCGCTGATGGACAACGTCCTGATCCCCTATCAGAACGGCAAGCCGATCGACCGCAGCCTCGTCACGCTCTACCTCTCCGGCCTGCTCGGCGCCGCGCTGCTGGCCTGGATGCTCGGCTGGGCGCGCACCTACATCCTGGCCCTCGTCTCCGAACGGATCGGCGCCGACCTGCGCACGACGACCTACGAACACCTCCTGAAGCTGTCGCAGGAATACTTCGGCGGCAAGCGCACCGGCGACCTGATGGCGCGCATCGGCTCGGAAACCGACCGCATCAACATCTTCCTCTCGCTGCACCTGCTCGACTTCGCCACCGACGTGCTGATGATCTGCATGACGACGGCCATCCTCGTCTCGATCAACCCGTGGCTGGCGCTCGTCACCCTGCTGCCGCTGCCGATCATCGCCTGGCTGATCCACGTCGTGCGCGACAAGCTGCGCACCGGCTTCGAGAAGGTCGACCGCATCTGGGCCGAAGTCACCAACGTGCTTGCCGACACCATTCCCGGCATCCGCGTGGTCAAGGCCTTCGCGCAGGAGAAGCGCGAGGCGGCGCGCTTCCGCGCGGCCAACATGCACAACCTCGAAGTGAACGACAAGGTGAACAAGGTCTGGTCGCTGTTCACGCCGACCGTCACCCTGCTCACCGAGATCGGCCTGCTGATCGTCTGGGCCTTCGGCATCTGGCAGGTCTCGCGCGACCAGATCACCGTCGGCGTGCTGACCGCCTTCCTCGCCTACATCAGCCGCTTCTACCTGCGCCTCGACTCGATGAGCCGCATCGTCTCGGTGACGCAGAAGGCGGCGGCCGGCGCCAAGCGCATCTTCGACATCCTCGACCACGTCTCCAGCGTTCCCGAGCCGGCCAACCCGGTGCACCTGCCCAAGGTCGAGGGACGCATCGAACTGCGCAACGTCGGCTTCCGCTACGGCACGCGCAGCGTCACGCGCGACATCAGCATCGACATCGCCCCGGGCGAAATGGTCGGCCTCGTCGGCCACTCGGGCTCGGGCAAGAGCACGATGGTGAACCTGATCTGCCGCTTCTACGACGTGACCGAGGGGGCGATCCTGCTCGACGGCGTCGACATCCGCTCGCTGCCGGTCGCCGAATACCGCAAGCACATCGGCCTCGTGCTGCAGGAACCCTTCCTCTTCTTCGGCACCATCGCCGAGAACATCGCCTACGGCAAACCCGACGCGACGCGCGCGGAAATCATCGCCGCGGCGCGCGCCGCGCACGCCCACGAATTCATCCTGCGCCTGCCGCACGGCTACGACTCGCTGGTCGGCGAGCGCGGCCAGGCGCTGTCGGGCGGCGAGCGGCAGCGCATCTCGATCGCGCGCGCGTTACTGATCGACCCGAAGATCCTGATCCTCGACGAAGCCACCTCGTCGGTCGATACGACGACCGAGAAGGAAATCCAGAAGGCGCTCGACAACCTCGTGCGCGGACGCACGACGATCGCCATCGCGCACCGCCTGTCTACGCTGCGCGAAGCCAACCGGCTGGTCGTGCTCGACCGCGGCAGCGTCGTCGAAGTCGGCAACCACGAGCAACTGATGGAACGCGAAGGCCACTACTACACGCTGTATCAGGCGCAGGCGCGCAACGTCGATACCGAAGACCAGCTTGCCCGCCTCGACGCGGCGGCGCAAGGAGAGCGCAAATGACCCCCGATTACCGCCTCGAGCGCAACGCCTTCGGCCGCCTCGTCTTCACCGGCGCGCACGGCGACGTCCATGAAGGCGTCGTGCCGGTGCGCGCCTTCCCGATCGGAGCCCCCGACGAGGGCATCGCGCTGGTCAATCCGCACGGCCACGAACTGGCCTGGATCGAGCGCCTGAACGACCTGCCGGACGCCCTGCGCACGCTGGTCGAAAGCGAGCTGGCGAGCCGCGAGTTCATGCCCGAAATCCGGCGCGTGCTGAGCGTCTCGAGCTTCGCCACGCCGAGCACTTGGCGCGTCGAAACCGACCGCGGCAGCGCCGCCCTCGTCCTCAAGGGAGAGGAGGACATCCGCCGCCTGGCCCCGCCGGCGCTGCTCATCACCGACAGCAACGGCATCCATTTCCTGATCCGCGACCGTTTCGCGCTCGACGCGGCTAGCCGCAAGCTGCTCGACCGTTTCCTGTGAGACGGCCGCCCGCGGGCGCACGACGGACGGCGGCGGAAAAATGCCGCGAACAAATATTTCAAGCGACGGTCATCCGAACGCCGCGAACGGCGTTAATCTTGACGAATCTCAGGATCGACGCCGGCCACCGCCGGCGATCCCCCACTCAGCGCCTGCACTGAACACCTGACGAGCACATGAAGAAAGACATCAAGTTTCTCGAAATCCGTCACCTGAACGGACCGAACATCTGGACCTACCGTCCGGTTCTCGAAGCCATCGTCGACATCGGCGAACTCGAAGACTTCCCCTCCAACAAGATTCCCGGCTTCGCCGACCGCCTCGCCGCCTGGCTGCCCTCGCTGATCGAGCACCGCTGCAGCTACGAGGAGCGCGGCGGCTTCCTGCGCCGCCTGCAGGAAGGCACCTGGCCCGGCCACATCCTCGAACACGTCACCCTCGAACTGCAGAACCTCGCCGGCATGCCCGGCGGCTTCGGCAAGGCGCGCGAAACCCCGCTGCGCGGCGTGTACAAGGTGGTCGTCCGCGCCTGGCACGAAGACGTCACCCGCGCCGCGCTGCACGCCGCGCGCGAGCTGATCCTGGCCGCGATGGACGACAGGCCTTACGACGTGGCCGCCGCCGTCGACCGCCTCTCCGACATGGTCGACTCGCTGTGCCTCGGCCCCTCGACGGCCTGCATCGTCGACGCCGCCGACGACCGCAACATCCCGGCCATCCGCCTGCTGAACAAGGGCAACCTCGTGCAGCTCGGCTACGGCGCCAAGAGCCGCCGCATCTGGACGGCCGAGACCGACCGCACGAGCGCCATCGCCGAAACCATCTCGCGCGACAAGGACCTGACCAAGTCGCTGCTCGCCTCCTGCGGCGTGCCGGTGCCCGAGGGGCGCATGGTCGACAGCGCCGAGGACGCCTGGGACGCCGCGCAGGACATCGGCCTGCCGGTCGTCGTCAAGCCCTACGACGGCAACCACGGACGCGGCGTGTTCATCGAACTGACCAAGAAGGAAGAAGTCGAGTCCGCCTACAGGATCGCGCTCGACGAAGGCAGCGGCGTTCTCGTCGAACGCTGCATCTCGGGCGCCGAACACCGCTTGCTGGTGGTCGGCGGCCGCCTGGTCGCCGCCAACCGCGGCGACATGGTGTGGGTCACCGGCGACGGAAAGCAGACGATCAACGAACTGATCGCCAGCCAGATCAATTCCGACCCGCGCCGCGGCACCACCGAAGAGCACCCGCTCAACATGATCCGCATCGACTCCGCCGCGCGCATGGAGATCACCCGCCAGGGCTACACCGCCGACTCGGTGCCGCCGGCCGGACAGGAAGTGCTGATCCAGCGCAACGGCAACCACGCCTTCGACGTGACCGACGAAGTCCACCCCACGGTCGCCGCCGCCGCCTCGCTCGCCGCGCGCATCGTCGGCCTCGACATCGCCGGCATCGACCTCGTCTGCGACGACATCTCGCGCCCGCTCGACGAGCAGGGCGGCGCCATCGTCGAAGTGAACGCCGGCCCCAGCCTGCTGATGCACATCAAGCCGGCGGTCGGCAAGCCGCGTCCGGTCGGACAGGCGATCGCCGAGCACCTGTTCCCGAACGGCAGCGACGGCCGCATCCCGCTGGTCGGCATCACCGGCAGCTACGGCAAGACGACGGTGGCCCACCTCGTGGCCCACCTGCTCACGCTGTCCGGCAAGCGCACCGGGCTCGCCTGCAGCGACGGCCTCTACCTCGACCAGCGCCAGGTCGAGAAGGGCGACCGCGCCACCTGGGGCTCCGCCCACCGGGCACTGAAGAACCGCCAGGTCGACGCCGCCGTGTTCGAGAACGGCAGCGACGTCATCCTCGGCGACGGCCTCGCCTACGACCGCTGCCAGGTCGGCGTGGTGACCAACGTCGATCCGCAGAAGCACCTCGGCCGTTTCTACGTCGAAGACCCGGACAAGGTCTTCTCGATCCTGCGCACGCAGATCGACGTCGTCCTGCCGCAGGGCGCCGCCGTGCTCAACGCAGCCGACCCGCTGTGCATCGAGATGGCTCCGCTGTGCGACGGCGAGGTGATCTACTTCGCCAGCCACGACAACGACACCGTCGCCGCGCACCGCGCCGGCGGCGGCCGCGCCGTGTTCGCCTACAACGGCAGCATCGTGCTCGCCACCGGCGCCGAACAGCGCCCGCTGCTGCCGCTGACCGCAGCGCCGCTGGCCGCCGGCGACGCCGCGGGCAAGTTCGACGCGCACCAGACCGACAACGTGCTGGCCGCCGTCGCCGCCGCCTGGGCGCTCGGCCTGTCCGACGACCTGATGCGCGCCGGCATCGCCACCTACAACCCCGGACAGCCAGGCTGACATATTGCGGCGGCGGGCCCGCGCGGCCCGCTCCCCATCGAGAGACAGAGGAAAACCGTTCATGGAAGTTTCACGCATCCGGGCCCTGCGCGGCCCCAACCTGTGGAGCCGGCATACCGCCATCGAGGCCATCGTCACCTGCACGCCGGCCGAATGCGAGATCGGCGGCATCGCCGGCTTCGAAGCGCGCCTGCGCGAGCGCTTCCCCGAAATCGCCCTGCTCCAGCCGGCCGGCCACGACGAAGCCGTCTCCATGGCGCACGCGCTGGAATTCGCCACGCTCGGCCTGCAGGCGCAGGCCGGCTGCCCGGTGACCTTCAGCCGCTCGGCGCAGACGCTCGAGGCCGGCGTTTTCCAGGTCGTCGTCGAATACAGCGAAGAAGAGGTCGGCCGCCTCGCGCTCGAACTCGCCGAACAGCTGTGCCAGGCCGCCGCCGCCGACACCCCCTTCGATCTGGCCGACGCCCTGCATCGCCTGCGCGAGCTCGACGAGGACGTGCGCCTCGGCCCCTCGACCGGCTCCATCGTGTGGGCCGCCGTGGCGCGCAACGTTCCCTATCGCCGCCTGACGCAGGGCAGCATGGTGCAGTTCGGCTGGGGCAGCAAGCAGCGCCGCATCCAGGCCGCCGAAACCGACCTGACCAGCGCCGTCGCCGAAGCCATCGCGCAGGACAAGGAACTGACCAAGACGCTGCTGCACGCCGCCGGCGTCGCCGTGCCCTTCGGCCGCCCGGTCTCGGACGCCGCGGACGCCTGGGCCGCCGCCACCGAGATCGGCGGCGCCGTCGTCGTCAAGCCGCAGGACGGCAACCAGGGCAAGGGCATTTCGGTCAATCTCACGACGCGCGAGCAGGTCGAGGCGGCCTACGCCGCCGCCGCCGAGGTCAGCGACGACGTGCTCGTCGAACGCTTCCTGCCCGGCCACGACTACCGCGTACTGGTCGTCGGCAACAAGCTGGTCGCCGCCGCCCGGCGCGACCCGCCGCAGGTGATCGGAGACGGCGTGCATACCGTGCGCGAACTCGTCGACATCGTGAATAGCGATCCGCGCCGCGGCACCGGCCACGCCACCTCTCTGACCAAGATCCGCTTCGACGACATCGCCCTCGCCCGCCTCGCGCTGCAGAACCTCGGCGCCGACTCGGTGCCGGCGCGCGGCCAGCGCGTCGTCCTGCGCAACAACGCCAACCTGTCCACCGGCGGCACGGCGACCGACGTCACCGACGACGTGCATCCCGAGTTCGCCGCGCAGGCGATCGCCGCCGCGCTCACCGTCGGCCTCGACATCGCCGGCGTCGACATCGTCTGCGACAGCGTCCTGCGCCCGCTCGCCGAGCAGGGCGGCGGCATCGTCGAAGTGAACGCCGCGCCGGGTCTGCGCATGCACCTGCAGCCCTCGTTCGGCAAAGGACGCGCGGTCGGCGAAGCAATCGTCGACAACATGTTCGCGCCCGGCGAAGACGGCCGCATCCCGGTCGTCGCGGTCGCCGGCACCAACGGCAAGACGACCACCGTGCGCCTGATCGCCAGCATCTTCGGCGAGAACGGCCAGCGCGTCGGGATGACCAGCACCGACGGCGTCTACATCGAAGGCCGGCGCATCGACACCGGCGACTGCAGCGGCCCGAAGAGCGCGCGCAACGTCCTGCTGCACCCCGACGTCGACGCCGCCGTCTTCGAAACGGCGCGCGGCGGCGTGCTGCGCGAGGGCCTCGGCTTCGACCGCTGCAACGTCGCCGTCGTCACCAACATCGGCAAGGGCGACCACCTCGGCCTCTCCTACATCAGCACCGTCGAGGACCTCGCCGTGGTCAAGCGCGTCATCGTGCAGAACGTGACGCCGAAGACCGGCACCGCCGTGCTCAACGCCGCCGACCCGATGGTCGTCGCCATGGCGCACGCCTGTCCCGGGCAGATCATCTTCTTCGCCCGCGACCCGAACCTGCCGACCATGGCCATGCACCGCGCGCAGGGCAAGCGCGTCGTCTACCTCGACGGCGACGCCATCGTCGCCTGCGAAGGCAGCTTCGAGGAGCGCATCGCGCTCGTCGACATCCCGGTCACCGGGCGCGGCACGATCGGCTTCCAGATCGAGAACGCGATGGCCGCGACCGGCGCCGGCTGGGCGCTCGGCCTGCCCTGGGCGACGATCCGCGCCGGCCTCGCCAACTTCGTGAACGACGCGCAGAGCGCCCCCGGCCGCTTCAACCTGTTCGACTACCGCGGCGCCACCCTGATCGCCGACTACGGCCACAACCCGGACGCCATCCTGGCGCTGGTCAACGCCATCGACGGCATGCCGGCGAAAAAGCGCGCGGTCGTCATCAGCGGCGCCGGCGACCGGCGCGACCAGGACATCCGCGAGCAGACCGAAATCCTCGGCGACGCCTTCGACGAGGTCGTGCTCTACCAGGACCAGTGCCAGCGCGGCCGCGCCGACGGCGAAGTGATCGCCCTGCTGCGCGACGGTCTGAAGAACGCCAAGCGCACGCGGCACGTGCAGGAGATCAACGGCGAGTTCCTGGCCATCGACACCGCCCTGCAAGGCCTGCAGGCCGGCGACCTGTGCCTGATCCTGATCGATCAGGTCGAAGAGGCGCTGGCGCACATCGCCCGGCGCGCCGCCGGCGGCTGAACGGCCTCCGCGCCAAACGAAAGCCCCGGCCATGCGCCGGGGCTTTTTATTGCGCATCCGCCGCGGCAGGAAACGCCCGGTGACACCGGTCCGCCCATCGGCACGGCCGGCGTCGGCCACACCGGTGCAATCATGCCTTTGCCATAAGCACGCCACCAAACCCCTGGCACTTCCGTCCGTGAACTGAATTTCGGCGAAAACCTGCCGTTATCGATATGACAGGTGCGGAGCCCGGCTGCATTTCGGCGGCGTCCGCAAAACGCAACGGAAGAACCTCGGGGCCCCCTATTGAAAGACGTATCGCGTAACGCAGAAATTTCCGACTTCGCGCTGACGCCCTGCGCCGGCACCTTCCGCCACCCGGGCATCGAAGCCGAGTTCCAGCGGCATCGCCTGGCGCGGACGCAGCGACAGCTCCGCGCCACCCTGTGTTTCGGGGCATTCTTCGAACTCGCTTTCTGGCTGACCGACCTCGCCGCGCTCGGTTACAACGCCACCGCGCAGCTTCTGCTGCTGGCGCGCCTACTGGTCGCGCTGAGCGTCGCCGCCGGCCTCCATCTGGTCGCTCGCAACCCGACCTCGACCGCGCTGCCCCGTTACGCGGCGACGGCGGCGGAAATAGTCGCCTTCGCCACCTTCATGCTAGTGATCGCGCACCGACCCGCCGAAATCCACTGGCACGCCATGTCGATGAGCATCATGCTGCTCGTGGTCTACCTCTTCATCCCGAACGCCGTCCTGAACGCCACCGCAGTCGCGCTGGCGGCGACCGCCGCGTTCATCCTGCTGACCCTGGAGATCGGCACCATGAACGCCGCCGACATGGTCACCATGATCCTGTCGCTGATCTTCACGAACGCCTTCGGCATCCTGGCCGCATATCGCCACGAACGCCTTTCCCGCCAGGAATTCCAGGCGCAGGCGGTCGTCCGCCGGGCACTGGCGACGCAGCGCCAGTTCGTCTCGATGCTGTCGCACGAATTCCGCACCCCCCTGGCCATCATCGACACCACCGCGCAGCGCCTCGGCAGCAAGCTGGAACTGCAGCAACCGGACTGGGCCCCGCGCCTGGCGAAGATCCGCCGCGCCACGACGCGCCTGCTCGCCCTGCTCGACAACTGTCTGACCGAGGACCGGCTCGTCGCCTCCGATCTCGTCCTGCACGCCGCGCCCGTCGACCTGCGCGAATCGCTTCTGCAAAGCTACGGCGACAAGGGCGCACAATCTTCCCCGCGCATCCGCCTGATCCTGCCCGAAACGCCGCTCTGGGCGCATTGCGACCGGCACCTGCTCGACATCGCGCTCTCCAACCTCGTCGGCAACGCACTCAAGTATTCGCCGGAGGAATCGACGGTCACCGTCCGCCTGCAGGCCGACGCGCTCCCCGGCAAGATCGCGGTCCGGGTCGAAGACCGGGGGCCGGGCGTGGCGCCCGCCGACCGCGAGCGGATCTTCGACAAGTTCTTCCGCAGCGCGGCGGACCTGCGCGTTCCCGGCGCCGGACTCGGCCTGCACCTGGCCCGCGATCTCGCCCGGCGCCACGGCGGCGACGTCACGCTGGAGCCGGAAGACGCCCGCCCCGGCGCCGTCTTCACGCTGAGCCTGCCGCTGGCGGCCCCCGCAAGCGCCTGACGCGCCTCCGGGCGCATACCTTGCGCAGGCCGCGGGAAATACCCGCTAACGCTGCCGTCGCCGCCCCGGGCGTTTCCCGCAGGCCGGCGCCCGCCGCGCTCATGCCAAACGATTGACATCGCGCAGCGCCGCCCTACAATCCGGAAGCCCTCGCGGCCGCTTCGCTCCGGCAAGCGCCGGAAGCCCGGAAACGCCCGCATCTCAGCCGACAAACGTCCCCAACCGGAACGACCATGGAACTGAATCGCAGCACTCTCAAGGAAGCCGTCGAGCACGGTCTGGTCAGCGACGAGCAGGCAGAACGCCTGTGGGAGTTCTTCCAGGCGCGCGGGATGAACGCGCCCGCCTTCCGCTTCACGCACATCCTCTACTACCTCGGCGGGCTGATCGCGATCGGCGCGATGAGCCTGTTCATGAACCTGGGCTGGGAGCGCTTCGGCGGCTGGGGGCTGTTCTCCATCGCCCTCGCCTACGCGGCGGGCGGACTGTGGCTCACCGAACTCTGTCTCAAGCGCCTGCGCCTGCCGATTCCCGCCGGCATCGCGGCGGTCTTCGTCGTCGCGCTGACGCCGCTGGCGGTCTATGGGCTGCAGCTTGCGCTGGGCTGGTGGGCCGAGGGCCGGGTCTATCGCGACTACCATGCCTACATCGACTGGCGCTGGATGTTCATGGAACTGGCCACGCTCGCCGCGAGCGCCGCGATGCTCTGGCGCTACCCATTGCCATTCCTGGTCATGCCGCTGGCCGCGACGCTGTGGTACATGAGCATGGACCTGACGCCGTTTCTCTTCGGCGCGGCGGATTCGACATGGGAGATCAGGCGCCTCGTCTCCCTGTGGTTCGGCCTGCTCATCGCGCTGCTCGCCTTCTGGGTCGACGTCCGCAACAGGCGCGCCGAGGACTATGCATTCTGGCTTTATTTCTTCGGCGTCGTCGCGTTCTGGGGCGGCCTGTCGATGATGAACTCGGACAGCGAACTGAACAAGTTCGCCTATCTCTGCATCAACCTCCTGATGATCGTCGTCGGCGCAACGCTCGCGCGGCGCGTCTTCGCCGTATTCGGCGGGCTGGGCGCGGCGGGCTACGTCGGCCACCTCGCGCACGGCGTCTTCAAGGACAGCATGATCTTCCCCTTCGTCCTCACCGCCATCGGCCTCGGCGTCATCTACGCCGGCATCGTCTGGCAACGCCATGAGAAAGCCATGACCACGCGCCTGCGGACGCTGCTGCCGCCGCCGGTGCGGGAACTCGTGGCGCGCCGGCACTGATCGGCGCATCCGCCTCCGCGGCGGATCGCGCCGCGCGTTCCGCCGCGCCCGCGAGGCGCCGGCCGGTGCATCTTTCAACGACCGACGCCATACCCCTTCGGGGAATATGTTATACAAGTGGCTATTTCCTACTGTAGGACCATTTCAGAAATGCGCACGCAAGAAAACCCCGTTGTGTTCGGAACCGAAGACCTGCTGATGAGCCTGTGCAATTCCGTGAGCAAGGTCCTCACGCTCGCGACCCAGAGCCAGATCCACTACTCCGGCATGGTGCAGCGGATCACCAAGACCTGCCTGAAGCCGGACATCGGCTGCTTCGTCCTGTTCGACGGCGGCTTCTCCGGCCTCGTGGTCATCAACTTCTCGTCGCAGGCGGCAATGGAACTGTACGAGAGCTACATGCTGAACATGGGCATGGCCAAGGACGGGCTGGCCGCGTCCCACACCTCGGACGAAGTCAGCAACGTGATGGGCGAGCTGATGAACCAGATCGTCGGCGACTTCACCGGCAAGGTGGCGCGCGAACTGCAAACCCACATCACGCAGAACCAGCCGAAGATGCTGGTCCTCAACAAGCAGGTGATGCTCAGCGTCGATACCCACCTCGACCAGCCCGAAGCTCGCCGCGTGACCTTCTACACCGGCCGCCACAACATCTTCTACCTCGAACTGGCGATCGACCGGACCGAGTTCATCAAGCTCTACGACTTCGAACCGAACGAAGCGCCCGATCCCGACGAGCTGATCGCCCAGGCCGGCGGCGGCGCGCAGCCGGCGCCCGCGCCGCAGGCGCCGAAGGCGAACGACCACGACGACCTGCTCGCCTCGCTCGGCATGTGAGATGCGGCATCCGTCCGGCCGCGCGCCGAACCGCTGGCTGCTGACCGCCGGCGGCAAGGCATTTTCCTGCAGGGCTGGATGAATCCGCCGCTTCGCTGCTAGAATCCCCGCCCATGCGCCGCTGGCTTGCCACCCTCCTTCTCGTTCTGCTGCCGTTCCAGTTCTCCTGGGCGGCGGTGGGCGGCTACTGCCAGCACGAGACGGGCGCGGCGGCCAAGCATTTCGGACACCACAATCACCAGCACCAGGCCGACGCCGGCGAGCACGAGACGCCCAAGGGGAACGCCCTCGGCGCCGTCGACAGCGACTGCTCGGCCTGCCACGCCGCCAGCGTCGCCGCGCTCCCGGACTTCGCCGCGCTGCCGGCCCTCGCCGCGAGCTCCTGCGCAATTCCCTGGTTCCCCGCCAGCCCTGCCGCGCCGCCCGGCGCCCAGCCCGAACGCCCCAACTGGATCGACCTCGCCTGATCGGCGGGGCGATCCGCGTTTGCTGCACTTTCCGCTGCGTTTTCTGCACTCCCGGAATTTTTCGCGTATCCCTTCCGTAATCGCGGCGGCCTGAGCCGCCCGGCTACCGACGCAACGCTGCCGGCCTCCGGCCGCGCACAGCCCCGCCGATTCCCCGTGTCCCCTTCGACCACTGGAGAATCGGATGTCCCGAATTCCGCACCACCCGTATCCCCCACGCGCGCGCCGCGCGGCATGGCGCGCCTTGCGCTGCGCCCTGCTCTGCCCGCTCCTGGCCTGGGCGCCCGCCGCCCTGGCGCAGGCGCCCGCCGCCGCTCTCGTCCAGGCGATTTTCCACCTCGAGCTGACCTGCGAAGGCGCGAACGAGTTCGGCCTCATCTAGGGGGGCGGCCAGCAGAATGCGGTCGCGGCGGTCGCCGCCGCCGAGTTCGGCGATCGCCAACCACTTCTCGCGGGCCAGGGCGTCGGTCGGCTCGACGAAGGCCCCTCGCCCCGTCACCAGTTGAAACTCTCCCGATCCGCCCCGCGCCTTGGCGATGCGTTCAGGATAGGCGAAGGCCAGCAGCAGACCGTCATCGAGCGGCTCGCCCTTGCCCGGTCTGCCGGCCAGGCTCGCCCAGCGCTCGGCCAGGGTCCTGGCGTCGCGGGCCCGGGTCGAACGGTCGCGCTGGAAACCTTCAAGAC
>RCMZ01000019.1_pt1 | contig 103577 bp, 88 predicted proteins | sample 2041141 | NCBI WGS metagenome assembly RCMZ01 (sample SAMN09708263, study PRJNA481090) | Wastewater metagenome, whole genome shotgun sequencing project. | biome: sewage; isolation source: Davis station wastewater (DW) | place: Antarctica: Davis Station | collected 2010-03-01 | reverse complement strand
GACAAGTCCATGGAAGCGGTCAGCTACTACGCGATCCAGGCTTCCTGCGACCTGGCCGACGAGCGCGGCGCCTACGAGACGTTCCAGGGCTCGCTGTGGTCCAAAGGCATCCTGCCGCTGGACTCGCAGCAGATCCTGATCGAGCAGCGCGGCCAGAAGTACATCGACGTTGACCTCAACGAATCCCTGGACTGGGCACCGGTTCGCGCCCGCGTGCAGAAAGGCATTCGTAACTCCAACATCATGGCCATCGCACCGACCGCCACCATCGCCAACATCACCGGCGTCTCGCAGTCGATCGAACCGACCTATCAAAACCTCTATGTGAAATCCAACCTGTCGGGTGAGTTCACCGTCATCAACCCGTACCTGGTTCGCGACCTCAAGGCCCGCGACTTGTGGGACTCGGTGATGATTAACGACCTCAAGTACTACGACGGTTCGGTGCAGCAGATCGAGCGCATCCCGCAGGAACTCAAAGAGCTCTACGCCACCGCGTTCGAAGTGGACACCAAGTGGATCGTCGACGCCGCCAGCCGCCGCCAGAAGTGGATCGACCAGGCTCAGTCGCTCAACCTGTACATCGCCGGCGCCTCGGGCAAGAAACTGGACGTGACCTACCGCATGGCTTGGTACCGTGGCCTGAAAACCACTTACTACCTCCGTGCCCTGGCCGCCACCAGCACCGAGAAATCGACCATCAACACCGGCAAGCTGAACGCGGTATCCAGCGGCGGACGACTCGGTCCTCGCCGCCCCTGCCGGCCCGGCCCCCGTGCCAAAAGCCTGCGCCATCGACGAGCCGGATTGCGAAGCCTGCCAATAAGCTGAGCCGTCCAGCCCCGCCAGGCGCTGACTGAAAAACCCCCGACAGACTTTTGGTTTGCCGGGGGGTTTCTTTTGTGTGGAGTAACCCGCTGGGGCCGCGGCAGATGAGCGGCGCAGTCGGGGGGCGCCATTGCGAACAGGCTTGCTCCCACAGAAATGCCCCGGTGAACGTGTTCCCAAAACTGTGCGGGCTTGCTCGCTCCCACACACAAAAAAGCCCCTCTTTCGAGGGGCTTTTGGTAGAGCGCGAACCGCTATCAGGTCATCTGGATGATAGTCTGCATGATGGTGCTCTGGGTGGAGATGGTCTTGGCGTTGGCCTGGTAGTTGCTCTGCGCCTTGATAAGGTCCACCAACTCGTTGGTCAGGTTGACGTTGGAGCCTTCCAGGTTACCGGCCACGATGGTGCCCAGGGTGCCGGTCTGCGGGGTGTCATAGCCTGGCTGGCCCGAGGCGAAGGTTTCTTTCCAGCTTGTGCCACCCGCCGGTTGCAGGCCTTGCTCGTTGTTGAAGCTGGCCAGGGCCAATTGGCCAATGGCCTTGCTTTGCTGGTTGCTGAAGTTGGCGAACATCACGCCGTTGCCGTCGATTTTCAGCCCGGTGATTTCGCCGGTGGCGTAGCCGTCGGTGACCGGCGGGTTGCGGTAGGTCACCGAGTTGTACTGGGTGATGCTGGCCATGTTGATGGCAATGCCATCGGGGTTAGCGGCCGCGCCGTTGGGGGTCCACACACCGCCGACCATGACGCTGGGCACCCAGGCGCCGGTACCGGTACCTGGGATGGTCAGGGTGGTATTGGAGGCGGTGCTAGGTGGAGTGACGATGCCCGTCAGTTCGCCAGCGGTGTCGAAGGACATGGTCGAAGCCACCGGTGCCTGGGCGCCTGTGCCGGTCACCGGCGAGCCGTTAGGGTTGCGGCCATCGATCAGGGTGTAGGTCTTCCAGGTGTTGGAGCCGGTCTTGACCACGTACTGGTCCATCGGGTGGGAGTTACCCTGGGTGTCGTAGATGGTGGTGCTGAACTGCTCGGTGAAGGACTTGAGGTTACTCGGATCGAACGGAATGTCGGTCTGGTTGATGACGTCACTGGTGGACTTGAGGTTACTGGTGGAGTCGACTTTGCTCGACGCCTTGGGCGGCAGGTTGGCCTGGTCGATGCGCAGGTCAGTGAGAATACCCTTGACGACCTTGCCTTCGTCGTCCACGGCGTAGCCTTGCAGGCGGCCGGTACCGTCGGAGGTGGTGACGAAGCCTTCCTTGTCACGCTGGAACGTGCCGGCGCGGGTGTAGCTCAGCGAGCCGTTGGTGCTCAGGGTGAAGAAGCCGCCGCCCTGGATCGCCATGTCCAGCATGCCGCCGGAAGTGTTCACGTCGCCCTGGCTGAACTGCTGGGACACGTTAGCCAGGTTCACGCCGTTGCCGATGGTCTTGCTGCCGTTACCCAGGCGCAGGGCCGAGTAGACGTCCTGGAATTCCGCACGAGAGGACTTGAAACCAGTGGTCGCGACGTTGGCGATGTTGTTACCGGTGACGTCCAGTTGCTTGTTGGATGCATAGAGACCGCTGAGGCCAATGTTGAAAGACATATCTCACTCCTTGTGCCGCGTTATTCGGCTCTACAAACCAATCGTTTGGACTTTGGACAGGGCAACGGCGCCCAGGCCAGCGAGGTTAAGCATGATTTCGCCGCCGGTCTGGCTCAGCGTCACGCTGTTGACGGTCGCCGGCAGGGAGGTCAGCAGGGCAACGGTGCCATCGTCGGTCTTGGTGGTGGCTTTGAAGGAGTAGGTGCCCTTCTCGACTTTCTCACCGGCCGTGTTGGTACCGTCCCAGGTAAAGGTCGGGCTGCCAGCGACCTGGCTGCCCATGTCGATGGTCTTGACGACCTTGCCGTCCTTGTCGGTGACGGTGATGGTGGCGTTGCTGATCGGCTTGCTGACGACCAGAGAACCGGTGAGGCCTTTTTCCGGGTCGACCACCGAGGTGTCGGTCTGCACGATCACCGAGCGGCCCACCAGCGACGAGGCCTGCAAGGCCTGGGACGACTTGTAGCTGGTGGACAGCGACGACACCGAGTCATTGAGGGTGGTGATGCCTTCCAGGCTGCTGAACTGCGCCAACTGGGCAACGAACGCGCCGTTGTCCTGGGGCTCCAGCGGGTTCTGGTTTTTCAATTGGGTGACCAGCAACTGCAAGAACGCATCCTTGCCCATGACGGTGCCGTCGGCAGCCTTCTTGGTCGTGTTGGCGCCGTCGGTGCCGCCGGTCTTCTTGACGTTGTTGACGACGTCATTGAAGGCGTTGGCGCTGGTGGTGTCCTTAACGCTCATAGGAGTAGCCCCTTATCACTGACCCAGGGTCAGGACCTTCTGCATCATGGTTTTGGCGGTGTTCATCATTTCGGCGTTGGTCTGGAAGGACCGACTGGCGGAAATCATGTCAGCCATTTCCTCGACCACGTTGACGTTGGGGTAATAGACATAGCCCTTGGCGTCAGCGGACGGATGGTTGGGTTCGTAGCGTGCATCCAGGTTGCTCTGGTCTTCGACTACGCCGAGCACCTGCACGCCCTGGCCGGCAGCGTCCTGGTTCTGGAACAGCGAATCGCTGCCGCCGCTCTGGCCGCCCTGGAACATGGTGGCGAACACCGGGTGACGGGCGCGATAGGTCTGGTCGATGCTCGAGGAGACCGTCTCGGCGTTGGCGATGTTACTGGCGACGGTGTTCAGGCGCGTGGTCTGGGCACTCATGCCGGAACCTGCGATGTTAAAAACACTGGACAGGGACATGGTTACTCTCCGCGCAGGGCTGCGATCAACCCTTTGAATTTGCCATTGAGCAGCGTGAAGCTGGCCTGGAAGTTGACCGAGTTCTCGGCATAGTTCGACTGCTCGAGCTGGGCGTCCACGGTGTTCTGGTCGATCGAGGGCTGCATCGGCGTGCGATACAGCAACGATTCGTCGCCATTGCCCAGGCCTTGCGCTTCGATATGACGGTTATTGGTCATATTCAAGGCGAAGGCGCCGCTCTTGGTCTTTTCGCTCTGCGCCGCCAGCACAGCCGAAAAGTCCAGATCCCGAGCCTTGTAGTTCGGGGTATCGGCGTTGGCGATGTTGTTGGCCAGGACTTCGGCACGCTTGGCGCGAAAGCCAAGAGCCTGTTCATGGATACCGAGCGCTTTGTCGAAGCTGATGCTCATGTCGGGAAACCTTTGGGTGACCGGTTTTTCGTAGCTGGAACTTAGCAAGCCGCGTGCCAACTGCATAACCCCCCGAAAACACGGGCTTTGCCGGCCCCGGCAAGGCACCGATGCCAGAAAAGCGGCAATGGGTTTCCGCTGGCCGCCGCTTTTCTGCCGCTTTGCGGGGGCGGCAGGTCAGCCACCGGCGCGATGGTAGCGACTCGCCCGCTATCGCGAGCAGGCTCGCTCCCACCGCAGGCCAGCCAACTACAGTGACGGCAAAAAAAACGGGAGCCGCTGAGGGCTCCCGTTTTTCGTTGTCGCCAGCAATCACTTGGCCTGGTAGATAATGCCCGGGCTGCACTGGACCATCTGGTAGTGGTCCGGCAAGCCGTTCAAGGCTTCCGACGCGCCGAGAAACAGGTAACCGCCCGGTTTCAGGGTGCTGTGGATACGCAGCAGGATGTCTTTCTTCACCTCGGCGGAGAAGTAGATCAGCACGTTGCGGCAGAACACGATATCGAACTTGCCCAGGCTGGCGTAGCTGTCCAAGAGGTTGAACGAGCGAAACTCCACCCGGCTCTTGATCGGTGCCTTAACCGCCCAGCGCCCCGGCCCCTTGGGGTCGAAATAACGCTGCAAGCGCTCGGGCGACAAACCGCGGCCGATGGCCAGGCTGTCGTATTCGCCGGTCTTGCAGTTGTTCAACATGGTGCTCGACAGGTCGGTGGCAACAATCTGCACCCCCATCTTCAACTGCCCCATGTTGACCCGCTCGAACTCGTCGATGGCCATGGACAGGGAGTAAGGTTCCTGCCCCGACGAACAGGCCGCCGACCAGATGCGCAGCCGCTGGCCGGGGTTGGCCTTGATCGCCTGGGGCAGCACCTTGTTCTTGAGCACCTCAAAGGGGTAGGTATCACGAAACCACAGGGTTTCGTTGGTGGTCATGGCGTCCACCACCAACTCGCGCAAACCACTGCGCGGCTGGGTCTGGATACGCTGGACCAACTCCCCCAGGGACTTGATGCCCTGCTGTTCCATCAGTTTGTTGAGACGGCTCGACACCAGATACTGCTTGTTCTCACCGAGCAAAATGCCACAGGCTTTTTCCAGGAAGACCCGGAACTGTTCGAAATCCAAATTACCCGTAGACAAAGATACCGCCTCTAAAATCGTGTTGTTCGCCGGGGCAGGCGCCCCTAGCTGTGATCTGCTGCTTTGATCCGGTCAACGACCCGGGCTGCCAGGTCATCAGGACGGAATTTGGCCAGGAAGTCATCGGCACCGACTTTCTTGACCATCGCCTGATTGAACACTCCGGACAGCGAAGTATGCAGGATGATATGCAGTTTTTGCATGCGTGGATCGTTGCGTATCTCGGCCGTGAGAGTGTAGCCGTCCATTTCCGGCATCTCGATGTCGGAGATCATCATCAAAAATTCTTCTTCGGGCTTCTTGCCCTCGTCCACCAGTTTGCGCAGGTATTCCAACGCCTGGCGACCGTCATTGAGCGCCACCACCTCAACCCCAACGGTTTGCAGGCAACGCGAAACCTGTTTGCGCGCCACCGAGGAGTCATCCACCGTCAACACCCGCAGCGATATGGCCTTTTGCTGGGTTTCGGTGTCCACCACGCCAAAGGAAATCGACTCCGGCGTCGGCGCCACTTCAGCCAGCACCTTCTCTACGTCGATGATTTCCACCAACTGGTTATCGACCCGGGTAACGGCGGTCAGGTAGTGATCGCGCCCGGTGCCCTTGGGTGGCGGGTGGATCTCCTCCCAGTTCATGTTGACGATACGTTCCACCGAGCGCACCAGGAAACCCTGGGTCTTGGTGTTGTACTCCGTGATTATCACGAAGGGGTTGCTTTGGTCCTGCAAACCGCCCGACCCGGTGGCCATCGCCAAGTCCAGAATCGGAATGGTCGCACCGCGAATATTGGCGACACCGCACACGACAGGATGGGACTTAGGCAGCACCGTCAGTTTGGGGCATTGCAGCACCTCCCGAACCTTGAACACGTTGATCCCGTAAAGCTGCGTTCCGTCCAAGCGGAACAACAACAGCTCAAGGCGATTCTGCCCCACCAGTTGCGTGCGCTGGTTCACCGAATCCATTACACCAGCCATGCCCGACTCCCACTACACCCACACACTTGAAAAGATCCGACGCCCGTTCATTGCTAAACGGCACGGCGCTTGCTTTTTAACTCTTATGAACGCCAAAACGACATTTTCCCGACGCCTGACCTCAACCTACCGCAAAGGCCTGTGCGCCTGGTCGGCGCTGTGTTGCCTGGCCGTCGGCGGCCCGGCCCTGGCCGACTCGGTCACCTTGCCTGATCTGCTTATCGGCGTCACCCAAGGGTTTCTTGAATTCACCGTGGAAGACTACCTGGCCACCAGCCAGACCGAAGGACGCTACGAGATCCAGGTCAACCAGCTCGACCCGCGCCTGCGCCTGCCCCAGTGCGACAAGGAATTGACAGCGACCCTGGAGAGCCCCGCCGTGCCCCTGGGCCGTGTCACGGTGCGCGTGCGCTGTGATGGCGCTGCGCCCTGGACCGTGTTCGTACCCGCTCAAGTACGCCTGTTTCGCGAGATCGTGACCACCACCCGGCCGCTCAAGCGCACCGCCATCATCGGCCCCGAAGACGTCACCCTACGCGAGCGTGATATCAGCCTGATAACACAGAGTTACCTGACTTCCGTCGATCAGGCGATCGGGCAAAAACTTGTCCGACCAATGGTCAACGACCAAGTCATTACCCTGGTGCACATGGAGCAGGCCGAAGTGGTGCGCAAGGGCGACCAGGTGGTGATCTCGGCGCGCAGCGGCACCCTCAGCGTGCGGATGCCGGGGGAAGCCCTGTCCAATGGCGGCATGAGCGAACAGATCCGGGTTAAGAACCTCAACTCCCAACGGGTCATCAAGGCACGGGTGACCGCTCCGGGCCAGGTCGAGGTGGCCTTGTAGAGCACTGGCGCTTGCCTCGGTCGTTCCCTAGACTGTGCCAGTACGCCGCGTGGCCCTGGCGCGTTCGTCTACCGATAATTGAGCCTAAAGTTTTTCCGGGTATGGCCGAAAACATGGCAAGCGTCCAAATACCCAGAGGTTTTTTCCATCATGGTCATCGATTTCAGCCGATTAAACAGTTCCCCCTCATTGGCCACCGCCCGTAGCGGCGCCAACAAAGAAACCGGTGATGCCGGGCAGTCCGCGCCGGTCACTACCGCCGCCCAACAGCCCTCCGCCAGCAAAAGCGGGGAATCGGTACACCTGAGCAATGAGGCTCAACAGTTGCAGAAGGTCACCGACAAGCTGCGCGATCAGCCTGCCGTCGATAAGGCCCGCGTGGCCGAGTTGAAGCAAGCGATTGCCGATGGCAGCTATAAAGTCGACAGCAACCGTGTAGCCAGCAAGCTGCTCAATTTCGAAGCCCAGCGCTAGCCCAAGGCCTGCGCCAGGCTTTTGGACGCTTAGAACCCAAGGCCCGTCATGCACGACACCAACTTACTGCAACTGATTACCGACGACTTTGCTCCAGCTCAACAGTTGCTGGAGCTGCTGCAAACCGAGTCCCTGGCCCTCCACGGACGCGACATGCGGCTGCTCGAAGAAATCCTCGCGCAAAAACAGGCGTTAATCATTCTGCTGGAGCAGCATGGCCGCAAGCGCAGCGAAATCCTCGCCAGCCTCAACCTGCCCGCCAACCACAACGGTCTCGCGCAACTGGCCGAGCACTCAAGCATTGGCCCGCAATTGCTGGCGCAAAGCGAAGTCCTGAACCAAAAACTCGCCCAATGCCACGCCATCAACGAGCAGAACGGCCAGTCGATCCAACTGCAACAAGCCACCACCGCACACCAGTTGCGCATTCTCACAGGTGGCGAACCGCCTTCGCTCTACGATGCCCGCGGGTCAACCTCCAAGCTTGCGAAGCCACGCCCGCTCAGTCAGGCTTGAGCCCTTATGAGCGCGCCCTATGAAGCCGCGCCACATGCTGGCAAAATGCCGGATCTTGCGTGTAGTTGTATTTTGTCTGGAGATTGATGAACCGTGTCCAATGCCTTAAACGCGGAAGACGCTCCGCAGCCCCCCAAGGTGCTCACCACACCTCTGGAAATCGCCGCTAACCTGCGGTCGCTGCAAGAGAGCCACGATCCCCTGATTATTACGTTCCATGAACGCAGCCAGCGCTTTCAGAGCTATCTGGTGGAAGTCGACCGCGACAGCGGCATGATTGCCCTCGATGAAATGATTCCCCGCGACGGCGAGCGCTTCATGTTCGGCGGCGAGCCTTTTCGCGTCGAAGGCTTTCACGAAGGCGTGCGGATCGCTTGGGAAAGCAACGGCACCCCGACCCTCGATGAAACCAAGGATCACCGCTGCTACCGCACGGTCATGCCTACCGAAGTGGTCTACCACCAGCGGCGCAACGCCTTTCGCGCGGCCCTGAAACTGGCGCAACTGGTGGATATCGAGTTGGGCGGTGAGAAGCTCAAAGCCCCGATCAAAGGCAAGCTGTTGGATATTTCCGCCACCGGCTGCAAGTTGCGCTTTGACGGCGACATCTCCGATCGCCTGCAACTGGGCGAGGTCTACGACCGTTTCGTCGCCGCCCTGCCCTTCGGCGCCATGACCGCGCCGGTGGAACTGCGCCACCTGCACCACGAAGAGCGCATCGACACCACGTTCGCCGGCGTGCGCTTTCACAACATGAGTGGCCTGGTACAGCGCCAGGTCGAGCGCTTCGTCTACCAGTTGCAACGCGAAGCGCGGCGCTTCGACAAAGACGACATGTAAATCCGCCAGCACACAAAAAACGGGCAGCTGCGTAAGGGCTGCCCGTTTTTTGTTTTAGGGCCTGGCACCGGTGAAGGTGTGGGGATGTTCGGGGTCTGCGTCGTCAGGCCCGCCGTTTTCGTCAGGCGCCGGTTGCGCATCCGCGTCAGGTTCCAGCTCCGGGTCGGGAGTGGCTGGACTCTGCTGCATCTGGTCTTGCACCACTTGCTCGTCCACCCGTGGGTCGAGGGCCGCCACCAGGGGCGAACTGGACATGCTGTCCGGCATCGCCACGTGGTGCAGCGGTGCATCGTCCACCTGATGCAGGTTGGTCACAGCCTTGGGCCGGATGCGCCAGACCAGGACCAGGGCAAAAAAACTGAAGAAGGCATAGAGCATCTGGCTGCCGAAGAACTTCATCAGCACCCCGGCCACCAGCGGCCCAATGCTGGCACCCACGCCGTAGGTCACCAGCAGCATTGCCGTCAGCGACACCCGACGATCGCTCTCCACATGGTCGTTGGAAAACGCCACCGCCAGCGGATACAGGCAGAACTGCACCAGCGAACAGAGGAACCCGGCAACAAACAACACCTCCAGCGGCACCGACGGCAGGATCGCCAAGGGCAGCGCCGCCACGGCGAGAAACCCGGCGAAGCAGCGGATCAGCAGCGCACGGTCATAGCGGTCCGATAACCAGCCCAACGGCCACTGCACCACCAGGCCTGCGAAGATGCAGCTACCCATGAACAGACCCACTTGCTCGGTCGAGAGCCCCTGCTGCGCGGCATACAGCGGCGCAAGGCCGTAGAACGAACCGACTATCAGGCCCGCCCCCAGCACCGTGCTCAACGACTGCGGCACGCGCTTGATAAAGAACCGCGGCTCCATCGGTGCCGGATGCAAGGGCGCGGGGTGAATGCGCCGGGTCATGGCCACCGGCACCAGGCACAGGGCGAAGCACAGCGCCACCAGCATCAGCAGTTCCAGGCCCAGTTGCGGGTGCATGACCAGAATCAGTTGCCCCAGCACCAAGCCCAGGTACGAGGCGATCATGTAGCCGCTGAACACCAGCCCTCGTTGCTTGGCTTCGGCCTGCTCGTTGAGCCAGCTCTCGATGACCATGTACTGGCACATCATGCCCAGGCCCACGATCACCCGCAGCACCAGCCATGCGGGTAGCCAGTCCACCAAGCCATGGCCCAGCACCGCGGCGCCGACAATGCCGGCGCAGGTGGCGTAGGCGCGAATATGCCCGACACGGGCGATCAGGCGATGGCCGATCTTGCCGCCCAGGACAAGACCGAAGTAGTTGGCGGCCATCAGCGCACCGATCCACAGACCATCGACGTGGTCCGCGGCCAGGCGCAAGGCCAGGTAAGTACTCAATAGGCCTGAGCCGATAAGCATCATCAGCGAGGCGAAATACAGCGCTCGAAAGGATTTCCAGATTTGGCGCATCGGCGTTCCGAGCGGCTCCTTGAAGTGAGGATCGGGCTATCGCTAACGATAGCCCGAAGGCGAGGGTCGGTTATGCCTGGGCCGCTAGAACACGACGCTCCCAGGGAGTTATTTCATCGAAGAAACTGGTCAACTCCATGGTTTTCGAGGCGATGTAGCCTTCGATGAACTCCTTGCCAAACAGTTCCTTCGCCAATGAACTGCGTTTGAGACGCTCAAGGGCGGCATGCAAGGTACAAGGCAGGGCCAAATGGTCCGGCACCTGGAACTCACCCTGGATCGCCGCGCTAGGCTCCAACTCATGCTCGATGCCGTGCAAGCCGGCGGCCAGGCTGGCGGCAATCGCCAGGTAGGGGTTGGCATCGGCCCCCGGCAAACGGTTTTCGACCCGCCGCGCCACCGGCGAACTGGCTGGAATGCGCAGCCCAGCGGCGCGGTTGTCGTGGGACCAGCACGCATTGTTTGGCGACGCATAGGGGTGGCACAAACGTTGGTAGGAGTTCACGTTCGGTGCGAACAGTGCGGTGAAATCCGCCATCCCCGCTTGCTGCCCGCCGATGAAATGACGGAACATCGCAGTCGGCTCCCCCGCCGAATCGCTGAACACATTACGCCCGCTGCCCAGCTCCACCACGCTTTGGTGAATGTGCATCGAACTACCAGGCGTGTGCGCCAGTGGCTTGGCCATGCACACCACGGTCAAGCCATGCTTGAGCGCCACTTCCTTGAGCAGGTGTTTGAAAAGGAAGGTCTGGTCGGCCAGCAACAGCGGGTCGCCGTGCAGCAGGTTGATCTCGAACTGGCTGACGCCCATTTCGTGCATGAAGGTGTCGCGGGGCAAACCCAGCGCGGCCATGCACTGATAGACCTCGGCAAAAAACGGCCGCAAGCCGTTGTTGGAGCTGACGCTGAACGCCGAGTGGCCGTCCTCGCGGCGCCCGTCCAGGCCCAGGGGCGGCTGGAAGGGTTGAGTCGGGTCGGTGTTGGGGGCGAAGACGAAGAACTCCAACTCGGTCGCCACCACCGGTGCCAAGCCACGCTCGGCGTAGCGGGCGATCACGGCCTTGAGCTGGCCGCGGGTGGAAAGCCGTGAGCTTTCGCCCGCCAGCTCATCGGCATCGCAAATGGCCAGGGCCCGCGGCTGGTCGCTCCAGGGCAAGCGGTGGATCTGCCCGGGGTCGGGGCACAACGCCAGGTCGCCGTCGTCGCTGCCATAAAATCGGGCCGGCGGATAACCGCCCATGATGCATTGCAGCAGCACCCCCCGCGCCATCTGCAACCGCCGCCCTTCCAGGAAACCCTCGGCAGTCATCACCTTGCCGCGAGGCACACCATTGAGGTCCGGCGTAACACATTCAATCTCATCAATGCCCGTCAATCGCTGTGCGAGTGAACTGTGGCCATCGGTCGTCATGACTCAATCCTTGTTGTTGTGCAAGCCGCGAACGGCGACCCGTACAAAATACGCATCACCTGTTCAGGATTTCAAGCACAGCGTCGCAAAACCCGGGGGCCGCGCCGCGAATAGATCATCACACCAAGGCTGAAACGATAATTCCCGCCGTCCGCAGGCCCGAAACTACGGCAGATAGAGGCTGAACAATGCGCCGCCCAATGGCCCGCCATTGCTGATTGCGATACGCCCGTACACGCCGTTGCGCTGGTGCAGGCCGGCGATACGCGCGGCGAAAAACAGGCCCAGGCCGGTGCTGCCGGTGACCTGGTTGATGCCCTGAAGGTAATCGGCCTGGTGCTCGATCATCTGCGCCGGGTAGCCGCCGCCGTCATCATTGATGGTCAACAGCAACTGCCCCGCCTCCTCGCGCACGCTAATCAGCAAGGCCCGGCGCGCGTAACGCAGCACATTGTTGATGATGTTGGAGACCACCGAACCGATCAGGCTGCGGTCGAAAAACCCCAACCCGCACAACTCATCGACCTCATAGCGAGCCTCGATGCCGCGTTGCTCGAACACCTCTTGATGGCAGGCCAATTGCGCTTCGAGGAAGTCGTCGAGCTCGTGGTAGCCGGGCTGCAAGGGCAACTGGTTGACCTGCAGTTTGTACAGGCCCAGCAACTGCACGAGCATGCCATTGAGGTGGGCGAACTCATACGCCATCACCGACTGCTCGGCCGTGTGCCGCTGCGCCTGGGGCAAGCGCTCCAGCCACTGGCTATGGGCCTGCATCAGCATGGCCAGGGAGTTCTTCATGTCATGGACGGTGGACGCAATCACCGTGGAAAAATCCAGGCCCGGTTCGCTCTCGTTCATTGGTCAAACGCCTTGCTGCGCAGTTTTTGATAACGCGGATAACGCGCGTCGCTCTCGGGGATCATGCCGACCATTTTCAAGCAGGCGCGGCATTCGTCGAACAGCGGCGCGTCCGCCTTGGGGTCGGTGCCGTGGAGCAGGGACTGCGCCATGTTCAGCGCAATACTGATGTTCTTCGGTTGCAGCAACAGCGCGCCGCGGAACAGCTCCCGCGCTTCGGTCAAGCCACCTGCCTTGTAGGCACGCACGCCTTGGCGGTTGAGGTCCGCCGCAGCGTTGCCGGCGTTGAGGATGGCCGGGTCGTCGGTCAGCTTGGCGATGCCTTGCATCACCACCGGGTCGTCACCGTAAATCTCGGCGCAGTTCTTGAGCATCGAGGCGCCGGCCTCGGCCTGCCCCAATTGCTGCAACTGCTTGGCCACCAGCAACGCCGCCTCGGCGCTCATGAATTGCTCCATGCCGTCTAGGCGCGCCATGGCTTGCTCGGTGAGTTTTTCGGCGGTTTCCGCGTCGTTGATAAGCAGGCTGGTAGCCTTCATCAGCCGCGCCCGCACTTGCAGGCTTTGGTCGCCGGGGTTCTCCTTGGCCACCAGGCCCAGGGCATTGTTGATCTCCAGGCGCGTGCGGGTGTCCAGGCCCCGCTCGCTGCCCTTGCTAATCAAGGCTTGGGCCAGGCCAAGGTTACTTTCCGGGTCTTTGAAGCGCGACTGCTGCCCCTGGGCCACCGCATTGCGATAGGCCCGGGACGAGGTTTCAAAATCCTCGTTGGCCAAGGCCAATTTGCCCAACTGCGATTGCCGGCGCACCGCCAGCGGCGACAGGCGTACCGCCTCTTCCAGCACGCTTTGCGCACGTTTGGCATCGCCCTGAGCCACCAACACGTCCGCCAACCCGTCATACAAGGCCGGCATCATCGGGAACGCCTTGAGCGCCGTTTCGTACAAGCCTTGGGCGTGCTTGACCTGGCCGCGCTTGAACAGCAACCGGCCCAACATCGCGTAGGCCCATGGCAGCGGGCGGTCCGCCAGAATCGCATTGAGGAACTTCTCCAGCGCCTCATGCTGGTTCAGGTCGCGAAGGGCATCGGCGCGATACTTGAGGCATAACGGCGTGAAACGCGGGTCTTGCTTGCACAACGCCGCACAGGCCGCCAACACCTCGGTGGGCTTGCCGCGATCCAGGGCCTGCATGATGGGCTTGAGTAAATTCTTGCGCTGCACCAACCGATCCAACCGCTGGGCCAGGCCTAAGCGGTTGAAGGGCTTGGTCAGATAGGCATCGGGCTCGTGCTCCAGGGCACTGAGCACCATCGCCTGGCTCGTCTCGGCGGTGACCATGACGAACACGCTCTCATGGCTAATCAACTTGTCGACCATCAGGTCTTCAAGCACCTGCTGGCCATTTTTCTTACCGTCGCCCAGGTGATAGTCCTGCAGGATAAAGTCGTAGCGCTTCTGCGCGCACATGCGCAGCGCCTGCTCTCCAGTGTCGGCGGTGTCGATATCCTTGACCCCCAGCTCACGCAGCATGGACCTGACGGAACTGCGAAAGTCAGAAAAATCATCGACGATCAAAAAGTTTTTCTGGTGATACGCCAACATCGAAGATTCCAGCCCAGTAAGAAGATGAACCCAAAAGCAAATGCAAGGACGAGCTCAGCTTCGCTGCACCTTTCGGCGCGCAGATAATAGCTAGCGGCAATAGGCTATCAAGCGACTTTACACAGCCTTACCCACGACGTGACCAACCGCACTCACCGCGCAGGCCCGCAAGGCCGCCTAGCACTAAAACCGCCAGGCAACACTGATGCTTGACGGGTTATCGGCCACTTTGGCCTTTCCCTTATAGAAAGCGGCGATTTAGTTACGACCTGGCAAAACCGACAGACAACAAAAAGCCCCGCCAGCAGGTTTCTGGACGGGGCCTTGGAGTGTCTGATGTGGTGTCCCAGGGCCGGTTCGAACGGCCAACCTTCCCCTTAGGAGGGGGATGCTCTATCCAATTGAGCTACTGGGACAAGGGCAGCGACATGAAAATACGCTGCGCAGGACGGCGTGCATGGTAACGGGCGAGGCTGCTTTTGTCATGTCGTCCGTGGGGCTTTTTCAGTGTAGGCCGCAGCAGACACGGGGCTTTCATGGCACTCATCGTGCAAATTGCATCGCTGCATAAAGCCATCATTGCAAAGTGCAATGCCGCAGCCTTAGAAGATCAACATAAGCTATTGTTTTATAAGGAATTTATTCATATAAAAAGCTGGCACGGAGACTGCTTAATCCCCTATCAGAAGAACAACGGAGATAACGCCTGTGAACCGCGCCCTTTTACTGTTGAATGCCCTGGCCATGGTCACCCTGGTGGGTTTTCATTTTTTTCCAGCCGACGAGGCGGCTGCCACCGCATTGGCGCCCATCTCCTACTCGCCACGCCAAGCGCCGCAACTGGCGGTGATGAATGAAGCGCCGCCGCAAATGCTGGTCATAGCGGATGCCCCTCAACCCGCTACCCCGAGTGAAACGGGCACCGTGCGCTGGGTTTTTTGAACCTTTTTTTCAGGAGTTGGACATGTCCAAAGCAGCCGCTGTTTTTCTGATACTGGCCCTGGCCAGTGGTGTGCTTACTCTCAATCTGGCGCAAGAAACCGGCACTCTTTTGCCCGCGGTGGCCTGCGCAGTGTTCGCCAGCTTATTCGTGGCCGCGTTGGTGGTCGGGCGCAAGATCAAGTTCGACCCTGTTCTGCGCTGACGCCTGCACACCGCAACAACGCGATCAGGTTCGCCACCGTTGCCGCCAATGCCTGGGAGTTGTCCAAAGTCATCAGCGCAGTTGGGCTGGCGTCTAAGCCCGCAGCCGAGAGGCGGGCATTGCGTTGCAGGCGCGCTTCTATTTGCTCTGCATTTTCCCGACCCCGGCGTACCAACCGCTCACGCAGCACCTCGCTGCGCACCGTCAGCAATAGCGGCAGCAGATCCGGATAGCGCCGCTGCGCCTCGGCCAAGTAAGCCCTGGAACCATTGACCAGCACATTGCGCCCTGCCGCCAGCCACTCGTTGATCTGCACGGGAATGCCGTAGCTGAGGCCATTGGCCTGCCAGTCCAGGGCAAAGGCGCCCTCCCCCCGCCGCTGCTCGAACTGCGCCGGCGACAGACCGAGGGCCGCCTCACCCACGGATTCGGCAGAACGAGTGATGGCACGGCGTGCCACCTCGCAATTCAACTCTTGAAGAAGGCGCTGGCGCGCGGCGTCGATCAGGCTGTCCTTGCCCGACCCGGAAGGGCCCATCAGATAGATCAGCCGGCCTCGCATGCCATTCATACCTCTCGTCGCGTCACAGGCTAGTAAATCGGCCATTTGCCACTATTCTGTAGCCAAGGGAAAACTGATCGAACACAGCTGGCCCCCTTGGGAGTATTCAGCGGTACCGGGTGGAGCAAAGGACGTGGGCAGAGAGGCAGGCTGGAGCATTCTTTTCAAACCAGTCGGCATTTCTGATAATTGGTGCTGGCATATCGCCTGTATCCAGTTCAATATTTGTCACAGAATTGACGCCAACGATCTGGCGATTTAGAGGCATGATGCGGGCCTCCTAAACAATTCAGGTTGAACATTTGGTTGCGAGCCTTGTCCTAATGACATCTTGCGGCCAATTCCGAAAACCGCTCCCCTGAACTAACCGGTTAAATATATGCGCCCATTGAAACAGGCAATCTATTCCAGCCGTACGGCTGACAAGTTCGTCGTGCGTCTGCCCGATGGTATGCGTGAACGCATCGCCGAGGTGGCTCGCAATCACCATCGCAGCATGAACTCTGAAATCATCGCCCGCATGGAGCAAAGCCTTATTCAGGAAGGTGCTCTTGGCGACGAGCCAAGCCTGCGCCTGGACAGCCCGGAGCTGTCGTTGCATGAGCGAGAGCTGTTGCAACGTTTCCGCCAACTGTCCCATCGTCAGCAGAATGCTCTGGTTTCGCTGATCGCCCATGATGCGGAAATGGCGGCCGACGCGTCCTGAGGCCACACCCGAATACTCAAGCCAGCCTATAGGCTGGCTTTTTTTGCCTGCGATTTATGGTTTTGGCCAAGCCAGAGAAGGTGCGCAACCCGCCATCAGGCCGGGCCGCGCTCAAAAGAAGGTCACAGCAGGAAGATCGTGGCCAACCCGAGAAAGATAAAGAAGCCACCACTGTCGGTCATGGCCGTAATCATCACACTGGCGCCCATGGCCGGGTCGCGCCCCAAGCGGGCCAGCGTCATAGGGATCAACACCCCCATCAGCGCTGCCAACAACAGGTTGAGGGTCATGGCCGCGGTCATTACCACCCCCAGCGACCAACTGCCATACAGCAGATAGGCCACCACACCAATCACCCCGCCCCATACCAAGCCGTTAATCAGGCCAACGGCCAACTCCTTGCGCATCAGGCGCGAGGTATTGCCGGTACTGACCTGGTCCAACGCCATGGCGCGCACGATCATGGTGATCGTCTGGTTGCCGGAGTTGCCGCCGATCCCGGCGACAATCGGCATCAACGCCGCCAAGGCCACCAGTTTTTCGATCGAGCCTTCAAACAGCCCGATCACCCGCGAGGCCACGAATGCGGTCACCAGGTTCACCGCCAGCCAGGCCCAACGGTTGCGCAGGGATTTCCACACGGAGGCGAAGATGTCTTCCTCTTCGCGCAGACCCGCCATGTTGAGCACTTCGTTCTCGCTCTCCTCACGGATCAGGTCGACCATTTCATCGATGGTCAAACGGCCGATGAGCTTGCCGTTCTTGTCCACCACCGGCGCGGAAATCAAGTCATAACGCTCGAACGCCTGGGCGGCGTCGTAGGCATCTTCGTCCGGGTGAAAGCTCACCGGATCACTGGCCATCACAGCGGCCACTTGCTTGTCCGGGTCGTTGACCAGTAAGCGCTTGATGGGCAACACGCCCTTGAGGATGCCTTCGTAGTCGACCACGAACAGTTTGTCGGTGTGGCCCGGCAGTTCCTTGAGACGGCGCAGGTAGCGCAGGACCACTTCGAGGCTGACGTCCTCGCGGATGGTCACCATCTCGAAGTCCATCAGCGCGCCGACCTGCTCCTCGTCATAGGACAGGGCCGAGCGCACGCGCTCGCGCTGCTGGCCGTCGAGGGTTTCCATCAGTTCGTGGACAACGTCGCGCGGCAGTTCCGGCGCCAGGTCGGCGAGCTCGTCGGCGTCCATCTCCTTGGCGGCGGCCAGGAGCTCGTGATCGTCCATGTCGGCGATCAGGGTTTCACGCACCGAGTCGGATACTTCGAGAAGGATGTCGCCGTCGCGCTCGGCCTTGACCAATTGCCAGACCGTCAGGCGTTCTTCCAGCGGCAAGGCTTCAAGGATGTAGGCGACGTCCGCGGAGTGCAGGTCATCGAGCTTGCGCTGTAACTCGACGAGGTTCTGGCGGTGGACCAGGTTCTCGACCCGGTCCTGATGGTGGCCTTCCTGACGATGGGTCAGGTCTTCGACCACGCGCTGGCGATGCAGCAGCTCAACGACTTGAGCGAGGCGATCCTGCAGGCTTTCTTGCGTTTTTTTTACTTCTACTTCAGTCATAGGCGAACTCCACTCCCAGCAGCGGGGCACGCCGGAAGGATCAATCAGTCAATTCATGATTGGAAAAACGGGATACTGAGTAACTACTGGGTAAGTCCATGGAGGTATTCCACAAGCCCCGGCGGGGCTGACGGGCGCAATCATACACGGCTTGCCGTTTTTTAACGCCTTAATTCTTGGCCAGAACAAGTGCTTGCGGCATAAACCTGAGAACCTTGCGCGAGGATGCAATTGCGACGCCCCGAGGGCGCGAGAAAACACACGCCCGCACGAAAAACCAAACGCCAGATAGCAAAAAGCCCGCACTGGGCGGGCTTTCTTCAGGCAATGAAGTTACTTCTTCACGCCCAGTTTTTTCAGTTCCTCATCGCGCAATTCGCGACGTAGGATCTTCCCCACGTTAGTGGTCGGCAACGCGTCGCGGAACTCGACGGCCTTGGGCACTTTGTAGCCGGTGACATTGGCGCGCATATGCTCCATCACCTGTTCCTTGGTCAGGGTCACGCCCGGTTTAACGACGATGAAGATCTTGATCGCCTCCCCCGACTTGTCGTCCGGCACACCAATGGCCGCGCACTGCAACACGCCCGGCAGCATCACCAACACGTCTTCGAGTTCGTTGGGATAGACGTTGAAACCGGACACCAGAATCATGTCTTTCTTGCGGTCGACGATGCGCATGTAGCCGTTGGGCTGGATGATGGCGATATCGCCAGTCTTGAGCCAGCCGTCGCTATCGAGGATCTCGTCGGTGGCGTCTTGGCGCTGCCAGTAACCTTTCATCACCTGCGGGCCCTTGACGCACAGTTCGCCGATTTCACCCAGCGCCAGCTCTTTGCCGTCGTCGTCGATTACTTTGCACAAGGTCGAAGGTAGCGGAATGCCGATGGTGCCGATCTGGATATTCTGGCTGGGATTGACGCTGACCACCGGGCTGGTTTCGGTCATGCCGTAGCCTTCGCAGATCGCGCAGCCGGTCACTTCCTTCCAACGCTCAGCGGCACTCAGTTGCAGCGCCATGCCACCGGACAGAGTCAGCTTGAGAGCCGAGAAGTCCAGTTTGCGGAACGCCTCGTTATGGCACAGGGCAACGAACAGGGTGTTGAGGCCGACGAACCCGGTGAACTTCCACTTCGACAGTTCTTTGACCATCGCCGTCAGGTCGCGCGGGTTGCTAATCAGGATGTTGTGGCCGCCGATCAGCATCATTGCCATGCAGTGAAAGGTGAACGCGTAGATGTGGTACAGCGGCAGCGGCGTAATCAGGATTTCGCAGCCTTCGTCCAGGTTCGAGCCCATCAGCGCCTTGCACTGCGCCATGTTCGCCGCCAGGTTGCGGTGGGTCAGCATCGCCCCCTTGGCCACGCCCGTGGTGCCACCGGTGTATTGCAACACTGCCACATCACCGCTGTCGGGGCTGGCATCGGCTACTGGCTGGCCACGGCCCTTGCGCAGCACATCGTTGAACTTGATGGCAGCGGGCAGGTGATAGGCCGGCACCATTTTCTTCACGTACTTGATGACGCTGTTTATCAGCAGGCGCTTGACCGGCGGCAGCAGGTCCGCCACCTCGGTGACGATCACGTACTTGACTGATGTCTTGGGCACGACGATTTGTGCCAGGTGCGCCATGTTGGCCAGACACACCAGGGCCTTGGCGCCGGAATCTTTGAACTGGTGTTCCATTTCCCGCGCGGTGTACAGCGGGTTGGTGTTGACCACCGTCAGGCCAGCCCGCAGTGCACCGAATACGGCAATCGGGTATTGCAGCAGGTTGGGCAATTGCACGGCGATTCGATCGCCCGGCTTCAAGTCGGTATGCTGTTGCAGGTACGCGGCAAAAGCGCCCGACAATTCATACAGCTCACCGTAAGTAAGCGTCTTGCCCAGGCTGCTGAATGCCGGGTTGTCGGCAAAGCGTTGGCAGGATTGCTTCAACACTGCCTGAATATTCGGATACTCGTCGGGATTGATATTGGCAGCTATCCCGGCAGGGTACTTATCGTTCCAAAAGTCTTGGATCATGGAAGCCCACTCCTCAGCAACGCGAATTCATCAGCGCAGTTGATGCGATTATTATTGGTGTGTGTTTTTTATAGGTGAATCTGGCTTTTACTTAAGGCCGAGAAGTCACAAAGCGCGCCGAGAGTAGCAGCTTTGCAAAGGCCCTACTAGAGCCAATGAACGCCTGAACGGTCACGCTTACGACTCATGACACTTAAATAGTCATTTTTAGAGTAAAAATTCTATTCCTGCAAAGATGGCTCTAGAACAGGGTTTACAGCGTTTATAAAAAGCAGCGCGGGCGCCACCAGCTCCTACAACAAGCCAGGGGTGCCCGCGAGAGGAGGTAGGGGTTAGGCGATGTCGCGAAGTTCGCGGCGCAGGATCTTGCCCACCGGCGTCATGGGCAATGAATCACGCAGCACGATATGTTTGGGGACTTTATAAGCCGTGAAGTTCTCCTTGCAGTAAGCCTTCAACTCTTCAAGGCTGACCCCCGACTCACGCGGCACCACAAACAACTTCACCGCCTCGCCGGAACGCTCGTCCGGTACACCAATAACCGCGCAATTGGCCACTTTCGGGTGAGCCATCACCACATCTTCGATCTCGTTGGGATACACGTTGAAACCCGAGACGATAATCATGTCTTTCTTTCGGTCGACAATGCGCACAAAGCCGTCGGCTTCAATCACCGCCACGTCCCCGGTCTTGAACCAGCCCTCGGCATCCATCACTTCGGCGGTGGCTTCGGGTTTGTTCCAATAGCCCTTCATTACCTGCGGGCCCTTGATGCACAACTCGCCCCGCTCGCCCAACGGCTGCTCCACGCCCTCGTCGTCGATGACCTTGAGCAACGTGCCGGGAATCGGCATGCCCACGGTGCCCAGGCGCGATTGATTGCCGTAGGGGTTGGTGCAGGCCACGGGTGAGGTTTCGGTCAGGCCATAACCCTCGGTGATCCGGCAACCGGTCATTTGCTCCCAACGCTCGGCCGTCGCCTTGACCAGCGCGGTGCCGCCGGAGTTGGTGAGCTTGAGCCCGGAAAAATCCAGGGTCTTGAAATCCGGATGCTCCATCAGCGCCACAAACAGGGTGTTAAGCCCCAGCAGCGCCGAGAAGCGCCAGTTTTTCAGCTCTTTGATGAACGCGCCGATGTCCCGCGGGTTGGTGATAAGGACGTTGTGGTTACCGGTCACCATCATGCACATGCAGTTCGCGGTGAAGGCATAGATGTGATAGAGCGGCAGCGGCGCGATCATCACCTCCTTGCCCTCTTTGAGCAGTGGGTGGCCGTCGTCGCCGAGCTGCCCCAGGCACGCCCGGGCCTGCTGCATGTTGGCCACCAGGTTGGCGTGGGTGAGCATCGCGCCCTTGGCCAGGCCCGTGGTGCCGCCGGTGTATTGCAGTACTGCAACATCGTCCAGGCTGACGTCCAGTGGTTTGATGTCATGACCACGCCCCAGGCGCAGAGTGCTCTTGAACGGCACGGCCTGAGGCAGCTTGTAGGCCGGGACCATTTTCTTCACTTTGTCGACCAGGGTGTTGACCAGCCACCCCTTGGCCGTGGGCATCAGGTCGCCCATTTTCGCTTCGATCAGGTATTGGATGTCGGTGTCGGCCAGCACTTCCTCGACCCGCGCCCCGAACATGTTCAGGTACACCAGGGCGCGGGCACCGGAATCCTTGAACTGGTGGCGCATTTCCCGCGGGGTGTACAGCGGGTTGGTGTTGACCACAATCAGCCCGGCGCGCAAGGCACCGAACACGGCAATCGGGTATTGCAGAACGTTGGGCATCTGCACTGCGATGCGGTCGCCCGGCAGCAGGTCGGTGTGGGCTTGCAGGTAGCCGGCGAAGGCCGCGCTGTAGCGCTCCAGCTCGGCATAGGTCAGGGTGATGCCCATGTTGCTGAACGCCGGGCGGTCAGCGAACTTTTTGCAGGAACGCTCAAAGACTTCGATGACCGATTTGTAGGCCCCCAGGTCAATCTCGTTGGGCACACCGGCCGGGCGTTTGTCATTCCAGAAATCAGGTTGCATTGTTCTTGTCCTCGTTACCTGAGCGTGTTCCGTGCCGCGTCGCGGTACCTGTGCAAAGCGGGGCTCTGGGGACGTTAGCAGTTATGGCGTTTGAGGCAAATATGCGCAGCAGTGTCATTGATACCGTGAATCTTGCTGCCAACGCGCCAGTCCGGCGGCCAGCTAACCTTCAATGAGCGATACAATCGCCCCACCCCGCGCAAAGGAATCGCCATGACCCACGAACCGTTCTGGCTGGCCGCAAGCGACCGCAGCCGCCTGTATGTCAACCAATGGTTGCCACCAACCCCACCCCGGGCGGTGATCTTGCTGGCCCACGGCATGGCCGAACACAGTGGCCGCTACGCGCGCCTGGCCCAGGCCCTCACCGCCGCCGGCCATGGCCTCTATGCCCCTGACCTGCGCGGCCACGGCAAGACCGCCGAACAGGGCGGCGTGCTGGGGCACTACGCCGACCAGGACGGCTGGCGCAAAGTGGTCGGCGACTTGGCCAGCCTGAACCAGCACATCGGCCAGCAGCACCCGGGCACGCCCATCGTGCTGTTGGGCCACAGCATGGGCAGCTACATCGCACAGGCATACCTGCTGCACCACAGCGCCAGCCTGCAAGGGGCGATCCTCAGCGGCTCGAATTTCCAACCGGTGGCGCTGTACCGCGCCGCGCGCCTGATCGCCCGCTTCGAACGCCTGCGCCAAGGCGCCACCGGGCGCAGCGGGCTGATCGACTGGCTGTCGTTCGGCTCGTTCAACAAGGCGTTCAAGCCCAACCGCACCGCGTTCGACTGGCTCAGCCGCGACCCGGCCGAGGTCGATTTGTACGTCAACGACCCGCTGTGCGGCTTTCGCTGCACCAACCAATTGTGGGTCGATATGCTCGGCGGCTTGCAGCAAATCAGCAAAGCGTCCAACCTCGCCCAGATCGATCCGGGCCTGCCGCTGCTGGTGATGGGCGGTGAATGTGATCCGGTGAGCAATGGTGTGCGTCTCACCTACCTGGCCGACGCCCTGCGCACGGCCGGCAGCCAACGCCTGCAATTGAATATCTACCCCCAGGCGCGCCACGAACTGTTCAACGAAACCAACCGCGATGCCGTGACCGGCGACGTGCTGGCCTGGCTCGACCAGGTGCTCCAGCAGCCCAGGCCGCCGCGCAGCGAATGACGCGAGCCATTTTTCAACCCAGGATTTTCTCGATGACCCAGGTAACCAACACCCCGTACGAAGCCCTTGAAGTCGGCCAGACCGCCAGCTACAGCAAGACCGTGGAAGAACGCGACATCCAGCTGTTCGCCGCCATGTCCGGGGACTTCAACCCAGTGCACCTGGACGCTGAATACGCCGCCGGCACCATGTTCAAGGAGCGTATCGCCCACGGCATGTTCAGCGGCGCCCTTATCAGCGCGGCCGTGGCCTGCGAGCTACCTGGGCCGGGCACCATCTACCTGGGCCAGCAAATGAGCTTCCAGAAACCGGTCAAGCTGGGCGACACCCTCACCGTACGCCTGGAAATCCTCGAAAAACTGCCCAAGTTCCGCGTGCGCATTGCCACCCGCGTGTTCAACCAGCGCGATGAACTGGTGGTGGACGGCGAAGCCGAGATCCTCGCCCCGCGCAAGGCCCAAACCGTGACCTTGACCACCCTGGGGCCCATCAGCTTCGGCTGATCGCCCCGCCCGGGAGCCTTACGGGGCTTCCTGCACCTGCACACTGGCGGTCATCCCGGAACTGAGGGTGACGCCGTCAGGCAAAGCGTCCAACTTGATCCGCACCGGAATCCGCTGCGCCAGGCGCACCCAGTTGAACGTCGGCTCGACCTGGGCCAGTAATTGCCCGTCGGGCGTGGCGTTGCGGTCGGTGATGCCGCGGCTGATGCTTTCGACATGGCCGTGCAAAGCCTCCCCGGCGCTCATCAGCCACACCTTGACCGGGTCGCCGACGCGGATGCGCGGCAACTTGGTTTCCTCGAAATACGCCTGCACGTAAAAGGTCGAATCATCCACCAGCGCCATCACCGGTTGCCCGGCATTGACGAAGTTGCCCTCGGCCAGGCGCAGGTTAGTGATGTGCCCGCTGCGCGGCGCATGCACCTGGCTGCGGGCCAGGTTGAGTTCGGCGACCTTGGCTTCGGCCTGGGCCTGGCGCAACTCGCCACGGGCGATACCGGCGTTGATCTGGGCGTTCTCGCGCAACTCGGCACTGATGGCCTGAGGCCCCAGGCTGGCGCGGCGGCTGGCTTCGTGCTCGCGCAGGCTCAGTTGCTGCTGGCGGGTCTGCACCACCGCTTGCGCCTTCTCCACTGCCGCCTCGAAGCGTTCACGGTCGATGCTCAACAGCAAGTCGCCGGCCTTGACCGGTTGGTTGTCGGCCACCTTGAGCTGGCGCACCCACCCGGACACGTCCGGCGCGACCACCACCACGTCGGCGCGGATGCGCGCATCGCGGGTCCAGGGCGTGAGCATGTAGTACTGCCACAAGTGGAAACCGGCGAACACCGCCACGGCCACCAGGCACAGGGTAATAGCGACACGTACGGATGTACGCATGGGTAACTCCTTATAAAGGTCCGAGGACAACGGTGACCAGGGTCAGGACGCACACGTACAACGCGCAGTCGAACAAAGCTTCATGCCAGATCCAGCCGCCCAACGGGGTCAAGCGCAGCAACAGCCGCAGCGCCCCCGTGAGCAGCAGCGCCAGCAGCACATAAATCAAAAACGGGCTGAGCAAAATGCCGCCCATCGACCACTCACGCAGCCCCATGATGTTCCTCCTGTTGGCGGCACCAGGTGCGCCAGCTCTGTTGCAGTTGCACCACCGCGCCTTGCGCCAGTTTTAGCGCCTCGCTGGGCGGCAGGGCTTGCAGGCTGCCCAGGAACGCGGCGCTGGGGGCGGCCAGGGCCTCGGCGCGGCTGCCGGCCGGGCCTTGCTCCAGCACATGTTGCAAGTGCGAAAAATAAGCCCGCTGCGCGGCATCCACCGGCACTTGCGCCCCTGCCAGGCTCAGGCGCAGGTGCAGCAATTCATCGCCCACATCCAGGCCCAACAAACCGTCATCCCAACGGCTGCGGGCTTGCTGCGGCAGCTCCGGGTAATGCCGGGCCAATTGCAGCAAACGGTCGGCCATGCGCCCGCCGAACCAACTCTCGGCGCCGCGCAGGTTGCGCCGGGTCAGGCGCACCAGGTCGTGCAGCGTCGCCGCGAGCAAGCGCCGGCCGTGCCAGGCCGGGTTGCGCAGAATCAGCAAATGGAAGGCCAGCACCGCCGCGCCCACGCCGATCATCATGGCCTGGGCACTGTTGAAGAAATAGGCGACGTCGTACTGCATGGCGTTGAGCGGGGCGATCAACACAATGAAGTGCAGGCAGAAGGACGTGGCCGTCGCGCCAATCTGCGGCTTGGCCATGCCCAAAGCGCCGAAAAACAACGGCCCGGCCATCACCAGGCACATCATGGCGAAACTGCTCAGTTGTGGCAGCAGGATCTCGCCCACCAAAAACGCCACCGGCACCGCCAGCAGGATGCCGCGTAAAAAGCTCATGCCGATCTGCGCGCCGTTCTCCCGGCTGGCAAACAGGCTGCACACCACGCACGTCAGCAGCATCGCGCCGGACGCCGCGGGCCAAGCCGTGGCCATCCAGAAGCACGCCACCGCCAGAAACGCCAAGGCGCTGCGCGCGCCGAACACCAGGGCCAGGGACAGATCGCGGTGCGGGGCCAGGGTGGCGGGGGCTTGCACCGGGTCCCTGCCCTCCTTCACCGCGTCCAGGGCGGTGGCCGCCGCCAAAGCGGTATCGAGCAGCAAGGCAAAACGCGCCAGACAGTAGCTTTGCGCGGCGCTGATGGCCGGGTCGTGGGAAGCGTCCAGCAACCGCGGGCGCAAGTCCTGCAAGGTCGCCACATCGCACACTTGCAACGCTTGCTGTACCGCCTCCATCCACGGCTGCAATTGCGTCACTTCGGGCTCTTCCAGTTGCCGCCACTGGCGCCGCACCGAGCGCGACATGCGCAGCAGCATCAGCAACTTCTGGCTCAGGCCGCTGATGGCCCGCGCCCGCTGGCGCCCCAACCCCCCCTCAAACCAGGCGTGTTCGCGCTGGGCGTCAACGGCGACGATGCGCCCAAGAATCTCCAGCAAGCCCTTGCGCGCCAGAGCATCGCCGGCCAGCGTGGCGCGCGCCGCTTGCATGGCGCTTTGCCACGCGGCCTGGGCTTGGTCGGCCAATTGCCGCTCTACCCGCATCGGCCACAGCAGTGCACTGCTGGCCGTGGCACAAAGGATGCCCAGGCTGATTTCTGTACAACGTGCCACCGCTTGGTCGAACACCGACAACGGATGGCTCAAGGCCGGCAAGGCGATGATGGCTACGGTGTAGCCGGCCAGCACGAAGGCGTACGACCAGGCGCTGCGCAACAGGGTGGAAAACGCCGTGCACAGGCCCAGCCACAGCGCCAGGGCGAGCAGGAACAACCACGGCGTCTGGGCGAACAGGCCCATGAACACCACCGACATGATGGTCCCCACCAGCGTGCCCACCAGCCGCGCCAGCCCCTTCTGCGCCACCATGCCCGACAGCGGCTGAGCGACGATAAACGCCGTCATCAACGCCCACGCCGGTTGCTCCAGGCCCCAGCGCAGCGCCAGCCACAAGGCCAACCCGCCGCCGAGCAGGGTCTTGGTCGCAAATTGCACAGCGCGAAAATCGGGCGCCAACAAGGCCCGCAAAGTTATAAGCACGAAGAACACTCAGAAGAGAACAGGCTAACGATAGTCGCGATACACGAAAGGACAGTGCCAGAGCGGCCGGCAAATTATTAGCTAGCTATCTATGTCCGTCCAGCGTTAAATCCAAGGCACAAAAAAACGCCAGTTGAACTGGCGTTTTTGACAAGCTTTCAGAGCAACTTACGAGTGGGCGCGGGCCTGGTTACGCAGGGCCTTGACCTGGTCATGGTTGCGTTGCACACCGTGGTACTGGCGCTCAACCAGGTCACGAATGCCCACCAGGTTGTGTTTGGTGATTTTTTCCAGGGCTTCCTTATAGGCCTTCAGCGCATGGTCTTCGCCGCGCTCGGCTTCGTTAAGCACCGCTTCTTCGTCCTTACCGGTGACCAGGGACTTGAGGTCGACCCAACGACGGTGCAAATCGCCCGCCACGCTGGTGCTGGTTTCTGGGTCGCCGCCCAGGGCACGCACGGCGCTCTGCAACTCGGCCGCGGCGCTGGCGCAATCGGCCGAACGCTTCTGGAACAGCGCCTTGAGCTCAGGGTGTTTGATGTCTTCGGCACAGGTCTTGAATCCTTCCTGGCCGTCCTTGCTGGTTTCGATCAGGTCGTTAAGTACAGAGATCGATTCTTTATTTACGTCAGTCATTTTCCAATTCCTTGCGGGTTGAGGATCGTGCAATAGGTATTGCACCCTGCGTGCCAGCTTGGCGATTAAAAAATTAACCTTAATTTTCAATAGCTTATGAATTAAGCAAAAATTCTTACCCGCGCTATTTGCATGATCTGTCAATTGGCCTGCATGCAGAATGCCTGTATTTTCCAAGGGTTGAATTCATACGGTCGCGCCATGAACCCCGAAAAACTCGAATTGCTGGTCACCCGGCAAATGCCCTTTGGCAAATACAAGGGCCGCATCCTCGCCGACCTGCCCGGCCAATACCTGAACTGGTTCGCCCGTGAAGGTTTCCCCCACGGTGAATTGGGCGGCTTACTGGCCCTGATGCAGGAAATCGACCATAACGGTTTGTCCGACTTGCTTGACCCCTTGCGGGAAAAGCACGGCAAGCCCAAACCTCGCCACTGACCGAGCGCCCCATGCCCGAGCACAACTATCACGCCTACGATGAAGCCTTCTGGCAGACCTTCGCTGCGCGCTATGAAACCGAGCCCGGGCCCATCAACCTGGAAAATGGCTACTTCGGCCGCATGACTGACACGGTACTGGACGAGTACCAGCGCAATATCGCCTTTATCAACCGCAGCAACTCGCTGTATGCGCGCCAGCGTTTCGAGCAGGCCCAGAGCAGCGAGATCCACCGCCAGGTGGCCGACCTCTTGCAAGCCCCTGCCGAAGCCGTAGCCCTCACCCATAGCGCCACCGACGCTTTGCAGTCGCTGATTCGCAACTACAACCGCCTGCAACCGGGCGACCAGGTGTTGTTCTGCGACCTGGAGTACGACACGGTCAAAGGCGCGATGCAGTGGCTGGGCCGGCACCGGGGCGTGGAGGTGATCCAGATCGAGCACCCGCACCCTGCCAGTTTCGACAGCCTGGTAGGCGCCTATCGCGAGGCGTTCGCCCGCCATCCACGGCTTAAATTAATGGCCCTGACCCACGTCACCCACCGCACCGGCCTGGTGATGCCGGTGGCCGCTATTGCTGCCGCCGCCCGAGAACACGGGATCGACGTGATCCTCGACGGCGCCCACGCCCTGGGCCAGATCGAGTTCAACCTGGCGTACCTGGGTATCGCCTTTGCCGGCTTCAACTTGCATAAATGGATCGGCGCGCCGCTGACCCAGGGCGTGCTCTACATCGACCCCCAACGCCTGGCGGACATTGACCCGGACATGGGCGAGAGCCACTACCCAGCCACCGATGTGCGTGCCCGCACGCCCTATGCCACGCCCAATATTCCAGCGCTGTTGACCTTGCCCCTGGTACTCGAAGAACACCGCAACCTGGGCGGCGCGGCCACCAAGGGCGCGCGGCTCAAGTACCTGCGCAACCTGTGGGTGCGGCAAGTGCAGGATATAGAAGACATCGAAATCATGATCCCGGACGATCCGCGCCTGTATGGCGGCATCACCTCGTTGCGGTTCGTCGGCCGCGACCAGCAAGACATGGCCGAGCGCCTGCTGCGCGACTACAACCTGTTCACCGTGGTGCGCAGCGGCTCGGCCTGCGGACCGTGCATCCGCATCACCCCGGGGTTCGCCACCTCGGCGGCAGATATGCACCGATTGGCCAAGGCCCTGCGTGAACTGAGCCTCTGAGCGCAATGTGTCCCAGGGGGAATGAATCATCTCTGTGCAAGCGGGCTCGTGTGGGAGCGGGCCCGCCCGCGAAGAGGCCGGGCCTGCACCTCTTTACGGCCTGACCCACCACTATCGCGGGCAAGCCCACTCCCACAGCCTCTGGCGGCAGGCGCCACCTATGCCTTGGCGTGGGGTTCAAACCGTAGACTTATCGAAGTCTTCAGGTTTTATATGCTGGGAAAAAGCCTCAGGATCGATACCAATAACGGCACTTGCCAATAGACGCTCATCTTTGGAACCACGGTTAATCCAGCCAACGTCCATTAAAGTTCCATAACCATCCATTTCACTGTAAATCTCATCCTTGGCATTAGTCAGACGCGATATTTTCCTACCGGCATAATCTGGAAGTTCATTAATCTGCGAGGAAATTAGTTCCGGAAAGTACAACTGCCCCACGTAGGCAACATGCCGATCATGGTCGTGCTCCAGAACTTTCCTTACTGCAACATGCACATGAATGGCGCGTCCGGCATAGAAGCCCGGAAATATCGTCAGAAACTCACGCCGACCATGACGGTCGGTAAAACCGCAGCCACGCAGGTAAGTGTCTTCATCAGTACGGGCAATGGCACCGATCTCCCCCGAAGGAGCTTCCTGATCCGGGTCGACCGCACTCCAGCCTGAGTAGCGGCCCTGGGCATTGCAGTGCCAAACATCCACCAGCACCCCCTCGACAGGTTCGCCAGTACAGGCATGGAGCACTTTTAAGTTCAATTGCAATGGCACGCCCGCCGCCCCTTCTGTGATATCGAAGCGTTCGAGCCGGTCATTCTTGAAGTAAGGCCCGGCGATTTGCTCGGGGGAGAATAGACACATGGGACTATTCACACTGGCGGCCTTATCTAAGACCGACGGGTTGATAGGAGTTTTCTTCATAAACACATCCATATGTTTAGTTTTAGTGGTCCTGTTGCGCACAGGAACTTGACTGAGCGTAGATAGCGCTCTTGGAAATCTCCACATCAATAATCCGTGAAGTCTTTGCAAAAAATGACCATGCAAAAAAAAAACGGCGCACTGACCAAGTGCGCCGTAAAGCCGTAGAACAACTACCTAACGTTTGAAAACAATTAATCGAGCAAGGCGAGCGCCTGGGCGGTGCATTCCTGGATACGCGCCCAGTCGCCGTTTTTCACCCACTCGGGGTCGAGCATCCAACTGCCGCCCACGCACATCACATTTTTGAGGGCCATGTAGCTCTTGATGTTGGCCGGGCCGACACCGCCGGTGGGGCAGAATTTCACCTCGCCAAACGGGCCGCCCAGGGCCTTGATCGCCGCCACGCCGCCGCTGACTTCGGCCGGGAACAGCTTGAAGCGGCGATAGCCCAGCGCGTAGCCCTCCATGATCCCCGAAGCATTGCTGATGCCCGGCAACAGCGGGATGGCGCTATCGACGCTGGCTTCCAGCAGGTCACGGGTAATGCCCGGGGTGACGATGAACTGCGAACCCGCCGCTTCGGCCGCCGCCAGGCTGGTGCGATCCAGCACCGTGCCGGCACCGGTTACCAGTTCCGGGCGTTGCTCGCGCAGCACCTGAATGGCGCGCAGGCCGAACTGCGAACGCAGGGTCACTTCCAGGGCGCTCAAACCGCCCGCCGCCAGGGCATCGGCGAGGGGCAGGATGTCCTGCTCGCGGGCGATGGTGATGACCGGCAGGATCCGCGCCTTGGCGCAGAGGCTGTCGATCAGGGCAGTCTTGGCCGCCATGGAAACGGTAGGCTGTGGGGTTTTCATCGCGGCTGATCCTTGGCTCATGGGCACCAGTAAATCTCTAACGGAGGTTGCAAGAAGGCACGAATCGGCATCTCGGCGAGATCGCCACCGGCCAGTGCGGCATTAAGGGTGTGCAGTTTCGATTGGCCGCTGATCGACAGCGCGGTAAAGCGCGCCGAGGCCAGCAAGGCGCGGCTCATGCTCAAGCGCTGATGAGGCACGCTGGGCGCTAGCATCGGCCAGCAACGGCGCTCGCCATCAGGCTTGAGAGCCTCGACCAGGTTCGGGCTGCTGGGGAACAACGACGCGGTGTGGCCGTCGTCGCCCATGCCCAGCACCAATACGTCGATGCCCGGCAGTTCGGCCAGTAGGCGATCGGCGTGGGCCGCTGCTTCCTCCAGGTTGGCGCTGGCGCTGTACAGGCTCAGGAACCGGGCGTTGGCCGCCGGCCCCTGCAACAGGTAGCGCTTGAGCAGGCCGGCATTGCTGTCGGCATGTTCCACCGGCACCCAGCGCTCATCGGCCAGGGTCACCAGCACCTTGGACCAATCCAGCGCCTGCTTGGCCAGGTGCTGAAAAAACGCCACCGGGCTGCGCCCGCCCGACACCACCAACACCGCCGTGCCACGGGCGGCGATAGCCACGCGCAGGTGTTCGGCCACGTTCAGCGCCAAACCCTCGGCCAGCAGCACGGGGCTGCGAAGCTCATGGGCCTGCACGCCGGCAGGCAGTTTCAATTCAGATATCGCCATACCAAGATCTCCCGTCTCGTGTGATGAGGGCAATGGAACTCATCGGCCCCCAGGACCCAGCCGCGTAGGGCTTGGGTGCGTCGCCGGATTTTTTCCAACCCGCGATCAGTTGGTCACACCACTTCCACGCCGCTTCGATTTCGTCTTTGCGCACAAACAGGTTCTGGTTGCCGCGCATCACTTCCAGCAGCAACCGTTCGTAGGCATCGGGAATCCGCGCGCTGCGGTAGGTGTCGGAAAAATTCAGCTGCAAAGGCCCGCTGCGCAGCTGCATGCCCTTGTCCAGGCCCTGCTCCTTGGTCATCACCCGCAGGGAAATGCCCTCGTCCGGTTGCAGGCGAATAATCAGTTTGTTGCTGATTTGCAGGCGCTGCTCGGGGGCGAAGATGTAGTGCGACGGCTCTTTGAAGTGGATGACGATCTGCGACAGCTTTTGCGGCATGCGCTTGCCGGTGCGCAAGTAGAACGGCACCCCGGCCCAGCGCCAGTTGCGGATGTCGGCGCGCAGGGCAACGAAGGTTTCGGTGTCGCTCTGGGTGTTGGAGTTGGGCTCTTCCAAGTAGCCGGGCACCGGTTTGCCTTCGCTGTAGCCGGCGATGTACTGGCCGCGCACCACTTGGGTGGTCAGGCCTTCCGGGCTGATGGGCGCCAGGGCCTTGAGCACCTTGACCTTCTCGTCGCGGATGCTGTCGGCGGAGAGGTCCGCCGGCGGGTCCATGGCGATCAGGCAGAGCAGTTGCAGCAAGTGGTTCTGGATCATGTCGCGCAGTTGCCCGGCCTTGTCGAAATAGCCCCAGCGGCCTTCGATGCCGACCTTCTCGGCCACGGTGATTTCCACATGGGAGATGTAGTGCTGGTTCCACTGGGTTTCAAACAGGCTGTTGGCAAAGCGCAGGGCGATGAGGTTCTGCACCGTCTCTTTGCCCAGGTAGTGGTCGATGCGGTAGATGCGGTTCTCAGGGAAGAACTGCGCCACGGCGTCGTTGACCTTGCGCGAGGACTCCAAGTCCGAACCGATGGGTTTTTCCAGCACCACCCGGGTGTTTTCCACCAGGCCCACGCTGGCCAGGTGCTCGCAGATCGCGCCGTACACCGCCGCCGGCGTGGCGAAATAGGCAATCAGGCGTGGGCCGCTGCCCGCCATCTCGGCCAGGGCCGGGTAGTCCTCAGCCCTGAGGAAATCCACGTGCAAATAGCTCAGGCGTGCAAGAAAACGCTCGAGCACCGCCTCGTCCAGCGCCTGGGCGCCGACGTAGCGGCGCAACTCGGCGGCGATAAACGCCAAATGCTCGGCTTCGCTGCCGGGCTCGCGGGCCAGGGCAATGATGCGCGTGTCGTCATGCAGCAGGCCGGCGCCATCGAGTTGATACAAGGCTGGGAACAACTTGCGAAGGGCCAGGTCGCCGAGGGCGCCGAACAAGGCAAAGGTGCACGGTTCAACCGTTATCGAGGGCATGATGTTGGTTCTTTTATCAAGTTAAGCTACAAATACCTTTTTTCAAGGCATCGCTCAAGGAAAAATGTAGTAATAACCACAACATTTTTTCAGAATACAGAATCCCAGTGGTGGATGGCCGGAGCCATCAGTAGGATAGGCCACCGCCGAAGCCCGGATAAGTCCGACTTCCATTTGCATTGCCGACCTAGGAAACCTGAATGGACCGCGTGCGAAATCTCCTGGAACAGATCCAGAAACGCCTCGAAGAACTGAACAAAGCTGAACGCAAGGTCGCCGAAGTGATCCTGCTCAACCCCCAGCAGGCCACCCGTTTCAGCATTGCCGCCCTCGCCCAGGCCGCTTCGGTCAGCGAGCCAACGGTCAACCGCTTCTGCCGCTCGTTCGGCGTCAGCGGCTACCCGGAGCTCAAGCTGCAACTGGCCCAGAGCCTGGCCAGCGGCGCGGCCTATGTCAGCCGCGCGGTGGAGGCCGACGACAACCCCGAGGCCTACACCCAAAAGATCTTCGGCAGCGCCATCGCCTCGCTGGACAGTGCCTGCCAGGCCCTGGACCCGAACCTGGTCAGCCGCGCTGTCGACCTGCTGATCCAGGCCCGCCAGATCCACTTCTTCGGCCTTGGCGCCTCGGCCCCGGTGGCCCTGGACGCGCAGCACAAATTCTTCCGCTTCAACCTGGCCGTCACCGCCCACGCCGACGTGCTGATGCAGCGCATGATTGCCTCGGTGGCCCACACGGGGGAGCTGTTCGTGATTATTTCCTACACCGGGCGCACCCGCGAACTGGTGGAAGTGGCGCGCATCGCCCGGGAAAACGGCGCTTCGGTGCTGGGCCTGACCGCCGCCGGCTCGCCTCTGGCCAAGGCCAGCACCCTGAGCCTGAACATCCCGCTGCCCGAAGACACCGACATCTATATGCCCATGACCTCGCGCATCATCCAGCTCACCGTGCTCGACGTGCTGGCCACCGGCATGACCCTGCGCCGTGGCGTGGATTTTCAGCCACACCTGCGCAAGATCAAAGAAAGCCTCAATGCCAGCCGTTATCCGGTGGGGGATGATCTGGACTGAAAAACTGCGGTGGAATCGAAGCCTTTATCGCGCAACCCTCTACGACAGAGGTACTCGGCTAACGGCGGGCGGGGCGGGCGCACCGCTATCGCGAGCAGGCTCGCTCCCACCAGAACCTAGCCTCACACCCCCCCTGCAATCGCCCCCCGCCCGCGCCTGCAAACTCAAGTGCGCCGTCTCCCCCGGTGCCAGGCTCTGGCGAGTGGTGCAGCCGCTGGCCGCTTCGACGCAGACGAACTGCGCCACCTCGTTCCAGCTCACGCCCAACAGCGGCCGAGTGCCCGGGTGCCAAACCACCGTGTCCGCCGCGTGCCCGGTGTCGATGCACAGTTCGCGCTGCCAGGCGCGGTCCTTGAGCTGCAACTCGCCGTCGTGGCGGAACACCCGTTGGCAGCCGCCCACCACGCTCAACTCGCCGCTATGCCGGTACTTGGTGCGGTTGAGTGGGTCGTAGCCTTCGGCGTCCTCCAGCCCAGACAGCGCTGTCTCGGCAGCGTCGCCAACGCGCCAGTAGGCATGCAAGGCCTGGCTCAAATGGCAGGGTTCGCTGTCTTGGTGCTCGGTGCTCAGGCGCAGGTCCATGCGTTCGCCCAGGTGGGCGTGCAGGTCCACTTGCCAGTCGCACAGCTGCAAGCGCCAGTGCAAGCGCACACCGTCGACGCCAGCGTGGCTGGCCAACAGCTTCCAGTCGATCAGCCGCGCCCACCCGTGGGACGGCCAGGCGTTTTCGCTAGGATGGCGGCCGTACCAGGGCCAGCACACCGGCACCCCACCGCGGATGGCACCCACCTGCGGCCACTTCGCCGCGCACCACAGCCAGGGCTTTTGCCCGGTGGGCTGGAAGTGCAGGAGTTGCGCGCCCTGGCGGCTGAACACCGCTTGGCAGCGTGGGTGGTCGATCACCAGCACATCGCGCCGTTGATAGCGCTCCCACCCGAAGGTAGGGCGTTCGCGCAGGGATCGGAAAAAGCGTTGTAGCGGGTGCTCGTGCATGTACCGCAGTCCTGAAAAACGATGGCTGCCCTGGGTGGGAACGGGCCCGCCCGCGATGGCGACGGTACAACCCTGTACCGGCCTCATCGCGGGCGAGCCCACTCCCACAGGGTCCCCAGGTGAGGTGCTGGAGCAGCGGAGCTTAGCGCAGCCGTTGTCAGAACACCGACTGAATTTTCAACCCGGCCACCAATGCGTCATCCACTTTGTCCACGCCGCCGGGGTGCTTCACGTATTGCAGGTTGGGGCGCACGGTCAGCCAGTTGGTGACATGGAAGCCGTAGTTGATCTCGGCGTTGTATTCGGTGTCCTGGATGGGCAGGAACCCGGCCTGGTCGTAGTCGTTGAACCCGTTGCCGGCGTTAATCAGCTTGCGGTTTTTCTGCACATCTTCGTTGACGTGGATGCGCGCGATGCCGATGCCCACGTCGTCCTTGGGCCGGGCGTTGAACGGGCCTTTGTAGGTCAGCATCAGTTGCTGGTAGTTGTCGACGGTGTTGGTGTCCTTGTCGTGGAACGTGGCGTTGGCTGCGATGTGCAGGCCGCGGTTCTTGTCACCGTTATGGTCGGTCAGTTGCTGCTGGGCCACGAACCAGTAGCCGGACTTGCTGCTGTGGCTGCGATACGCGTCGCCACTGACGGCGGCGTACTGGCCGTTGGCGTCCTTCAACACGTCATCAGCCTTGGCAGTGCTTTTGTAGTAGCCCACGCGGTACTCGCCCGGCAGGCCATCGACCTTAGGCGACCAGACCAATTCCACCGGCAGGATGGTGCCCTTGGTGCCGCTGCCGCTGAGCTTGAAGCCGTTGCCGGTTTCCAGTTGCGAGGGGTTCTGGTTGTAGGCGCCGATTTGCGCGTAGAGCTCGGGGGTGAGGTTGTACTTGACACGGATCGCCGCTTGGCTGACCGGCCAGTTGTACCAGATGCCACCGACCCAGTTACCCACTTGCGAGCCGCAGAACGCCAGGTTCTGGAAGTCGCAGGGGAAGGTGTTGAAGTCTTCGCCTTCGCCGAAATAGCCGGCCTTCACGTCGAGCTTGCCGTCGAAGTACTTCTGCTTGATCCACAACTGGGTCAGGCGCCAGGTCTGGCCACGGCCCCAGACTTCCTGGGACGAACTGAACGTGCCGGCGCGAGGGTCGCCGATGCGGTCGTTGGAGATGTTGCGCCCGCTGCGCTCGGTGATCGCCAGTTTGAACTCGGCGTCTTTCCAGCCGAAAATTTTCTCCAGGTCCAGCTTGGCCCCCAGGCCGAACTGGTGGCTATAGCGCGCCGTGGTGTCGTCGTTGTAGCCGCCACTGAGGTTGGAACCGACCTCGCCCACGTAGTCGAGGGTGAAGTCATAACCCTGCTCGATCAACCGCGTGCGCTCGCCGCCCCAGTCGCCAGTCATCCACGGCGATTCGGCGCTGAACGCCTCGGCGCCCTCGGCCGCTTGCGCACTGGCGACCAGCATCATCGCCGCCAATGCCGAAACACGGCCGGCAAAGCGAGCGTTGGTGGTGTTGTTTTTCATCCCTACATCCTCGTTCTTGTTATTGGAATTGCTTGCTGTTGGGGTGGCTGCGGCTGCGCCCGCCCCTCACCGGCTCTTGAACTGCGCCACATTCGCCTTGCGGGTTGCGCTGGGGGCGATGCCCAGGCGTTCGCCGGTCTTGGCGTCGAACAGCAGCACCTTGGCCGGGTCCAGTTGCAGGGTCAGGGTCTCGCCCACCTGGGGCGCGAGGTCGGGCGCGAGGCGGCAGCAGACCTTGGTCTGGTTGAGCTCGACGAACACCAGGGTGTCCGGCCCCGTGGGCTCGGTGACCTGGACTTCGGCGCGGATGCTGGGCAAGCCATTGGCGTCGCCGCTCGCCAAGGCAATCTGCTCCGGGCGCATGCCAAGGATCACTTCGCGGTCCGCCAACGCCATATCCTCTGTGCCCAACGCCAGCACGCAACGCGCCTGGCCGCTGTCGAGCAATGCCACCAGGCGGCCCTCCTGGCGGTGCAGGCGCAGGGGGATGAAGTTCATGGGCGGCGAGCCGATAAAACTGGCCACGAACAGGTTGGCCGGGTCGTTGTAGATCTCTTTGGGCGTGCCGAACTGCTGGATGATGCCGTCCTTCATTACCGCCACTTTGTCGCCCAGGGTCATGGCCTCGATCTGGTCGTGGGTGACGTAGACGGTGGTGGTCTTGAGGCGCTGGTGCATCAGTTTCATTTCGGTGCGCATCTCGACCCGCAGCTTGGCGTCGAGGTTGGACAGCGGTTCGTCGAACAAATAGATCTTGGGCCGGCGCGCCAGGGCCCGGCCCATGGCCACGCGCTGCTGCTGGCCGCCGGAGAGCTGGCCGGGCTTGCGCCCCAGCAGGTGTTCGATCTGCAGCAGCTTGGCCACCCGCGCCACTTCTTCGTCAATTTGCGCCGTGGGCATTTTGCGGATCTTCAGGCCAAAGGCGATGTTGTCGCGCACGGTCATGGTCGGGTACAGCGCATAGGACTGGAACACCATGGCGATGTCCCGGTCCTTGGGGCTCATGCCGCTGATGTCGGCATCGTCCACCAGGATCGCGCCGCCGCTGATGGTTTCCAGCCCCGCGATGCAGTTCATCAGGGTGGATTTACCGCACCCGGAAGGGCCGACCAGGATCAGGAACTCCCCGTCCTCGATCTTCAGTTCGATGTTCTTGAGGGTGTCCGGCAACCCGGCGCCGTAGGTTTTGTTGACGTTGCGTAATTCGAGCGTTGCCATGTGCTACCCCTTGACCGCGCCGGACGTCAGCCCACGCAGGAAATACTTGCCAGCGAATATGTAGACCAACAGTGTCGGCAGCCCGGCGATCATCGCCGCTGCCATATCAACGTTGTATTCCTTGGCCCCGGTGCTGGTGTTGACCAGGTTGTTGAGGGCCACGGTGATCGGTTGCGCGTCGCCACTGGCGAACACCACGCCGAACAGAAAGTCGTTCCAGATCTGGGTGAACTGCCAGATCAGGCAGACCATCACGATGGGGATCGACATCGGCAGCAGGATCTTGCCGAAAATCGTGAAGAACCCCGCCCCGTCCAGGCGCGCGGCCTTGACCAGGGCATCGGGAATGCTCACGTAGTAGTTGCGGAAAAACAGCGTGGTGAAGGCCAGGCCATAGACCACATGCACCAGCACCAGGCCGGTGGTGGTGTTGGCCAGCCCCAGTTTGCCCAGGGTGAAGGACGCGGGCAGCAGCACGGTTTGGAACGGCAGGAAGCAGCCGAACAACAGCAGGCCGAAGAACAATTGCGAGCCGCGAAAGCGCCACATCGACAGCACGTAGCCGTTCATCGCGCCGAGGAAGGTGGAAATCAGCACCGCCGGCACGGTGATTTTCACCGAGTTCCAAAAGTAGCCACCCACTGCGTCCCAGGCCTTGATCCAACCGATGCCGTCGATCACCTGGGGCCAGCTCAGCAGGTTGCCGGTGCGGATGTCTTCGGGGGTCTTGAAACTGGTGAGCAGCATCACCACCAGCGGTACCAGGTACACCGCCGCCGCCAGCAGCAGGGTGGCGTAGATCGCCACGCGGCTGGCGCTCAAGCGTGGTTGGTCAGTCATGGCGTTTGCCTCGCAACTCGGAGTACAGGTACGGCACCAGAATCGTCAGCACCGCGCCGAGCATCAGCATGGCGCTGGCCGACCCGATGCCCATCTGCCCGCGGCTGAAGGTGAAGGAATACATGAACATCGCCGGCAGGTCCGAGGAGTAGCCCGGCCCTCCCGCCGTCATGGCGGCCACCAGGTCAAAACTCTTGATCGCGATGTGGGCGAGGATCATGAAGGCGCTGAAAAACACCGGGCGCAGGCTCGGCAGCACGATACGCAGGTAGATGGTGGGCAGGCTCGCGCCGTCCACCTGGGCGGCGCGGATGATCGACTGGTCGACACCGCGCAACCCCGCCAGGAACATCGCCATGACAAAGCCCGAGGCTTGCCACACGGCGGCGATCACCAAGCAGTAGACGACGCGGTCCTGGTCTACCAGCCAGTCCAGGCGAAAGCCTTCCCAGCCCCAGTCGCGCAGCATCTTGTCCAGGCCCAGGCCGGGGTTGAGCAGCCACTTCCACGCGGTGCCGGTGACGATCATCGACAGCGCCATGGGGTACAGGTACACGGTGCGGATAAAGCCTTCCTTGCGGATGCGCTGGTCCAGCAGTACCGCCAGCAACACGCCCAGCACCAGGCTGATGCCGATGAACATGCCGCCGAACAACGCCAGGTTCTTGCTCGCTACCCACCAGCGGTCGTTGTCCAGCAGCCGTGCGTACTGTTGCAGGCCGACCCACTTGTAGCTGGGCATGAAGCTGGAGTTGGTGAACGACAGCACGAAGGTCCAGAGGATGTAACCGTAAAACCCCACCAGCACGATCACCATGCTGGGCGCCAGCACCAGTTTCGGCAGCCAGCGTTGCAAGGCGTCCAAGGGTGACGCCTTGTTGAAAACCGCCACAGAGCTCATCGCAGTAGTCCGTACAAAGGTGAATGTTGGGGCAGCCGCGCCCCTTGGGCCGGGCGCCCCTGTGGGAGCGGGCTCCCCCGAGATAGCGGCAGTCCTGTCATAAAGAGATGCGGTGGCTGTACCGGCCTCATCGCGGGCAGGCCCGCTCCCACAAAGGCTCGCGCTCGCCCGGAAAGCGCGCTACTGCGCGGCTTTGACCGCCGAGGCGAGTTGGGCGCTGGCCTTGGCCGGGTCGGCGTCCTTGTCGTTCATGAAGTTGGTCACCACATCGAAGATCGCGCCTTGCACGGCCAGGGTGGTGGCCATGTTGTGGGCCATGCTCGGTTGCAAACCGCCGCTCTGGGCGTCGGCGAGGAAGTCCTTGGCCGAGGTCTGGGCGCAGCTATCGAAACCCTGGGCCGCCATGTCGTTGAGCATGTCGTTACGCACCGGGATCGAGCCTTTGTTGATACTGAAGATCTTCTGGAAGTCCTTGCCCAGGGCGACCTTGGCCAGGTCCTGCTGGGCGGCGATGTCGCCGATGCGATCGGCCTTGAGCTTGAACACCGCCAACGAGTCGATGTTGTAGGTGAAGGCCTTTTCGGTGCCCGGGAAGGCCACGCACTGGTAGTCCTGGCCGGCGATTTTCTTCGCCGCAGTCCATTCGCTCTTGGCCCAGTCGCCCATCATCTGCATGCCGGCGCGGCCGTTGATGACGTCGGCGGCGGCGATGTTCCAGTCGCGCCCGGCGCGGTTGGGGTCCATGTAGGCGGTGATTTTTTTCAGCTCGGTGAAAGCCTGGGTCATCTGCGCCCCGGCCAGGGTGTTCTGGTCCAGGTCCACCAGGGCTTTCTTGTAGCCCTCGACCCCCATCACCGAGAGCACCACGTCTTCAAACACGGTGCTGTCCTGCCAGGGTTGGCCACCGTGGGCCAGGGCGATGAAACCGGCGGCCTTGAGCTTGTCGCCGGCGGCGTAGAACTCTTGCAGGGTGGTCGGGGCCTTGTCGATGCCAGCCTTCTTGAACACCTGGGGGTTGATCCACAGCCAGTTGACGCGGTGGATGTTCACCGGCACGGCCACGTAGTCGCCCTCGTACTTGACGGTGTCAGAAACCTGCGGCGCCAGCAGGCCATCCCAGTTCTCGGCCTTGGCCACGCCCTTTAGGGCTTCGGTGCTGAGCAGCCCGGTGCTGCCCCATTCCTGGATGTCAGGGCCTTTGATCTGCGCCACGCCCGGCGGGTTGCCGGCCACTGCGCGGCTCTTGAGCACGGTCATGGCCGTCGCCCCACCGCCACCGGCCACGGCACCGTCCTTCCAGGTGAAGCCGTCTTTTTCGACCTGGGCCTTGAGTACGTCGACCGCGGCTTTTTCGCCCCCCGAGGTCCACCAATGCACGACTTCCACAGCACCTTTGCTGTCGGCGGCCAGGGCGTGGAGGGGGAACAACGAGGCGAGGGAAATGACTGTAGCCAGGCGGGAAATGCCATTCATCTGAAGTACCTTTCTTGTTGTTATGCGTGCAAGTCTGCTGCTTGCGTTGCGAACGAGTTTAAACAGCGTTGTACCTGTGCCAGGTAACGAAGGGACGGGCAAATGTCACACCCCGGTGACATTCGCCCCGCGCCCTTGTTGGGCCAGGGCCGTGGCCAGGCTCGGGGCCAGGGGCAGGCGCGGGATCAGCAGCGCTTGCCAGGCGTGATAGAGGTCAGGCTTGCCCGGCCAGATCTCCCCGCCCGGGTGATTGTTGGGGTCGAGTTCGTGGTGCCAACTGCCCTCGCGCAGGTCCAGCAAGTACTGCTCGCAGTAGGCCCAGAACAGGCGATACCAGTCTTCATAGCGGCGCTCGGCGGTGCGTTGGATCAGGGCACTGGCGGCGGCGATCGCCTCGCAGTGCACCCAGTGCAGGCGCTGGCGCATCAGCGGGCGGTTGTGCCAATCGAGGGTGTAGACGATGCCCGGCGCGCCATCGACCACCCAACCATGGCGGCAATTGGCGTCGAACAATTGCCGCGCATCCTCCAGCAACCACGGCGGCGCCGGCAAAGTAGCCTTGCGCAGCGCCGCCTCCAGGTGCAGCAGCAGGCGCGCCCACTCAAAACCATGGCCGGGCGTGGTGCCGTAGGGGCGAAAACCGTCCGCCGGGTTGGCCTGGTTGTAATCGCGCAGCGGCTGCCAGTGGCGGTCGAAATGCTCGATGACCATAAAGCCGTTGGCCGCCGCGTGCTGGTGAATCACCCGCTCAACGATGCGCAGCGCCCGCTTGAGCCACAGTGCGTCGCCGGTAGCGTCGGCCAGGGCCAGGAACGCCTCGGTGGCGTGCATGTTGCTGTTGGCGCCGCGATAGGCTTCGGCCTCGCTCCAGTGGCGGTTGAAGGATTCGCGCAGGGCGCCCTCCTCCTCGCTCCAGAAATACCGCTCGATGATCTCGATGGCCTCGTCCAGCAGGGCCTGGGCACCGGGGCGGCCGGCCACCTGGGCAGAACTGGCGGCCAGAGCGACGAAGGCGTGCAGGTACGCGCTCTTGCGGCAGTTGTCGGGCCGTGGGTCGGCGCAGGCCAGCCAACCGCCGTGCTCGGCATCGCGCAACGGCCCGGCCAGGGCCTGCACGCCGTGGCTGGTGTACTGGCAAGCACCGCCGATGCCTTGCAGGTGGGCCAGGGCAAAACTGTGGGTCATGCGCGCAGTAATCAGGGTGTCGGGGCGGCTCCCGGCGCCCAAGCGGCCCTGGGCATCGAGGGCGCCGAAACCGATGTCGAGCCGCGAACCCCGGGCGAACTCCAGCAGGCGCAAACCCTCTGCGGCGAGCCAGGACTGATGGGCTGGGGCGGTCAACCAACTGCTGAACGGCAACGGATCGAGGGTCATGGCGAGCCTTTTATTGTTGTTATGACGAGGCAAAGTCTACTCAACGCCAGGTTGGGCGCAGGTAACGAAGGCGCAGGGGAATGTCACGGGACGGTGACATTCACACGGCCCGTAGCAAGCGGGGGTTTACTCGGTGCTGCGCGGCAAATGCAGGGTCACGCGCAAACCGCCTTCACGCAGGTTTTGCAGGCTCACTTCGCCGCCGTGGCTGTGGGCGATGTTGCGTGCGATGCCCAGGCCCAGGCCGTAACCCTGCTGCTTGCCGGCCAGGCGAAAGTGCGGCTCGAAGCACTGCTCCAGGCGTTGCTGGGGCACGCCAGGGCCTTCGTCGTCAACGTGGAGGATGAACGCCGTGTCGTCGTCATCGATATGCAGGTGGGCCCGTTGCCCGTACTTGAGGGCGTTGTCGATCAGGTTGCCAATGCAGCGCTTGAGGGCCAGGGGTTTGCCCGGATACGGCGCCGCCGCCCGCCCCTGCTGGGTCACGCGGCCATTGCCGGTGGGCGCCAGGTAGGGCTCGACCAGGCAGTCGAGCACTTGGTTGAGGTCCACCGGCTCGATGTTTTCGTGGATGTCGGTGTCCTTGACGCACTGCAAGGCGCCCTTGACCAAAAGCTCCAGCTCATCCAGGTCGCGGCCGAACTTGGCTTGCAGTTGCTCGTCTTCGAGCAGCTCCACCCGCAGGCGCAGGCGTGTGATGGGGGTGCGCAGGTCATGGGAAATGGCGCTGAACAACTGGCTGCGTTCGGTCAGGTAGCGGCTGATGCGTTCGCGCATCGCATTGAAAGCGCGGCTGACCTCCACCACCTCGCTGCCACCGCCCTCCACCACCGGTTCCACTTCGGCGCCCAGGGACATGTCCCGCGCGGTGCGCGCCAGGCGCTTGAGGGGGCGGCTCTGCCAGTGCACCAGCAGGCCGATGAACAACAGCAAAAAACCGCTGGTGAGCAGGATGAACCACACCTGCTGGGACGGCAGGCCCTGTTCTTCAAGGCTGGTGTAGGGCTCGGGCAGCAAAGAGGCGATGTACAGCCACTCCCCCGGTGCCAACTGGATCTGCGTCACCAGCACCGGCGGGTTCACCGGTTCCAGGGTCAGCGCGTAGTGGGCCCAGGAACGCGGCAATTCATCGAGCTTGAGGCCACCGTTGAAAATACGCAGGTCGTTGGGGCTGACGAATTGCACGGACATATCGGTGTCGTTGCCCAGGGATTGGCGCAGCACCGCGTCCACTGCCGCAAGCACTGCGCGCTTGCGCGGCGTGGCGGGCAGCACCTGCATGTCCAAGGGTTTGTCGTTGAGGGTCACGACAAACCGCGTGCCACCCATGCTGCGCAACTGGTCCAGCACCAACGGCCGGTAGGCCACCGGCAACGAGCGGAAATAGCTGACGCTGGCGGTCATCGAATGGGCCAGGCTGCGGGCGCTGGTGACCAGGCCTTCGAGCTGGGTGGCGCGCAGTTGCGACACCCAGATCACACTCGACAACCCCTGGGCGAACAGCACCGCCAGCAGGGTCAGCAGGAGCATGCGCCCCAGCAGCGAACGCGGCACCGGCAGGCGCCTGGCCAAGCGGGCCAACCCCTCAGAGGCCATTGCCGGGCACCACGTTAGCCGCCAATTGGTAGCCGCTGCCGCGCACGGTGCGGATCAGCCGGGGCGGCTTGTCAGTGTCGCGCAGGCGCTGGCGCAAGCGGCTGACGGCCATGTCGACGATGCGGTCCAGGGGCATCAGCTCGCGGCCCCGGGTGGCATTGCCGATGGTGTCGCGGTCGAGGATCTGCTGCGGGTGGTCGAGAAACAGCTTGAGCAGGGCGAAGTCGGCGCCGGAGAGCAGCACTTCTTCGCCGTCGGCGTGAAACAGGCGATGGCTGACCATGTCCAGGCGCCAGTCGTCGAAGCGCAGCACCTCGCCGCCGGGGCGTTCCTGGCCGAACTGGGCGCGGCGCAGCAGGGCCTTGATCCGCGCCTGCAACTCGCGGGGGCTGAAGGGTTTGCCCAGGTAGTCGTCGGCGCCCAGCTCCAGGCCGATCACCCGGTCGGCTTCGTCGGAACTGGCGGTGAGCATGATGATCGGCACCTGGGCCTGGCGCGGGTGCTGGCGTACCCAGCGGCACAGGCTGAAACCGTCTTCGTCGGGCAGCATCACGTCGAGGATCACCAGGTCGCAACTGGCCTCGTTCAAGGCCTGGCGAAACCCGGCACCGTCCGCCGTGGTGCGCACCTGGAACCCGGCGCGGGTCAGGTAGGTGTCGAGCAGTTCGCGGATTTCCTGGTCGTCATCGACCAGCAGGATGGATTTGTTGATGAGGGTCACTGAGTGGTCCTTCTTATTGTTATTGCCAACGCTGTTGGAGCGGGCCGGGCCGCGCTCCGCTTGCCCGCGATAGCGGTGGTTCAGCCACCGACCCTATCGACTGACAAACGGCCATCGCGAGCCGGCTCGCTCCACGCCTACACCGTTTGTTGCAACGCCACACCCGCGCCCATCAACCCCGGGTAGGGCGCGGTCACCAGCCATACCGGGATGCCGGTGAAATAGTCGCTCATGCAGCCTTTGTCGGCGAAGCAACGGGCAAAGCCGCTGCGCAGGAAGAACTCGGCAAAGCGCGGGATCACGCCGCCGACGATGTACACCCCGCCGCGCGCGCCGCTGGTGAGCACGTTGTTGCCCGCCACGCGGCCGAGCCAGCAGCAGAATTGTTCGAGGGTTTGCAGGGCCACCGGGTCGCCGGCCAGGGCCGCGGCGGTGACCGCTTCGGGGGTCTCGAACTGCGGGACGTGGCCGTCCACGGCGCAGATCGCCCGGTACACCCGGGGCAAGCCGCTGCCACTCAACGCGGTCTCGGCGCTGACGTGGCCGATTTGTTCGTGGATGTGCTGCCACAGGCGCGTCTCGCGCACGCTGCTCAATGGCAGGTCGACATGCCCGCCCTCTCCCGGCAGCGCCGCCCAGCGCCCGCCGCCCAGGTCGAGCAAGGTGCCCACCCCCAGGCCGGTGCCGGAGCCGATCACCACCGCCGGGCGCAGCGCTTCGGGCGTACCGGGGCAGACCACGCGGCAGTCTTCGGGCTGCAAGCGGGTCATGCCCAGGGCCATCGCCGAAAAGTCATTGACCAGCAGCAGTTGCGCCACCTGCAAGGTGTCGCAGAACGCCCGGCGGCTCAGGCGCCAGTGGTTGTTGGTGAAGCGAAACTCATCGCCGCCCACCGGCCCGGCCACTGCCAGGCACACGGCGCCGAGGCTGCCGGGGGCCAGGCCGAGGCTGTGCAGGTAGGCGCCGATGGCCGCTTCAGGGCTCAAGAAATCTGCCGTGGCCAGCACCTGCACCGAGGCCAGTTGGCCGTCCTGCCACAGGGCGAAACGCGCGTTGGTGCCGCCGATATCACCGACCAGCGCGCGCTTCATTCAAGGCGCTCCAGGGCCGAGGTGAAGGTGCTGGCGCCCTGCTCCGCCGAGCTGAACGCCTGGCGCATAAAGGCAAAAAGTTCGCGGCCGCTGCCCACGTTGTTGCCCAACAGGCCGGTGGCCGGTTCGCGGGCGGCAAACTCGGCGGCATCGACCTTCAGCTCCAGGGTGCCGAGTTGGCCATCGACGCGGATGATGTCGCCGTCGCGCACCCGGGCCAGCGCCCCGCCCACCTGGGCTTCGGGGCTGACGTGGATGGCCGCGGGGATTTTCCCCGAGGCACCGGACATGCGCCCGTCGGTCACCAGCGCCACCTTGAAGCCACGGTCCTGCAACACACCCAGGAACGGCGTCATTTTGTGCAGCTCCGGCATACCGTTGGAGCGCGGGCCCTGGAAGCGCATCACCGCGACGAAGTCTTTCTCCAGCAACCCGGCCTTGAAGGCATCGGCCAGGTCCTGCTGGTCCTGAAACACCACGGCCGGGGCTTCGACCACTTGGTGTTCCAGGGCCACGGCCGAGACTTTCATCACGCCACGGCCGAGGTTGCCTTCCATCACCCGCAAGCCGCCCTCGGGGGAGAACGCACGGGCCACGGGGCGCAGGATGTGTTCGTCGAGGCTGGCCAGCGGGCCTTCGCGCCACACCAGTTCGCCGTTGTCGAGGAAGGGTTCCAGGGTGTAGCGGCTCAGGCCATGGCCCATCACGGTGTTGACGTTTTCGTGGAGCAGGCCGGCGCCGAGCAGTTCGCGGATCAGGAACGACATGCCGCCCGCGGCCTGGAAGTGGTTAATGTCGGCCTTGCCGTTGGGGTAGACGTGGGACAGGGTCGGCACCACTTCGGAGAGGTCGGCCATGTCCTGCCAGGTCAACTGGATGCCCGCCGCCATGGCGATGGCCGGCATGTGCAGGGTGTGGTTGGTGGAGCCGCCGGTGGCGTGCAGGGCGACGATGGAATTGACCAACGAGCGCTCATCGACGATTTCGCCAATGGGCAGGAACTGGCCGTTCTGCCGGGTCAGGCGCGTCACTTGGTGCGCCGCCTCGCGGGTCAGGGCATCGCGCAGCGGCGTGTTGGGGTTGATAAAGGACGCGCCGGGCAGGTGCAGGCCCATCACTTCCATCAGCAACTGGTTGGTGTTGGCGGTGCCGTAGAAGGTGCAGGTGCCGGGGCTGTGGTAGGACTTCATCTCCGACTCCAGCAGCTCTTCGCGGCTGGCCTTGCCCTCGGCGTAGCGTTGGCGCACGTCGGCTTTTTCCTTGTTGGAAATGCCCGAAACCATCGGCCCGCCGGGGACGAAAATCGTCGGCAAGTGGCCAAAGCGCAGAGCACCGATCATCAGGCCCGGCACGATCTTGTCGCAGATGCCCAGCATCAGTGCCGCATCGAACATGTTGTGGGACAGCGCCACAGCGGTGGACAACGCGATCACTTCGCGGCTGAGCAGGCTCAGTTCCATGCCCGGCTCGCCCTGGGTCACGCCGTCGCACATGGCGGGCGTGCCGCCGGCGAACTGGCCCACCGAACCGATCTCGCGCAGGGCCTGCTTGATCTGCTGGGGAAAGGTTTCGTAGGGCTGGTGGGCCGAGAGCATGTCGTTATAAGACGACACGATGGCCACGTTGGCGGCGTTCATCAGGCGCAGGCTGTTTTTGTCCTCGGTGCCGCAACCGGCCACGCCGTGGGCGAAGTTCGCGCATTGCAGCTTGCCGCGCACCGGCCCGTCGCTGGCGGCACCGCGGATCAGGGCCAGGTAAGCCTGGCGAGTGGCGCGACTGCGGGCGATAAGCCGTTCGGTGACCTCAAGAACGCGGGGATGCATGTGTAGAACTCCAGGCTAACGGATGTGGCGACCTGTGTGTCTATGCTGGGCAATAACACCGCGCGGCGTGGCCGGGCGCGGCATTGGTTGACCATTGGGACCAGTTGATTCAGGTCACTCGTTGTAGATAAAACAAAATATTGCCACTAAAAAGGCTTGTCTTCTATTTTTTTGCGAATAATCTTGTAATTCCAACAACAAATTTCAGAGCAGGTGCCCTTCCCATGACTTTACGCATCGCCATCAACGGTTTTGGCCGCATCGGCCGCAACGTCCTGCGCGCACTGTATACCCAAGGTTATCGCCAAGACCTGCAGATCGTCGCCATCAACGATCTGGGAGACAGCGCTATCAACGCGCACCTGCTCAAGTACGACACCGTCCACGGCACCTTCGATGCCGAAGTTGCCCACGACCAGGAAAGCCTCACCGTCAACGGCGACCGCATCGCCGTCAGCGCCATCCGCGACCCGGCCAACCTGCCCTGGGCCGCCGAGAAAATCGACGTGGTGTTCGAGTGCACCGGGCTGTTCACCGACCGCGCCAAGGCGGCCGCCCATCTTAGCGCCGGCGCGCGCAAAGTGATTATCTCGGCCCCGGCCAAGGGCGCCGATGCCACGGTGGTGTACGGGGTCAACCACGACATCCTGCGCCAATCGCACCAGATCATCTCCAGCGCCTCCTGCACCACCAACTGCCTGGCCCCGGTGGCCCAGGTGCTGCACCGCGAACTGGGCATCGAAAGCGGCCTGATGACCACCATCCACGCCTACACCAACGACCAGAACCTCACCGACGTCTACCACAGCGACCCGTACCGCGCCCGCTCCGCCACCCAGAACATGATCCCCAGCAAAACCGGCGCCGCCGAAGCCGTGGGCCTGGTGCTGCCGGAGCTGGCGGGCAAACTCACCGGCATGGCCGTGCGGGTGCCGGTCATCAACGTGTCGCTGGTGGACCTCACCGTGCAGCTCAAGCGCGAAACCAGCCGCGAGGAAGTCAACGCCCTGTTCCAGGCCGCCAGCCTGCATTCCAAGGTGCTGGGCTACAACACCCTGCCGCTGGTTTCCAGCGACTTCAACCACAACCCGCTGTCGTCGATCTTCGACGCCAACCACACCAAGGTCAGCGGCAAGCTGCTCAAGGTACTGGCCTGGTATGACAACGAATGGGGCTTCTCCAACCGCATGCTCGATAACTGCCTGGCGCTGTGCCACGCCGAATAGGCCGGGAGCTGCACCCTATGATCGGCATCGGTTTCACCCACGCCACCCTGGCCGCGCGCAAGCGCATCGCCCTGGTGGCCCACGACCACTGCAAGGTGTTTTTGCTCGACTGGGCGCAGCGCCAACGCGAACGCCTGGCGCGCCATGAACTGGTGGCCACCGGCACCACCGGCCTGCTGCTGAGCAAGCACCTGGACCTGCCCGTGGAAAGCATGATTAGCGGCCCTCTGGGCGGCGACCAACAACTGGGCGCGCGCATCGCCGAGCAACGGGTAGACATGCTCATCTTCTTCTGGGACCCCTTCGAGCCCCAGCCCCACGACCCGGACATCAAGGCCCTGCTGCGGGTCGCCGCCGTGTGGAACATCCCCGTGGCCTGCAACGAATCCAGCGCCGACTACCTGCTCAGTAGCCCGTTGATGGACCAGGCCCACGATTACCGCGTTCCGGATTACCCGGCGTACCTGCAACAGCGCACCTGAGGCGCCGGGCACCACGCCTGCCCTGTGGGAGTGGGCCGGGTTGGCGGTAATGCCGTGGCTGTACTGGCTCCATCGCGGGCAGCGCCCGCTCCCACAATTGAGCGGTGGTGTAGATGGGATTTTCATCTTTCCTAGGTGGGAGCGAGCCTGCTCGCGATGGCTGCACGCAGTGGCTGTGACGAAGGGTAGGGGTAAGACAGTTGATCCCACAGGGGGCGTGGCGGCAGACCACAGTTCACCCTTGCCAATTTCGCTTTTGATAAGCATTATCATTCGCAAATTTTCACTGGGTAGCGCTGTGAGTCAGTCTCGTTTCAACCAGGTGTTCCTCACCCAGCGGGTTTCGCTGCTGCGCACGCTGGAGCGCATGGTCAACAACCACAGCACCGCCGAGGACCTGCTCCAGGAAACCTACCTGCGGGTCACCCGTGCCCTGGGCGAGCGGGCCATCGATCACTTGGAGCCCTTTGTGTTCCAGACTGCCCGTAACCTGGCGCTCGATCACTTGCGGGCGCGGCGCATTCAGTCGCGCACCCTGCTCGAAGACGTGCCACAAGCGGTGCTGCAAAGTGTCGCCGCGCCCCTGAGCAGCGCCGAGGATGGCGCCCATGCCCAGCAACTGCTCGAGCGCCTGAACGTGAGCCTCAACCAACTGAGCCTGCGCCAACAACAGATCTTCATCCTCAGCCGCCTGCACGGCCACAGTTACCAGCAGATCGCCGAACACCTGGGCGTGTCCCTGAGCACGGTGCAAAAGGAACTCAAGCTCATCATGGCCATTTGCGTGGGCGTGGCGGATCGCTTGAACCACTGATCCTTACCCCTTGGCTGAGGGGCACGGCCGCCCTCTGTGCCCGCCAATACATTTTGTTACCCTAGGCGCCGTTGCCTCGCTTCAGCCAAAAACCAGCCGTGCGCAGACACTGCCAAGGACCCCCGTGATGGACACCAACCAATCGCCCCCCGCGCCGGACACTGCCAGCGCAAGCGCCATGGACCAGGCCCTGGACTGGCTGATCGTGATGCAAAGCCCCAGCGAGGCACAAACCCGCCAGTTCCACGCCTGGCTCGCCGTCCCCGCCAACGCCCAGGCCTTCGCCCGCGCGCAGGCGATCTGGGACGGCCCGCAGGTGGCGCACTGCGCGCAAACCTTGAGCGCCAAACAAAAAGTCACCGGCCTGCGGCGCCTGCGCCCGCACTGGAAACCCCTGGCCACCGCCGCCGTGTTGCTGGTCGGCCTGTTCAGTTTCAGCAACCTGCCCCTGCGCCTGCAGGCCGATCACCTGACCGTAGTCGGCGAGCGCCAGCGCGTGCAATTGGCGGACGGTTCCCAGGTGCTGCTCAACACCAATTCGGCGTTCTCCAGCACCATCGACGAGCGTCAGCGCGTCGCCCGCCTCTACCAGGGCGAAGCCTTTTTCGAGATCGCCGCCAACCGAGCCCAACCCCTGGAAATCAGTGCCGGCCCGGTGCGCGCCAGCGTGCGCGACACTGCGTTCGCCGTGCGTTACCTGGACGGCGAAGCCCAGGTGCGGGTGCAGCGCGGCGACGTTGACCTGCGCAACGACTACAACGACGCGCGCATCCGCCTCAGTGCCGGGCAAAGCATCCGTATCGGCCCCAAGGGCTTCGACGCCCCCGCCATGCTCGACCAGGACAAAGACCTGGCCTGGGTCCAGGGCCGGTTGGTGTTCGAGAACTGCCCGATGAGCCAGGTGTTGGCCGAACTGCGCCGCTATTACCCCGGTTTTATCGTCAACAACAACCCGCGGCTGGCCGACGTCGCCGTGACCGGCAACTACCGCCTCGACCAGCCCCTGGACGTGGTGCGTTCCCTGGCCCACATCACCTCTGCGCGCCTGCGCGAGTTCCCGGCGCTGGTCATCATCAACTGATCGGCAATTATTTTTACGCGATCGCGCGCGGTGATACGTCTCGTTATAGCCAATGCAATTGATTCGCATTTTGCGTGTGAATTTGCCACCTATAAGATTCGTGCGACACGGAGCGCTTTCGATGTCCTCTTCACCTTCACGCCTACACAACTGCACCCTGTCCCTGCTCACCGCCGCCCTCCTGCTGGCCGGCGCCCAGGCCACCCCCGTGCTGGCCGCCACTGCGGCGCAACCGCCGGCGCGCAACCTGGGCGACTACAGCTTCGCCATCGCCCAGCAACCGCTGGTCTCGGCCCTTAACGCCTTCACTGCGGTCACCGGGTGGCAAGTCGGCCTGCCGGCGGAACTGGGCGCCGGCGTCGCCTCCCCCGGCGTGCGCGGTTCCCTGCCCCCGGAAAAGGCCCTGGAACGCCTGCTGGCTGGCACCAACCTGGCGTACCGCAAACTGGGCAACAACAGCATCGTCCTGGAGCGGCGCACCAGCAGCACCTTGACCCTGCAACAGATGACCATCAGCGCCACCCGCCAGGAACAGAGCATCGACAGCGTGCCCAGCACCGTCACCGTGCATGAACGCCAGGACCTGGACCGCCAGAACGTCAATACCATCAAGGAACTGGTGCGCTACGAGCCGGGCGTCTCGGTGGGCGGTGCGGGCCAGCGCGGCGGCATCAGCGGCTACAACATCCGTGGCATCGACGGCGACCGCGTCCTGACCCAGGTGGACGGGGTCGAAGTGCCGGACGGTTTCTTCAACGGCCCCTACGCCAAGACCCAACGCAACTACGTCGACCCGGAAATCGTCAAGCGCGTGGAGATCCTGCGCGGCCCGGCCTCGGTGCTGCACGGCAGCAGCGCCATTGGCGGGGTGGTCAGCTACTTCACCCTCGACCCGGACGACATCATCAAGCCCGGCAAAGATGTCGGCGCCCGCCTCAAGACCGGCTACAGCTCGGCCGACGAGAGCTGGCTCAAATCCGGCACCGTGGCCGGGCGCGCCGAGCAGTTCGACGCCCTGCTGCACTTCAGCCAGCGCGACGGCCACGAGACTGACTCCTACGGCACGAACAATGGCACCGGCCTGGACCGCACCGCCGCCAACCCCGAAGACGCCCGCACCACCAACGTGCTGGCCAAGCTGGGCTGGAACTACGCCGATGACGCACGCCTGGGCCTGACCTACGAAAAATACAAGGACGACCGCGACACCAACCAAAAGAGCGCGGTCGGCGGGCCGTTCGACAAAGGCAACGGGCAGAACATGTACCGCTCACGTGGGGGCAACGACACCGTCAGCCGCGAGCGTTTCGGCCTGGAGAACAGCTTCGCCCTCGACAGCCTGGTGGCCGACCACGTCAAGTGGAGCCTCAACTATCAGGTCGCCAAGACCGGCCAGACCACCCTGGAACACTACGTACCCTTCGTGCGGGACGTGATGCGCGAGCGCGAAACCCGCTACGAGCAAAAGCAGTGGGTGATCGACGCCCAGGCCGACAAGGCCTTCAGCCTGGGTGAAACCGACCACCTGCTGACCTACGGCGCCACCCTCAAGCAGGAAAAAGTCACCGGTTCGCGGCGCGGCTCGGGCACCTGCCTCAAGGCCGGCATGCGCTGCACCGGGCCGGGTGCCGACAGCCCCGCCGATCGCCTGAAAAAGGCCAGCGACTTCCCGGACCCAACCATCAACAGCTATGCCCTGTTCGCCCAGGACGAAATCACCTGGAACCGCTGGAGCTTCCTGCCCGGCCTGCGCTATGACTACACCCAGCTCAAGCCGCACCTGACCCAGGCCTTCATCGACACCGTCAATGCCGACGGCAAAGGCACTGTCAATGGCGACAACAAGACCTGGGAACGCCTGTCGCCCAAGTTCGGCCTGACCTACGCCCTGAGCGACCAATACACCTGGTACGGCCAGTACGCCGAAGGCTTCCGCACCCCCTCGGCCAAAGCCTTGTACGGGCGCTTCCAGAACACCGCCGAAGGCTATGTGGTCGAGCCCAACCCGGACCTGGAACCGGAAAAAAGCCGTGGCCTGGAAACCGGCCTGCGCGGGCGCTTCGACGCCGGCACCTTCGACGTGGCGGTGTTCTATAACAAGTACCGCGACTTCATCAACGAAGACGCGATCAAGCCCGGCTACACCGAGCAGACCTTCAAGGCCAACAACATCAAGCACGCCACCATCAAGGGCATCGAAGCCAAGGGCCGCCTGCAACTGGACACCTTCGGCGCGCCGCAGGGCCTCTACACCCAGGGTTCGGTGACCTACCTGTACGGGCGCAACAACGACAACGGCCAACCGCTCAACAGCATCAACCCGCTGACCGGTGTCTTCGGCCTGGGCTACGACCAGGACAACTACGGCGCCGTGCTCAACTGGACGGTGGTACGGGCGAAAAACCGCGTGGACGACGAGTCGTTCAAATCCCCGGACGGCATCAACCAGCAGTTCAAGACCCCGGGCTTCGGCATCCTCGACCTGAGCGGGTTCTACAAGGTCACCGACGACCTCACCGTCAGCGCCGGCCTGTACAACCTCACCGACAAGAAATACTGGCTGTGGGATGACGTACGCGGCTTCGACGCCAGTGGCGAAGCCGAGGTACTGGCCCCGGCCAACCTCGATCGCCTGAGCCAACCGGGCCGCAACTTCGCCATCAACCTGGCGTGGGATATCTGATTACCTGACGGCCTGTAGGGGGGAGCCTGCTTTCACAGGCAATGCCACAGGATGTGGCATTGCGCCTCCTGCCTGTTTTTTTACCGGCCACAGTGAGGATTTTTTACTGTGTTCCGTCTTCTGGTACGTCTAGTTAGATAGTGCATCTCATTCTCAAGGATTCCCCATGACTGCCCCGCACAATGCCTCGCGTCCCACCCTGCGTTCCCAGCGCCTGAACCAGATCACCCACGAGCCCCATTCCAAGCTCGATGCCCTGGTCAAGGCCCACGCACCGTTCGAGACCCCGGCCAATTTCGCCCGTTTCGTCGTTGCTCAGTACCTGTTCCAGTCCGAACTGGTGGCGCTGTACAACGACCCGCAACTGATCGCCATCGTCCCGGACCTGGCCGCCCGCTGCCGCGCCGAAGAGGCCAAGGCCGACCTCGCCGACCTCAACACCGACGTGCCCGCCCCCGTGGCCGGTGCCGTGCACAACCCAAGCAAGGCCGAAGCCCTGGGCTGGATCTTCGTTTCCGAAGGTTCCAAGCTCGGCGCCGCGTTCCTTATCAAGCGCGCCGTGGCCCTGGGCATGAGCGAAACCTTCGGCGCCCGCCACCTGGGCGAGCCGGCCGGTGGCCGTGCCGAGGGCTGGAAGAGCTTCACCCACATCCTCGATGAGCTGGAGCTGAGCCCGGAAGAAGAAGCCCTGGCCGACAAAGGTGCGCTGGCCGCCTTCAACCGCTTCACCGTGCTGCTGGAACAGGCTTACGCCAGCGCCCCTGAACTGGCCTGATGCCCACTGTGGGAACGGGCCCGCCCGCGATAGCGACTCATCTGCCAGCCGCCCTGTTGGCTGGGCCACCGCCATCGCGGGCACGCCGGCGCCCACAGGGGAATCAGGACGCACCCTGCGCTTATTTATGACCCCACCCACCTCAAAACTCGCCCGCCTCCTCTTCGGGGTGCTGGCCTACGTCAGCCTGGGCATCGGCCTGCTCGCCATTGTCGTGCCCGGCCTGCCGACCACCGAGTTCATCCTGCTGGCAGCCTGGGCCGCGACCAAAAGCTCGCCGCGCCTGAGTGCCTGGCTGGAAAACCATCGCCTGTTCGGCCCGATCCTGAGCAACTGGCGCAACGGTAGGATCGTCGCGCGCCGGGCCAAGGTCAGCGCCACCCTGAGCATGCTGCTGTGCGCGGTACTGATGCTGGTGATGCTCGACCACGGCTGGCCGATCTACCTGGCCATCGCGGGCATGGGCCTGGGCAACCTGTGGCTCTGGTCGCGGCCTGAATCGGTGGCGTGTTGAGTCAGATAGGCAGCTATCGCGAGCAGGCTCGCTCCCACAGGGGAAAAATGAACATTGCACCCGCACCACCGTTCAACTCTGGGAGCGGGCCCTGCCCGCGATGCCCCCCACCCGGCACCACTGCCTCACAACGACAACACGCCGCTATAAAGCCCATACGCCGCCAACCCCGCCCCGGCCAGCACGCAGGCAAAAATCCCCTTCTCTACCGTGGTAAACAGCGGCTCGCCCTGTTCGCGCTTGGCCTTGGCGAACAGGATCACCCCAGGGGCATACAGCAGGGCTGAGAGCAGCAGGTACTTCACCCCACCGGCGTACAACAGCCACACCGCGTAGCTCAAGGCCACGCCACCGACGAACAGGTCCTTGAGGCGCTGGCCCGAGGCTTCTTCGTAGGTTTCGCCGCGCCCGCTGAGCAGCACCGCGTAGGCCGCCGACCACAGGTAGGGCACCAGGATCATCGACGACGCCAAGTAGATCAGGCTGGTGTAGGTGCCCGCCGAGACCAGGGTAATCACCAGGAAAATCTGGATCATCGCGTTGGTCAGCCACAACGCGTTGGCCGGTACGTGGTTGGCGTTTTCCTTTTTCAGGAACGCCGGCATGGTGTTGTCGCGGGCGGTGGCGAAGAGAATCTCGGCGCACAACAGCGCCCAGGACAACAGCGCGCCCAGCAGCGACACCGCCAGGCCAATGCTTATAAGCAGCGCACCCCAGGGCCCGACGATGTGTTCCAGCACCGCCGCCAGGGACGGGTTTTGCAGGTTGGCCAGTTCCGGCTGGCTCATGATCCCCAACGACAGCACGTTGACCAGCACCAGCAGCGCCAGCACCCCGACAAAACCGATGACCGTGGCGCGGCCCACGTCCGAGCGTTTTTCGGCGCGGGCCGAGTACACGCTGGCACCTTCGATGCCGATGAACACGAACACCGTGACCAGCATCATGTTGCGCACCTGGTCCATCACGCTGCCGAAATTGGGGTTGCTGGTGCCCCAGATGTCACGGGTGAAAATCTCGGCCTTGAACGCCACGGCGGCGATCACGATGAACATCACCAGGGGCACGATCTTGGCCACGGTGGTCAGTTGGTTGATGAACGCCGCCTCCTTGATCCCCCGCAGCACCAGAAAATGCACGGCCCACAGCAGCACCGAGGCGCAGCCGATGGCGATCGGCGTGTTGCCCTGGCCGAACACCGGAAAGAAGTAGCCCAGGGTGCTGAACAGCAAAACGAAGTAGCCGACGTTGCCCATCCAGGCACTGATCCAGTAGCCCCAGGCCGAGGAAAAGCCCATGTAATCGCCAAAACCGGCCTTGGCATAGGCGTAAACCCCGGAGTCAAGTTCAGGCTTGCGGTTGGCCAGGGTCTGGAATACGAAGGCCAGGGTGAGCATACCCACGGCAGTGATCGCCCAGCCGATCAGCACCGCCCCGGCGTCCGCCCGGGCCGCCATGTTCTGGGGCAATGAAAAGATCCCGCCGCCAATCATCGAACCCACTACCAGTGCAATCAGCGCACTGAGTCGAAGCTTTTGTGCCGGTTGGGACATCCTGACCTCTGTCTGAAAATGGCTGAAGGCGAAAATACCTTAGCAGCCTTCATGAACTAAATATCGTCACACTAATAGCGTTTATTAGATAACGCCGACTGCCACCGCTTATTTAGAACAAAAGGGTCTATGAATTGTTCTACAGTTTTCAAAAATGTGGGCTACTCGCGATAAATGACGGACAAAAGAAAAAGCCTCTGGAAAAGTTTGCACATTAGGAAAAAGGGTCTAAGTTCAACTCGCACGGCAATAGGATCCATTCCTGTTTTATCGTTGCCGAGGCCTCTGCAAAAGGCTTCTCGGGTACGCGATGGTATACCCGCAAAAGCACCTAACTCCCTAATTCACAATGGAATGTACCAATGCACTGATCTAAGTCAGTTGTTTGAAATAGCGCTGGATCTACGCTGTAGCCTCTCTTCTCCCGCATTGGAGTCATGCAATGTCAGAATCTCCCGGAAAACTTCGATTAGGCGCCTTAGTGGCACTTGTAGTCGGCTCGATGATTGGCGGCGGGATCTTTTCACTGCCCCAGAACATGGCCGCCAGTGCCGATGTGGGCGCAGTACTAATTGGCTGGGTTATTACCGCCATCGGTATGTTGACCCTGGCCTTCGTGTTCCAGACCCTGGCCAACCGCAAACCCGACCTCGATGGCGGCGTATACGCCTACGCCAAGGCCGGTTTTGGCGACTACATGGGCTTCTCCTCGGCTTGGGGCTACTGGATCAGCGCCTGGCTGGGCAACGTCGGCTACTTCGTCCTCTTGTTCAGCACCCTGGGCTACTTCTTCCCGATATTTGGCGAGGGCAACACCCCGGCGGCGGTCATCGGCGCTTCGGTATTGCTGTGGGCCGTGCACTTTCTGGTGCTGCGCGGCATCCGCGAGGCGGCGTTCATCAACCTGGTGACCACCGTCGCCAAGATCGTGCCGCTGGTGCTGTTCGTGTTGATCGCGGTGTTCGCGTTCAAGCTGGAAATCTTCACCGCTGACATCTGGGGCGTGAAAAACCCGGACCTGGGCAGCGTGATGAACCAGGTGCGCAACATGATGCTGGTCACCGTATGGGTGTTCATCGGCATCGAAGGCGCGAGCATCTTCTCATCGCGGGCGGAAAAACGTTCGGACGTGGGCAAGGCCACTGTGATCGGCTTCATCACCGTGCTGCTGTTCCTGATGCTGGTGAACGTGCTGTCGCTGGGCATCATGACCCAACCGGAGCTGGCCAAGCTGCAGAACCCGTCGATGGCCGCCGTGCTGGAGCACGTGGTCGGGCATTGGGGTGCGGTACTGATTAGCGTGGGCCTGATCGTCTCGCTGCTCGGTGCACTGCTGTCCTGGGTGCTGTTGTGTGCAGAGATCATGTTCTCCGCCGCCAAAGACCACACCATGCCGGAGTTCCTGCGCCGCGAGAACGCCAACCACGTGCCGGCCAACGCCCTGTGGCTGACCAACGCCATGGTGCAGATCTTCCTGGTCATCACCCTGTTCTCGGCCAGTACCTACCTGTCGCTGATCTACCTCGCCACTTCGATGATCCTGGTGCCTTACCTGTGGTCGGCGGCCTATGCGGTGTTGCTGGCGGTACGCGGCGAGACCTATGAAAAAGCCCTGGCCGAGCGCAAGAAAGACCTGATTATCGGCTCCATCGCCCTGATCTACGCGGTCTGGCTGCTGTATGCCGGCGGCGTGAAATACCTGCTGCTCTCCGCCCTGCTGTATGCCCCTGGCGTGATCCTGTTCGCCAAGGCCAAGCATGAGCTGGGCAAACCGATTTTCACCTCTGTCGAGAAGCTGATTTTCGCCGCAGTGGTCATTGGCGCCCTGGTGGCGGCCTATGGGCTCTACGACGGCTTCCTGACTTTGTAAGTAAGTAATCTCTTGTTAACTGGAGGATCTGTAATGACCACGGAAAAAGTTAAGTACGGCGTACATTCCGAAGCCGGCAAACTGCGCAAAGTCATGGTGTGTTCCCCAGGTTTGGCCCACCAACGCCTGACCCCCAACAACTGCGACGAACTGCTGTTCGACGACGTGCTGTGGGTGGCCCAGGCCAAGCGCGACCACTTCGATTTCGTCACCAAGATGCGTGAACGCGATATCGACGTGCTGGAAATGCACAACCTATTGACCGACATCGTCGCCATCCCCGAAGCCCTGGACTGGATCCTGGAGCGCAAGATCACCGCCAACCAGGTTGGCCTGGGCCTGGTCAACGAAGTCAGCTCCTGGCTGCGCAGCCTGGAGCCGCGCAAAGTCGCCGAGTTCCTGATCGGCGGCGTATCGGCCGATGACCTGCCCAACAGCTTCGGTGGCAAGACCATCGAGATGTTCCGCGACTTCCTCGGCCACACCAGCTTCATCCTGCCGCCGCTGCCTAACACCCAGTTCACCCGCGACACCACGTGCTGGATCTACGGCGGGGTGACCCTCAACCCGATGTACTGGCCGGCCCGCCGCCAGGAAACCCTGCTGGCCAGCGCCATCTACAAGTTCCACCCGGAATTCACCAACGCCGACTTCCAGATCTGGTACGGCGACCCGGACCAGGAACACGGCAACGCCACGCTCGAAGGCGGCGACGTGATGCCCATTGGCAACGGCGTGGTCCTGATCGGCATGGGCGAGCGCTCTTCGCGCCAGGCCATCGGCCAACTGGCGCTGAACCTGTTCAAGAACAAAGCCGTGGAACGGGTGATCGTCGCCGGCCTGCCAAAATCGCGCGCCGCGATGCACCTGGACACCGTGTTCAGCTTCTGCGACCGCGACCTGGTCACCATCTTCCCCGAAGTGGTCAGCCAGATCGTCGCCTTCAGCCTGCGCCCCGATGAAAGCAAACCCGGTGGCATCGACGTGCGACGTGAAGACGCAAGCTTCCTCGACACCGTGGCCCAAGCCCTGAACCTCAAGGCCCTGCGCGTGGTCGAGACCGGTGGCAACAGCTTCGCCGCCGAACGCGAACAGTGGGATGACGGCAACAACGTGGTGGCCCTGGAGCCAGGCGTGGTGATCGGCTATGACCGCAACACCTACACCAACACCCTGCTGCGCAAAGCGGGCGTGGAAGTCATCACCATCAGCGCCGGCGAACTGGGCCGTGGCCGTGGCGGCGGCCACTGCATGACCTGCCCGATCATCCGCGACCCGATTGACTATTAATTAACCACTGACTCTGCCTGCTTGCCGCTGCCCCCACGAAGGGCCTCGGCAAGTGGATGACCTAAACCCAAGGAGAATCCTCATGGCGTTCAACATTCATAACCGCAACCTGCTGAGCCTGGAACACCACACCCCTCGCGAGTTGCGCTACCTGCTGGACCTGTCCCGCGACCTCAAACGCGCCAAGTACACCGGCACCGAGCAACAACACCTCAAAGGCAACAACATCGCGCTGATCTTCGAGAAAACCTCGACCCGCACCCGATGTGCCTTCGAAGTGGCCGCCTATGACCAAGGCGCCAACGTCACCTACATCGACCCGAACTCCTCGCAGATCGGCCACAAAGAAAGCATGAAGGACACCGCCCGCGTACTGGGGCGCATGTACGACGCCATCGAATACCGTGGCTTCAAGCAAGAAATCGTCGAAGAACTGGCCAAGTTCGCCGGCGTTCCCGTGTTCAACGGCCTGACCGACGAATACCACCCCACCCAAATGATCGCCGACGTGCTGACCATGCGGGAGCACGCCGACAAGCCGATCCACGACATCAGCTACGCCTACCTGGGCGACGCCCGCAACAACATGGGCAACTCGCTGCTGCTGGTGGGTTCCAAACTGGGCATGGACGTGCGCATCTGCGCGCCAAAAGCCCTGTGGCCGGCCGAAGACCTGGTGGAACGCTGCAAAAAATACGCAGAAGAAAGCGGTGCCCGCATCACCCTGACTGAAGACCCGAAAGCCGCGGTCAAAGGCGTGGACTTCATCCACACCGACGTCTGGGTCTCCATGGGCGAGCCTGTTGAAGCCTGGGCCGAGCGCATCGAGCAACTGCTGCCCTACCAGGTCAACGCTGATCTGATGAAAGCCACCGGCAACCCGCGCACCAAGTTCATGCACTGCCTGCCGGCCTTCCACAACAGCGACACCAAAATCGGCAAGCAGATCGCCGAACAGTACCCGCACCTGGCCAACGGCATCGAAGTCACCGACGACGTGTTCGAGTCGCCCGCCTGCATCGCCTTCGAGCAAGCGGAAAACCGCATGCACACCATCAAGGCGATCCTGGTTTCGACGTTGGCTGATCTGTAAACGGCTCGTTCGGCCCACCCTGGCGCAACACCGCCAGGGTGGGAGCGAGCCCGCTCGCGATGGGGCCATGCCAGCCTTAATCCCGGTTGAATGCTCCCGCCCTATCGCGAGCAGGCTCACTCCCACACCAGCCTCGCTCCTACCTACAAGGACAACTCCCATGCGTATCGTCGTAGCCCTGGGCGGCAACGCCCTCTTGCGTCGTGGTGAACCCATGACCGCAGACAATCAACGCGCCAACATCCGCATCGCCACCGAACAAATCGCCAAGATCCACCCCGGCAACCAACTGGTAATTGCCCACGGCAACGGCCCACAAGTGGGCCTGCTGTCGTTGCAGGCTGCGGCTTACACCCAGGTTTCGCCCTACCCGCTGGACGTGCTCGGCGCCGAGACCGAAGGCATGATCGGCTACATCATCGAACAGGAACTGGGCAACCTGCTGGACTTTGAAGTGCCGTTCGCCACCCTGCTCACCCAGGTGGAAGTCGACGCCAACGACCCGGCCTTCCAGAACCCGACCAAGCCCATCGGCCCGGTCTACAGCAAGGCCGAAGCCGAGGCCCTGGCCGCGGAAAAAGGCTGGGCCATCGCCCCCGACGGCGACAAGTTCCGCCGCGTGGTGGCCAGCCCCAAACCCAAGCGCATCTTCGAGATCCGCCCGATCAAGTGGCTGCTGGACAAGGGCAGCATCGTCATCTGCGCGGGCGGCGGCGGCATTCCGACCATGTATGGTGAAGACGGCAAGCTCAAAGGCATCGAAGCGGTGATCGACAAAGACCTGTGCTCGGCCCTGCTGGCCGAACAGCTCGAAGGTGACCTGCTGGTGATCGCCACCGACGTCAACGCCGCGTTCATCGACTTTGGCAAGCCAACGCAAAAAGCCATCGCCCAGGCCCACCCCGACGAGATCGAAAAACTCGGCTTCGCCGCCGGCTCCATGGGGCCCAAGGTGCAAGCGGCCTGCGACTTCGCGCGCAACACTGGCAAAGTCGCGGTGATCGGTTCACTGTCGGACATCGAAGCCATCGTCCAGGGCACCGCCGGCACCCGCATCAGCACGGCCACCCCGGGCATCACCTATAAATGAGTAACACCGGGCCGGCCCATCGCCGGCCCATCCCAGCCTTGTCAGGAGAGACGCCAATGGCCACGTTCGAGCCAGGTCATCTGCATATCCATCGTGCACCGCTGCAACCCGGCGATTTCGGCTACGACATCAAGATTGACTACGAAGTCGTCCAAAGCCCCAAGGATGGCGCCTCGATGCAGTTCACCATGCACGGCAACATCATCGGCAAGGACCGCGTCAGCCGCGACTTCAAGGAGCAATTCACCCTGCCCCGGGATCTGGCGTACAACTTCGCCAGCGAAGCCTTCCACATCGCCGAAAAATACGGCGTGCCCCACGAAGCCGACATCCGCTCGATGCACAACTACTACGACCGCATGTTCAGCGACGTGCAGGCACAGCTACGGGTAAAACCCGGCGACCCGGTAAAGCCTGAACATCTGGAATAAAGCCTGTGTGGGAGCGGTCTACCCCTGATGCATCAGGTGCCTGAACCACCGCCATCGCGAGCAGGCTCGCTCCCACAGTCAGTGATCGCACTCTTGGGGTTTCACCTCCCGCCCCAGCCCAAGGCATACTGGCCGCCTCCCGCCAGCCAGAAACCTCAGCCGCCCCATGCGTATCCACGTCAGCTTCATCGACCGCGTCGGTATCACCCAGGAAGTCCTGGCCCTGCTCGGCGGGCGTAATCTCAACCTGGATGCGGTGGAAATGGTGCCGCCCAACGTCTACATCGACGCCCCCACCCTCAGCCCCCAGGTGCTGGATGAGCTGCGCGAGGCGCTGTTCAACGTGCGCGGCGTGCAAGCGGTGACGGTGGTCGACATCCTCCCTGGCCAGCGCCGGCATTTGCAGCTCGACGCCCTCCTCGCCGCCATGACCGACCCGGTGCTGGCCCTGGACAGCGCTGGCGTGGTGCTGCTGGCCAACCCGGCGCTGATCGCCCTGTATGGCCGCGAGCCGGCGGGGCAAAGCGTGGCGCAATTGTTCGACGACGCCAGCCTGCTCGCCAGCCTGCTGGAACAGGGCTTTCGCCTGCCGCTGCGCGAAATCACCCTCAACGGCCAGACCCTGCTGCTGGAGGCCACGCCCATCACCGACGCCGGCGCCCTGCTGACCCTGTACCCGCCCAACCGCATCGGCGAACGGCTCTCGGCCCTGCACCACGACCACGCCGAAGGCTTCGATGCGCTGCTGGGCGACTCCCCGGCGATCCGCACCCTCAAGGCCCGTGCCCAGCGGGTCGCGGCCCTCGATGCACCGCTGCTGATCCAGGGCGAAACCGGCACCGGCAAGGAACTGGTGGCCCGCGCCTGCCATGCCATCAGCACCCGCCACGGCTCGCCGTTTTTGGCCCTCAACTGCGCCGCGCTGCCGGAGAACCTGGCCGAGAGCGAACTGTTCGGCTACGCCCCCGGCGCCTTCACCGGCGCCCAGCGCGGCGGCAAACCGGGGCTGATGGAGCTGGCCAACCAGGGCACGGTGTTCCTCGACGAAATCGGCGAAATGTCGCCGTACCTGCAAGCCAAGCTGCTGCGCTTTCTCAATGACGGCAGCTTCCGCCGCGTGGGCGGCGACCGCGAGGTCAAGGTCAATGTGCGCATCCTCAGCGCCACCCACCGCGACCTGGAAAAAATGGTCAGCGAAGGCACCTTCCGCGAAGACCTGTTCTACCGCCTCAACGTACTCAACATCGAAGTGCCGCCCCTGCGCGAGCGCGGCCAGGACATCCTCCTGCTGGCGCGCTACTTCATGCAGCAGGCCTGCGCGCAGATCCAGCGCCCGGTGTGCCGCCTCGCCCCGGGCACCTACCCGGCGCTGTTGGGCAACCGCTGGCCGGGCAACGTGCGGCAACTGCAAAACGTGATCTTCCGCGCCGCCGCCATCTGCGAAAGCAGCCTGGTGGACATCGGCGACCTGGACATCGCCGGCACCTCCGTGGCGCGCCAGGGCGACAGCGAGGTCGATAGCCTGGAGCAGGCCATGGAAGCCTTCGAGCGCAGCCTGCTGGAGAAGCTCTATGTCAGCTACCCTTCCACCCGGCAACTGGCCAACCGCTTGCAAACCTCCCACACCGCCATCGCCCATCGGCTGCGCAAGTATGGAATTGCCGCAAAGGGCTGATACGCGCCCGCTTGCTAAAGGGCGCAGCCAAAAACGACCTCCGCCGTACTGAAAACGCTACAGCGGAACGATATCGATACACGCCGCTTCCGTAGCCGTATCCCAAGGCTTTGATCCTCATAAACTTTTTTCTTTCCCAACAGCTGTAGCGGTTTCGCTACAGCACTGGCTTCTCACTTATCGCCAGCGATCTCCAACCTATTGTTTTATAAGGCAATAAAACTATTGGCCGCATTCTTGCTATGGGCTTTACCCATCGGCTCGGCCCTGCACGAGCATTCAATCGGCGTCCACCAGACGATTCTGGCCCTAAGGAGTTTCCATGAGCGAGTTGCGGTTTACTGAAGATCACGAATGGCTGCGCACCGAAACCGACGGCAGCGTGACCGTTGGCATCACGCCGTTCGCCCAGGACGCGCTAGGGGACGTGGTCTACGTACAATTGCCCGAGCTGCAGCACTACGACAAAGGCGCCGAAGCCTCCACCGTCGAATCGGTCAAGGCAGCCAGCGGCGTGTACATGCCCCTGAGCGGCGAAGTGGTTGCAGTGAACGCGGCCCTGGAGGCCAACCCAGAGCTGGTCAACGAGGCCCCACAAGGCGCAGGCTGGTTCTTCCGCTTTATCCCGGCCAACGCGGGCGAGGTCGGCCAGTTGCTCGACCAGGACGCCTACGACCGCTTGATTAAAGCCAACGCCCAAGCCTGAGGAGCGCCGCCATGACTGAAGTCAACCTGAGCACCGCCAACGAATTCATCGCGCGCCACATCGGCCCGCGCCAGGGCGACGAGCAAGCCATGCTCAACAGCCTGGGCTTCGATTCCCTGGAGGCCCTGAGCGCCAGCGTGATCCCCGACAGCATCAAGGGCACCAGCGTGCTCGACCTGCCGGCCGGGCAGAGCGAAGCCGATGCCCTGGCCGCGATCAAGGCCATCGCCGCCAAGAACCAACTGTTCAAGACCTACATCGGCCAGGGCTATTACAACTGCCACACGCCGTCGCCTATCCTGCGCAACCTCCTGGAAAACCCGGCCTGGTACACCGCCTACACGCCTTATCAGCCGGAAATCTCCCAGGGCCGCCTCGAAGCGCTGCTCAACTTCCAGACCCTTATCAGCGACCTCAGCGGCCTGCCGATCGCCAACGCCTCGCTGCTGGACGAAGCCACCGCCGCCGCCGAAGCCATGACCTTCTGCAAGCGCCTGAGCAAGAACAAAAACAGCCACGCGTTTTTCGCCTCCCACCATTGCCACCCGCAGACCCTTGACGTGTTGCGCACCCGCGCCGAGCCGCTGGGCATCGACGTGGTGGTCGGCGACGAGCGCGAATTGACCGACGTCAGCGCCTTCTTCGGCGCCTTGCTGCAATACCCGGCCAGCAACGGCGACCTGTTCGACTACCGCGCACTGACCGAACGCCTGCACGCCGCCAACGCCCTGGTGGCGGTCGCCGCCGACCTGCTGGCCCTGACCCTGCTGACCCCGCCGGGCGAATTCGGCGCCGACGTGGCCATCGGCAGCGCCCAGCGCTTTGGCGTGCCACTGGGCTTCGGTGGCCCGCACGCGGCGTACTTCGCCACCAAGGACGCCTTCAAGCGCGACATGCCGGGCCGGCTGGTGGGGGTCTCCGTGGACCGCTTCGGCAAACCGGCCCTGCGCCTGGCCATGCAAACCCGCGAACAACATATCCGCCGCGAGAAAGCCACCAGCAACATCTGCACCGCCCAGGTGCTGCTGGCCAACATCGCCAGCATGTACGCGGTGTACCACGGCCCCCAAGGCTTGACCCAGATCGCCCAACGCATCCATCACCTGACCGCGATCCTGGCCCAAGGCCTGAGCGACCTGGGCGTGGCCGTGGAGCAAAGCGCCTTCTTCGACACCCTGACCCTACACACCGGCGCCCGCACCGCTGCCCTGCACGAACAGGCCCGCGCCATGCGCATCAACCTGCGGGTGATCGACGGCGAACGCCTGGGCCTGTCGCTGGATGAAACCACCGGCCAGGCTGACGTCGAGACCCTATGGCGCCTGTTCGCCGGCGACCAGCCGCTGCCGGGCTTCGCCACCCTCGCCGCCAGCGTGGCCAGCCGCATTCCCGGCGAGTTGCTGCGCCAGTCGCCGATCCTCAGCCACCCGGTGTTCAACCGCTACCACTCGGAAACCGAGCTGATGCGCTACCTGCGCAAACTCGCCGACAAGGACCTGGCCCTGGACCGCACCATGATCCCGCTGGGGTCGTGCACCATGAAACTCAACGCCGCCAGCGAAATGATCCCGGTGACCTGGGCCGAATTCGGCGCCCTGCACCCCTTCGCCCCCGCCGACCAGAGCGCCGGCTACCAGCAACTGACCGATGAACTGGAAACCATGCTCTGCGCGGCCACCGGTTACGACGCCATCTCGTTGCAACCCAACGCCGGCTCCCAAGGCGAATACGCCGGGCTGTTGGCGATCCGCGCCTACCACCAGAGCCGTGGCGAAGCGCGCCGCGACATCTGCCTGATCCCGTCCTCGGCCCACGGCACCAACCCGGCTACCGCCAACATGGCCGGTATGCGCGTGGTGGTCACCGCGTGCGACGAGCGCGGCAACGTGGATATCGAAGACCTGCGAGCCAAGGCCATCGAGCACCGCGAACACCTCGCCGCGCTGATGATTACCTACCCCTCCACCCACGGCGTGTTCGAGGAAGGCATCCGCGAAATCTGCGGCATCATCCACGACCACGGCGGCCAGGTGTACATCGACGGCGCCAACATGAACGCCATGGTCGGCCTCTGCGCCCCGGGCAAGTTCGGCGGCGACGTATCGCACCTGAACCTGCACAAGACCTTCTGCATCCCCCACGGCGGTGGCGGCCCGGGCGTCGGCCCAATTGGCGTCAAGGCCCACCTCACGCCGTTCTTGCCGGGCCACGCGGCCATGGCACGCAAGGAAGGCGCGGTGTGCGCGGCGCCGTTCGGCAGCGCCAGCATCCTGCCGATCACCTGGATGTACATCCGCATGATGGGCGGCGAAGGCCTCAAGCGCGCCTCGCAACTGGCGATCCTCAACGCCAACTACATTTCCCGGCGCCTGGAGGAGCACTACCCGGTGCTCTACACCGGCAGCAATGGCCTGGTGGCCCACGAATGCATCCTCGACCTGCGCCCGCTCAAGGACAGCAGCGGCATCAGCGTCGATGACGTGGCCAAGCGCCTGATCGACTTCGGTTTCCACGCCCCGACCATGTCGTTCCCGGTGGCCGGCACCTTGATGATCGAGCCCACCGAAAGCGAATCCAAACAAGAGCTGGACCGCTTCTGCGACGCCATGATCCGCATCCGCGAAGAAATCCGCGCGGTGGAAAACGGCACCCTGGACAAGGACGACAACCCCCTGAAAAACGCCCCCCACACCGCCGCGGAAATCGTCGGCGAGTGGAGCCACCCCTACAGCCGCGAACAAGCGGTGTACCCGGTGGCGTCCCTGGTGGAAGGCAAATACTGGCCACCGGTGGGGCGTGTCGATAACGTCTTCGGCGACCGCAACCTGGTGTGCGCCTGCCCCTCCATAGAAAATTACGCGTAAGGCAGCCGTAAGCGACAGGCCCCAAGCTGCACGTTAAGAGCCCACCCGCTCTGACTTGCCGCTTGAAGCCTGCCGCTAACCACTGCTCCCCCAGGAGCCCCCCATGTCCTTAAGCGTGTTCGACTTATTCAAGATTGGCATCGGCCCTTCCAGCTCCCACACCGTCGGCCCGATGCGGGCGGCGGCGCGGTTTGCCGAAGGGCTGCGCCGCGATGGCCTGCTGGCGGCCACCGCGTGCGTCAAAGTCGAGTTGTACGGCTCCCTCGGGGCCACCGGTAAAGGCCACGGCAGCGACAAGGCCGTGTTGCTGGGCCTGGAAGGCGAGCACCCGGACAGCGTCGACACCAACACCGTCGCCGCACGCCTGCACGACATCCGTGCCAGCGCCCGCCTCAACCTGCTCGGCGAACACAGCATCGCGTTCAACGAGAAAGAACACCTGGCCATGATCCGCAAGCCCTTGGCCTTCCACCCCAACGGCATGATCTTTCGCGCCTTCGACAGCGCCGGCCTGCAAATCCGCAGCCGCGAGTATTACTCCGTGGGCGGCGGTTTCGTGGTCGATGAAGGCGCCGCCGGAGCCGACCGCATCGTCGAAGACACCACGCCCCTGACCTTCCCCTTCAAAAGCGCCAAGGACCTGCTCGGCCACTGCGCCACCTATGGCCTGCCCATCAGCCAGGTGATGCTGGCCAACGAAAGCGCCTGGCGCCCGGAGGCCGAGACCCGCGCCGGGTTGCTCAACATCTGGCAAGTGATGCAGGACTGCGTCGCCGCGGGGTGCAGCAACGAAGGCATCCTGCCCGGCGGGCTCAAGGTCAAGCGCCGCGCCGCCGCGCTGCATCGGCAGTTGTGCCAGAACCCGGAGTCGTCCCTGCGCGACCCGCTGTCGGTGCTCGACTGGGTCAACCTTTACGCCCTGGCGGTCAACGAAGAAAACGCCAACGGCGGGCGCGTGGTCACCGCGCCCACCAATGGCGCGGCGGGCATCATCCCCGCCGTGCTGCATTACTACATGCGCTTTATCCCCGGCGCCAACGACGACGGGGTGGTGCGCTTTCTGCTCACCGCCGCCGCCATCGGCATCCTCTACAAGGAAAACGCCTCCATCTCCGGCGCCGAAGTGGGCTGCCAGGGCGAGGTCGGCGTGGCCTGCTCCATGGCGGCCGGGGCCTTGTGCGAAGTGCTCGGCGGCAGCGTCCAGCAAGTGGAGAACGCCGCCGAGATCGGCATGGAACACAACCTGGGCCTGACCTGCGACCCCATCGGCGGCCTCGTCCAGGTGCCGTGCATCGAACGCAACGCCATGGGTTCGGTCAAGGCCATCAACGCCGTACGCATGGCGTTGCGCGGCGACGGCCAGCACTTCGTCTCCCTGGATAAAGTCATCCGCACCATGCGCCAGACCGGCGCCGACATGAAAAGCAAATACAAGGAGACCGCCCGTGGCGGTCTGGCCGTGAACATCATCGAGTGCTGAGGGCCGCCACGCCCATCCGCGCATTTTTCAGGAGCTGCACATGTCCACCCAAACCCTGTTGAAAACCCCGCTGCACACCCTGCACCTGGAACTCGGCGCCCGCATGGTGCCGTTCGCCGGCTACGACATGCCGGTGCAATACCCTCTGGGCGTGATGAAGGAACACCAGCACACCCGCGAACAGGCCGGGTTGTTCGATGTGTCCCACATGGGCCAGATCCGCCTCACCGGCGCCAATGCTGCCAGAGCCCTGGAAACCCTGGTGCCGGTGGACATCCTCGACCTGCCGGTGGGCATGCAGCGCTATGCCATGTTCACCAACGAAAACGGCGGCATCCTCGACGACCTGATGGTGGCCAACCTGGGCAATGACGAGTTGTTCCTGGTGGTCAACGCCGCCTGCAAGGACCAGGACCTGGCGCACCTGCGCCAGCACATCGGCGAGCAATGCCAGATCGAGGCACTGTTCGAGGAACGCGCCCTGCTCGCCCTGCAAGGCCCGGCAGCGGTCAAGGTGCTGGCGCGCCTGGCCCCTGAGGTGAACAGCATGACCTTCATGCAGTTCGCCAGCCTCAAGTTGCTGGGCGTGGACTGCTACGTCAGCCGCTCGGGTTACACCGGTGAAGACGGCTTCGAGATTTCCGTACCCGCCGCGAACGCCCAGGCCCTGGCCCGCGCCCTGCTGGCCGAGCCGCAAGTCGAAGCCATCGGCCTTGGCGCCCGCGACTCCCTGCGCCTGGAGGCCGGCCTGTGCCTCTACGGCCATGACATGAACGCCCAAACCACGCCCATCGAAGCGGGCCTGTTGTGGGCCATCTCCAAGGCCCGCCGCGCCGACGGGCCGCGTGCCGGTGGTTTCCCCGGCGCGGCGGCCATCTTCGCCCAGCAGCGCGACGGCGTGAGCCGCAAGCGCGTGGGCTTCCTGCCCCAGGAACGCACACCGGTGCGCGAAGGCGCCGAGATCGTCAACCAGGCGGGCGACAGCATCGGCACCGTGTGCAGCGGCGGCTTCGGCCCGACCCTCGGTGGGCCGCTGGCCATGGGCTACGTGGACAGCGCCTACCTGGCGCTCGATACCGTCGTTTGGGCGATTGTGCGAGGCAAGCAAGTACCTATGGTGGTAAGCAAGATGCCCTTTGTTCCACAACGCTACTACCGTGGTTGATTGACTGTTTCTATAAGTAACGCGGTTGCGTAACAGTGCACTAATCTGTAACGCAACCGCCATAAAACAGTGCACACAAGCGCTCACTATTTCGATAGTGAACTTTGCTTATAACCTACGAAAACAATTGAACAGCACTATCGAATAAACCCACCACACTCATTGACCTGGCTCAAAGCCCAGCAAAAACGGGCTCCTTGAGGGGGTTGTCTTTTCTCCATTAGTTGGCGTAGAGTTCGCGAACTGTGTTTGCATGGGTCGCTTAGAACCGTGACCTGGGCAGTAGCCATAAGTTTGCTACAACCCGTTCGACGTCTCTTACTTTCCTGCAACCAGCCCCAGTGCTCTTTCCTGCGAAAGAGGCTGCCATCAATTTATTGCTTCAAAGGAAATAAGAAATGTCCCAACGTCAGAGCGGCACCGTCAAGTGGTTTAACGACGAGAAAGGTTTTGGTTTTATCACTCCAGAAAGCGGTCCGGATCTGTTCGTACATTTCCGCGCCATTCAGGGCAACGGCTTCAAGAGCCTGAAAGAAGGCCAAAAAGTCACTTTCGTCGCCGTGCAGGGCCAAAAAGGCATGCAGGCTGATGAAGTACAAGCCGAAGCCTGATTCACCGCTTCGACAAAAAGCCTCTGATGCTGACATCAGAGGCTTTTTTATGGGCGTAAAGCCGTAAAATGGCTTCTTTTTTGGCCAGAGGCTGTCATGTCGAAACACCCGCTCACGCCCCAGGGCGACTTCCCCGTCGCCACCCTCGGCCGTCGCCTGGCTGCCATGTTCTACGACTTCCTGCTGTGCACCGCCCTGCTGATCTGCACCGCCGGCCTGTACAAGATGGTGCAAATGGCCATTATCGGCGAAGAACGCATGCGCACCTTGACCGAGTCCGGCGCCCTGGACGGTGACCCTTTGCTGTCCACCGTGCTGCTGTTCGTGCTGTTTGGCTTCTTCGCCAAGTTCTGGACCTGGTCCGGCCAGACCCTGGGCATGCAGGTGTGGTGCGTGCGTGTGCAAAACCCCGACGGCACTGCCATCAGCCTGTGGCAGGCGCTGCTGCGCTTTGTGGTGTCGATTGCATCGCTGCTGTGCCTGGGCCTGGGTTTTTTCTGGGTGCTGGTGGACAAGCAAAAACGCAGTTGGCACGACATCTATTCCGACACCTGCGTGGTGCGGGTGCCCAAGAAGAAAAAGTAAAGCGCCTACACGAAAACGCCCCGAACCAGTCGGGGCGTTTTTTATCCGGCTTAAACCCTCAGGCGTTGCCCGACAGTTTGAGCCGCGCGGCGGCGGTGAAGTCGAGCATGCGCTTGAGCGGGCGAATGGCCTGGGGCACCAGCGCCGGGTCGACGAAAATCTCCCCCGAGCCTTCGCGCAAGCATTGCAGGGTGCGCTCCAGGGTGTTCATCGCCATCCACGGGCAGTGGGCGCAACTGCGGCAGGCCGCGCCGTTGCCGGCGGTGGGCGCTTCGATAAAGACCTTGTCCGGGCATAGCTGCTGCATCTTGTAGAAGATGCCGCGGTCGGTGGCCACGATCAGGGTCTTGTTCGGCAGGCTCTGGGCGGCAGCGATCAACTGGCTGGTGGAGCCCACGGCGTCGGCCAATTCGATCACCGAGGTCGGCGACTCCGGGTGTACCAGGACAGCGGCGTCCGGGTACAGGGCCTTCATGTCTTCGAGCTGCTTGGACTTGAACTCTTCATGGACGATGCACGCACCGTCCCAGAGCAGCATGTCGGCGCCGGTCTTGCGCTGGATGTAGGTGCCCAGGTGTTTATCCGGGCCCCAGATGATGGTTTCACCGTTGTCCATCAGGCTTTCGACGATTTCCAGGGCGCAACTGGACGTCACCACCCAGTCGGCACGCGCCTTGACCGCCGCCGACGTGTTGGCATAAACCACCACCGTGCGCTCGGGGTGCTGGTCGCAAAAAGCGGAAAATTCTTCCACCGGGCAGCCCAGGTCCAAGGAGCAAGTCGCCTCCAGGGTAGGCATCAGCACGCGTTTTTCCGGGTTGAGGATTTTCGCGGTCTCGCCCATGAACTTAACCCCGGCCACGACCACGGTCTTGGCCGGGTGGGCGTTGCCGAAGCGGGCCATCTCCAGGGAGTCGGACACGCAGCCGCCGGTTTCCTCGGCCAGGGCCTGGATCACGGGGTCGCAATAAAAGTGCGCCACCAGCACCGCGTCCTGAGCCTTGAGCTCGGCGGCGATGGCGGCACGGTAATCGGCCTCTTGCGCGGCGGTCAGCGGTTTGGGCTGCTTGGCGTCGAGGTGGGCTTGTACCAGAAGGCGTTCGGAAATGTGCGTCATGATCGCAAGACCTGCAGGCGCTTTCGCGCGAAAGTCGAGTATACACCCGGCTCCGGACCCTTTCGGATACCGCCGGGAGAATGGAAAGTCATCAGGTGGACAGCGTTGAAGCTGCGCAAGGCTACAGAATAACCGGCCGATTCAAAAGCCCTGCCATAGACCGCAAGAGTCGCAGTGATGCGCGTGGCGCGCTGGGTATAGACTGCCCCACAACCCGCTTGCTGCCGGGTCAATTGAGTGAGATCTGCCATGCCAGCCCCCAACGGCCCATACACACCGGACCTGTTCGCCCACCACACGCCCGAGCCCAGCGCCCTGCAGATCGGCGCCCAGGCCTGGGTGTTGCGTGGGTTTGCCCTGCCTTGGGTGGATCAGTTGCTGCCGGCGTTACAGGCGATTCAGGCCACTTCGCCCTTTCGTCATATGGTCACCGTGCGCGGCTTTACCTTGTCGGTGGCCTTGACCAATTGCGGCAGCCTGGGCTGGACCAGCGACCACCGTGGCTACCGCTACAGCCCCCTCGACCCCTTGCGCGAGGCGCCATGGCCGGCGATGCCAGAGGCCTTCAGCGAACTGGCCACAGCCGCCGCGTTGGCCGCAGGCTTTGCCGATTTCGCCGCCGATGCCTGCCTGATTAACCACTACCTGCCCGGTTCGCGTTTGTCGCTGCACCAGGACCGCAACGAGCGCAGTTTCGAGCACCCGATTGTCTCGGTGTCCCTGGGCCTGCCGGCGGTGTTCCAATTCGGCGGTTTCGAGCGCAGCGACAAGGCCCTGCGCATCCCCCTGCTGCACGGCGATGTGGCGGTGTGGGGCGGCGCCGACCGTTTGCGCTACCACGGCGTGCTGCCCCTCAAGGCCGGCGAGCACCCGTTGCTGGGCGCACGGCGCATCAACCTGACGATGCGCAAGGCCGGTTGAGGCCATGAACGCAGACGCCTTGCACCGCGCCAGCCAATTTCTCAGTGCGCTGGATGCCGATTGGGCCGCCCATATCGCCCGCGTCGGCCCGTGCCTGCATGCCGCCAAACCTACCCGCGACCCTTACGAAGCGCTGGTGCGGGCTATCGCTTATCAGCAACTGCACGCCCGCGCCGCCGAGGCGATTCTCGGGCGCCTGCTGGCGCTGTACCCCGGGCAGGCGTTCCCCAGCCCCGCGCAACTGCTGGCCACCGCCCCCGAGGCCCTGCGCGCCTGCGGCTTTTCAGCGCGTAAGTTGCAGACGCTGCACGGCATCGCCGCCGCCACCGAAAGTGGCCTGGTGCCTGGCTACGCAGAAGCCATGGCAATGGACGACGAAGCGCTGATCGCGCGTTTGGTGAGCCTGCGCGGCGTCGGCCGCTGGACCGTAGAGATGCTCCTGATCTACACCCTCGAACGCCTGGACATCCTGCCCGCCGACGACTTCGGCGTATGCGAAGGCTATCGCCGCCTCAAGGGCCTGGCGGCCCGCCCCACCGCCCGGCAGATGAGCGCGCTCGCCCAGGCCTGGAGCCCGCACCGTACCGTGGCCGCATGGTACCTGTGGCGCGTCTGAGCCCAGCGGCTTACTCCCTCCCAGGCGCTGTGCCTGCCGTTCCATCCGAGACCCGCTACACACCGCGCTGAACCGGCATCTATGTGCGGCGCCGCCAACCGAACAGGATCAAGCCTGCCTGAGCGCTTCACCGTGGAGCGCTCGCCGACGGAGCGCCCTGCATGAATCAATCTCCCCCCCTCGACACTGACGAGCACAACCCGCTGTCCTGGCCCCTGGAGTCCGGCGTCGGGCTGCAACTGCCGGGGGTACAAGACCCGCGCCTGATTACCCACCTGTACAACGAACTGTGGGCCATGGCCAACACCGGCACCCAAGGCCTGGGCGAACCGGGTAAGCGTGCAGTGCCGCAGCACTCGACCCTGGGCCATTGGCTGAGCGTGTACCGCAAGGCCATCAACGCCCCGGCCTTCCTCAATTGGGCCAAGCGCCACGCGCTCAAGCTCGACAGCCTGGTGCTACACAGCACTTCATTGCAGGCCAGCACCCCAACAGGCCCGGTCACCTTTACCCTGGACGATGACAGCGGCTGGCGGGCGCTGGCCAACCCCATCCTCAGCGTGGCCCACAGCATTGATGTGGCGAACCTGGGGCTGGCGTATATCGACGAAGCAGAACCGGCGCTGCCCCTGGCGTCGATCCTGGCGTTTCACGGCTACCCCCTGCCGCACAACCGCCCGCAAGCCCGGCAAATGCTTGAGGAGTTGGGCAGCCTACAGGCCTTTCCCCTGTTTACCGAACAGGGCCGCTCCCTCTCGGCAATCCACAATGAGCTGGAGCAGCAATACAGCGACTTCCAACACTTGGCCGAGGTGCTTGCCGCTCACCGTGACCAGGCCTCGCGCGAAAACCGTGTCATCGACCTCGCGGTCCTGAACCAGCAGCGGGTGATTCTGGGGTCCGGTTCCTGGCTGGCGCGGACCATGGACACAGCTTCCAGGCAGCTCAAGCAGTTAATCCGCGACTATCATGCCCACGCCCTCGACTCCGGCCAGCCCATACCGCCATCGCGCCGCTACTACGCCCGTGCCCAGGAGGGGCTTTTCCCCGTTGCGCCAGCCAATACCAGGCCTAGCCTGCCGGCGGGCACCCTGATCGACGCGGGCCTGGGCGCGCCGTGGCACACCTTGAACCAGCTTCTGGTCCAACTCGACATCGAGGTGCACACCAACCGCACCTTCAGCCTCCAGGCCTTGCTGCACGCCTACGATCTCACCCCGGCCACCAACGCCCATGAACTCGACGCGCTGATTTACCGCCTGCGCCAACGCCAGCCGCCCGCGTTCGTGCCGGTCAGCGAGTGTGCTTTTTCCGCTTCCGACCTGCGCAGCCATCAGCGCCACATCGGTGCCCACAACGACTACTACAGCCTGACCCAAGCCCTACTGGCCACCGACAAACCGCTGAGCGAAATGGACGATTGGCCCGTCATCGAGGTCGACCCGCATACCTATCGCCCCTTCCTGGCGGCCGCCGCGCAGCACTTGCGCGAATTGACGCAACACCCACGTTTTCAGGAGATCGCCAGCGCCCATCAATTGTCGCCCGACAGCCCGATCCGGCTAAGCGCTGACCGCCGCATCACTGCCCGCACACGAAGTGGCCTGCGCGTACAACTACAGGACGCGGTACAGGCCGTGGAGGGGCTGCATGACCTGACGCAGGCGCTGTTTGAACGGGCAAGCAAGACGGGCGGGGAGATCAGCAGCGATGCGAGCGCCACCTTCAAGCAACTGATGGCCCTCTACCGCCTCGGCGGGCTACACCCCGCCAGCCGGGCGGCAGTGGGCACGCGGCTGCTGCGCATCAAGCTGCGCAACCCACCCCTGCTGGGCGGCTACTGGCGGGCCCTGCAGGAAGCCCTTAGCACCGTGCAACGGCTGACGGCCACCGAGCGCCAGAACATCCTGGGCATCATCGCCACCACGGTGCCCGAGCCCCACCCCAACCTGCTGCACTACTTGAGCCAGGCCCAGGTGGAGGACAAATTCGTGCCTGGCATCCGTGCCGAAGGGGATTATCTGCTGGCGCGGATACTCAACAGCCCCCGGGCGCAGCACCTGGCCGAACGCCTGGGCACGGCCACGACCTGGCCGCCAGGCGATGACACGCCTCTGTTCGCCCGCGCGCACCGCAACGCGAGAACCCTGACGGCCCTGCTCTTAAGCCTGGACCCCGACTTTTCCGTGCTCAGCAACCAGGTAGCGGGATTCGACCTGATGGACAGCGACAACTGGGGCAAGCGCTCCGGCGCGGTCTACCAGAGCCTGGATGAGCACCTGGCGCAAAGCGGCATAGGCTGGCTACAACGCCCACTGGCCATGCACCTGTTGCTCGCAGGCACGGCGCCTGAGCTGTTGCTGCGGGGCATCGAGAGTTCGGCACCGCACATGAGTTCGCAGATCTGGCTGATCGTCAGGCAGCACGTGTTGTACCTGGAGCACTTGCGGCTGGGCTCATCCCATGAAGCGACCTACCTGGACATCATTGCCCTAAGCCATCTCCCCATCAGTGCGACCCGCCGCGTCTTTCTCGATTCAGATGCCGCGGTGCAGTTCATCCTCGATTGGGCGGTGGTCAATGGCATCCTCGAACGCAAAGCCCATTTCCCGCCCAAGGACTACCGGGCCGCGATCAAAGCCCTGAACCTCCAGCGCCAAGCGCTGATAGCGGCGCTGCAAAGCCTGGAAGAACCTGTCGTGACCCTGCACCAGAGCGCCCTGGCCGACCTGCTGCGGGTCTACCCCAACAACACCGCCCTGGAACAGCGCCTCCTGGCCAGGCGCCCCGGCGACACCCCCTCGGCCGATGCCCGGTTGTATTCGCTGGTGGAGCTGCACAGCGCCGCGCAACTCAAGCACCGCGCCCAACAGTGGCACTGCCCCAGTGGGCAGATCGATTACCCGAGCCTGTCCCGCGAGTTTGCTCGGCTCAACGACGCCCAGAGCCTGTATGCCGCTGCGTTCGATAGCCAGGTCATGAAAATCAAACAGGCGTACATCGAGATCCTCTGCTACGAACTGTCCCAACTGTCACGGGCTCAACGCGAAGCCTTGGAATACGGGCACCTGAGCTTTTTCACCCTGGCTACGCCAACGGCCGCCGCGACAGCGCCGAGGGCGCACTACGGCCTCCTGCTGCGCTGTGTCTACCAGGGCGCCGTACAGATGTTCGAGGTGTTTGCCACCCAGTTTTTGATCGTCGCCCGTCAGGACCTGAGCGAAGACCACCACAACGCCTTCACCTCTACCGAACCGGATGCGGTGATTCAGCTCCCGTTCGACCTGAGCGCCCATTTAAGCGGCACGGTGCCCATCGCCGATGCGGTATCCCGGGTGCGCCTGCGGCTCCTGGCACAACAGTTGCCCGCTGTGCCGGCGCCCCAGGATCAACCGCTGCCGCTCGTCCCCAACACCCTCAATTCCCCGCGCACCGACGAGATTGCCAGCCTCATCGTTGACCGACACCTGATGAGCGCCAGCCAGGCGTTGAGCGACGCCCTCAACGTGCCCCTCACCTTGGCGCAAGTCACGCAAGGGCCCGACCCGTGGGCGCAGTTTCTCGCGAGCCTGGCGCCGCTCAAGCCACCGCTACAGGAAAAACCCGAGATCAGCGACCTGCTGGCAGACTTCCCCGCGCCCCAGGTGCCACCCGAGGAGCCTGGCCAGTCGGCCTAGGGTTTGCCCGAGTCGAAGAACGCGCCAAAGAAGCCGCCGGCCTTGAGCTTCACCGTGCCGACCTGGCCTTCGGCATGGCCCTTGAGCAGGTCGGCCAGGGTGGCTGGTTTGGCCTTGGCCTTGCCGGCCGCCACGCTGTGCAAGGCCGCCAGCACCGCGCTGTTGACCGAAGTACCGACCCCAGGGATCAACGAGCCCATGGTGCCCATCACCGCGCCAGTACCTGCCACCTGTTCGGCGGCTTCGACACCTTGCTCGTTCAATTGCACCGCCACCTCGGCCAGCAGGTTGGGGTTGTCGGCCAACTGGCGTTTCAACGGCTCGTTATCGCCCTGCGCGAACGCCATCTGCCATCTCGGCGGCAGGGCCGGGTTGCGCGCCAGGTTGAACATAATCGTCGACAGTTCATCGCTTTGCTCGAAGGCCACCAGCACTTTCACCGCCTCGGGGCACAGGTTGGGGTTCTTCGACAGCGCCTGGTAGACCGTCTGAAAGCGCCAACTGCGAAACGGCAGCGACTCATAGGTCTGGTGGAAGAACGGCGAGGTGGAGTCCGGTTTCAGTGCCTCCAGCACCTCGCTGGCGTGTTCCGGCAACGCCGATAACAGCAGCGACAACTGCGCGTGTTTGCCGATGCACGGGTTCTGCGCCAGCGCCTCGAAGTGCCGGCCGTCGCCCACGAGAATGGCCTGGGCGTGCTCCGAGAGGTTCTCCAGCACCAGCAAGCTATCGACCATGTCTTCGACGGGGTGGTTGGCAATGCGCTTGTGGTGGGCCGGGTCCAGCACCGGGTTGGCGATCAGCGCTTGCATTTGCAGGCCGGTATTGACCGTTTTGACCTCCCACAGGCTGTCGAGCAACTGGCCTTGCAAGGGCGGTGACAGCCAACTGCTCTGGCAAATAGCCAGGCGCGTGGAGTGCTGCTTGCTCTGGATAAACAGCGCCAGGCGCACGTCGTCGGTGAGGTGGGTGCAGGCCAGCAGCGCGGCCTCCTGGATGTGCTCGCCGCTGCCGTTCCACTTGCCCAGCTCACTGGCCAGCAGGTCCATGGGCGCGCGCGGGTGCAGGCAACTGAGGTGGTAAGCGTCGAGGTCGAAATCCGCCGCGCGCTTGTCCTTGCTCAGGCACGCGGCCAGCAGGCGTTCGGTGCAGTTGGGGTTGCGGTACACGCTCAGGCGCACTTGCGGGTCGTGGTCGCGGCTGAGTTTTTCCAGCAGGTCGTCGGGGCATTCCAGGTGGCACGCCACCTCGTTGCGACGCACCGGGTTGGGGCTGTCGGTGAGTTGGATCATCTGGGCGATGCTCAAGCCGTCGATGCGCGAGGCGGGTTTGAGCTTGAGTTTCTCGAAGAGGATTTCGTACTTGCCGACCTGCTCGCGCAGGGTTTCGCGCAGCGGCACGGTGGCGCGGATCGCCCGTTCGACGTCTTCGTGGGCCAGGGCATGGCCGTCGAGGAAGGCACTTTCGCGGGCCTCGCCCACGGCGTTCTGGATGTCCGCCCCGGAGTAGTCGCGGCATAGCGCGGCCAGGGTCTGTTGCTGGGCTTCGGTGAAGCCCGCCCAGTCCTCGCCCAGGTGAATGGCGAGGATCGCCGAGCGTTCCTGGGCGTTGGGGAAGCCGACGTAAAACACTTCGTCGAAACGCCCCTTGCGCAGCAGCTCGGCGGGCAGCGCGCTGATGTTGTTGGCGGTGGCGATGACGAACACCGCCCCGGTTTTTTCCTGCATCCAGGTCAGGAAGTAGCCGAACAGGCGTGACGACACCTCGCTGCCTTCGCCACTGCCGATGCCGACGAAGGCTTTTTCCAGTTCATCGATCCACAGGATGCAGGGGCTGACGCTTTCGGCCATGGTCAGGGCGCGGCGCATGTTGTGCTCGCTTTCGCCGACGTACTTGCCCAGCAGCGAGCCGATGTCCAGGCGCAGCAGCGGCAACTGGAACAGGTTGGCGGCGGCCTTGGCGGTGAGGGATTTGCCGCAGCCCGGCATGCCCGCAATCAACACGCCCTTGGGCGCGGTGACGCCGGCCTGCCCGGCCTCGTCGAGGCGGCGGAAGATTTCGGCGCGGCGCTTGAGCCAATGCTTGAGGTTTTCCAGGCCACCGATGTGGTGGGCAGTTTCGCCGACCTTAATCATCTCCAATACACCGCTTTTGGCGATGATCTGCTCTTTTTCGTGGTGGATCAGGCTCAATGCCCCGTCGTCGAGTTGCGGGTGCAACGGCTGCACCATCGCGAGCACCTGGCGGATTTCCTCTTCGCTCAAGCCGCTGCACGTGGCCACCAGGCGCGGCAGCAACGCCCGGGGAATGCTCAGGGGCAGCTCGCTGGCACAGCGTTGTACCAGGGCGAGGATGTCTTCGCGCCCCGGCAATGGCAGCGCCAGCAAGGTCATTTGCGCTTCGACCTGGGGCGGCACGAACAGGCTCTCGCCCACCAGCACCACGGCGCAGCGGCCACGGTGATGGCGCTGGATGCGGTTGAGCAACTGTTTGAGGCGCGCAATGGCCAGGGGCTGGTTTTCCAGGGCCAGGCGCGCGTCTTTGATGACGATCAGTTTGTCGCCCAGGTCTTCATCGGCCAGCATCGGCAGGCAATGGGCCAGGTCGGTCTGGGCGTCTGCGGTGCGCGGCTGCTTGGTGGTGAAATTGACCCAGCCATAGGCCAGGTTCCACTCCATCAGGTGCAGGCCTGCCTCCTCGCCCAGGCGCATCAGGATGCGGTCAACCCGCGCCTCCTCGCCCGAGTGGATGTAGAACCCCGGGTAACCGGCCGCCAGGTGAGCGTGGAGCTTGACTTGCAACGCGGTGAAGGCGGCGCTCATGCGAACAACCCCTTGGCCAAGTTGCCCAGGCCCTTGGCCAGGTTGCGCGCGCCTTCGGCCAGGCTGGCCGAGACGCTGTTGACCACCGCCACGGCGGTCTTGACCAGGTGTTTACCGGCGTTGAACGCGCGCTCGCCGATAACGCCACCGGCCATGCCGCCCAGCACGCCGCCGACAAACCCGCCGACCACGATACCCGGCGGGCCGAACACGGTGCCAATGCTCGCGCCCATGGCCCCGCCCTTGGAGGCCGCGGCCAGGGAACACAGGGTGGAGACGGTGGTTTGCCCCATCAACTCCACCGCTTCGCCGCCGCTCAATTGGCCCTTGGCCAGTTTGTGCAGGATTTTCGCGTTGGCCACGGCGATGCAGGCGATGTTGGCGATGCGCCCGGCCGGGGTGCGCTTGAGCACCGGGCCCAGCAGGCCGTTTTTCGCCGCCACCACCAGGGCGCCAGACACCGCCACCTGGGTCGCCACTTGCAGGGTGCTGTCCAGGGAGCTGTCGAAGAACGCCTTGAGGTCGGCGCTGGCCGCCGGGTTCTCGCGGCCCTTGAAGCGGTTCCACGCGCGGCGCGCCAGAATCCGCACGCCTTGCAGGCTGGCGGCGATACCGGCGCCGATCAACGCCTGTTTGCCAAGGTTCTTCGCAATGTTGATGCGGTTGGTGTCGTTCCAGTCGTATTGCCGCGCTTCGGCTTCTTCGCGGGCTTTGCGCTGCCATTCGCCGGCCTGCTCTTTGCTCAGGGGCTCGGACTGCACGCCGTCGATTTCGATGGTTTCGGTGCTGTCGGGCACGTCCTTGGCCTGGCCTTCGGGCACCAGGCGCTTCTGCTCGCCGTACTCGCCGCGCTTGAACAGGCGTTCGGTGGCCTCGGCGTCGGCGCCGTATTTGGACTGGTACTCGTGGACCACGTTGCCCTGGCCGTCGACGATCTGGATATCGACCGAATTCAGCTCATTGGAGTTGACCACCCGGGCGCGGTACTCGCTGCCCTTGGTCACCGCGTCAATGTTGAACGTATCGACGTGGTGCTGCTCGGCGATGTAGCCGTCGAGGTTGGGCGAAAAACTGATATCGCCGTTGTTGTTGGTAATCATCACCCGCGCGCCCGCGGTGGCCTCGGCCAGGGCGACGTCGATGGCCGTGGCGTAGCGGCCGACGCCCACGTTGCCGGCAACCCCGGCGGCTTTTTCCAGCTCGCGGGCGACCCAGCTCGCCTCGCTCTGGCCGCGGGCCAGGTGTTCGTGCAACGAGCGCGACGCGGCGTAGCCATGGGTGACCGACTCGATCACTTCCTTGGCGCTGGCCTGGCGTTGGGCGGGGCTCTGCCACAGGTGCGGGTGTTTGCTGAATTCTTCGTCCAGCCAGTCTTCCAGCGGCCGCTCGGCCTGCTGCTCGCGCGATTGCACGAACTGCGCCACCAGGGCCGTGGTGGCGACGGCGTTTTCTTCGCCACCAAAGACGTTCTGCTCCACGGCGTCGGCCTGGTGTTCCTGGTACTGCTCGCTGGACAACAGCTCAGGGTCCAGCGGCGTCAGTGCGTTAGCGTCGGGACCGTTTACCTGTTGATTCATGGCTGGCTTCCTGTAGGGGGCGGTGGGGCGTGCTGCAAGTAGTGTTCGAGTTCGTTGCGCAATTGCGCGGCGAGCCACGCGGGCTCAAGCACGCGCACATGGGGCATCCAATAGCGGATGATCGGCAGAATCTGGTTGGCGTGGCCGACCGCGCTGCTGAGGGTCAGCGTGCCGTCGGCGGCGTGGTCCAGCACCTGTTGGGCGGGCACCACGGCGCGGCGTAAAAAGTAATAGGCAATGGCGGGGGCGACGCTCAGGCGTACCTGGACCTTGGTGGTGCTGAACCAAATGTCGTCGTCTTCTTCGATCTGCCGCGCGATGGTCGGGCACGGCGTGAACGTCTCGCGCCCCACCCGCAGCAGGCTGATGCGGCCCAGGCTGAACGCCTTCAACTGGCCGTTTTCGGTGGCGGCCAAATACCAGATGCCCTTGTTGTTGACCAGGCGATAGGGCTCAAGCTCACGGGGCTTTTCGCCGTACAGCAGGTGGCAGCGCTGGTGCTGGGCGATGGCCTGGGTCAGTTGCTGGAACTGGCGGTCGCGGGGGCGCACGTCTTCGTGGTGATGGCCCTTGACCAGAAACTGGCTCGGCGCCTGCGGGTCGATCAGCGAGCGCAAAAAGCGGTGGCCACTGTCGGGGAACAACCCCTTGACCCCGGTGAGCCTGGCAAACACCTCCAGGTCCCGGGGGTCGAGCGCACCCTGGGACGCCGTGCTCAGGCGATAACGCCCGTCTGCCAGACGCTCGACACTGCCGCCCAGGCGATTGAGGTCGCGGTAAATGGTGCGCTCGCTGACCCCGAAACGGTCCGCCAGGTCATAGCGGCACACCGGTTCGCCCTGATTCAACTGCACAAGGATCTGCGCCAGGCGATTGGCCAGGGTGTCGTGGGGCGGGGAAGGCATGGGAATGTCCAGATCCGTTGGAAGATGACGCGAGCTTACGCAGACGCACTGACAGGTGATGTCAGTACAATTTCATTTGCGCATCAATGTGCCATCAATTTTCGTGGAATCAAGCACTTCCTCTGATGACTCGCTAGCGCCCCCTTCCCAGTGGGAGCCACTGTCCGCTCCCTGCCATTCGTCACGGCCACTCAGTGCCGCCATCGCGAGCAGGCTCGCTCCCACAGAGGAAAAATGAAAATCCTACCCACACCACCGTTCAACTGTGGGAGCGGGCCCGCCCGCGATAGCCATCTTGAAGCTGCCATCGCCGGCAAGCCTGGCTCCCATGACCGCAGTCATAGCCATTTGACACCTGGCACTTGTCAGGCTCGGTGGTTTTCGCAAACAATAATAAATAATCATTCTCAATAACGACCCTGCCCATGCCCACCTCCACGTCTCCTGTGCTGCACCAGCTCTACCGCGACCACAACGGTTGGCTGAACGGTTGGCTACGGGCGCGGCTGGGTAATTCCAGCGATGCGGCGGACCTGGCGCAGGACACCTTCGTGCGGGTGCTGATGGCCCGCAATGCCGAGGCCATTCGTGAGCCGCGCACCTATCTGAGTGCCATCGCCCGGGCGTTACTGATTGATAAATTCCGCCGCCGTGCCGTGGAGCAGGCTTACCTAGAAACCCTGGCGCTACGCCCCGATGCTGTGGACATCTCCCCCGAAACCCGCCTGCAAATCCTCGAAACCCTGGCCGCCGTGGACGCCATGCTCGATGACCTGGGCGAGCGCACCCGGCGGATTTTCCTCGCCGTGCAGCTCGAAGGCCTGAGCTACGTGGCCACTGCCCAGCGCCTGGGCGTGTCGGTGACCACGGTAAAAAAACACATGATTAACGCCATGGCCCATTGCCTGTTGCTGGTGGAAGACTGATGGCCGCCGCCCTCGACCGCCAGGTCCTCAAGGCTGCCGCCACCTGGTACGTACAACTGAGCGCCGCGCCGCCCAGCGAGCAGGAGCGCCAGGCCTGGCGCGCCTGGTTGGCCGAAAACGCGGCCCACACCCAGGCCTGGGCGCGGGTCGAGAAACTGCAACGGCAACTGGGCGCCCTGCCCCAGGACGTGGCCTTGCCCACCCTGGCCGGTGCCCGCGCCAAACGCCGGGCGGTGGTCAAGGTGCTGGGCGTGCTGCTGGCGGCCGGCGCCACCGGTTGGGGGGCCCTGGCCCTGGAGCCGTTGCCGGCGCGGCTGGCCCAGTACCGCACCGCCAAAGGCCAGCGCCGCCACGTGGCACTGGCCGACGGCAGCCAAGTGGACCTCGACACCCACAGCGCGGTGGACGTGGACTACAGCGCCCACCTGCGCCAGGTCCACTTGCACCACGGCCAGATCCTCATCCAGACCGCCGCCGACCCCGCCGGCCGGCCCTTTGTCGTCCACACCCGCCACGGCAGCGTGCGCGCCCTGGGCACGCGGTTTTGCGTGCGCAGCGAAGCCGGGCACACCCAGGTGCAGGTGCTGGAGCACGCGGTGGAACTGCGCCCGCGCCACGCCCCCCACCAGGTGCTGCGCCTGGACGCCGGCCAGCAAGGCAGCTTCGACCTGGCCCCGCCCAGCGCCCTGCCCGCCGGCAGCGACGCCTGGGCCCGGGGCATGCTGATGGCGGTGGATTGGCGCCTGGGCGAGTTGCTCAGCGAAATCGCCCGCTACCGCCCCGGCGTGTTGCAGTGCAGCGACGCGGTGGCGGGGCTGCGCCTGTCCGGCGCGTTTCGCCTGGACGACAGCGACACCCTGCTGGAAAACCTGGCCACTTCCCTGCCGGTGCAGGTGCGTTTTTTGACCCGTTATTGGGTGCGGGTGGAGCCCGCATGAAAAACCCTGGCGCGGGGGTTGCCGATTTTCATTCTCATCCGGCCATGCACTGAAGCGGCAATAAACGCCGCATATGTGCTCTCCCACCCAAGGACATTTCCATGCCTCGTTTCTCTCTGCGAGCGGCCCGCCCCCTGGCCAGCGCTGTACACCTGGTGCTGCTGGGCCTGAGCGCCGCGCCACTGGCCGGGCTGCCGACCCTGGCCGTCGCCCAGGCCCAGGTGGCGCACTACAGCATCGGCGCCGGTGCCCTGGCCGACGCCCTCAGCCAGTTTGCCGCCACGGCCGGGGTCACCCTGTCGTTTGCCAGCGAGCAGACCCAGCACCTGCAAACCCCGGGCCTGCAAGGCAACTATTCGGTCGAAGAGGGCCTCCAGCGGCTGCTCGCCGGCAGCGGCCTGCATGCCGAGCGCCGCAGCAATGGCGGCTATGTGCTGATCCCGGCCAAGGCGGCGGGCGATACCGCACTGCAACTGAGCGCCCTGACCATTTCCGGCAAGGCACCGGGGGCCACCACCGAAGGCAGTGGCTCGTACACCAGCGACTCCTCCAGCAGCTCGACGCGCCTGAACCTGGCCCTCAAGGAAACCCCGCAGTCGGTCACGGTGCTCACCCGCCAGCGCCTGGAAGACCAGAAACTGGACAACCTCACCGACGCCATGGACGCCACCACCGGCATCACGGTGATCCGCGAAAGCCTGGGGGCCGACAGCACGGTGTACATGTCCCGCGGTTTCCCAATCCGCAACTTTGAAATCGACGGCGTGCCCACCGCCGCGAACATGGACAACTACACCCAGAACACCGCGATGTACGACCGCGTCGAAGTGGTGCGCGGCGCCACCGGGCTCATCAGCGGCCTGGGCAACCCGTCGGCCACCATCAACCTGATCCGCAAGCGCCCCACCGCCGCGCCCCAGGTGATCCTCGCCGCCGAGGCCGGCAATTGGGACCGCTACGGCTTGAGCGTGGACGTGGGCGGTGCGCTGAACGACAGCGGCACCCTGCGCGCACGCCTGGTGGCCGACCAGAAAGAGCAGCATGCCTGGGTCGACCGTTTCAGCCAGGAACTGTCCACCCTGTACGGCATCACCGAGCTGGACCTGAGCGACACCACCCTGTTGACCCTGGGCCTGAGCCAGCAGACCACCCACACCAACGCGCCCATGCGCACGGGGTTCCCGCTGTTCACCACCACCGGTGGGCGCACCGACATCAAGCGCTCGTTCAACACCTCGCCCGACTGGAGCTACTACGATCGCCAGCAGAGCACCCTGTTCACCTCGGTGGAACACCACTTCGACAGCGGCTGGAGCGGCAAGCTCGAATACAGCCACGCGCGCAACGACTACGACACGGTGGTCAGCTACATGTCCGGCAACATCGACCCGCAAACCGGCGCCGGCGCCGTCATCATGCCCACCCGCTGGCAGGCCACACCCGAACAGGACAGCGTTGACGCCTACCTCACCGGCGGCTTCCCACTGCTGGGCCGCGAGCACGAATTGATCGCCGGCGTGACCCTGTCGCGCCTGGAAGAACGCGGCACGCCCAACTACGGCGGCTGGCAGCGCCCAAGCTCGGGCTACAACGGCAGCATCCCCGACATCTATCACTGGAACGGCAGCACACCCAAACCGCAGTTCAAGCAGATCGGCGAAAGCGACCTCACCGAAACCCAGTACGGCGCCTACCTGACCTCGCGCTGGCACCTGACCGACGCCGCCAGCCTGATCCTCGGCGCCCGCGTAGTGGACTGGGAACGCGACAGCAAAAGCCGCCTCAACACCGGCGTGCGCAGTGAAACCCAACGCAGCGAAACCGGCGTGTTCATCCCCTACGCTGGCTTCGTCTACGACCTGGACGACACCTGGACCGCATACGCCAGCTACACCCAGATCTTCAATCCGCAGTCGGCTTCGGTGCGCGACGTCAGCGGCACGCCCCTGGACCCGCAAGAAGGCACCGGCTACGAGTTGGGCCTCAAGGCCGGGTTCTATGAAGGACGCCTGAACACCAGCCTGGCACTGTTCCGTGTCGAGCAGGACAACCTGGCGGTGGCCGATGGCAACAAACTGGCGCCCAATGGCTTCCAGGCCTACAAGGCCGAAAACGGCACCACCAGCGAAGGGGTGGAACTGGAGATCAACGGCGAGCTGAGCGAAGGCTGGCAACTGAGCGGGGGCTACTCCTACAGCGTCAGCTTCAGCGACGACGACCGGCGCATCGTCACCGAAATCCCGCGCAACAGCGTCAAGCTGTTCAGTACCTATCGCCTGCCCGGCGCGCTGGACAAGCTCACCCTGGGCGGCGGCGTGAACTGGCAGAGCGAAACCGGCTACGACCTGAGCTACGCCACCAGCCAGAGCAGCTATGCGCTGGTCAGCGCCATGGCAAAGTACCAGCTCACCCCGGCGCTCAGCGCTTCGCTGAACGTCAACAACCTGTTCGACAAGGAATACCTGACCACCACCGCGGCAGGCCTGTACGGTGCGCCGCGTAACTTCATGACGACGTTGAGGTATGCCTACTGAGTTTGGCTGGGGGGTGCGCCGGGCCCCAGCAGCGCCAACGCCCGCTCGGTCACCGCCTCTATATAGGCCGGGTCGTCATAGACCCGCGCCAACAAAATGGCCCCCTCATAATCGGCCACCCAGCGCCGCGCCACGACCAAGGCTTGCACTTCGCCCAACTGCTCGCCCAACAAATGGGCAAAAGCCTTGGCCCAGTCATCGAAAAAAGCGCGGATCGGTGCCATCAACTCCGGCTTGCCGTAGCTGGCATCGACCGCGATCACCCCCATCAGGCAACCAATCGCATCGTCCTGGAACATACCCATTGCCCGGCGCCCCATTTTCGTCAGGCGTTCGTGGGCCGTGAGGGCCTCGTCATAGGCCAACGCAAACAGCAGCGTGCTGGCGCGCTGGTGCGTCCACTCCAGGACGTCGCGCAGCAGGAACTCTTTGTTCGAGTAGTGATGGTAGAACGACGCCTTGGTAAAGCCGCACGCGCCGGCCAGCGCATCCATGGTGGTGCCGTGGTAGCCCAGGCGCTTGAACGTACAGGCACAGCGTTGCAGCAGTTCGTCACGGGGGATTTTCAAGGGGCGCACGGGGGGTTCCTACTGGCGATCACTGGCGGTGATTCTATGGCATAAGCCTACCCGCCTCAATTTGACGATTACCAAACGTTCGTTTAGTTTCTTGTTACCGAACGAATGGTCAGTAACCTTGAGGAGCGTGATAAATGAGCCAGGACAACAGTGGCGCAGGCCGGGTAACCCGCGAGCAACGGGGCGATCTGTTTTTTATCGGGTTGGATCGGGCCGGCAAACGCAATGCGTTTGACAGTGCCCTGCTGACAGACCTGTCCCTGGCGCTGGGGGAGTACGAGCGCCAGGACGAGGCGCGGTGCGCGGTGCTGTTCGCCCACGGTGAGCACTTCACTGCGGGGCTGGACTTGATGGAACTGACCCCCAAGTTGGCCAGCGGCGGCTTCCACTACCCGCAAGAAGGCATCGACCCCTGGGGCGTGTCCGGCCCCCGGCGCACCAAACCGGTGGTGGTGGCGGTGCAAGGGACGTGCTGGACGGCGGGGATCGAGTTGATGCTCAACGCCGATATCGTCGTTGCCGACACCACGGCGCGCTTCGCCCACCTGGAAGTGCTGCGCGGGATTTCCCCGGCCGGCGGCTCGACCGTGCGCTTCACCCGCGCCGCCGGGTGGGCCGACGCCATGCGTTACCTGCTCACCGGGGAAACCTTCGACGCGCAACAGGCCCGGGGCATGCGCCTGCTCACCGAAGTGGTCGAACCCGGCCAAACCCTGCCGCGGGCTATCGAGTATGCGCAACGCATCGCCAAAGCTGCACCGCTGGCCGTTCGGGCGACGTTGCAGTCGGCCTTCCTCGCGCAAGCGGCGGGCGATGAAGCGGCATTCAGCCAGCTCAACGCAGCGCTGCTGGCGCAGATCAAAAGCCAGGACGCCCGCGAAGGGGTGATGGCCATGCTGCAAAAGCGCGAACCGGTATTCACCGGCCGCTGAGCCAACCCCTCCCGGCACTGAACGGAACCCGACCATGCCCACGACGCCGATCCATACCGACACCTTCATCCTGCTCGCCCGCGACGGCTATCGCCTGGGCGCCGTGCGCTACAGGGCCGCGGGCACTGCCAAAGGCAACCTGATCGTGGCCGGGGCCACCGGGGTGCAGCAGCGCTTCTACCGGCGTTTCGCCGAACACGCGGCGGGCCTGGGCTTTAATGTGCTGACCCTGGATTACCGCGGCATCGGCCAATCACGCCCGGTGTCCCTCAAGGGCTTTGCCATGTCGTACCTGGACTGGGCCTACCAAGACCTGGCCGCGGCCGTGGACCTGCTGCGCGAGGAACCGCTGCCGCTGTACTGGGTCGGCCATTCGTTCGGCGGCCACGCCATCGGCCTGCTGCCCAACCACGACGCGCTCACGGCCTGCTACAGCCTGGGCAGCGGCGCGGGTTGGAGCGGCTGGATGGCCCCGGCCGAGGCGTGGAAAACCCGCTTGCTGTGGACCTTCGTGCTGCCGGCACTGGTGGCCGCCAAGGGCTACATGGCCTGGAGTGTGCTGGGCATGGGCGACGACTTGCCGCTGGGGGTGTATCAGGACTGGAAGCGTTGGTGCGCCTTCCCCCACTACTACTTTGACGACCCGCAAATGGCCCACGTCGTGCCGCTCTACGCCAGCGTGCGCACGCCGTGCGTTTTCGCCACGTCGGTGGACGACCCCTGGGCGCCGCCGCGCTCGTGCGATGCGTTCGTCAAAGCCTATCGCCAGGCCCCGCTGACCCGCCTCGACCTGCAACCGCGCCCTGGCAGCCCAGCCATCGGGCACATGGGCTACTTTCGCGCCGACGCCCAGCCCTTGTGGGACGACATCCTGGCCTGGCTGCAACGCGCGGGCGCTACCGCCGCCGCACGCGAAGCCGCGCCAACCCCGGTCAGTGCTTGACCGAAATCACCCCGTACTGGCCTTGCTGGTCGGCGTACACCACCTTGCCGGCGCGGTCCTTGATGGTCAGGCCCAGGATCAGGGTCTGCTGGCTGTTCTGCGCTTCGATGGCGAAGTGCTCGGGCAGGTCGATGTGCAGGCCTTGCTTGTCGATCGTCCCGGCGTCGCCCAGGTTGAACATCTTGTAGAGCTTGCCCTGGTTGTCGGTGGTGATCTTCAGGTCGGTGCTTTTGAAGCAGGCGATCACGTTCATGTTCTGCCCGCCCATGCCGCACGTCAGGGTGGCGACGAAGGGGTAGTTGCGCGCGTTGTAGTCCTTGTCGACGCTGGCCAGGGTCGAGGGCAGGTCGGCATTGAGCATGTTGTAGAAGTTGTAGTAACCCTGGACCACTTGCTGGTCCTTGCGGTTGGCGCAGAGTTTTTTCAGGTACTCGGCGTCCTGGGTCACTTGCTGGTTGATGCCCACGCCCATGCTGTTGATTTCTTCGCGGGTGGGCACGTAGCCGGTGGCGTAGACGGGCCGCGCAACGATCAACAGCGCGGCGATGCCCGCCGGGTAAACAAAGGTCACCGCCGCGCCGCAGGAGGTGTCGTCGGCGACGAAGGCCGGGTTCTGCGTGGCTTGGCGGGCGTAGGCGCGAAAGCCGCCGATGGTTTTCAGGTTCAGGGCGTCGCTGGCGTAAGGCGGGATGTCGGCGCCGCCGCTTTCCTTGACGATCCCGGCGAACACCCCGGACAACGCGCTGTACATCGCGAAGTTGTCATTGGGCGCGCCCTGGCGCACCGAGCCCACCGAGGCCCAGGTGGCGGACTCGAACAACTTGTCGAGAAAGCGGTTGTACTGCTTGAGGCTGCTGCCGTCCGTAACCTGGGCGCCGAAAGAGCCGTAGGTGTCGTTGTCGTCCGCCAGGGCCACACCCGCGTGGCAGGCCAACGCCAGAACGATTGCCGGTATTGCGCGATGCATTGCCATTTCCAGATCCTGTGTGACCGCTCGTCGGTAATGCCATCATTATGGCATTAGCGGAATCCCGCAGGGTAGGCCAGTAGCAAGCAGGCGAGCCCGCTTGCTACGACGCGAGGAGGGTGGGCTTTATGTAAACTGGCCGCCGACTTTCCCCAGCCAACACGAGAGCCCCCATGGCCAACCACGACCTCACTTTCCTGCCCGACCCCGACCCGCAATCCATCTCCTCGGACGTTGCCGGTTTCGCCGGTTTGCTGGTGTCCACCCAAATCCCCACGCGCGCCGATGGCAGCCTCGAACTGGGCGGCATCGTCGAGCAAAGCGAATGCACCTTGCAGGCCCTCAAGCTGGCGTTGGAAAACGCCGGCAGCTCCATGGACCGCGTCCTGCACCTGACCATCTACCTCACCGACATGGCCGACCGCGCCGCGTTCAACCAGGTCTACCAGCGCTTCTTCGCCAAGCCCTGGCCGGTGCGCGCCGCGGTGGGCGTGGCGGCGCTGGCGGTCGAAGGCATGCGCGTGGAAGTCACCGCGATGGCGGCCAAGGGCTGACACGTTCAGGGCACGCGTTGGCGTGCCCGCACTCTCCCGCGCCCTCAGGGCCGCAAGTGCTGCAGATAGCGGGCCAGCACGGGCCCCTCGAACCGCGACTCGACAATAGCGCTGCCCGCCAGCATGGCCGCTGTCTGGCTGCGATCCCAGTGGTAGTTGTGCTGGTACAGCTCAAGAATTGTCTCTTCGCCGTACTGGGTTTCCTTGAACATGCCCAGCAAGGGGTACAACGGCTCGTCCGGGTCGCTCTCCCACAGCGCCACCCAGTCCTTGAAGGGAATCACCGGCAAGGAGCGCCCGTAATAACCCCCGACCCGCGCGCAAAACGCCTGGAGCCCCAGGTTGGTGGCTTGGCTCTGGCACAGGTTGAATTTGCGCCCCAGAGCCTGGGGTTTGCGGGCAATCCAGGCCAGGGCCTTGACCATGTAATCCACCGTGGTCAGCCCCTCGCGCATGTCCTGCAAACCCGGCACCGCGTTATGGGCCAGGCACGTCTGGATGAACCGCCCCCACCATTGGTAGTGGGCGCTGACCCCGGTTTCACTGTGGCAAGTGGCGTAGCCCAGGCGAAAAGTCATGGCCGGCAAGCCGTTGGCGCAGGCCTGGTCGAGGAGTTTTTCCATCACCCACTTGCTTTGCACATAGCCCAGGTCGCAGCGGATGGCAGGCAGGTTTTCATCGATGCTGTCGGTTTCCAGCACGCGGGTCTTGCCGGTGAACCGGTGCCCCCAGCTATAGATGGAAATGGTCGACATCAGCATCAACGCTTTGGGCTGGCCCGCAGCGGCAAAGCGGATGATCTGCTCAAGCCCTAGCACGTTATCCCGACGCAAATAGGCGTACGGCATGATGAAGTTCACCGCACTGGCGCAGTGGTAAATCACCTCCACGCACCCGGCGAGGGCTGAGTAATCCGCCGCGCCCAGGCCCAGATACGCTTCGGGCAGGTCCGCGACATAGACGCGAACCCGCCGCCAGTCCCGGGCCGCTATGGGTGTTTGATAGCGTTCACTGATCTGACGCAACCGCGCCAGGCCCGCCACGGCACTGTCGCAACGCACCGGGCAATGAACCATTGCCGTGCCAGTGGCCAAGAGTTGCGCCAATAGATGAACGCCGACAAACCCGGTGGCGCCGGTCAGCAGCACATGCCGGGGGGCGATCAACCGGTCAACGTCGAACTGGCCGGCAAAGCGCACATCACCGACCAAGCCCACATCCTGTTCAAACCCTGCGTCTGCGCTGCGGACCTCATGCCCTTGGCCCTGGGTACGCCGCGCCAGTTCCGCCGCCAGCGCCTTGAATACCAAGTGCTGGTAGATATCCCCCACCGTCACGGGCACCCGGAAATGGCGTGACGCCTGGGTCGCCAGCGCCGCCGCCCGCAGGGAATGCCCGCCCACCTCGAAAAAATGCGCATCCGGGTCAAAGTCACCGTGGCCCAGCAGCTCGAACCAGATCTGTGCCAGCGGCCGCTGGCCGGGCCCGCTGAAACGGCTGAGGTCGAGGCTGGCGGGGGCGCTGTCCTTCAATAGTTGGAGCAAGCCCGGTTTATCGACCTTACCGTTGGCATTACTGGGCAAGGCGTCCAGGCATCGGTAATGCGACGGCAACATGTAGTCGGGCAAGTCCGCTTCCAGGCTACGCCGCAAACCGGCGATCAGGCGCTGTGGGTGCGTGCTTTTATTGCGCGGTACAAAAAAGGCCACGAGGCGTTTCTCGGCTTGCGTACCCACGTCCTCCACCACCACCGCGACCGAGCCGATCGCGGTCTCGCGCAGCAGCCGCGCTTCGATTTCCCCCACTTCGACCCGATAGCCGCGGATTTTCACCTGGCCATCCTGGCGCCCCAGGAACTGCAAACTGCCATCGGCCAGCAACCGGCCCTGGTCGCCGCTGCGATAGACCCGGCAACCCAGGGCCGGGACAAACACAAAGCGTTCGGCCGTCAACTGCGGCGCGCCAAGATAGCCCCGAGCCAGGCAGTCGCCGGCAATGCACAACTCCCCGGCTTCACCTGGGCGCACCTCATTGAGGTCGCCATCGAGCACGAATACCTTGAAGTCGCCCATTGGCCAACCGATGGACGCAGAGCTGTTCAGGCGTGCGCTGGGCACCACCCGTGAGGTGACGAAAATCGTGGTCTCGGTGGGGCCATAACAGTCCACCACTTGGTAACTGAGGTGATCGACGTCCACCGGGTGCAGTTTTTCCCCACAGGTATAGATAAACCGCAACTTCAAGCCCGGCGGCTGAATCGCATTGAGTACGTCATAGACCCTGAGGGTGGGGACAAAGGCATGGGTGATTTCATGGACCACGCAAAATGCCAGGAACTCATCGCTGTTGAGCAGCACGCTGTCGGTCGGCACCTGAATTTGCCCACCGGCCAGCAACTGCGACCAGATTTCTGACTGGGATAAGTCAAACCCCACCGCCGCCATCAAGGTACCCCGGCTACTGGCATCAATCTCCAGGTCACGGTTGTGCAGGCGAATCAACCCCAAAACCGAGTGATGCTCGATCACCACGCCCTTGGGGTTGCCCGTCGTACCGGACGTAAAAATCACGTACATGGCGTCCGTGGGGCTGACGTCGACAGGGCGAAAAGGCGCTGCCGTGGGCGACGCCAGGATGCCTGCGACGGTCTCGACCCGGCACGCCAGTATCGGCCAGCTATCGCTGGGGTGAGTGGATAACACCAACGCGGCATTGCATTGCCGGGCGATGTATTCCTTGCGCGCCAAGGGCAGTTGCCGGTCCAGCGGCACAAATGCCGCGCCCGTCTTGATGACCGCCAGCAAGGCCACGATCAACTCGACCGAGCGGTGCGCCTGGACTAACACCAGGTCACCCGGGCCGATGGCCAATGATTGCAGATACGCCGCCACCTGCGAGCTGAGCCGGTCCAGCGCCGCGTAAGTCAACGTCCTGTCTACCCCGACAACCGCCAGTGCCTCGGGGGTCAAGCGAGCCTGTTTCCCAAACAGGCTCACAAGGGTTTCACCGGCCATGACTGCTTCTCTTCAAGTAATCCTTGGGTCAACTCACCAACTGCAAACTCGACAACCGGGGCATAGGCTGCCACTGCTAAAAACACTTGAGACCTGTAAGAAATAACAGTTTTTTAGAATGTATTTTTATTGCCTTAGAGCGATTTTTTATAAATCGACTGGTGTTGCTTCCAATGGTTTTTCTGGCGAAACGGGATATGTGGACGTGCCCCTGCCAATCGACGCAATTGGAAAGTCAACGCCCAGCTCTCCGGCCCCACGGAAAGCATCATCGATCTTTTAAAGATCGCGCCGCTTACCCCAGGCTGGACCTGTGAAGTACAGGTCGCTGATATACAGGAACTGTATCGTCGATTATCCGCTCCCGAGTAACCACAAACTAAGCGCCAGAGCGACCTTATCCACACCCATTCTCGGTAGGTCGGCGTTGTAGCGACGCAGCAGAGCCCGGAAAACACACATCGAACGCAGTTCCGTCCTGCACATGGGAACTAACCCCTAAATCCCCGCCATGGGACTGGACGATTTCCCTGACGATAAACAGACCCAACCCGACACTGCGTACCTCATTGTCGGCCTCGGTGCCGCGGGTCATCGGCTCGAACACATTGATGTGCCGCAGGCACGAACAGCTATCTTGATGCGAAACTCAAAGCGTTGACGACAAAGGCAGAAAACCAATGACAGTGCCGCAAAACAAAGATCAGTTGCTGGACGCGATCAACTCAACCTTTGATCGGCTTATCGAAGACTTGAACAGCATCCCGGCGCAACGGGCCATGGAGCGCACCCTAGAGGGCCACGTCAAAGGCACCCGGATGTGCCTGTGCGACTTGGTCGCCTACCTGGTGGGCTGGAATGAGTTGGTTCTCAAATGGATAGACAGGAGCGCCGCCGGGCAACCCATCGACTATCCCGACACAGGTTTCAAAGGTAACGAACTCGGTCAGCTCGCCCAAAAGTTCTACCGAGACTATGAGGGCATCACTTATGGGCACCTGCTCGAACGTCTGTGCGTGGCAAAGGGGCGAATCGTTTCGTTCATACAAAACCAAAGCAATGCTGATCTCTACGAACACCCCTGGTATGACCGCTGGACACTGGGGCGCATGATCCAATTCAACACGTCTTCACCCTACGCCAACGCGCGTAAACGCCTACGTCGCTGGTTGAACAACTTCTAACATTGAGTGGCCCACATATTGTTTTGATTTGCCGACAGCAAAATCCCACGAAGATGTAGGAACCCTCTTTTCTTTGCACTTGGACTGGTTATCCGTAAATATTCCTCACAATATTGTTCGCCTGACCGAGCTCACCACGCCCATGCGGATTGGCTCAATATTTTTTTGTGTACCGCGAAGCTGAGCACCTTACGACTCCACAGCACAAAACACCTGTAAAAGAGATATGGATTTCTCCACAGCAACTTTAAAGGGACTTGAAAATGCAACTGACACCACAGTTCATAAGAGAACAACTTCACCAAGAACGCGTTATTACACGCAATGTAGAGTATGTTTGCGACCACATCGAAAGCTGGTGGAAAAATCATGACCTGTGCCTGTCAAACCATGCACTGAAACTACAGTTAATCTCACTTCTCAGCCTGACATTGCGGGGAGACGACAGGTATTACTTCGATAATGTCGGAAAACATGGCATCTCCGCCGTTTGCTTTACTGGCATATTCCACACCGACGACTATTACCTGGCGCTCATTACTCACGAAGCACTGTGCGAGCTTTTTCATCTTCGAGATATCAAGTACCCCTATGAAAATCACAAGGCCCTGTTTCTGAAGCCTGGAGCCGAAAAATACCGCGACTGGGGAAACGGATACGGTGAGATTACGCCCCACTCCGATGATCTATACGAAACGCAACCAACTGACCTTCTTGCCCTTACGGTCTGCCGCGACAAAACCCGCACCCCCACACAGTGCTTTCTTGCAAAAAACGTTACTGACCATCTCGATAATTCAGAACTACACCAACTTGCGCAAATGACGGCCGTCTTCCGCTCGGGAAAGAACGTGAGATTGTCGAAAAATCTTGAGCGAAAACTAATTCAATACGACCCAACCTACGGCATTCAACTGCATCTTGATTTTCGCATCGATACTGAGGTCGGAGAACGTATGATAGCAACCAACCCTCGCGACGCGGGTTTGATTAAAAATATAAGACAGGGCATTCCCTCGTGGACGCCAGTTTATTCAGCGGCCACCACCGGCACGTTTTTTATTCTGGCGAACCACAAAGCACTGCACGCCCGCCCCATTATAAACTTGAACATTGGCGTCGCCGCCAATCAAGCACAAACAACCAAATTCCGGGAAACCCCAAGGCTTCTATTCCGAAGTAAAGGGCCGAGGCACAACCTATCTCTCGAGCAAGACTATGGCAATTACCTTTGAAACCTTCAGAACTGAAAAACAGAACCTTGAACGCCGCAATATATATAACGGCCAAACGATCCAGCCACCGAAAACGCCAACTGCAATGGCATAAAAATCCTTAACTCGCTCAAGGCAATTCAATGAAAGGCGCCTTCCTTGTCAGACTTATCATCGCAACGTCCCTGTACACGATTATGGGGCGGGCCACAGTGTGGTTTGATCCTATTTCCAACGCGATACTCGTCTTTGGCAGCCGCTTTTTTTTAGTCTTCTCGCCATTTTTTTTCTCGCGGTTGCAAGCCAACGCCATCCCAGCTGCGACCTTGCTAGCCGCCCTGGGCAGCGCATTGATTTTGCTCCCCAACCAGGTTTTTTTTGTGATCGGAGCGACGTGCCTGGCGATTGGGGTTAGCGTCGCGGGATATTTAATTAGAGCCTATGCATCTGAAAACATAGGTGCAGCCGCGCAAAACAAGATAGCAATAAACTGCGGGGTAATTCTTGCAGGTATAACGCTTTCACTGCCCATACAAAACAACACCACTATCGCACTGATAAGTTTCGTCTTTCTACTAGTTGCCTCATATGTTGCCCGGCACATCGTTGCGTCACGAACACACATAGAACTACCTGCCGGAAAGAATGTATCCAGGCCCATTCGCCTGGCTTGGGTGCTGCTAGGCCTGACCATGGGCATCAAACTGTATGCGCCATTCACATTACTACCTCAGTACATTGTCTCCACCTTGGGCTCTCTCACACAGTGGTATGGACTCGTCGTGCTAGCCAGTAGCGTCTTCATAGTTGCTTTTCAAAAATTGGTGATCCACATCATAGGAAAGTTCGCCAGCGATAGAGCCGCGATGATTATAACGTGGGCAACCATGCTCTGTGGCTTATGCGTAATAGCGAGCCTGGGTGTTTTCCATGTAGAGACATTAGCCGGCGCACTTGCCTGGGTATTGATTCTTTCCTTGATCGAATGTTTTGCCAGCTACTTAGATGTATTCGGAGCGCGGGACAACTGTCTATTCATAAAAGAACTCTCGGTCGGTGCAGGAGGGGGATTGGGTGCTTTGATCTCGCGCTACTTTCCTGTCGAGATTTCCGGCCAAATCCTGGCATTGACCGGAATTACATTTTTGATAATCGCCGCAGTCCTTTTTTTAAATACTAAAACAGACTATAGCGCTCAAGGTAGGCAACACGATGCGAATTAAGAGTATTTCGATCAATTTATTGCGTATCCCTCTTAAAAAACCGTTCATATCATCCGTTCGTTGTGTCGAAAGCACCGAAGATATAGTCATCGACGTTGAGACAGTTTGTGGACTACGGGGTTACGGTGTTGCTACCCCCTCGATACGAACGAGCAGCGAAAGCATCGACTCGATAATATCGGTAGTGGGGGATGTGTTCGCACCAAAATTGGTGGGCAACGACGTATCCAACCTCGAAAAAACACTGACCACGATAGATCACAGCATCAGCGCAAACGCGGCGGCAAAAGCATCAATCGACATCGCCTTGCACGACCTAAGTTCTAAAGCCGTTGGTATTCCGCTCTATCGGTTCCTCGGCGGCCGCCACAATAAAATAACTACGGGCATCTCCATTTCCCACAACTGCCTCGACGAGATGATTGACGATGCTTGTACTGCCGTAAGCAACGGTTTTACTACATTGAAAATCAAACTTGGATCTCCACAGGGTATAGAAGATGATCTTCTTCGGGTTCAAGAGATCCGACGCGCCGTGAAAAAAACAATTGAAATTGGAGTTGACGCCAATCAAGCATGGAGCGAAGAGGACGCCTTGACGTTTGCCGAACGTGTCACGGCTATTGGCGCAAACCTATCGTTTATCGAACAACCTGTACGATCAACAGAACATCACGCCCTTGCACGAATAAGCGCTGCCTCAAACATCCCCATAATAGCGGACGAAAGTTGCTCATCAGTACAGGAAGCAATTGTTCTTACAAGTAACGGCTTGGTCGACGGACTGGCAATAAAACTCATGAAGCTCGGCGGCATCCGTTGCGCAAGAGCGGCCTACGAAATGGCGCGTCTGAGGTCCAAGATTTGCGCTGCGACGTGCCTTATGGAATCGCCCATTGGAATAGCGGCAATGGCGAGTTTTTGCTCAGGCAGGGATTTCAGGTTCATTGATCTGGATGCTATAGCCTTGATCGCGAGCAACCCTGTTATGGGTGGAGCCACGATGGCTGCCAACACCGTGGTGTTGAGTGAACAGCCTGGACTAGGAATACAAGGGATCGAGGGTTTGGAACTAATAAACAAAATAAATTAACAAACTAGAGCCAGGCTCAGACAAACAAATAATAAAAGTAGGGCTTTAAAAGTTGCAGCACATTCATTAAGCGCCAGGTGCGATGCCTACATAGGAGTAACAAACATATGGAAAAATGCCTGATTGTCGTTGGATACAATAATGTTCGAATTTATGACATCCCCAAGATACGGCGGGCATGTCAACAGCTCTTCAATGCGAAGCTGCTGCTAGTAACAGAGAAAATCGAAGACGCCGATTATCAAGCCGCCGACGAAGTGTTTGCATGCACCCTAGCTTATGACGCCGTGCAAGAGTCGACCCGATTGGTATGCCTGGAACTCGACCGCCTCGAACTGAAGCCGATTGGCATACTGCCGTTTTCCGACCGAGGAGTGCTGCTTGGTGCAAACCTTGCCCTGCATTTCGGGCTTCCTGGGGTTGAGCCCCACGACGCAATTGCAGGCCTCGACAAGCGTATCTTTCGCAACCGAGACACCCAGATCACAAATCATCCGCCAGGATACAAGCCCATCCGTTGCGTTCATGTTCGATCAAAGGAGCAGTTCCAGACTGTGGTGGCTGAGCTCGGCGGGCGAGCTTTCGCAAAACCGGCTAACGAAGGAAACAGTCGCGGTTGCTATGTCGTCCCGTCACTTGGGCAGTGCGAGGCAATCTGGTCAAATCTGGAGAAATATCACGACGCCGGAATTATCGTCGAAGAACTGATTGAGCATGCTCAAGAATACAGTTGGGATTATGTGGCCGGGTGTACGTGGATCACCGAAAAACAAACAACCATGGGAACCTATCGAGCAGAAGTACAACAGATAGTACCCGCACCGCTGCCCCGGGACATCCGCCAACAAATCGATACGGCAGGACATCACATGCTGCGACTTGTGCCCAATGGCGGTGCGTATCACAACGAAATATTCTCGCGTTGCGGGTTCACTGCGGCGGTAGAAACAAACATGCGTCCTGCTGGACTGCGTATTTGGGACCTGGCGGCGTTATCGTTTAAAGATTTCAACCCGTGGGACACATGGGTGAGGTGGGCTGTCACTGGCGCCGTTCAAGAAAAATCGCCTGTTGCCCAGCGCTACTCCGGAATTCGGCTGATTAAAGCACCAAAGCCAGGAGTGTTGATCTCGCTTCCAGATATTGAACGAGTCGGCGCTGAGCTCGGCATCGAAGTGCAGGATTACCGATATGCAAAACAACCCGGAGATCAGGTTACGGACAATCCACAAGATAACTCGGGCTTCTTAGGTGAAGTCGTTGCCTGCGCGACTGAATATGAAGATCTGTGTGCACAACTACTTGAGTTGACATCGACAATCGAGTCGAACGTACGCATCTCTTGATTTTCAGGCAAAAAAAAATCCGGAAATCCTCACTTTCGTGGGCCTTCCAGACTTTCAAAACTGCTTAAAAATAATGGTGGGTCGTGTGGGATTCGAACCTACGACCAATTGGTTAAAAGCCAACTGCTCTACCAACTGAGCTAACGACCCGCTGTGTGGTGCGCGTATAATACTGATTTTTAAGGACTATTCAATACCTTATTTGAAATAAATCAGAAATAAGGTGTTGGATCGCTGATTCCTGCCGCTGCGAAGCCGTCCGCACGTAATCTACAGCTATCGCATTTGCCACACGCATGGCCGTTATCGTCTGCCTGATAGCAAGACACGGTAAGGCCGTAGTCCACACCCAGCTTCACGCCGGCCTGAACGATCTGTGCCTTGCTGAGGTTTTGCAGCGGAGCCTGGATGCGGAAGCCCTGCCCCTCCACGCCCGCCTTGGTCGCCAGGTTGGCCAAGCGCTCGAATGCCTCGACGAACTCAGGACGGCAGTCCGGGTAGCCGGAGTAGTCCACCGCATTAACGCCGATGAAGATGTCACGGGCACCCAGCACTTCAGCCCAGCCAAGCGCCAGGGAGAGAAACACGGTATTGCGAGCTGGCACGTAGGTGACGGGAATTCCCTCACTCGGCGCTTCGGGGACGTCGATAGAACTGTCAGTCAGGGCGGAACCGCCCATACCATTGAAGTTCAGACCGATGACTTTATGCTCGACCGCGCCCAAATCACGGGCGACCCGAGCGGCGGCATCCAATTCGGCACGGTGGCGCTGGCCATAGTCGAAACTCAGGGTGTAGCAGCTATAGCCCTCGGCCCGTGCCATGGCCACTACCGTCGCCGAGTCCAGGCCACCGGACAACAGGATCACCGCACGTTTTTCTTCTGTTTTGAGTTGTTCAGTCATTTCAGCGCCCCGGCTCGTCGTTCCAAAGATATTTGTGCAATTGCAACTGCAAACGTACGGGCAAGTTGTCTGCCACGATCCAGTCCGCGAGGTCGCGGGCGCTCAAGTCGTGATGGCTGGGCGAAAACAAGACTTCGCCGGCGCGACGATCGAGGCCGTATTGGATCAACTTGGACACCGCCCAATCGTAGTCTTCGCGCGAACAGATCACGAACTTGACCTGATCGTTGCGCGTCAGCAGCTCGATGTTTTCGTAGCGGTTGCGGTGCGCCTCTTTCGACCCAGGGGTTTTCAGGTCCACAACCCGGCTTACGCGACTATCCACGGCCGATACGTCGAGGGCGCCACTGGTTTCCAGAGAGACCTCGTAACCGGCGTCGCACAAGCGCTTGAGCAAGGGAATGGCATGGGGTTGGGCCAAGGGCTCGCCGCCGGTCACGCAGACGTAGCGCGGCTTGAAGCCTGCAACCTGCTCGACGATGTCGTCGAGGGTGCGAAGGGTGCCGCCGCTGAAGGCGTAGGCGCTGTCACAGTATTGGCAACGCAAAGGGCAGCCGGTCAACCGCACAAAAACTGTGGGCAGGCCAGCCGTGCGCGTTTCACCCTGCAACGAGTAAAAAACTTCGGTGATTCTCAATGTGTCTTGCATAGTCGCCACGGGCGTAACAGCTAAACAGGCTGTCCGCCTCCGTCAGGCACTTCAGGGCATCGCGCCAACGCGCAAACGCCAGGAAGCGTGTTTCATAAAAAGGGCGTGGATTCTAACGAAAAAACCCGCGACAAGCGCGGGTTTCTTTGATTCTGGCAAACAAGCCTTACATGCGCTGCAAGTCTCGCTGGGCCAGTTGTGCGGCAGAAGTCCCCGGATACTGGGCAACAACCTGCTGCAGGATGCCTTTTACCTTATCGGCATGACCCAGGCGGCGTTCCACATCGGCCAGTTTATACAGCGAATCCGGCACTTTGGCGTGCTTGGGATAGAGCTGGCTGACCTTGGCGAATGCCTGGCCGGCACCTTGCAGGTCGCCTTTGGCCAGGTTGACTTCGCCCAGCCAGTATTGGGCATTGCCCGCATACTGACTGTTTGGATACTTGCGCAGGAACGCCGAGAAAGCCTGGCTGGCCCGGTCGAAATCCTTGGCCTTAATCAGGTCGAAGGCTGCGTCGTAATAAAGCTTTTCCTTCGCCGGGTCACCCGGCTCGCTACTGGCTGCGGGGGCCTGGCTGGCCGCTGCGGCAGCTGCACCGGCGGCATTGACATCGCCACCGGCAGAAGAATTATCAGGAGTCGCGGCTGGTGCAACGCCGGTTCCTATGCGCCGATCAAGATCCTGGTATCGCTCCAGGTTTTCCTGCTTCATGCGCGAGACATCATTTTGCAGAACCTCAATCACACCTTGTTGGCGTGCGATTTGTTCCTGCATTTGTTGCAGTTGGTTGAACAGCTCGCCCTGTGCCGAGACAGGGGTCGAAACCCCTCCCCCGGCATAGGCGCCGTTCGTACCGTAACCCGCAGGCGGATAACTGCTCCCGCTATTGTTATAGCCAGAGTTGTCATCGACCACAGGAACCGCAGCCCACACCGCAAGCGGTGCGAGGCTGAGAGCCACGACGGCACGTTCGCATGACGAATTACTTACGCAGTTCGACGCGACGGTTTTGAGCCCAGGACTGCTCGTCGTTGCCGGTAGCAACTGGACGCTCTTCGCCGTAGGAAACCAGTTCCAGCTGAGCTGGGGAAACACCTTGCAGTACCAGGTAGCGCTGAACGGCTTTCGCACGACGCTCGCCCAGTGCCATGTTGTACTCACGAGTACCACGTTCGTCGGTGTTGCCTTCCAGAACAACGCGAGCGCCGTT
>RCMZ01000018.1_pt1 | contig 106293 bp, 92 predicted proteins | sample 2041141 | NCBI WGS metagenome assembly RCMZ01 (sample SAMN09708263, study PRJNA481090) | Wastewater metagenome, whole genome shotgun sequencing project. | biome: sewage; isolation source: Davis station wastewater (DW) | place: Antarctica: Davis Station | collected 2010-03-01 | reverse complement strand
TTGGAGAGGTGCACTTCGATGAATGGGATGCTCACCGCCAGCAATGCGTCACGTAATGCGACGCTGGTATGGGTAAAAGCGGCAGGATTTATCAGAATAAAGTCGACGCCTTCATTGCGTGCGGCGTGAATGCGCTCGATCAATTCGTATTCGGCGTTGCTCTGCAGGTACTGCAGGTGATGGCCGGCGGCGCGGGCGCGGTGCTCTAGATCGAGGTTGATCTGCTCTAGCGTGGTGGCGCCGTAGACGCCTGGCTCGCGAGTGCCCAACAAATTCAGGTTGGGGCCGTGGAGCACCAGTAGGGTGGCCATGAATGTGTCCTTTTTAGAATGCGACGGACTATGCCCAAAGCGCGCAATTCTGTCCAGTTGCCGGCAATAGCCGTCACGATGTCCGCTGTTTAAGGCTTTTGACTCAGGCTAGACGTTAATTCTTTGCGTTGGCTTGGCGCAGACGAGCGGCAAAGTCTTCAGCGTTGATCTCACCTATGACACGCAAGTCTTGGTGTTCGTCACCGTTGCCGGCAAACATCATTAAGGCCGGTGGACCAAACAGTTGGTAATGATCGAGCAGGGCGCGTTGTTCGGCATTACTTTCGGTCATGTCAAAACGGATCAGGCGATAATTGCTCAGTTGTGTGGTCACGGCTGTAGCTGTTAGCACTTCGCGCTCGATGACTTTGCAGCTGATACACCAGTCAGCGTACCAATCCAGCAGTAAGGGTTGGCCGGCAGCCTTGGCTGCGGCCAGGCTCTGGGTTAGTTCCGTTGGGGTACGAATGGTCTGCCATGCGCTCTGCGAGTTTTGGCTGGTCGCTGCGGTGCTGGCGGCTGGGCCGTCGAGTGGCCGCAGCGGATCGCTGTGGCCTTGCAGGGCGCCGGTCCAGCTACTTACGGCGTAGACCAGCAGCAGCAAGCCGGTTAGTTGGCTGAGTTTCTGGCGGTGGGTTTTTGGTGTGAATTCCAGAGCGCCAAGGTACAGCGCTACGCCGCCTGCCAATACGCCCCACAGCGCGAGGGTCAGCGGCCCCGGTAGGACGCGATCGAGCAACCACACCGACACCGCCAGCAGCAGCACGCCAAAAGCATTGCGTACGCTGAGCATCCAGTTGCCAGACTTAGGCAGTAAAGCGCCGCCACCGGTGGCAAATAGTACCATTGGAGCGCCCATGCCCAAGCCGAGAATAAACAGTTTGAGGCCGCCGCCGAGGGCGTCGCCGCTGCTGCTGATATACAGCAGCGCACCGGCCAGAGGGGCTGATACGCAAGGCGATACCAGCAGGCTGGAAAGTACGCCGAGCAGTGCTGCGCCCCACAGTGAGCCGCCACGGGTTTTGCCGGCAACGCGGTCGAGACGGTCGCTGATGAAGTGCGGCAGGCGCAGCTCAAACAGGCCGAACATGGCCAGCGCAAATACCGCAAAAAACAACGCAAACGGCACCAGCACCCACGGCGATTGCAGGCGTGCCTGCAGGTTCAGCTCGGCGCCGAACACGCCCATCAGTGCGCCAAGCACGGCGAAGCAGGCCGCCATCGACAGCACATAAGCGCTGGACAGGCTGAAGCCACGCACGCCGCCAACTTGGCCGCGCAGCACCACGCCCGAGAGGATTGGCAGCATCGGCAGTACGCAGGGGGTAAAGGTCAGGCCTAAGCCGGCGAGAAAGAACAGCGCCAGCTCGCGCCAGCTCCAGTTGGCGGCAGTGCCGGGCTGGGCGGCGCTGTTCGGCGCGCCGGCTACGTCGCCAATGCTGAAGCTTTGAGTTTCCGGTGGGTAGCACAAGCCCTTGTCGGCGCAGCCCTGGTAGGTCACCTGCAAGGTGAAGGGTCGCTGCTGCGGGTTATTCAGCGGCAACTGCACATCTAATGCGCCGTGGTAGACCTCAACGTCACCGAAGTAATCGTCAGTCTTGGCCTCGCCGGCCGGCAGCACGGCATCACCTAGGGCGATGTCGGCGGGGTCGCTGTGGAATTGGAAGCGATGGCGGTAGAGGTAGTAGCCGTCGGCGGCGACAAATTGCAGTTGAATGCCGCGCGCATCGCTGTTGACCAGATTCAGGCGAAAGGCTTCGCGTACCGGTAGGAAGTCGCTGCTGTTATTCAGCGGTGCGCCCAACTTGGCGTTGGGCAGGGCGTCCAGCAGGCCGGCGCTGGCCGGCAGGGCGACGAGTAACAAGATCAGACTTAACAGGCGGCGCATGCACGTCTCGCTCGGCAAATGTGCCCGCATGATAACGGAGACTGCTACCTGAAAGCAGGGTCGAGGCTGTAAGAGGGCGTTACAGGCGGCTAAGTGGTGCCATTTTAACCGCTGCTTAGACCCGGAACGCCTGCACCGCAGTATGCAGTTGCCCGCCCAGTGTCAGTAGGTTTTCGCCCTGTTGACGGCTCTGGCCGATGCGCCGCAAGTTGTCGCCGCCGAGCACATGAATGCGTTCGCTATGGCCGCGAATCTCACTGACTGCGCCGCTTTGCTGGGCGGTAGCGTCAGCAATGCGTTCGGCCATGTTGGCGATGGTGCGGATTGCCGCGACGATTTCAATTAGCGCGCTATCGGCGGCGGCCGCTTGATTGGCGGTGTTCTGGGCGTGGCCAACTTGGCTGCGCATAGCGTTTAAGGATTGTGCGGCCGCATTCTGCAGGCGGGCGATCAGCTGCTGGATTTCCTCGGTGGCACCGCTGGTGCGCAGGGCCAGGGAGCGAACCTCTTCGGCGACCACGGCAAAGCCGCGGCCCATTTCGCCAGCGCGGGCAGCCTCAATGGCGGCGTTTAAGGCCAGTAGGTTAGTTTGCTCGGCAATGCCACGGATCACGGTCAGCACCTTGCCAATAGTGGCGGTTTCTTCGGCCAAGCGTTCGATGGCTTGGGCGCTGCTTTGCACCTCGCCGACCAGGACGTGTAGGCCAGTCAGGCTGTGGCCGATCACCGATTGTCCCTGCTCTACGGCACGACCCGCATCGCGGCTGGCGTCGGCAGCCTGACTGGCATCGCCGGCCACTTGCAGGATGGTGCCTTCCAATTCCCCGAGGGCATCGCGGATTTGCGCAGTATCGCCGGCCTGGCGCTCAGCGCCACTGTGCAGGCCGCTACTGAGGTCGGCGAGTGTGCGGCTGCTCCCCGCTACCTGTTCGGCGTGGCCACGAATGGTGCCGACCAGGTCGACCAAATACAGGCGTAGATGCTTAATCGACTCTTCGATGTCGCGCAGTTCTTGGGTGCGCGCTTGCAGCTGTACATCGCCACTGAAGTCGCCGGCCGCCCAGGCCGATAGCGCCGGCACTAGGCGATGGAGGACATTGGTCAGGCGGCGCTGGATGGTATCGATGGTCAGCGCGATCAGTAGAATCAGGCCGATCATCAGACCTTGCAGCAGCTGCACTCGACTTTGAATTTGGCCGTATTGAGCGCGTACCTGTGGCTCGATAGCGGCCAGTGCCTGCTGCAGGGCGCCGAGCTTGGCTTGAGTGCTGCCGGCCAGTTGCTGGCGTTGCTCGATCAATGCGCGGGTGCGCTGTAGTTCGGCCGGGTAACGTTGCAGCAGGCTCATAAACTCGCGCTTGAGGGCAATGCCTTGATCTTCGGCGGCTGTGCTGTTGGCCTCGCTATCGAGACCGAGCAAGGCGCCGAAGTCAGTGCTGTCGTCATTTTTTTGAGTGCTAAGGCCCAGCAACGGTAGCTCGTTGAGGTGCAGAGCCTGCTGATTGAGTTGGCTCAGTTCGTGTTCGACGTCGCTATACAATTCACTGCGGCCACTGCTCACCAGTTTGCCGCGGGCATGGCCGAGACGGCCGAGATGTTGGGCAGCTTGAAACAGTGGTGCGCGGTAGGCGCTGCCGGCGGTGTTGCTGTCGGCATACGTGGCCAATTGTTCCAGGATACCGCTCATTTCCCGTTCTGCCTGCAGCAGTAGACCTTGCGGATCACCTGCCAGTTTGCCGGCGGCGAGCAGGTCGTTGGCAGTAAAGGTTTGCAGCTGCAGCAAGCTTGGTTGCAGGTCACTGGCCAAGTCGCGAGGCAGGCTATCTAAGTCGTTGGTGAATTGCTTGATGCCTTGGCTGGCCGCGCTGTGGCGCAGCGCGTCACCGCTGGCTAGGTAGTCTTGGATGTTCTGTGCAACATTCTGCTGAAAGCTCTGTGACAGGCTTAGATAGCTAGCCATGAGCTGGTAGGGCTGTTCTAGAGCGCGCTGCGACCAGTAAAGGGTGGCGCTCAGTGCCGCGCAGGCGCTGATCAGTAGCAGGGTGTTGAGATTGGTAAGCAGTTTCAGACGCATCCTAGCCTCGGCACGCGAAGTGGCGTTAGGCCAGTAACCTTATGACTGTTGTGTTGCAGCTTGATTACAGGGCGCGCTGCCTGGATTTAGGCGGGAAACAGCGCGCTCCGATTGCGGCCGCTGTGTTTGGCTTCGTATAAGGCCTCGTCGGCGCGCTTGGACAGCGTCTTGCTGTCGACGCCCTCATGCAGTTCGGCGATGCCGCAACTGAAGGTGCAAGACAGGTCTAGGGGTTGAGCCGGATAGCTGATTTCGGCAAAGCGCTGACGGATTTCGTCGAGCACCTTGAGGGCTGTCGCGCCGTCAGTGTCAGGCAGTACCACAGCAAACTCTTCACCACCATAACGGCCGATATGATCGGTCTTGCGCAGGCGCTGCTTAAGAAACAGCGCCAGGCTCTTGATCACCCGGTCGCCCATGGGGTGACCGTAGGTGTCGTTAACTTTTTTGAAGAAGTCGATGTCGATCATCGCGAAGCTCAGCGGCGTGCCGTCGCGCTTTGCTCGTGAGCGTGCGTCTTCGAGCAGTTGCAGGGTGTGGGTGTGGTTGTACAGGCCGGTCAGGCTGTCGCGCACCATGCGCGAGCGCAGGTTGCGGGCGCGACCAGCACGGTTGCGCACCGTTGCGATCAGGTGACGTGGCTTGATCGGCTTGGTCAGGAAGTCGTCGCCGCCCTCGCTCATGGCGTCGAGTTGCTTGTCGAGATCGTCCTCGGCTGACAAGTAAATGATCGGCACGCTGACATAGCGGTCGTTGTGGCGAATCACCTTAGCCAGCTCGGTACCGCTGCAAGCAGGCATATACATGTCAAGAATGATCAGGTCGGGCTGAAAATCGGCCAGCGCGGTCATGGCCTGCAGTGGCTCGGTGATGGTCAGGGTGAGGATGCCGGCGCTGTTGAGCACGCGCTCGGTGTGGGTGGCCTGAGCTCGCGAGTCGTCGACGATCAACACCTTGTAGGGGTCGTATTGGCTGACATGGGTCAGCGTCTCGATCCGCTCCAGCAGGCTGGAGGCGTCCAGTATGCCGGTGAAAAACTCGCGCCCGCCGGCGCGTACGGCGGCCAAGCGTGTTGGGGTGTCGGTTTCTTCCTGGCTGAAGAACAGTAGCGGCAGCTTCTGTGTCAGGCTGTTTTGCACCTCTTCGGCCAAGCGCAGGCCGCAGCCCTCGCCGGCAAAGTCGATATCCATAACAATGGCGGCTGGGTGGCGCTCAGCCATGGCTGCACGAAAGCCGTTGGCGGTATCTAGCGCTTGTGCTTGCAGGCCGAAGAATTGCAGTTGCTGGCACAGGCGCTGGCTTTTTAAGGTGTCCTGCAGCGCCAAGTACACCGGTTTACGCAGGGCGGGCAGTGAGGTTTGTTCGAGTTGGTCGCTGTGCCGCAGGCCAGTGCGCGAGAGGCGCTGCATCAAGTGATTAAGCTGGCTGATCAGCTCGCTGTTAAGGCGCCCTCGGTTGGCCTCCACTGCCGTCAAGCAGGCCTGGATGGCCTGCGCCATCTCGCTGTGCTCGGCTTGCTCAAAGCGTTCGGCGTAACGCAGTAGCAGCAAGTTGGCATCACTCAGCTCGACCATTTCCGCCGCGTTCCATTCGCTGCACTGCAAGCGCTGCCAGACTTCAAGGGTCTGTCTGGCCTGGTGAATGACGCGCTGGGCGAAGTGGTGCTTGAGGCGATCGCGGCTTGGGTCTTCTGAGTCGGACATGGTTCGTTGGCACGTGACTGTGGCGATGGCTGGACGATAGTGGCGCAATGATGTCGCAGGATGATGGCAGTGATAACACTGTCGATCAATTGGCGCCATTGTTTTGTCTTTGGCAGTGCTGAACGGTCATAAGCATGCCCGGCCCGTACTAAGTTTGCCGTGACGCGCTGCGCATCGGGCAGCGCTTCCCTTATAGTGCTAGATACGTGCAGCGGCGTATGCCGCCGTTGCCCAAACCCTTCATGCAGCAAATCAAGGACATGGCCATGCTGGATTGGAAAAATCGCAAAAATGACCTGCGTGGGCGCGTCGACGATTCAGTCGACGACGTGCGCAGCTACCTCGGTGGTCTATGGCTGAGCCGCGCCATTGGCGGCCTACTGTGCCTGTATCTGCTGGTTACTTTGGTGGTCGGCTGGTACTGGAGCCAAGAGCCGCCACTGTTCCCCGTGCAGCAAAATGCTAAAGCGGCGGCGGAGCTGGCCCAGCGTCCGTTGGTCAGCGGTTACACCACCGTTGAAACGGTAAAGACCGTCGCCAGCACCTTGCTCGACAAGCCCGGTGGCTATCTGTCCAACGATCTGGCGCCGCCTGGCCTGTGGCTGGACAACATGCCGAGTTGGGAATACGGCGTGCTGGTGCAAGTGCGCGATATCGTGCGTGCGCTGCGCAAGGACTTTGCCCGCTCGCAGTCGCAGTCTACTGAAGACCCAGATTTGGCTAAGGCCGAGCCGCGCTTCAACTTCGACAACAAGAGCTGGGCGTTGCCGGCCACCGAGGCCGAATACCGCGAAGGGATCAAATCGCTGGATCGCTACCAGCGCCGCTTGGCCGATCCAGCGCAGCCCAATGCACAGTTCTATACCCGTGCGGATAACCTGAATAACTGGCTCGGCGATGTTGCTACCCGTTTAGGTTCGTTGTCGCAGCGCTTGTCCGCCAGTGTCGGTAGCGTGCGCCTGAACACTGATTTAAAGGAGGGTGGGGCGGGTGACGCGTCGCAGGTCAGCGAGGAAGTCATCAAGACGCCTTGGCTGCAGATCGACAACGTGTTCTACGAGGCCCGTGGTCAGGCCTGGGCACTGTCGCACTTGCTGCGTGCCATCGAGGTGGACTTTGCCGATGTGCTGGCGAAGAAGAACGCCACTGTTAGCGTGCGGCAGATCATTCGTGAGCTGGAAGCCGCTCAAGAGCCGTTGTGGAGTCCGATGATTCTCAACGGCAGCGGCTATGGCGTGCTGGCTAACCACTCGCTGGTGATGGCCAATTACATCTCGCGCGCCAATGCCGCGATCATCGACCTGCGCACCTTGCTGACCCAAGGTTAAGCCGTGCCGATTGAACTGTGCGAGGCGGCCCATCGGGCCGCCTCCGATGCCGAATTAATCGCCTGGGTTGATGAGGCTGATCAGCTGCTCGGCAGTCTGCCGCGCGCCGAGTTGCGCGCGCGCGGGTTGGTGGGCCGCGGCACCTTTATTCTGCTGTTTAACTCCGTTGGCGAGCTGTGTGTGCATCAGCGCACCTATAGCAAGGCGCTGTATCCCGGTTATTGGGATGTAGCCGCCGGTGGCATGGTGCTCGCTGAGGAAAGTTATGCCGAGTCGGCGGCGCGCGAGTTGGCGGAGGAGCTGGGCATCGCCGACGTAGTCCTGCACGAGCATGGCCGGTTTTTCTTCGAGCAGCCGGACAACCGCCTGTGGTGCGCGGTGTTTTCTGCGGTGTCCGATGCGCCTTTGCAGTTGCAGGCGGCAGAGGTGTTGCAGGCACGCTTCCTCGCGGTCGAGGATGTCTTGGCCGATAGCGCCGTACAGCGTTACTGCCCTGATTCGCTGGTGGCGCTTAAGCGTTATTTGACCGGCAGCAACTAGGCCGTTTAGCCGCTATTTGTGCAGGATTTGCAGGCGTTGCGTGCAGCATCCTGCACGTTGCTTGGCTGGCGTCGCCAATCCGCCTTGCAATGACGCAATCAGCCTATTAGCAGCGCGCTTCTTTGCCGTTACACTGCGCGCCCTCGGACCTTGGCATGCTGCCCAAGTTCGGATGCGCTGCCCCTGCCAGGGTGGGGCTTCGCGGTCGGCAATTGCCGGCCAGTCGCTTTCAGATATGCCCTTGTTGACATACATTGCTGCCTATCTTCTGACCCCCGCGAGGACCTGCCCGTGGTCAAGAAAGCTGCCTCCTTCGCTGCTCTTAGCGGCTTGGTATATTCCACCGACAGCGGCCGGCACTGCCCGGACTGCAGCCAGCCGGTGGATGCCTGTATCTGCAAACAAAATCAGATTCCCGACGGTGATGGCATTGCCCGTGTGCGCCGCGAAAGTAAAGGTCGCGGCGGCAAAACGGTGACCACCATCAGCGGCGTACTCTTGGCTCTCAACGAGCTGACGGCGCTGGCTACCGCCTTAAAGAAGCGCTGCGGTTGCGGCGGTGCGCTGAAGGATGGGGTGATCGAGATTCAGGGTGATCACGTCGACCTGCTGTTGGCTGAGCTGACGGCGCGCGGCTTTCGCGCGAAGAAATCCGGCGGCTAAGTCCAGTCTTTGTAAACTTTATCCTGACGACTGGGTCCATGCGTCAGGGATAGTCATTTCTATTGGTTAATCTGCTGCTGCCATTTGGCCTCAGCCAATATATTTTTTGGGAGCCCACAATGCCCGTACGACGCACACGCAAAGATGACGGCAGCCAATGGACCGCAGCGGACAGCCGCAGCGTGTATGGCATTCGCAACTGGGGCGCCGGCTACTTCGCCATCAGTGATGCTGGGCGCGTTGAAGTGCGGCCCAACGGCCCACAGAGCGCACCGATTGATCTCTATGAGCAGGTTGAAGAGCTGCGCAAAAGCGGCCTGTCGCTGCCTTTGTTGGTGCGCTTCCCGGATATTCTGCAAGACCGAGTGCGTCAACTCACCGGCGCTTTTGACAACAATATCGCCCGCCTCGAATACCAGAGTCGCTACACCGCGTTGTACCCGATCAAGGTCAACCAGCAAGAAGCAGTGATCGAAAGCATCATCGCCACCCAGAATGTCTCTATCGGTCTAGAAGCAGGCTCCAAGCCTGAATTGCTGGCTGTGCTGGCGCTGGCGCCCAAGGGTGGCACCATCGTCTGCAACGGCTATAAAGACCGCGAATTTATTCGCTTGGCGTTGATCGGCCAGAAGCTTGGTCACAACGTGTTTATCGTCATTGAGAAAGAGTCCGAAGTGCAGCTGGTGATCGAAGAGGCAGCAGACCTTAAGGTCGCGCCGCAGATCGGTTTGCGCGTGCGTTTGTCATCGCTGGCGTCCAGCAAATGGGCTGACACCGGTGGCGAGAAGTCCAAGTTTGGCTTGTCGGCTGCGCAGTTGTTGTCGGTGGTTGAGCGCTTCCGTGGTGCTGGGCTGGATCAAGGCATCCGCCTGCTGCACTTTCACATGGGTTCGCAGATCGCCAATTTGGCCGACTACCAGCACGGCTTCAAAGAGGCGATTCGTTACTACGGCGAACTGCGCAGCCTCGGTTTGCCGGTCGATCATATCGACGTCGGCGGCGGCTTGGGCGTGGATTACGACGGCACTCACTCACGCAATGCCAGCTCGATTAACTACGACATGGACGACTACGCCGGTGTCGTAGTTGGCATGCTTAAAGAGTTCTGCGATGCGCAAGCGTTGCCGCATCCGCACATTTTCTCCGAGAGTGGTCGTTCGTTGACCGCGCACCACGCCATGCTGGTGGTGCAGGTCACTGACGTGGAAAAACACCACGACGAAATACCGAAAATCGCCGACGTCACCAGCCTGCCGGAAACCGTGCGTTATTTGGTTGAGTTGCTGGGCCCGACCGATATTGAAATGGTCACCGAAACATACTGGCGCGCGACTCACTACATGAGCGATGTGGCCAGCCAATACGCCGACGGCAAATTGAGCCTGACCGAAAAGGCTTTGGCCGAGCAGTGCTACTTTGCTGTGTGCCGGCGCTTGCACAACTCGTTGAAAGCTCGTCAACGCTCGCACCGCCAAGTGCTGGATGAACTCAACGACAAGCTGGCCGACAAATACATCTGCAACTTCTCGGTGTTTCAGAGCCTGCCAGACACCTGGGCGATTGGTCAGGTGCTGCCGATTCTGCCGCTGCATCGTCTCGATGAAGAGCCGTTACGCCGCGCCGTGCTGCAAGACCTGACCTGCGACTCCGACGGCAAGATCAAGCAATACGTCGATGAGCAGAGCATTGAAACCAGCCTGCCAGTGCACGAAGTGCGCGAAGGTGAGGACTATCTGTTGGGTATCTTCCTGGTCGGTGCCTATCAGGAGATTCTCGGTGATATGCACAACCTGTTCGGTGACACCGACTCGGTCAACATCTACCAAAGCAGCGATGGCAGCGTGTACCACGCTGGCATCGAGACCCACGACACCATCGAGGACATGCTGCGCTATGTGCACCTGTCGCCTGAGGAGTTGATGACCCACTACCGCGACAAAGTTGCTGGCGCCAAACTCACGGCCCGTGAGCGCACCCAGTACCTAGATGCCCTGCGTCTGGGCCTGACGCGCTCGTCGTACTTGTCCAGCTAAGGCTGTGCCTGAATAAAAAACCCGACTTCACGTCGGGTTTTTTATTCAGGCAGGCGCGCATTCGCAACGTTGCGCTAACTGGTCCGTTATTACTGGGGGTGCTTGATGGCCTGCAGCGTGTAGCTGAGCGGCGCGCGCCAGCGGTCACGGTCCAGACGCCATTCACCATGATGGTCACAGCTCATTTGTCCTGGCAGGGCCTCCCAGGGAATGCTGTCGTGTTCCACCAAGCCGGTGATCTGCATGCCGTGGCTGAGCAGCGCGCTGATAATCTCGCCCATGCCATGATTCCATTCATGGGTGATCGTGGCGGTCAGCCGTGCGTCGGTCTCAACATAGCTACTGTCGTCCTCCCAGACTTGAGGCGTTTCCTGCTCAAAATACGGGTGTTCGATCACCAGCGCGTCTTGTCGGTCTTCGTTGAGTGAGAACAACACAGGGTGTCCTTCGCGAATGAACAGACGGCCGCCAGGCTTCAGTAAGCTGGCGACTGCGTTGGCCCAGCGCTCGATGCTGGGCAACCAATTCAGCGCGCCTATGCCGGTGTAGACGAGGTCGAACGACTCGCGCGGCAGGGTCTCTGCCGCCTCGAACACATTGGCCTCGACAAACTCGAGGTTGGCGCCTGCGCGCTGCGCAAGTAAGCGGGCTTGGGCGATTGAGGCCGGCGAGAAGTCCAGCCCCGTCATCTGTGCGCCCAGGCGTGCCAGGGATAGGGTATCGGTGCCAATATGGCATTGCAGGTGCACACCCCGGACGCCAGCAATGTCGCCCAGCAAGGGCAGATCGAAGCGCACCACTTCGGATAGGTGCGTGGGGTCATCCACCAGCGCCTGGGTTTCATAGTCCGACGATGCGGCGTGCAGCGGTGCGCGCTCGTCCCAGTTTGCTTTGTTCAGGGTTATGTAGTCGCTCATGATCAAGACTCCGTTCTTATCTGCTGGCAGGCCGAGCGCTAATCGTAGGGCAGGTGCTGTGTTCAGATCACCTCCAGCATCCCCATCATGCCCTGGTTCTCATGTTCGAGAATATGGCAGTGGAACATGCGCAGACCCTTGAATGGCTGAGCCATCTTCACCCGAATGGTTTGCCGTGGACGCAGGTTGATGGTGTCTTTCCAAGCGCGGTACGGCGCTGGAGTTTTCACCCCGTCGAGCTCGTATTCGAGCACCTGAAACTGACAACCGTGGATATGGAACGGGTGGTCCATGTGGGAGTCGTTGACCAGTTCCCACTCCTCCACTTCGCCCAGTTGGCTGCTCAGGTCGACACGCTGCATGTCAAAGCGCTGGTCGTTGACCAGAAAATCCATCTGGTGCTGACCGTTACTCATGCGCATGTTTTCGCTGAAGACCACGCGCTTCTGCGCTGTGGCCGGGCCGAGGTCGACGATCTCGCGCAGTTTGTTCGGTAGGTTTACCGGCTGGCCGGCGGCGAGGCTGACCTGCGCTAGGGTGATAACGCGCTCGGCGGCGACTTTGCCCATTTTATGGCGCTCGTAAATCTCTGCAGTCAGAGCAAACTGACGCTTCTCGCTACCCGGTTGGACGATAATTTCGATGCGCTCGGCCGGTGCCAGCAAAATTTCCGTCATGGTTTGCGGCTGTTCCAGCAGGCCGCCGTCGCTGCCCACCAGGCTGAAACTGTGGCCGCCCAGATTGAGCCGCAGGTAGCGTGCGTTGCAGGCATTCCATAGCCGCCAGCGTTCTGCTCCATGCAGTTCGAGGGTTGGCTGGTGCTGGCCGTTGATCAGCACGAACTGGCCTTCACGGCCATTCATCCAGTCGTTCGCATCGTTGTCGGCGATGCTGCCGTCGGCATTTAGTTTCAAGTCTGAGATCAGCAAGTGGCGTTCGCTGATTCCGGCCAAGGGATCGACGGCAGCCCGCACGATAAAGGGTGCGGCGAGGCCACGAAAGGCTTGTTCGGCGGTATGCCCGTGTGGGTGCGGGTGATACCAGTAGGTGCCGGCGCTGCCCTTGGGCAGGTTGAAGCTATAAGTGCGTTCAGCGCCCGGCGGCACCGGGTCATGGGGGTTGCCGTCCTGCTCGGGCGGCACGGGCAGGCCATGCCAATGCAGGGTGCTGGGCTGGCTCAGGTGGTTAATAAAGCGCACCTGCACCCGATCACCTTCGTGCACCTCGATCAGCGGGCCGGGGATGCTGGCGTTATAGGCCCAGAAGGTCGTCGGCTGGCCGGGCAGCAGCTCAACCTGCACGGCCGCGGCGCTGAGTTCGGCCTGGAATAGGCCAGGCTGGGCACTGTGATTATGCAGCTTGGCCAGCGGCGCCAGGGCCGCACCACGTGGCAGAGCATCGGCGGGCGCTAAGCCCAAAGGCAGTGCTGTAGCCATGCCATGGTCCATACCAGCCATGCCAGCCATGTCATGCATTGAGTGATCCATGCTCTGTGCACGCAGCCAGCCGGGCAGTAGAGCCAGACCGGCAGCACCGAGGGCGTGGGTGAGCAAAGTGCGACGAATCATCGGGATTCTCCAGCGCGAGGAAAAGAGGCTCAGCCTCAGGCTTGCCACGGTGGTAAGGTCAAGGGCGAGTTATTAGTGCATCACCCGTGGGTTCTGGCCATAAGCCCGCTCAGTAGCAGGATGAGCAACAGCAGTAATAGCTCCAGGCGAATACAGCGGATCAGCCACTGGCGTTGGCGCGCGCTGACGTCAGGCGCCTGATCGGCCAGCAGGGCGTTGCGCCAGTTGAGAAACACCCAGGTCGGCCAGGTCGACAGCGCCCCGACCAGCAGGAATAGGCCAATTTTGGTCTGAAACAGGCTGTTGTGCAGGTAGTAATCCAGCCCGTTGCCGGACCAAAACAGCCATGCCGCCGCGCTAAACAGCAGCAAGCTGGCACTGCTACCGTAAGCAATGTCAATAAACACCAGGCGCCGTGCGCGCGCTGGCGGCAGAGGGCGATTGAGCAGGATGTGCTCGCTGCCAAGCAGGGCGAATAGCAGCAAGAACAACAGGTAATGGGCCAAGGCGTTGATCAGGTTGCTCATGCTCGCTCTTAAGGCTTGGCGGGCAGGTGGGCGGTGCGGTTACGGCCTTGCTGCTTGGCTAGATAGAGCGCGTTATCGGCGCGTTCTAGCAGGCTTTTTTGGTTGTCTTGGGGGCCTGCGATGGCCGTGCCGATGCTAGTGCTAATGCTGTAGTTCTGGCTGCCGATGTTCATTTGCGTGGCGCTAATTGCCGAACGTACACGCTCGGCAATTAGCTGCAGTTCGGCCTCATCGTGCACGCTAACTAAGGCCACAAACTCCTCACCGCCTTGGCGCACCAGTAAGTCGTCCGGGCGTAAGGCCGCGCTCATACGCCGCGCACTTTGCCACAGCACTTGATCGCCGGCGGCGTGGCCGAACTGGTCATTGACCAGCTTAAAGTGGTCGAGGTCGCAGTAGATCACTGCTAATTGTTTGCCTTGGTCACGCGCCTTACTTTCTTCGCTGCTAAAAAACTGTGCCAGGCCTGCGCGATTCCATAACTGCGTGAGCGGATCAATCAGCGCTTTACGCTGTTCACGGCTGACCGCTTGGCGCAGGTTTTGCGTTTGTTGGCTAAGGCTGCGTAGGTACAAATAACCTTCGGCCAGCGTGGCCAGGTCTTGCATGTGCGCCCGCTCTTGCTGGCTCAAGGTGCGTGGCGCCGAATGCAGCAGACAAAGGGTGCCGATGGCTTGGCCGTTAGCGCTAAACAGCGGCTGGCCGGCATAAAAGCGGATAAACGGCGCGCCGCTGACCAGAGGGTTATCGCTGAAACAGGTGCTTTGTAGGGTGTCTTCCACCACTAACAGTTCGCCGGCAGCTACCGCATGACCACAGAAAGACACGTCGCGTGAGGTCTGTGCCGCACTAAGACCAATACGCGCTTTGAACCATTGGCGATCATGGTCGATCAGGCTGATCAGTGCGCTGTCGACCTGGAACAGGTCGCGCGCCAGCCGCACCAAAGTGTCGAGGTACAGTTCGGCCGGTGTGTCGAGCAGCTCAAGTTCATCCAGCGCCTGTTGGCGGGTGGCTTCATCGGCGGGATAGGGCGCAGACAGCATTCTCGTCTCCGGTCAGTGGTGCGGCACTAGCCAAGCATTCTGGCGGTGCAGACGCCAAGCCAATATGGCCAAGCACAGACTGCGTAACAACATAAACGATAGCAGGGTCAGCCATAAGCCGTGGTTACCATAGTCTTGCAGCAGCCAAGCCAATGGCAGGCTCAGGCCCAAGGCTGCCAACATGGCATCACGCATTTCCCGCGCGCGGGTGGCGCCTATAAATAAGCCATCGAGTAAATAACTGGCGACTGAAAACAGTGGCAGTAGCGCCAGATACGGCAGGTAAGCATAAGCCGCCGCGCGCACGCTGGCGATGTCGCTTTGCAGGTTAATAAATACATGGCCACCCAGCAGCAGGGCGGCGGCTAGCAGCAGGCTGAGCAGCAGCGACCAGCCGCCGGCCACCACTAAGCTACGTTGCAGTGCCAGGCGGTCGCGGGCGCCGATGGCATGACCACACAGCGCTTCGACAGCATTGGCCAGGCCATCTAAGGCGAAGGCGCTGAGCATCAAGCCATTGAGCAGCAAGGCGTTGGCCGCCACGGTGCTGGTACCCAGCCGCGTGCCCTGTACCGTGACTAAAAAAAACACCAGATGCAGGGCTAGAGTGCGGATCAGAATGTCGCGGTTGAGCGTCAGCAGCGGGCGCCAGTTCAGCCAGTGGCGTAAGGCTTGCCAGTCAAGCCGGCCGGGTAGTTGGCGCAAAGCGCGGCGCGTCAGTAGCAGGCCGAGCAGGGTGCCGCTGCATTCGGCCAGCACCGCCGCATAGGCCGCGCCGCTGATACCCCAGTCCAAACCGAGTACGAATAACAGGCACAGCGCTGCATTTAGCAGGTTAGTGGCCAGCATTATAAATAGTGGCGCGCGGGCATTCTGGGTGCCTAGCAGCCAGCCGATCAGGGCGTAGTTGGCCAGTGCCGCGGGCAACCCCAGCAGGCGCAGATAAAAAAAGCTGCGGGCGAGGTCGGTCAATTCGGCGCTGGGCTGCATTAGCCTGAGCGCCGCATCGCTAAAGGGCAGGCTGAGGAGAGCCAGCAGTAGCGCCCAGCCCAATGCCAGCAATAAGCCTTGTAGCAGCGTCTGGCGCAGTAGTGCGCCATTACCACTGCCGCATGCCTGTGAACTAAAGCCGCTGGTGCCCATGCGCAAGAAACCCATCAGGCCAACCAACAGGCCATACAGGCTGCTGCCGATCACTACTGCGGCCAAGTCTTGGGCGTGCGGCAGGTGACCGATTACCGCGCTGTCTACCAGCGCCACCATCGGCACCGAGAGGTTGCACAGCATCATCGGCGCCGCCAGCGCCCACACCCGTCGATGGGTGGGACGATGCCGCCAGGCGTCAAGCAAATCAGTCATCTACAGGCTCCAAAACAACGCCGAACTATACGTTGACTTGCGCTTGGAGGGCATCGCCAGTGCACGCTGGGGCAATGGCTAGCGCGCGTCAGTCGGCAGTTTCAGCCTTTACCGACTGCCTGCTTGAGGTTGTCTCGGCTATAGTGACGACCCTCCGCAATTACCCTCTCCGGGAGCCCGCAATGCCGAAGAAAGGATTACTTCTGGCCATGGTCCTGAGCCTGCTCAGCGCCTGTGATTCATCCACCCCAGAACAGGCCGCTACGCCTGCTGCTGCAGTGGCCCAACAGACTGCACCTGTGCAGGATGTGGCGGCCCTAGGCAAGCGTTACGCCGGTCGTACGTTTGAGGTGGTGGACGTTTCTGAAGTGCAGCTGGAGGGCGCCAGTGCTCTGGCGGTGACCTTCGGTGTGCCGCTCGACCCCGAACAAGACTTTGCCGACCAGTTGCACTTGGTCGATAGCAAAGACGGAAAGGTCGATGGCGCCTGGGAGCTGTCGGATAACCTGATGGAGCTGCGCCTGCGCCATCTGGAGCCGCAGCGCAAGCTGGTGCTGACCGTGGATGCCGGCCTGCGTGCAGTCAATGGTGCGACCCTGGCCAAGGAACATATCAGCCAGTTGGAAACCCGTGACCTGCAAGCCAGCATCGGCTTTGCCAGTCGCGGCTCATTGCTGCCAACCCGTTTGGCTGAAGGCCTGCCGGTAATTGCCCTCAACGTTGATCAGGTCAACGTCGAGTTCTTCCGCATTAAGCCCCAGGCGCTGCCCGCGTTTCTTAGCCAGTGGGGGCGCGGTACCAGTTTGGATACCTGGGAGTCGCGTGAGCTGCTGCCGATGGCCGAGCTGGTATATGGCGGGCGCTTCGACTTGAAACCCGCGCGCAACACGCGCGAGACCCTGCTGCTGCCGATTGCTGGCCTTGAGCCGTTTAAGCAGCCGGGCGTGTACCTGGCGGTGATGCGCCAAGCCGGTACCTATAACTACTCACAGCCGGCGACCCTGTTTACCCTCAGCGATATTGGCCTGTCCGCGCACCGCTACCGTGAGCGCCTAGACGTGTTCACGCAGGCTCTGGCGGGCGGTAAAGCGCTGGATGATGTGCAGCTGCAATTGCTCGATGGCGAAGGTCGTGTTCTCGGCGAAGGCAGCACCGACAGTGATGGGCATGCCGAGTTGGCTCTGCCGGCTAAGGCCGAAGTATTGCTGGCCCAGCAAGGTGAGCAGACCAGCTTGTTGCGCTTGAATAGTGCGGCGCTGGATCTAGCCGAATTTGACATTGCCGGGCCGCAGGCTCACCCGCAGCAGTTCTTCGTGTTTGGCCCGCGCGACCTGTATCGCCCCGGCGAAACCGTGCTGTTGAATGCCTTGCTGCGCGATGCCGATGGCCGTGCGGTGAAGAACCAGCCGGTCAACGTTGAGGTGCGCCGCCCGGATGAACAGGTCAGTCGCAAGTTTGTCTGGCAAGCCGGCGATAACGGCTTGTATCAGTATCCGTTGGCGATTGCCGATGGCGCACCGACCGGGCGCTGGCAGCTGGTGTTTGATCTGGGTGATGGTCAACCGCAGCTGTACGAGTTTTTGGTTGAAGACTTCCTGCCCGAGCGCCTAGCGCTGGAGCTGAAGGGCAGTGATACACCGTTTAGTCCGGGTGAGAACGCCCAGTTCGCGGTGACCGGTCGCTACCTGTATGGCGCGCCGGCGTCGGGCAATCGTCTGAGTGGGCAAATCTACGTGCGTCCGCTGCGTGAAGCGGTGCCGAGCCTGCCGGGCTATCAGTTCGGCTCGATCAGCGAAGAGGAGCTGAGCCAAGATCTAGAGCTGGACGAGACCGTGCTGGATGCCGATGGCGAGGCCACGCTGGACATCGAAAGCAAATGGTCCGAGGTCAAATCGCCACTGAAACTGATCTTGCAGGCCAGCTTGCAAGAGTCGGGTGGCCGACCCATTACTCGGCGCATCGTCCAGTCCGTGTGGCCGGCCGAGCAGCTGCCGGGCCTGCGCCCATTGTTTGACGGCGAAGAAATCGACAGCGACGGTCTGGCCGAGTTCGAGTTGCTGCTGGCCGACCCGCAAGGTCACAAGCTGGCCAGTAATGGTTTGAAGGTGCGCTTGATCCGCGAGCGCCGCGACTACTACTGGAACTTCTCCGAGAGTGATGGCTGGAGTTATCACTACAACGAGAAGTACCTCAACCTGACTGAAGAGACCGTCAAGGTAGCCAAAGGCGGCACCGCCAAAATCAGCTTCCCGGTTGAATGGGGCCCATATCGCGTCGAGGTTGAAGACCCCGAGACCGGCCTGCTCAGCAGCCTGCGTTTCTGGGCCGGCTACAGCTGGCAGGACAACGCTGAAGGCGGCGCGGTGCGACCTGATCAGGTCAAGCTGGCGCTGGATAAACCGGCCTACGGCAATGGCGATACGGCCACAGTGACCGTCACTCCGCCGGCGGCTGGCAGTGGTTATCTGTTGGTGGAATCGGCCGATGGCCCGTTGTGGTGGCAAGCCATCGACGTGCCGGCTGCTGGTAAAAGCTTCGAGATTCCGATTGCCAAAGACTGGGCGCGTCACGACCTGTATGTCAGCGCGCTGGTGATTCGTCCGGGTGAGCGCAAAGCCAATGTCACGCCCAAGCGTGCTGTCGGGCTGTTGCACCTGCCGTTGGATCGCGCCCCGCGCAAGCTGGCGTTGAGCCTCATCGCGGCAGAAAAAATGCGTCCCAATCAGCCGTTAAAGGTCAAAATCAAGGCCCTGAATGCCGATGGTTCGCTGCCCAAAAGCGTGCAGGTGCTCGTCGCTGCCGTGGATGTGGGCATTCTCAATATCACCGAATACGCCACGCCTGATCCGTTCGCCGCGTTCTTCGGTCGCAAGGCCTATGGCGCGGACCAGTTGGATGTTTACGGTCAGCTGATCGAAGCCGGGCAAGGCCGTGTGGCCAAGCTGGCTTTTGGTGGTGACGCCGGCCTGGAAGCGGGCGGTAAGCGTCCGGACACCAGCGTACTGATCGTCGCCAAGCAGAGTGCCCCAGTTAGCTTGAACGAGCAGGGCGAGGGCGAAATCAGCCTGGATATTCCTGACTTTAATGGTGAGCTGCGGCTGATGGCGCAAGCCTGGAGCGACGACAGCTACGGCATGGCCGAAGGTAAAACAGTGGTGGCGGCACCGCTGATTGCCGAGCTGTCGGCGCCGCGCTTCCTCGCCGGTGGCGATGAAACCAAGCTGGCGCTGGACATCAGCAACCTCTCCGGTAAGGCGCAACAGCTGGAGGTGCAGGTCACTGCTGGCGGTCAATTGAGCCTGCTGCAAAAGTCCGCTTCGCAAGTGCTGCCGCTGCAATTGACCCAGGGCCAGCGCACCACCTTGCAGATTCCGGTACGCGCACTCGGCGGTTATGGTCAGGGCACGTTCAAGGTCACGGTCAATGGCCTTGAGTTGCCGGGTGAGAACCTGCCACCGCTGAGCCGCGAGTGGACCCTGGGCGTGCGTCCGGCTTATCCGGCCACGCTGCAGCACTTCCGCGCCGTACTTAAGGGCGACAGCTGGAGCCTGCCTGCCGGCACGCTGGAGCAGTTTGAAGTGGCCGGGCGTGAAGCCCTGCTGGCGTTGTCCAGCCGGCCACCGCTGAACTTGGCCGAGCAGATTCGTGCACTCAAGGCGTATCCCTACGGTTGCCTGGAGCAGACCACCAGTGGTCTGTACCCATCGTTGTATGCCGATGCCGACAGCCTTAAACGCCTAGGTATCAAAGGTGAGCCGGAGGAGCAACGGCGCAAGTCGATCGAGCTGGGCATTGAGCACCTGCTGAGCATGCAGCGCTACAACGGCAGCTTTGGTCTGTGGAGCGCCGACAGTGACGAGGAATACTGGCTCACGGCCTACGTGAGTGACTTCCTGTTGCGTGCCCGTGAGCAAGGGTTTGCCGTGCCGTCTGAGGCGTTGGAGAAAGCTAACCAGCGTCTGCTGCGTTACCTGCAAGAGCGCAGCATCATCGAGGACGGTTACAGCGACAACGGCAACCAAACCCGCTTTGCCGTGCAGGCCTACGCCGGCTATGTGTTGGCGCGTAGTCAACAGGCACCGCTGGGTGCGTTGCGCAGCTTGTTCGAGCGCCGCAGCGACGCCCGCTCAGGTTTGCCGCTGGTACAGCTGGCGGTGGCGCTGCAGAAAATGGGTGATCAGCCGCGTGCCGACGATGCCTTGCTGGCCGGTCTGGCGGTTAAACGTGACGACCAGCAGTGGTTCCACGATTACGGCAGCGTGCTGCGCGACGATGCACTGATTCTCGCGTTGCTCAATGAGCACAATCTAGGCGGTAAGCAGCGCGACGAGCGCCTGTTTAACTTGGCTGACGAGCTGGCTAGCCGTCCGTACTTGTCGACGCAAGAGCGCAACGCGTTGTTCCTCGCTGGTCGCGGTTTACTGCTGACACCGGAGCAAGACTGGCAAGCCGAGCTGAACTTGGCTGGCGAGGTGCGGGCGCTGAGCAATCTTCAGTCCGGCATCAAGCTGGAAGGCGCCGCGCTGGTCGAGCCGATGAGCGTCAGTAGCATGGGCGAGGCTGCCGTGTTCCAACAGCTTAGCATTTCCGGTTACCCGGTTAAGGCGCCGGCTGCTGGTGGTGAGAACCTCAGCATTCGCCGCGAGTACTTGGGTATGGATGGCGAGCGCCTGAATATCAGCAATCTCTCCAGCGGTGAGTTGGTGCTGGTGCACCTGGCGATTGAGGCCAAGCAGCGCGTCCCTGATGCACTGGTTGTTGATTTGCTACCCGCCGGGCTTGAGCTAGAAAACCAGAACCTTGGGCAAAGCGCCGCGAGCCTGGAAGACGCCAGCAGCGAGGTCAAGCAATGGCAACAGGCCATGCAGAATGCCACGCCTAAGCACCAGGAGTTCCGCGCGGATCGCTATGTAGCGGCGGTCGATGTTAGCGGTTATGGCACCACCCACTTGCTGTACTTGGCGCGTGCGGTAACCCCAGGCACCTACCGCGTACCGCCACCGCAGGTGGAGTCCATGTACCGGCCTAACTGGCAGGCCGTGGGTGAAACACCAGCGCGCATGGTGGTGAAGGGTAAGTAAGCTTAAGCCAAGGTATCGGTCCCACTCCTCCCTCGCTGCTTGATGGCCGAGGGAGGGATGGGGCGCGTAGATACGCTCGCCTGCCAAGAGTACAAACATGATGTTTTTCTTGGCTAAGCCCCGCTTCTGGCGGGGCTTAGCTATTAGCTTGCTGTGCTTACTGGCCGTGCTCTGGTGCGCCGATCGGCTGTTCCCGCTGCCGTTGCCGGTGGACGATCAGGCGCGCGTGGTGCTGGCTGAGGACGGCACGCCGCTGTGGCGCTTTGCCGATGCCGATGGCGTGTGGCGTTATCCGGTCACGCCCGAGCAGGTGGCGCCGGCTTATCTGCAGGCGTTGCTCAGTTATGAAGATCGCTGGTTTTATCAGCACCTCGGGGTTAATCCGTTGGCGCTGGGCCGGGCCGCGTGGCAGAACCTGCGCGGCGGGCGGGTGGTGTCAGGTGGTAGCACCCTGTCGATGCAGGTGGCGCGCTTGCTTGATCCGCATTCACGCAGCTTTACCGGCAAGCTCAAACAGTTGTGGCGCACCCTGCAGCTGGAATGGCACCTGTCGAAAGCGCAAATTCTGACCCTCTACCTCAATCGCGCACCGTTCGGCGGCACCTTGCAAGGTGTGGCAGCGGCCAGTTGGGCGTATCTAGGCAAGCCGCCGAGTCAGCTGACCTATGCCGAGGCCGCGCTGTTCGCCGTGCTGCCGCAGGCTCCCAGTCGCCTGCGCCCGGACCGTCACCCGCAAGCTGCGCAGGCCGCCCGCGACAAAGTGCTGCGGCGCTTGGCGGCGTTTCAGATCTGGACCCCGACGCAGATCCGCGAAGCGCTGGAAGAGCCCGTGCTGCTGGCGCCGCGCCGTGAGCCGAGCCTGGCACCGCTGTTGGCGCGGCGGCTGAATACGCCGCATAGCCCGGCTCTGATTCACACCACCTTGGATGCCGCCTTGCAGCGGCGCTTGGAGGATTTGCTGCTGGGCTGGCGGGCGCGACTACCGGAGCGCACCTCGGCCGCGATTCTGGTGGTTGAACACGAGAGCATGGCCGTGCGTGCCTACCTCGGTTCGGTGGATATCAGTGATGCGCGGCGCTTCGGTCATGTCGACATGGTTCGCGCCCAGCGCTCACCCGGCTCGACTCTCAAGCCCTTTCTGTACGGCATGGCGCTAGATGCTGGGCTGATCCACTCCGAGTCGTTGCTGCAAGATGTGCCGCGTCGCTACGGTGATTACCGGCCGGGGAATTTCTCCGCGGGCTTTAGCGGCCCGGTGCCAGCCAGCGCGGCGCTGGCGACCTCGCTCAACCTGCCAGCGGTGCAACTGCTGGAGGCCTATGGACCGAAGCGCTTTGCTGGCGAGTTGCGCAGCGCCGGTGTGCCGTTGGCCTTGCCGCCGTTGGCTGAGCCGAACTTGGCGATGATTCTTGGCGGCACCGGCAGCCGCTTGGAGGAGTTAGTTGGCGGTTACCGTGCCTTCGCCCGTGGTGGCAAAAGTGCTCGTCTGCGCCTGCAGCCGCAGGATTTACTGGTCGAGCGACGGCTGCTGTCGCCGGGTTCGGCGTGGATCATTCGGCGTATTTTGAGCGGTCAGGCGCGGCCGGATCGTGACCCGCGTGCGCAGCTGATTCAGCGGCCCACGCTGGCCTGGAAAACCGGCACCAGTTACGGCTTTCGCGATGCTTGGGCGATTGGCGTGGGGCCGCGCTATTTGATCGGTATTTGGATCGGCCGCCCAGACGGCACGCCGGTGCCCGGCCAGTTCGGCTTGGCCTCGGCGGCGCCGCTGATGCTGCAAGTGCACGATCTGCTGGTGAACCGAGACAGTCAGCGTGGCTTGCCCCTGCCGGTGGAGGTTGTGCCAGCGAATATCGGCGTGGCGGCCATCTGCTGGCCGCTGGGCCAGCCGCTGGATAAAGATGATCCCAATTGTCGCCGTCAACGCTTTGCCTGGACTCTGGATGGCACCACGCCACCGACTTTGCAGGCGCTCGATCAGCCACTGGGCTTGGGCCTGCAACAAAACATCTGGGTGAATGCACAGGGGCTGCAAGTGGGGGCGGGGTGTGCTGGTGCGCAAGCGCGCAGTGTGACCCTTTGGCCTGCGCCGCTGGAGCCGTGGTTACCGCGCCGTGAGCGGCGCAGCGCGCTGCTGCCGGCGAGCGATCCGACCTGTCCGCCGGCGATACCAGCAGCGGTAACGCCGTTGTCGATTGTTGGCGTGCGTGAAGGCGATAACCTGCGCCGGCCGTTGGCCAGTCGTGAGGCGTTGCAGCTGAAACTGTCAGCCTTGGGTGGCAGTGGCCGGCGTTGGTGGTTTCTTAACGGTCAGCCGCTGACTGACACGGCGCCCGACGCCAGCTTCAATCAGGCCTTTAGCCAGCTCGGCCGCCAGCAGTTGAGTGTGCTGGATGAGTCTGGGCAGACCGCGCGACTGGAGTTCAGCGTTTCGCCATAACCGTGCGGCGGCTCGGGTTACGGGGCCAGTACCAGCCGATTGCGGCCATCGGCCTTGGCTTGGTACAGGGCGCTATCCACGCGTTGGAAGAAGGCTTCGCTGCTGCTGTCACGCGTCTCATCGAATGTGCCAACGCCCACACTGGTGGTTAGGTTCAGGTTGTCCTCGCGGGCTTGCAGCGGGCTATCGGCAATCTGCGTGCGGAACTGCTCAGCCAGCTGGCTCGCGTCCTGCAGGTTGCTACTTGGCATCAGTACGGCGAACTCTTCGCCACCTAGGCGCAGCAGAATGTCGGTGTCGCGGCGGAACACCTGGCGCATACGCTCGGCAAATATCTCTAGGCACGCGTCGCCACTGAGGTGGCCATATTGATCGTTAACCCGTTTGAATAGGTCGATATCCATCAGCACCAGTGCCAGTGGGCTGCCCAAGCGTTTGGCATTGGCCAGCATTAGCGGGAACAAATCATTGAACAAATGCCGATTGCCCAGACCGGTCAGGTTGTCGGTCCGACTCAAGCGCTCCAGAGCGTCGCGCTGCTCTAGTAGTTTGATCTCTAGGGCGATTCCGGCTTGGTATTCGCGATGGCTGCGCACACTCACCATCAACAGGTAGATCAGGTAGAACCCCAGAGTTAGCAGGATCGACAGCTGCTGTTCGGCGTTACTAATCAGTATCAGCAAACCCGGCAGATTGAGCAGCAGTATCGTGCACAGGCCGCGGCGCAGACGCATAGAGAAGGTAAAGGCTACCGCTGAGCTAAAGGCGATGGTGCTGATGATGGCGACCAACTGTGAACGCTGAAAATCGGCGTCATACAGCGCTACTGCATGGGCCAGCCCCCAACCCACGGCAGTCAGCATTACCAGTAACCAATGGTGGTCGATCCAGCGCCGCAGGCCGTGATCGGTATTAGCACTAGGCGGCAGATGCGCCCAGCGCAGCCCCAGCATCACAACAAAAAAGCCACAGCCGCCAAGCCCCAGCCATAAATGCTGCGTCGGCGTTTGGCTAAAGCCCCAGGTCAGCAACCAGGCCAGCAGGTAGTAAATGCTCCCCAAGCGGGTGCGATTGCTAACGTCCTGCACTTCGCGCCACAAGGCGTAAGTGCTGGGTTCTTTAGGGGCGCTGGTCGGCATGGTGGTGGGCATGGTCATCGGCCAAAAATAATGCGCGGGCAGCATAGCCGTTTTGTCTGTGGCTGTGCTGGCCAATTGCCTGCCCTAGGTCTAATGGACAGCGTTAAATCTTTACTGAGACTCATTTTAAACCTCGGCATGCGCAGCTTATTGCCCGCTGCCGCGGCGAAAATCCCTTGGGGTGATGCCCAGCCAACGGCGGAACGTGCGGCTGAAATTGGATGTGTCTTGATAGCCTAAGCGTTCGGCGATGGCTTCCACACTCAGCTCGGTGCGTAACAACAGCCAGCAGGCCAGTTCTTCGCGCACGCCGTCGAGCAATTGCTGGTAGTTGACGCCCTCATCACGCAGGTGGCGAATCAGCGTACGCGGTGCCACATGTTCTTCGACGGCCAGCTGTTCAAGGGTTGGATACTGTCCATCGCAGGCCAACAAGCGCTGCTGAATACGCTGGCTCAAGCTGCCGCCCTGCAGTTGTTGGAGCTGGCGCTCGCAGTCGCGCAGCGCCAGACGCAGGGCTTCGCTGTCCGCGCCCAGGCTTGGGCAATTGAGCAGGGTCAGCGGCAGTTGCACCAGCAGGTGCGGCGCGTTGAAGCTCGACTGTGGGCACAGCTCGCGATACGCCTGCGCCCAAGGTGGTTCGGCAAACGGCCAGTGGATGCGGACTTGGCTGTACAAGTCCTGACCGCTGATGGTCTGCAGCAAATCGAGCATGCCGGCGACCACATGGCCCAGCACGTATTCACGCACGTCGTCGCTGACTACGTGCTCGTGCAGTTGCAGGGTGAGGCCATCGTCTTGGCTGACGCTGAAGGAGGCGAGATTCTCCCGCAGGCTGGCGAACCGCTGCAACGCCAGCAAGGCTTGCAGCACATTTGGGCTGGCCATGGCGAGTACGCCCAAGGCGCCGTGGGTGGCCAGCTGGGTGCTGGCGCCAACCCGTAGGCCCAGCCACGGGCATTGGCTCAGCTCCAGCCCGCGCAGAATTAGGCGGCGAGACTGAGCGAAGCTGAGAAAGCGATTGTCGCTATGCAGCGTCGCCCAATCCAAGCGGGTGCCGGCCATGATTTGTTGCGGCGCAAAGCCGCAGCGGCGCAACTCGGCACACAGCAAGCGTGCATAGACCGGGTGTAGACAAGGTTGCAGCCAAGCTTGCGGGTTAGGCATGGGGTGCTCCATGGGCGAGTTGGCACAATATGACGATTAACTGCCCGGGTAAACGGTATTGTCCGACAATCCTGTCGGTGCATGCTGATCTCACAACAAAAAGGAGATTTGTATGAGTACTGTTATGCCTACCGCTCTGGCGGATGACGCGGTCTACCGCGACCGCAAACGCTATGCCTGGCTGCTGTCGGTGGTAGCCCCGCTGGGAGTCATCGTCGGTCCGGCGGCCCATCTGCTCGGTGCTAGCAGCCAGCTGTGGTTTTTTGTCTCGCTGGCTTATTTCTACCTGGGCATTCCACTGCTGGATAAGCTGCTGGGTGAAGACCTCAGCAACCCACCGGAGTCGGCGGTGCCGGCGCTGGAAGCGGACGGCTATTACCGGGCAATCAACTATGCGGTGGTGCCGGTGCTGTGGTTCGGCCTGCTGTTTAACTGCATCTTTCTGGCCACCCACGAGCTGCCTTGGTACAGCTGGCTGGCGACGGTGCTGGTGACCGGCTCGATCCTTGGCTTTGGCCTCAACCTGAGTCACGAGCTCGGGCACAAGAAGGATTGGCTGGGGCGTAAGGTTGGTCTGTTTAACAGCGCGCTAGGCGGCTACGGGCATTTTTCTATCGAGCATAACCGTGGCCATCACCGGCATGTGGCGACCCCGGATGACCCCGCGTCATCAAAAATGGGCGAGAGCATTTATCGCTTTATGTTTCGCGAGTTACCGGGAGCCTATTTCCGCGCCTGGGATTTGGAGGCTGAGCGCATGCAGCGCCAAGGTAAGTCGGTGTGGAGTTTGGACAATGAAATTGTTCAGGCCGGGCTGCTGACGCTGGCGCTGTACGCCGGCCTGATTGCCCTATTTGGCCCGGCCATGGTGCCGGTGTTGCTGCTGGTGGCCTTCTGGGGTGCCTTTCAACTGACCTCGGCCAATTATATCGAGCACTATGGCCTGGTCCGTCAGCTGCTCGCCAATGGCCGTTACGAGCCATGCCAGCCGCGGCACTCATGGAACAGCAATCACATCGTCTCCAATCTGGCGGTGTTCCACTTGCAGCGCCACTCCGACCACCATGCCCACCCGACACGCAGCTACCAATCCTTGCGCGACTTCAGCCAGTTGCCACGCTTGCCTTCTGGTTACTTCGGCATGTTTATCGCGGCCTATATTCCGCCGCTGTGGTTTCACCTGATGAATCCACGGCTAATCGCCGCGGTGGACGGCGACGTGCAGCGCATCAATTTTCTGCCGGCCAAGCGCCAGCAGTTGATTGCTCAGTACGACTTACAAGCCGAACCGGCTGCGCAGCAGGAGGCCGCATGAGCCAGCATCAATGCCCCGAGTGTGGCTACGTGTATGACAGTCAGCAGGGTGATAGCTTCAGCGGCTACGCGCCGGGCACGCCGTTTGTCGCATTGCCGCAGGACTACAACTGCCCGCAATGCTGCGTGCGCGACAAGCCAGACTTCATCGCCTTGGACGACGCCAAGCCCTGAGCACGCGTCTGCCCGCTAAGCCACCGAGCGACGATTCCCGCCTGGGTTTCGTCGGCTCTAATGCAAGTGCTTAGAGATCTTCATCCAGCGCGATAACGCGTAAGCGTTCACTCTGGTCAAAGCGCTGAGCCCGCAGCTGGTCGATGGCTTGCTGCTGGTCCGCCGGGCTCAAGCCCGACTGGCGCAGGTTATTGCGTTCGCTGGCGTATGCCTGCAGGCGGGCCTGCCATTGGCGGCGCTGCTCGTCGAGCTGTTGCAGGGCGTTAGCCGCTTGCGGGTCGAGGGTGCTGGCGCGCAGTTGGTAGATGGCCTCATCGCTGGCGCCGGCGGCGCGCATGGCTTCGGTGGCGGCATACAGCTCGCCATCGCGGCTGACTTGCTGGCGCGCTGCGCGTTGTTCGGCCGGTAGGCTGGCTTCTAGCAACGTCAGTTCGCGGCGTTGCTGCTCTGGGTTGAGGCCGCGCTCACTCAGGCGTAACTGGGCGAGCATAAACTGGTCTTGGCTCAAGTCGCTGCTGAAGAACGCTTGGGTTTCCTCGTCACTGAAATGCTCGGCTCGTAAGCGTGTCAGTGCGTCCAGGTGCTGGGCAAACGCCTCTGCTGTGGGCGCGGCATTGCCGGCTGGCAAGTCGGCCATGGCCAGGCGGTAGTCGAGATAACGCCTAAGCAGGTCGCGGGCTTGGCTCAGGGCGGGTTCTTGTAGCTGTTGGGTTAGGTCTTGGTGAATGCGCAACAGAATTTGCGCCACAGGTTCTTCGTCGATCGCGCTGAAATAAAAGTCGAATAACTCCAGCAGTTGCGGTTGCAGGCGCAGTTGGCCGTTGGCATCGGTGTGCAGAACTATGCCGTGGCGGGTGCCTTGTAAGGTTGCCGGCAGCGCGTCGGGTTTAGCCAGCTGCGCCGCACTTTGTTGGCTGAGCTGCTGGTTGTTGTGACGCACCTGTGCGGCCTTGGCGTTTGCGCTGGCTGGGATAGGCGTTGGCGGCGCATCACTGCTGAAGAAGTAGCTGCTGGCCATTGCCAGCAGCGCCAGACTAACGCTGGCCGCAGCTAGGCTGCGAAAACGGATGGACATCATGGTTCTCCAACGGCACAGGTACGCCGCCTGCTGACGGCGTACCTAGCAGCTTTACAGACTGAGGCTTTTCAGGCGGCTGGCGTGGTTCTGAAACAAGGTCTTGGGGTTGGTCTCAAACAACGAGACGGCGCCGAACAGCTGGTTGGTGACGTCTAGATGGTTCATGAAGTAGTCGTCTTTAAGCACCTTGCCGAAGTGGCTGGAGCACTTGCCGGTGACGCCGTCGTTGGCTTCGGTGAAGGCAAAGCGCGAGATACCAAACAACACGTCTGAGGCATCCAGTACGTTGGTCAGTGGCGCGGTGCCGCTCCACGAGTACATGCGCACTGTATTGCCGTTGATGCTGGCGGTTTCTGGCCCGGCGCCACAGGCGGTAGTGGGGATACCAACCGGGTAGCGTTGATTGTTGGCCGCTGCGCCGTTTTTGTTGAACTCGGTGAGCATGGCGCGTACATCTGCCGGGCTTTTTTTGTTGTTCGACAGCAGGTTGACCAGATCACCGACTGCATTGGCAAACGCGGTGAAGGCCACACCCTGCAGGCTGCTGGCAGGTGCCACGCCGGTGACCAAGTCGGCCAGCGGCGAGCCTTTGTGCGGCGTGTTCATGGTGGTCACGGAAGCCACCAAGTCGGGTCGGGTGTTCATCACGTAACGCACGGTGATGCCGCCTTGGCTGTGGCCCATCAGGTTGAACTTGGTAATTTTGCCGCCAGAGCTGGCGCGGATGTTTTCCAGTTGCGCGATCAATGCTTCGCCGCGCTTGGTCGAGCTGTCGAAGGCGTTGATCTTTGGCACAAACACGGTGGCGCCCTGACTCTGCAGGGCGGCGGGGATTTTGTACCAGTAGTCGATACCAGCGATGCTATCGAAGGCAAAGATGCCGGGCACCAGCACGATCGGGTATTTGGTTTGCGCTTGGGTAGTGGCGGCCTGAGTGGCGTGACTAAAAGACAAGCCGAGACCGAGGGTGAGCAGCGAAACAGCAAGCAGCTTCTTCATGTTGGCATTCCTGAGTATTGTTTTTATTGTGTGTTTTGGCCTCGTACTGCCGACACGAGACGTCCACCATCTGAGCACGCCAGCCGGCCTCTGACTTGTAAGAACCGATGAACTTGCCCGGTGTGTGCGTGGGCTGTGCAAAGCCGGTGTCTGTGGCTTTACGCCATGAACTAAAACCCCCACGCTGGGGGCTCGAAACCCTCAACAACAATAAGGTCGACAGCCTTGACTGATCGATCATTTGGGATCGCTGCCATGCCTTCGGCTACGCCATCGTCATTGCTCTACCTGTGGGATCTGCGCACCTTGTTTATTGGTCCGTTGCGTGGCGTCTTAGACATCTCGCAAGCTGCCGCCACGCTGGTGCTGGGTCTTGAGCAAAACTTTACCTTGGAGTTGCATGGCCGTGAGTTGCACTGCCGCAGCGCGCTGCTGCCGTCTGGCAGCCAAGTGCGCTTGCAGGCTGGGGACAACCGGCTGGTGGTTTGGTATCTCGATCCTTTTGGTGCCGACTTTGCTGCCCTGAGCAAGCAGATGACCGCGACCGAAGGTGGGCTGTATCGGGAGCTGGCGGATGAGGTGCAGTGGCTTGAACGCCATCGCTTATTGCTCGATGAAGACGCCACACCTGCCCAAGCTTATGGCCTGATCGAGCAGTTGGTGGGAGCGGCACCTGCGTTGCCGTTCAAGCTGGACCCGCGCATCAGCAGCGTGGTGGCACTGATCAAACGCGACGTGGCCAACAACCTCTCGGCCGGGTATCTGGCGGCTCAGGTGGATTTATCCGCGCCGCGCCTGTCGCAGTTGTTCAAGGACACCCTCGGTGTGCCGATCCGCCGTTACCGGCAATGGCACCGGCTGTTTGTCACTGCCGTGGGCGTGACTCAGGGCTTGTCGCTGACCACCGCGGCGCTGGAGGCAGGCTTTACCGACTCAGCGCACTTTAGCCGCACCTTTCGCAGCATTCTCGGCATGCCGCCGTCGGCCATGCTTAACCCGCGCGGGCGCATACGCATGTACGCCGGCTAGGCGCGTTGCAATACCGGCACCTGCCACTGCTCGCCGGGCTTGGGTGGGCGAAATTCGCTGGCAGGCACTTGCCGTTCGGCTAGGGCGTTGTTCAGCTCCTGTACCGGGGCGAACTGCTGCTCATCGCTCAGGTTAAAAGTGCCGAAGTGGATCGCCATGCTGCACTGCGAGCCCAGCTGTTGGTGCGCCTGAACGGCGTCGTCGGGGTTCATGTGGTTGTCGCGCATAAACCAGCGCGGGGCGTAGGCACCAATCGGCAGGGCGGCGAAACGCAGCGGTCCGAAGCGCTGGTGGATCAGCTTAAACTCCGGGCCCAAGCCGCTATCACCGGGAAACAGTACTGGCCCCTCGGCCGAGTCGAGAACAAAACCCAGCCACAGGCTGCGGTTGGTATCGTGACGGGCGCGTGCCGACCAGTGCTGCACGGGCACCGCGTGCAGGCTGAGGTGCTCGTTCAGCGGCAGACTCTGCCACCAGTCCAGCTCGATGACGCCGGGGAAGCCGCACTCGCCAATCAGCCCACCATTGCCCAGGCCGGTGACCACCTGAGCGCTGGGGAAACGCTCGGCCAGCTGGCGCAGGCTGAACAGGTCGAGGTGATCGTAGTGGTTGTGGCTGACCAGAATCAGGTCAATTGGCGGCAACTGGTCGAGGCTCAGACCGGGCGGGTGATAGCGCTTTGGGCCGATAAATTCAAACGGACTGGCGCGCTGGCTCCACAGTGGGTCGGTGAGAATATTCAGACCGTGTTGCTGGATCAGCAAGGTGGCGTGGTTGATGTAAGTCACCCGCAGCTCGGCGGCCTGCACCCGGCTGGTCACGGCCGCTGGTGTCTCTAGGTCAGTCTGCGCGACCCACGGCAGCTGTGGCGCACGGTTGAGCTGCCACTTGAGTACATCGAGCAGGCCTTTGTGCGGCTTCGGTTCGAGGTTATGAAAGCGCTGGCCATCAAAATGCGCGCTGCGTGGCCCGCGATAAGGGCGGCCGTGGCGGCCCAGCAAGTTAGCCAAAGCCAGCCACCAGGTAGGGCGCAGAATACGGGACATACGGATTCGCTCTTGCGGTTGAGATACGCCTCAACCTAGCATGCCGCTCCCATCGCCCGCCTGGCCAAGTTTTTTCTACTCATGTCACGACCTTCTCGCCCTGCCGCTAATGCTCCACGTTCCGCTCAACGGCCGGCAGCGCCACGCCGAGTGGCCAAACCACCGCCGGCTGAACCGCAGTTGCTGCTGTTTAATAAGCCGTTCGACGTGCTCACGCAGTTCAATGACGAAGCCGGGCGCGCCACGCTTAAAGACTTTATCGCGCTGCCGGGCGTCTATCCGGCCGGGCGCTTGGACCGCGACAGCGAAGGCCTGTTGCTGTTGACCAATGTCGGCAGCTTGCAGGCGCGCATCGCCGACCCCAAACACAAGCTGGCCAAGACCTATTGGGTGCAAGTCGAGGGCGAACCGAGTGCGCAGCAGCTGCAGCAATTGCGCGATGGTGTGCAGCTTAACGATGGCCCGACGCTGCCGGCCGAGGCGCGCTTGCTGGACGAGCCCGAGCTGTGGCCGCGCAATCCACCCGTGCGGTTTCGCAAGAGCGTACCAACGCACTGGTTGGAACTGGTGATCCGCGAAGGGCGTAATCGTCAGGTGCGGCGCATGACCGCGGCCGTTGGCCTGCCAACCTTACGTTTAGTGCGAGTGCGCATCGGTCCTTGGAGCATTGCGGGGCTGGCGCCCGGCGAGTGGCGTGCAGTGCCGGCGCAGCTGCCCTAGTTACTGGATGTGGTAAGTCACTTCCACCAGATAGCCGATGATCGGCTTGGCGGCGAAGGCAAACAGGCACAGGCCCAGACCGAGAAACAGAATGGCGGTGCCCATGCGGCCGGCCTTCGAGGTTTTCGCCAGATCCCAGATGATAAAGGCCATAAAGGCCATCAAGCCGCTGACCAACACGTACATCATCAGGCTTTCGAACTGTTCGGTTTCCATGCTGACCTCTGTGGCGTAATTCATTGCCGCGATGGCGGCGCGTCGATTATACGCGCGTCACCGGTGGTGGCGACTGTTACTCGGCGGTCGGCAATGCTCAGCCACGTAGGTGGTTAAGCGGCAACTCAGTGCTGCTCAACACCTGATTAAGCACAAAGCTGGAGCGCACGCTGGTGACGCCTTCGATGCGGGTTAGCTGGCCGAGGAGGAATTTTTGATAATGATCCATATCGGCCACCACCACCTTCAGTTGGTAGTCCGCGTCCATGCCGGTGACTAGGCTGCACTCAAGCACCTCTTGGCATTGGCGGATGGCACTCTCGAAGCCTTCGAAGCGTTCCGGGGTGTGCCGGTCCATGCCGATCAGCACATAGGCGGTCAGGCTTAGGCCGAGCTTTTTGCGGTCCAGCAGGGCCACTTGGCGGAGGATGTAGCCGTCATCTTCCAGCTGTTTCACCCGTCGTGAGCACGGCGAGGGCGATAGGCCGATGCGCTCAGCCAAGTCTTGATTGGAAATTCGCGAGTCGCGCTGCAATTCGCCAAGAATGTTCAGGTCGTAGCGGTCGAGTTTGTTCATGTGCGGCAGATATCCTGTCTATATTGCGCACTATAGTGCTCTTGTAGTGATTTATTGCGCAAGTTGTCTGTTGTTGAGCAATCTTCGCAATCTTTCTCGCGCTCAGGGCGTTAATATTCTTCTCAGTTTCAAGGCCCGGACATTCTCGTCCAGCCGACCCGCCCAACCAGGCGTGTCGAAGCCGGCGCCCTTATCGGGGTTGCTTGGCCACCGGGTCCGCTACGCCCAATCAGGCGAGCGATGCACAGCGCGATACCCTCGCACGTGGCGGATGAAGGCAAAAAGGGCATCCCACGGGATGCCCTTTTTGTTGTGTCGCTTTAACCCAGTCGCTAGCCGCTTATAGCAGACCGCTGAGTTGCAGCAGCCACCACGCCAGAATTACCAACTGCGCCAGATAGCTGACAAAACGTAGCCAAACGAACAGCGGCGCGGTGCTCAGCAGATGTATCAGCGATTGCACGATGCGCGCGGCCAGCAGGCACAGGGCCAGCGGGTCGGTCAGTGCTGTTTGCCCGGCGAACATGGCGAACAGCAGCACGGCCGCTTGGCCCGGCAGGTTCTCTAAGCAGTTGGCATGAGCGCGGGTCAGACGTTGACCGAAACCGGGCACGTCGCTGCCATCAGCATTGAAGGCGTTGACCGCTTTACTGCCGCCGAGCACCTTAATACCGCGCAGGTTGACCAATAAAAATACCAGCAGCAGGCTCCACGCCACGAGGCCGAGTAGGGCGATGGCGCTGGGCGTTAGGGTCATGGGCATAAGGGCATCCTCGATCTTGTTGTTATCGGAAAGAGGCGCCAGCTTAAGATATTTAGAGTAATTGCTCTACATTTGCGCGCTGACCTTTCTGCCGGCGTGCGCCATGCTAGGTGGAGGCCGGCAGCACGCTTTGCGGGTCGGGATGAACCAGAACCTCGGCCTGTGGGAATTCGCTCTGAATGGCCAGCTCGACTTGATCGCACAGGTCATGCACCTGTGACAGCGGCATTTCGTTGGGCAGCTCCAAGTGCAGCTGCACGAACCAGCGGGTGCCAGAGATGCGCGTGCGCAGGTCATGGGCGCCGAGGGTGCCAGGCACGCCACAGGCCAGCCGGTGCATGCGCTCGGTGATGGTCACGGATAACTCGGCATCCATCAGCACCGCGACTGACTCGCGGGCGATGGTGATGGCACTCCAGAGGATGTAGAAGGCGATGGCGATGCCGAAGATCGCATCCAGTCGGTGCCAGCCAAAGCCTGCCAGTATCAGCGCCAGCAAGATGCTGCTGTTGAGCAGCAAGTCGGAGCGATAGTGCAGTGAGTCGGCGCGGATGGCGGTGGAGCCGGTGACCTTAACCACGTGCTCTTGAAACATCAGCAAGGCAGCAGTTAACCCCAGAGACACCAACATTACGATGATCCCTAAGCCCTGAGCGCCCAGTGGTTCTGGGTGTAACACGCGGTTGACGCCCTGCACGCCGACCAGAATCGCACTAACGCCGATAAACAGTGATTGCCCAAGCCCTGCCAACGCTTCGGCCTTGCCATGACCGTAGCGGTGGTCGTCATCCGCCGGGCGCAGCGCGTAGTGCACGGCCAGCAAGTTGAGCATCGAGGCCGCGCCATCCAGCAGCGAGTCGGTCAGCCCCGCCAGCAGGCTTACTGAACCGCTCATCCACCAGGCAACGGCCTTAGCCAGAGCCAAAGTCAGGGCAACAGCCAGTGCCGCAGCACTGGCCAAACGCATCAGACGGGCGTGTTCGGCACTGATCGACATGAAAACTCCAGAGTAAAAAACTAAGGCTTAACCGGCGCTGCGCAACCCCAAGGTTGCCAGCTGTTCCACGCTGCCGTGCTGCTGGCGCAGGTTCGGGTGCAGCAGCGGCAGCTGACGACCGATCTCGCGCTCGATGATTGCCTTGAGCAGGTGATTGTCGATACGCCCGTCACTGCCGATGGCATTTTTCAGCTGCTCGGGCGCAACCGAATACTTACCGTCGGGCAGGTAAATGGCGCCGGTGGTGAAGTCGATAGCAAAGGCAATCAGGCCGGGGACAATGTAGAACAGCAAGCCAACGGCGTTGAGCACGGCGATGGCAGGGTCGATCTTGCCGTCGATCTGCCCACGTCGGTCGGGGTAAAACAATGTGCCGCAGGCGGCCAACTGGCTGAGGAGGGTGATGGCCAGAACGGCGCAGATACCACGGAATTGCGAGCGCATAAGCACCTCCATAAATGAGGGCGCCACTATACCAAGCAGCGCCCGACAATGTTGTGCGGCGGCGTACTTATGCGGTTGGCGCGATGCTTGACCGTTCGCCGCTATAATCGCCGGCCTGTGCTGGAGTGCCGATGAAACCCTTACCCATTGACGATGTTCTGCCCGCCCTTTGTGCGGCCCTGCGTGAGCGCCACGAAGCCGTGCTGGAAGCGCCGCCCGGCGCTGGTAAAACCACCCGCGTGCCGTTGGCTTTGCTGCATGAGCCGTGGCTGGGTGAGCAGCGCATCCTGATGCTGGAGCCACGTCGGCTGGCCGCGCGCGCGGCGGCCGAGCGGCTGGCCAGCGAGCTGGGCGAAGCGGTGGGTGAGACGGTTGGCTATCGCATCCGCTTAGACAGCAAGGTCGGGCCGCGCACCCGCATTGAGGTGGTGACTGAGGGTATTCTCGCCCGCCGCCTGCAGGACGATCCGGCGCTGGAAGGCGTCGGTCTGGTGATTTTCGATGAATTTCACGAACGCAGCTTGGATGCCGATCTGGCCCTGGCGCTGAGTCTTAATGGCCGCGCATTGCTGCGCGATGAGCCACCGCTGAAGATCCTGCTGATGTCGGCCACGCTGGAAGGTGAGCGCCTGTCGGCTTTGCTCGGCGCTGCCCCGGTGATCAGCAGTGTTGGGCGCATGTACCCGGTGGACATCCAATGGGGGCGGCCGTTGCAGGCGGGCGAATGGGTCGAGCCCAAAGTCGTGCAAACGGTGTTGCAAGCCCTTAGCGACGAGCCGGGTAGCCTGCTGGTGTTTCTCCCCGGTCAAGCCGAGATCCGCCGGGTGCACGAGCAGTTGGCCGAGGCCCTCGCCGGTCGTGACGAGATCATGCTCTGCCCGCTGCATGGCGAGCTGGACTTAACCGCCCAGCGCGCGGCCATTGAGCCGGCGCCAGCGGGACGCCGTAAGGTGGTGCTGGCCACCAACATTGCCGAGACCAGCCTGACCATCGACGGCGTGCGCGTGGTGATCGATGCTGGCCTTGAGCGGGTGCCGCGCTTTGATCCGGCCAGTGGCATGACCCGTTTGGACACCCAGCGCATCGCTCGCGCCTCGGCCACTCAGCGTGCTGGTCGAGCGGGGCGCCTGCAGCCAGGGGTGTGTTATCGGCTGTGGTCTGAGGCCCAGCATGAGCAATTGGCGGCGTATGCCACGGCGGAGATTCTCCAGGCCGACCTTGCCGGCTTGGCTTTGCAATTGGCGCGCTGGGGCGTCGAGCCCGGCGAGCTGGCCTGGCTCGACGCGCCGCCCGTCGCCGCCTTCGCCCAAGCCCGCGACTTGCTGGAGCGTCTGGGGGCTCTGGATGCGCGTGGCGCCATGACCGTCCACGGGCAGGCAATGGCCGTGTTGCCGGCCCATCCGCGGATTGCTCATTTGCTGCTGCGCGGTCAGGCCCTCGGCTTGGCGGCGCAGGCCTGCGACTTGGCGGCCTTGCTCGGCGAGCGCGATATTCTGCGGGGCGCCGGTGCTGATTTGCACAGCCGCATGGCCTTGCTCAGTGGTGCTGATAAGGCCAGCCGTGGCAGTGCTGGCGGCGTACAGCGGGTGCGTCAGGTGGCCCGCCAATTACGCGGTTACTTGCCCGGCGCGGGTGCGCCCCGTGCGGCGGTGGCCGATCCTCAACATCCGCGCTGGCTCGGCTGCCTGCTGGCGCTGGCTTATCCCGACCGTATCGCCCGCCAGCGCCGCGCCGGCGGCGCCGAGTATCGGCTGGCCAATGGCCGCGCGGCGTTGTTCAGCGAAACCGATGGGCTGATGAAGCACGAGTGGCTGGTAATCGCCGACCTCGGCAGTCGTCAGGGCCAGCGTGAAGAGCGCATCTATTTGGCTGCCGACCTTGCGGTTGAGCTGTTCGCCGGACCGCTGGCCGAGCAGGTGCGCAGCCTTGACGTGCTCGACTGGGACGAACGTGAAGGCGTGCTGCGCGCCGAGCGCCAGCGCAAGGTCGGCGAGTTGCTGCTCGACAGCCAGCCGCTGAGCAATCTGGATGCCGATGCGCGTGGTCAGGCGCTGATTGCGCTGGTGCGTCGTAAAGGCTTAGAGCTACTGGCCTGGACCCCGGAGCTGCGCCAGTGGCAGGCACGGCTGGCGTTGTTGCGCCGCCTAGACCTAATGGCCAGCGCTCACAGCGATTGGCCGGATGTGAGCAATGCCGCGCTGTTAGCGCGCTTGGATGACTGGCTGTTGCCGTACTTGGGCAAAGTCAGCCGCCTCAGTCACTTCGCCAATCTGGACTTGCCGGCGATGCTCGCCAGCTTACTGCCGTGGCCGCTACCGCAGCGCCTCGACGAGCTGGCGCCGAAGCATCTAGAGGTGCCTTCTGGTTCGCGCATTCGCATCGACTATGAGCACGACACGCCTGTGCTGGCGGTGCGCTTGCAAGAGTTGTTTGGCTTGGCCATGACACCGCGTATCGCTGCGGGGCGACAGCAATTGCTGCTGCATTTGCTGTCGCCCGGGCATAAGCCGGTGCAGGTGACCCAAGACCTCGCCAGCTTCTGGGCCAATACCTACTTGGAGGTGAAGAAGGATTTAAAAGGCCGCTACCCCAAGCATTATTGGCCAGACAACCCACTGATTGCCGAACCCACCGCGCGGGCTAAACCGCGGCGTTAATCATTCTTGAGCAGCGTGCCCTTGAGTTGCAACTCTTCATACGCGCGGTCGAGGTCATCGCGCAGCTGTTCGGCGCCGGGCATGGCCTTGGAGACCTGCAGGGTGATCGGCAAATGGATCAGGGTGATATACGGCAGTGCTGGTAAGCCCGCATCGCTCAAGGCTTGCTCCGTGGGCTTGCTGTAGTCGATCAGGTAGTCGCCGCGTTGGCGCATCAGCATGGCCAGAGCGGATTGGTGGCTGCTGCTGCGGCTCAGCTCTAAGTCGAGGCTCGGGTCTTTGAACCAGTCCGAAATCGGTGGGCGATAGGCGTAGCCGTTGATCAGCAACAGATGCTTGCCACGCAACCCCTGCGGCAGAACTGGAGGGGCTGTGCCTTGGCGATGGTAGAGATTGATGTCGACAGTACCCAGAGGGTGGCGACTTTCGAGTATGTGGCCCTGCAGCTGCGGCACACCTGGCGAGCCGCCCGACAACTGAATGCTGCCATCCACCAAGCCCTTGTACAGGCGTGCGCCCGGTAGCGAGCGGAACTCGGCGCGATAGCCGGCCTGCTGCAACAGTTGGCGAATGATGGCAATGGTCTCGCCGCGCGCCTGGCCTTGGCTGTCGGTGTAGCTAAGCGGCGGGAACTCTAGGTAACCGAAGCGCAGAGGCTCACGCTCAGCTGTTACAGCAACGGATGAGATGAAAAGCCCCAGCAGCATCAGGCCGATTGAGCTGCCGCGGCGCGCGCGCGGCGATGACAATGGTGAAAGCATTGAATAACCATGTGGCTGTGGTTTATGGGCAGTCTATTGCACTGAGCTCGATAGTGGCTGCCAGTGTGATTAGTAGCAATACGCAGTTAATCCCAGTGACCAGCTGAACTATGCTGGGAAGCATTCGCTATGGCCGCTAAAGGCTGGGCTCGGATTATGTGGTGATGGGGGCTGGGTTATGCATCGCAAAGTGTTTGCCAATAAGGTTTATGACCGCAAGGTGGTGCTGGTGACCGGCGGTTGTGCTGGCATCGGCCGGGCGCTGGTGTTGCGCTTTGCCCAAGCCGGCGCGCGGCTGGTGATTCTCGACGTGCAGCAGGCGGAGCTGGATGCGCTGTTGCAGCACCTAGCCGACCAACACCAAGTGGAGGCCATGGGCCTGTGCTGCGACGTGGCCGATGCGGCCGCGGTGCAAGAGGCCGTGGCGTTGGCCATCGAGCGTTTTGGCGGTATTGATGTGCTGGTCAACAATGCCGGCATCAGCCATCGCAGCGCTTTTGTTGATACCGATTTAGAGGTGTTTCAGCGCGTCATGGCGGTCAACTATTTTGGCGCGCTGAACTGCACCATGGCGGTCTTGCCGAGCCTGATCACCCGCCACGGCCAGATCATCGTACTCAGCTCGCTGTCGGGCTTTGCTCCGTTGCTGTATCGCAGCGCGTACAACGCCAGCAAGCATGCACTGCATGGCCTGTTTGAAACCCTGCGCTACGAGATCAAAGGCTCGGGGGTAAATATCATGCTGGTGTGTCCGGGCTTTACCGCCACTGACCTGCGCAAAAATGCCTTGGTCGGCGACTCAGGCTTGGCCTCAAGCCCGCCGTTGGCAATGGGGCGGGTGGCCTCGGCGCATGATGTGGCCGAGGAGATTTACCGCGCCGGCCTCAAGCGTAAGCGCTTGCTGGTGCTGTCCAACGTCAACTGGCGGGCGCGCCTGTTGGCGCGTTATTTCCCTTGGCTGTTTGAGCGTGCACTGTTGCCGCGTATCTCGGGGATTAAACCCGGACGGCGCGGCCGCTGAGGTCGCTCAGGCTTGCGTCGCTGGCTGGCTCGGCGCTTCGATCAGGATGAAGTAACGCAACATCACCAGCGTTAGCAGCAGCTGCAGGAAGCCATTGGCGCTGTCCAGCAGCAGGCTCAGCAACGCAGTAGGCTCGCCGCCGATCAGCTGATACAGCGACCAATCCAGCAACCACAGCGGCGCCATCACCGCCAGCAGGCAAGCCAGCAGCGACCAGAAATGCCCATTGCTTAACTGCATGCTGCCGCGCAAGGCGGCCAGCGGCGTATGGCCGCGCAGCACTAATAGGTACTCGGCAAACGCCAGCTTGACCATCACCCACAGCCCCGGCAGCACCAGCAGCGAAAACCCCAGCAGCATCAACAGGCTGCTTAGGGCGGTGAGCACGGCAAAACTTGGCCACAGACGCAGGGCCGCCGCCAGCAAGTCAGCCAGTCGCGGCTGCAAACCACGGCTGCGGGCGTCGACCAATAAAATCAGCGCGGCGCTGTACAGCGGATACAACAGCAGGCTGGCCAGTAGGCTGTAGGGCACGCTGCCGCTTGCACCTGTCCAGTGGCTGATGACCTGCGCGAGCAGATTTTCCAGCAGCACCCAGGGCAAGCACAGCAGGGCGATGGTTAGCAGGTTGCGGCTAAAGAAGTACCAAGCGTCGCGCAGTGGAATCAGCGGGTTCATCGGCAGGCATCAGCGGAGAGTGGGCGCCCACTGTAGCGGGTTGCCCGCAGCGGTTCCAATCATCGCAACGCGGATCGAGGAGGGTGCAGCGGCCGCAGCGTTCGCCCATAATCGGCGCCCGCTTTCCCCGCAGGAACTCCTGGTGAAAAAAATCGCTGTATTCGCCGATGTGCAGAACCTCTATTACACGGTGCGCCAGGCCCATGGTTGCCACTTTAACTATGCCGCGTTGTGGGCAGATATCAGCCAGCGCGGGCAGATCGTTGAGGCTTACGCCTATGCCATCGAGCGTGGCGATGCCAAGCAGCAACAGTTCCAGCAGATTCTGCGCAACCTAGGCTTCACCGTGAAGCTCAAGCCGTATATCCAACGCAGCGACGGCTCGGCCAAGGGCGACTGGGATGTGGGCATTACCATCGACGTGCTGGATGCCGCGCCACGGGTCGACGAGGTGGTGCTGGCCTCGGGCGACGGTGATTTCGCCATTCTGCTGGATAAAATTCGCGCCAGTTATGGTGTCGAGGCCGTGGCCTACGGTGTGCCGGGCCTGACGGCGCAAGCACTGATGCGTGCGGCCAATCGCTATGTGCCGATCGAGGGCAGTTTGCTGCTGAAAAACTGAATCGCTTGGTTGCCTGACCTCTTACCTGAATAAAACGGATTGCTCTTGGAACCCATTGCCGTCATCGACTTTGAAACCACCGGCATGTCGCCCGGGCATAATTGCCGCGCCACCGAGATTGCCGCGGTGATCGTCGAAGATGGGCGCATCGTCGCCCGTTACCAAAACCTGATGAACAGCGGCGCCTATGTGCCGGCGTTTATCGAAAGCCTCACCGGTATCAGCAATGCCATGCTGCGCAAGGCGCCGCCGGCGGCGCAAGTGATGGCTGAGGTGGCCGAGTTCGTCGGACGCACGCCGCTGGTGGCGCACAACGCCTCGTTTGACCAGAAGTTCTGGGATGCTGAGCTGGGCCTGATTCAGCGCCAGCGGGTGCAGAGCTTTGCCTGCTCGATGCTGTTGGCCCGCCGTCTGTTACCGCAGGCGCCCAACCACAAACTTGGCACGCTCAACAGTTGGGCGCAGTTGCCGCACACCGGTCAGGCGCACCGGGCCATGGCCGATGCGGAAATGGCCGCCAACCTGATGCTGTTTATGGCGGCGCAACTGCGCGAGCGGCATGGCATTCAGGCGGTTTCCCATGAGCTGCTGTGCCGTCTGCAGAAGGTCCCGGCCGGCAAAATTGCCGAGGCCCTGAGTAAAGCCCGCAGCTAAAACGCTAAGGCAGCAGTACCAGCCGATTGGGCAGCTCGTTGTGCGGGTTGCTGGCGGGCAGGTGCTGCTTAAGTTGTTCGCCACAACCCTGAATGCAGTCAAGAAAGCCTTGTAGGATCTGGCCCTGTTGCACCTGCCGAGTGAACGTAGCGATCTGCGTTTGCCAGGTGGCATCCGGCAGGTGCCGAGAGATGCCGCGATCGACCAGAATCTCGACATAACGCTCGGCCTCGGCGACGAAAATCAGCATGCCGATTTCCCCCGTCGTGTGGTGCAGATTGCGCTCAAGAAACTGCCGGCGCGCCAAGTTGCTCGCCCGCCAGTGGCGCACTCTCTGCGGTACCAAACGGACACTGATGCGTGGACGGCTCAGCAACAGAGCCAAGCCGATAAAACTGGCCCATTGCACCAGCAGCAGTTGGCGGCTATCCAGCCAGGCCGGGTAAAAATTAAGCGCGCCGGGCACCAGCAAGGCCAGCAGGCTGGCCCAGAGCAAGGCAAAGTCTCGGTAGTCGTCAGCTTTAGCCGCCAGCACGGTGACTAACTCGGCGGCGCATTCGCGCTCCACGCGGGCAATCGCGGCGGCTACCTGTTGTTGCTCATCACTATTCAATAAGCCCATGACGGTTGCTCCTTGCGGTTATTCATTACCAGCCACCCGAGGCGCCGCCGCCGCCGAAGCCACCGCCGCCGCCACCAAATCCACCGCCACCGAAACCCCCGCCGCCCCCGCCGTATCCACCGCGGCCCGAACCGCCGCCAGACAGCAGAAACGGAATCACCAGATCAAGACGACCGAGCATCAGTACTACGATGATGACCATCATCAGCAGGAAAAAAAACGTGCCCAGGCCGCCCGACTGTGGCGCTGGCGCGGCCGCCTGCAGCGGTTGGCCGCCCAGCACTTGCAGAATGGCGCTCACCCCGGCGCTGATGCCCTCGGCATACGCGCCGCGTTTAAACGCCGGCAGCAGTTGTTGCTGAATGATCAGCGAAGACTGGGCATCGGTCAGCGTGCCTTCAAGGCCATAACCAACTTCGATGCGCACTTTGCGCTCATCGCGGGCGACCAACAGCAGCACGCCATTATCTTTACCCTTCTGGCCAATACCCCAATGGCGGCCCAGTTGGTAGCCAAAGTCCTCAATCGGCAGGCCTTGCAGGTTGCTGACGGTGACCACCACCACTTGCTCGCTGCTGGCTTGCTCATGGGCGGCCAACTGCTGGCTGAGGCGTGCTTCGGTAGCTGCATCGAGCAGCCCGGCCTGATCCACCACTCGGCCACTGAGGGGCGGAAAGTTGACCTCGGCCTGACTCAGGCTCAACCAGCCGCAGAGCAGCAGAAGCAGTGGCAGTTGCCAAAGGCGGCGCATCAGAATTTCACAGGTGGTGCTTGGTTAGCCGCTGGGGCTGTGGCTTCGAAGGTCTCACGCAGCGGCATATCGCTGTACATCAGGCTGTGCCAAATGCGCCCGGGGAAGGTGCGAATCTCCAGGTTATAGCGCTCAACGCTGGCGATGAAATCACGCCGGGCCACGCTGATGCGGTTTTCCGTGCCTTCCAGTTGCGCCTGCAGGGCCAGAAAGTTCTGATCCGCTTTCAGCTCGGGGTAGCGCTCGGACACCACCATCAGGCGGCTCAAGGCGCCGCTCAATTGGCTCTGGGCCTGCTGGTACTGTTGCATGGCCTGCGGGTTATTCAGGGTGCTGGCGTCGACCTGAATTGAGGTGGCCTTGGCGCGTGCCTCGATCACGGCGGTCAGGGTCTCCTGCTCGTGCTTGGCATAGCCTTTGACGGTTTCTACCAGGTTGGGGATCAGGTCCGCGCGGCGCTGGTACTGGTTCTCGACCTGCGCCCAGGCGGCTTTGGCCTGTTCGTCATAGGTGGGAATGTTGTTGATGCCGCAACCGCTCAGTAGCGTGGCCAGCAACAGCAGCGTGGCAAGGCGTGCGCCTTGTGGGGCCATAAATGTCGACATGTTCTGGAAGCTCCCTGCAGCAGAAAATTTGAGCCATACCGTAGCGCTTGCGCGCGAGTTGCGCCAGCGGCCAGTCCGGGTGCGCAGCGATAGCGCGAACAGAAACAGGCTGCTTGCGCGCAGGCAGGTTAAACTGTGCGGCTTGGCATATTCGCTTTCCTGAACTCTGGTTGCCCCATGACTTTCGCCTCCCTCGGCCTGATCGAACCCCTGCAGCGCACCCTCGACGAACTCGACTACCAAACCCCGACGCCGGTGCAGGCTCAGGCGATTCCAGCGGTGCTGGCTGGCCGTGACCTGATGGCAGCGGCGCAGACCGGCACCGGCAAGACCGCTGGCTTTGCCCTGCCACTGCTGCAACGGCTGATGATGGAAGGCCCGGAAGTGGCCAGCAACTCGGTGCGCGCCTTGGTGCTGGTGCCGACCCGCGAGCTGGCCGAACAGGTGCACGAGAGTTTCCGTATCTACGGCCAGCACCTGCCGCTACGCACCTATGCCGCTTACGGCGGGGTGAGCATCAATCCGCAGATGATGAAGCTGCGCAAGGGCGTCGACGTGCTGGTGGCTACACCCGGACGTTTGCTGGATTTGTTCCGGCAAAAAGCCCTGAAATTTTCCCAGCTGCAAACCCTGGTGCTGGATGAAGCCGACCGCATGCTCGACTTAGGCTTTGCCGACGAGCTGCGCTCGATCTACGCGGCTTTGCCGAAGCAGCGCCAGACCCTGCTGTTCTCTGCGACCTTCTCCGATGCCATCCGAGTGCTGGCCGAGCAGATGCTGAATAATCCGCTGAGCATCGAAGTCAGCCCACGCAACGTGACCGCCAGTAACGTTAAGCAGTGCGTGATCACCGTGGATAAAAAGCGCAAAACCGAGCTGTTTTGCCATCTGCTGAAAAAGCACAGCTGGCAGCATGCGCTGGTGTTTGTGAAAACCCGCAAGGGCGTTGATGAGCTGACTGAGCTGCTGCAAAAACAAGGCCTCAACGTCGACGGTATTCATGGCGACAAACCGCAAGCCACTCGCCAGCGCGCGCTGGATCGCTTCAAGGCTCGCGAAGTGCAGATTTTGTTTGCTACTGACGTGGCCGCGCGCGGCTTGGATATCGATGACCTGCCGCTGGTGGTCAACTTCGACTTGCCGATTGTTGCCGAAGACTACGTCCACCGCATCGGCCGTACTGGTCGCGCTGGCAACAGTGGTCAGGCGATTTCTCTGGTGTGTGCCGATGAGGTCAACTTGCTGGCGGCCATCGAGATACTCAGCGGCCAGAGTTTAAAGCGGGTCGAAGAGGCCGATTTTATCCCCGAGCACCGGGTGCCGCTGATAGATGCCAGCGGTCAGGTGTTGAAGAAAGCCAAAAAACCGAAAAAGCCGAAAGTGGTTGGCGGTGGCGGCAAAAAGAACCTCGGCAAGTGGCTGGAGAGCAATGAGCCGGCTGAGCCACAGGTGAAAATCGTGCGCAAAGTCCCGCTGTTTAACACCGGACCGAAAAAGAAGAAGTAAGCGGCCAGCAATGCGAGCTTGTAGGGTGGGTTAGCTGCGTAGCGACGTAACCCGCCATTGCGATTGACGGGTATCACAGCGCTGCGCCCATCCTCCGGCTTTCACGCTAGGGCGCCAGGCGGCGCGCGGCTTCCAGTTGCTGTTTATGGATTGCCGCTTCGGTGGCGTCGTAGATCACCACGCAAATGTGCTCGACTGCGCCGTTAGCGGCAGTCAACGGCAGCAGAGTGACGTTCTGGTACATGAAGTCGGCCTGACCCGTGATCGGCTGGTAGTTTTTGAAGTGCACCAGATACGGATGCTGCTCCCACAAGCTAAAGGCACGGGTGCCCAGTTGCACCACCGTGTCGACCTTGCGGCGAAACCACGGCTCGTTGATCTCGGCGAATAGGCTGAACAGCGACTTGCCGTTGACCTCATCCGGGCCCATGCCCGAATGGTTTTCCATAAAACTGTTCCACACTTCGATCTGGTAATCGCGGTCTAACACGATCACGCCCACATCGATGCACTGGACGATATCCAGTAGCCAGTGAAACTCTTTGATGTCGATCTGTGCGGGCATGCCAGCTTCTCGTGTGTGAACCTAGTTGAGCAGGTAGTTGATCTTGTGAGTGAGGCGCTGGATCGAGTCTTCGGTGAACAGCAGCAACAGATCGAAGTGCACGTTATGGCCTTCCAAGCTGTAGCTGATCTCCACTGCCAAGGTCTTGCGCCAGCGCTGCTGATTAACCCGAATTAGGCTGTCGATGGAACCGTGCAGGCCGAGCAACTGCGGGTGGCCTTGGGAGAAACGCACGTCGATCTGCTCGGAAATCCCGCTCAGGCAGGCGCCGATCAGGATGCTGGCCAAGTCCAGCAGCATCTCCGAGGTTTCGCTTTCATCCTTGGGTTGCCACTTGAATAGCCGGCTGATGTCGGCAATCTCTGAGTCGTGAAACAACAGCAGTGCTTCGCCAGCAATGCCGTCGCCGATAAAGCCCTGGCACAAAGCGCTGAAACGCTCGCCGCGCTGGGCATCGGCGAGGGTCATGTGCAGCTCGCTGACTTCGAAGATATTCACCGCCGGCACCGGCAGCTCAACAAATACCTCGAGCACCTTGGCCAGCAGCGCCGCGGCGCGGCCCATGGCGACGTTGCTGATCTCACGCAGCGCATCGCGGAAATTGACCTTCAACTCGAACGCGGGCCGTGGTGGCACCGCCACTGAAGCTGACGTGCCCGCGCCGTTAGCGGCTGGAGCCTCAAGCAGGTTCAGACGGCTAAGGGTTTCGCGCAGTTTTTCCGGGTCGGCAGGCTTTTTGATAAAGGCCAAAGCGCCCAGCTCACTGACCCGGCGGATGGCTTCTTCTTGTACGTCGCCGGACACCACAATGACCTTGCAGTGGATGCCTTCGTCTCGCAGCGCCGCGAGCACTTCAAAGCCGTCCATCACCGGCATGGTCAGGTCCAGCAGCATCACCTCGGTGAGTCCCTGACGCAGCACCTGCATGGCCTCTTCGCCATTGCTTGCCTGCGTGATGGACACCGGCCACTCAGCCGGCAGCGCGCGAATCAGTTGCTTGCGCGCCATCATGGAGTCATCACAGACCAGAAGGGGAATCACAGTCGGGTTACCACCGTACGCAGATGAGGTGCCGGTTCGTTTGCCGGCTTAGCTCCAGCATAGCCGTTCACAGGCGCTGCGTGCGAGCCCGGATCAGAGCGGCCGTTGCAAGTAACGGTGCGCGGCAATGCCGGGTAGATGGGATGGGCGTTCGATTTGCACGACAAAACCTAAGCGTTCGTACAGACGTTGAGCCAGCGGGTTGCCGGCCGAGACATCCAGCGCAGTGCTGCTGAAACCTGCGTCGCGGCCTTGTTGCAATAAGTAGTCGATCAGCTGGGTGCCAATGCCTTGCCCGGTGCTGGCGCTGTTCACGCCAAGGTGAGCCAAGTAGAAGGTGCGTTTCGGCGGCGGCAAGACGATGCGCTCCATCTGCAGGCCGTCCCAGAGCACCTTCCAGCAGTGCAATGGGCCGTAGAAAGCCATGATCTGGCCGGCCGCCACCCGCATATTGCGCAGGTTTACCTCGCCGCTCAGCGCGGTGCCGACGGCGACCACCCGACCATCCTGCTCGCCGACCCAGTGTTGGCGATAACCGAACTGCCCGGCGCCACTGACAAAGGCTTTGTGCAAAAAGTCCTGAGCCGTGCCCTTGGCTGTGCCGCCGAACACGTAATCAAAGGCTGCTGGGCCGGAGCTGTAAATCAGCGGGACGGCCGCCTCGGCATCGTCGGGGCGGGCAGGGCGAAAGTGCAGGTTCATAGGGCTGGACTCGTGCGGGTTGGTTGCACGAAATTAGCACGATCGTTCTATTTTGTCTGGACCTGCAACCAGTCACGTATGCCCAGCCCGGCAGCCCGGCCGCTGGCAAAACACGCCGTCAGCAGGTAGCCACCGGTGGGCGCTTCCCAATCGAGCATCTCTCCGGCGCAGAACACCCCCGGCAGTTGGCGCAGCATCAGCTGCTCGCTGAGCGCCTCGAAAGGCACGCCGCCGGCGGTGCTGATGGCTTCGTCGAGTGGTCGGGTGCGGACCAGCGTGAGTGGTAAACGCTTGATTGCAGCAGCCAGTAACGCCGGCGCAGTGAAGGTGGCTGCATTGGTTAGCTCACGCAGCAGGCCGGCGCGCACACCGTCCAGACCCAGCTGGCTGCGCAGGTGATTGCTGATGGATTTGCTGCCGCGCGGCTTGCGCAGCAAGGTTTCGACCTGCTCAACAGTCTTATGCGGCAGCAGATCGAGGTGAATCGTCGCGCTGCCGTGCTGGTTGATCTGTTCGCGGATCGCGGCTGAGAGCGCGTAGATCAAACTGCCTTCCACGCCCGTGGCGGTGATCACGAACTCGCCTAAGCGCGGCGCCTGTGCGTCGAGGGCAATGGCCGTGGATTTGACCGGGGCACCGGCGAATTTGTCACTGAACAAGGTGCTCCAGCCGGCCACTTCAAAGCCGCAGTTGCTCGGTTGCAACGGCGCTAGGGCCACGCCGCGCTCGGCCAGTAATGGCAGCCAGGCGCCATCGGAACCCAATCGCGCCCAGCTGCCGCCGCCGAGGGCCAGCAAGGTGGCAGCGGCGCGGACCGAATGTTCACCCTCTGCGCGGGCAATGCGCAGGCTGCCATCGGCATTCCAGCCCAGCCAGCGGCTGCGGGTATGCAGGCTGACGCCCAACTCACGCAGGCGTTTGAGCCAGGCGCGTAGCAGTGGCGCGGCTTTCATGTCGGTTGGGAATACCCGGCCAGAGCTGCCAACAAAGGTGTCGATACCCAGGCCGTGAATCCATTCGCGCAGCTGTTCGGCGCCAAAGTCGTGTAGCAAGGCTTCCAACTCGTCATGGCGCTGGCCATAACGAGCGAGAAAGGCTGGGCTGGGTTCGGCGTGTGTGATGTTCATGCCGCCGACGCCGGCGAGCAGAAATTTGCGCCCGACCGAGGGCATGGCATCAAACAACTCAACCTTGATGCCGGCCAGCGCTAGCACTTCGGCAGCCATTAAACCGGCAGGACCGCCACCGATGACGACGACGGGATGAACAGATGATGGGGTGGCGTTGGACATGATCGAGCGCAGGTCGTGGCGGCTGGTGGCGCATTCTACCCGAGGGTGGCGCGCCAGTCCGTTATGGTCAGTCGGTGACCACGGTGCGGTTGCGGCCGGCGCTTTTGGCTTGATACAAACGCTGGTCGGCCCGCTGCAGCATGCTCTCCCAGTGTTCGCCGCGTTGCAGAACAGCACCGCCGCTGGACATGGTGACCGGCCCGCCTGGGCCTTTTAGTTGCTGGGCAACTTCATGCTGCAGGTTGCTGGCAACGGTTTGCAGGCTGTTTTGATCGGTATTGGGCAGCAGCAGCAAGAACTCTTCGCCGCCGAAGCGGAATAGGCGATCTTCTTTGCGCGAGTGGGTTTTGATCAGTTCGACAAAATCGATCAGCACTTGATCACCGGCTTGGTGGCCATAGGTGTCATTGATCTGCTTGAACGAGTCGAGGTCCATTACCAAAACAGCATATTGATCGCCATGGCGGCGCTGGCTGGCGCTGGCGATTTGCAGTTCTTCGTTCATTGCCCGGCGATTGCGTGCGCCGGTCAGTGGGTCTTGTACCGACAGCAGCTGCAGCTTGTCGCGCTGGTTACGGGTGCGTGAGGCAAAGATGAAGGTCAACACGCTGGCAGTCATGCTGGTCACCAGAAACGAGATCATCTGGTAGTGGCTCTCAAACACCGTGCCGGGCATCGCCAGGGCGTAGCCGACTAGGCCGATCATCACCATTACGGTTGCGCTCAGGGCCTTGCCCGGCGAGACCATAAAGAAATTGAACAAGATCAGCGGGTAAATCCAGAACAGGCCGTTAACCCCCAAGCGGATGGTAATCAGGGTGGCGGCGGCGGAGAGAATAATTGAGGCGAAAATCCCCGGCTTGACCGTGTCGCCGGTGCGCCAGGCATACAGCGTGGTGGTGATGGCCGAGAGCACGATAATGACGTCAGCAATGCCGACCACATAGTTGCCTTGCGCCAAGCGATACACCGCGTAGGGCGATATGCCGGTTATACCCAGCAGGCACATGAGGGTGATGATCGATAGCTGGAAGTCGCTACGCAGACGTTTGAGTACGCGTGATTTTCTTATCATCGTCGCCAAGTCTTGTTGTTATTGGGCAGAGCTTAGCCTGCATCGCGGCCGCCTCACCAGTAAGCAGTGCTCGGTGGTGATTTTCTGTGTTGCAGATGCGCTCGGCTACTGACAGTTGGTTGGGTGCTCACGGCTTGACGGTGGTTGTCTGCAGCCAGGCTTCTAGGTCCTTGGCCGCCAGTGCGCGGGAGAACAGGTAGCCTTGAGCCACGTGATAACCCTGTTGTTTGAGAATTTGGTATTGGCTGCTGGTTTCGATGCCTTCGGCGATCACGGTCAGTTGCAGGCTTTCGCCCAAGCGGATCACCGCTTCGCTGAGGGCGCGGTTGGTGGCATCGTTGTCTAGGTCGCTGACAAAGCTGCGGTCTAACTTGAGTTCTTGAATCGGCAAGCGGCGCAGATAACTGAGGCTGGAGTAGCCGGTACCAAAGTCATCCAGCGATAAACGCACACCTTGGGCATGTACTTCGTCGAGGGTCTTAAGGGTGCCTGGGTTGGTGTCCATCAGCACGTTTTCGGTGATCTCCAGCGTCAGGTCGCTGGCCTGCAGTTGATGCTCTTGCAGGGTGTTGGCGACCATGCCCGGCAGGTCAAGGTTGTGGAAGTTGGTCGGCGACAGGTTCACCGAGATGGCTGGAATCTGCAGGCCCTGACGGCGCCATTGGGCCAGCTGGCGGCAGGCTTCGCGCACCGCCCAGAGACCCAGTTGATTGATCAGGCCGCATTCTTCCGCCAGCGGGATAAAGCGCGCCGGAGAGATGTCACCAAACTGCGGATGGTGCCAGCGCGCCAGTGCTTCAACGCCATACAGCAGACCATCGGGCATGCGCACTTGTGGCTGGTAGTAGAGCTGCAATTGATCGTGATCGAGCGCTTCGCGCAGGGCGTTTTCCAAGGCCAGACGCTCTTGCGCCAACAGGTTTAGCTCGTGGCTAAAGAAGCTGAAATGGCCGCGGCCTGCGCTTTTTGCTTGGTACATGGCCATGTCCGCGCGGTGCACCAAGGTGCCCATGTCGTGGCCGTCGAGCGGATACAGGCTGATGCCGATACTGGCCGACGGGCACAAGGTTGTGCCGTTCAGTTGGCACGGCAGACTGAGGGTGGCTTTGAGTTGCTCGACCACTTCACGCACTTGCTCGCTGTCGCATTGCGGCAGCACCAGCACGAACTCGTCCCCCGACAAACGACCAACAATGTCGCAATGGCGGCGGTGCTCGCTGAGCCGTTTCGCCATCAGCCGTAGCAGCTCGTCGCCGGCTGGATGGCCGAGTGAGTCGTTGACCTGCTTGAAGCGGTCGAGGTCGACAAACAGCACGCTTAACGGTGTGTTGTTGCGCTCTGCGTCGGCCAGCGCCTGATCGGCCTTGGCCAGCAACAGGCTGCGGTTGGGCAGTTCGGTGAGGCTGTCATAGAAGGCCAGCTGGCGAATCCGGCTGCGGCTTTCCTCGCGCTCCAAGGCCAGTGCGCAGAGGTGCACGATGACGTTGATCAAGCGCTGGTGAAACGCGCTTGGGCCGCGCGGTTCGCGGTAATAAAAAGCGAAGGTGCCGAGCACTCGACCTTGGCTGTTCTTGATCGGTGTAGACCAACAACTGCGCAGGCCGATGGGCAGGGCTAGGGCCTTGAACTCAGCCCATAGCGGATCGCTGGCGATGTCGCTGACCAGCACCGGCTCGCCGCGAAAGGCGGCGGTGCCGCAGGAACCCACGCTGGCGCCAATGGCTACGCCTTCCAAGGCTTGGCAGTAGCTGTCTGGCAGGCTTGGGCCGGCTAATGGATGCAGGCGTCCTTCGGCGCTGACGCGCAGGATCGAGGCGGTGACGTCCGGGGCAATGCGCTCAACTTCGCGGCAGGCCTTTTCCATCAGGGTTTCCAGCGGGTCCTCATGGACCATGGCTTCAAGCATGCGGTTCTGCAGCACTTCGTGCATTTTCGAGTGGGTGATGTCGGTGAATACCGCCACGGTATTGGTCAACATCCCTTGGGCATCGAAGATCGGATTAATCGCGACATTGCACCAGATCCGCTGGCCGTCGGCGCAGTAGGCCAGCTCATCACTGCTGAAGGGCTGGCCTGCCAGTAGGTGCTTGCGTAAGTTCTGCAGCGCTTCAAGCTCTAGATAGGGCGCAATCACCGCGGCTGGACTGCTGCCCAAGGCTTGCTCGGCGGGGTAGCCGAACAGGCGAGTAAAGCCGCTGTTGCTGTAGACGATGTGCCAGTCGGCATCAGTGATCAGGATGGCGTTATCGGTCTGGTCGACCACCAGCGACAGCAGGTGTAGCTGCTCGGTTTGCTGGTGCTGCGCGGTAATGTCTTTGATGAAGGCGGTGTAGAGCACCTCACCGTCGGCCTCGATGCGTGAGACCGACATTGCCATCCAGCGCCGCTGACCGTCGGCGCGCTCGATTGGCACGGTATGGTCGCCTGCGCCGTACTGTTCCAGCTGGGCGCGCAATTCGGCTGGCAACAGCGCCTTGGCGTCATGCCCGATGATGGCCGCGCGCGAGATGCCCCACAGTTGTTCAGCCGCACGGTTGAACAGCAAGACGCGCATGTCACTGTCGATCAGCACCACGCCATCCGCCGCTTGTTCGAGGGTCTGCAGCAAAATGGTCGAAAGGTTACGGGTGGCTGGCATGCTGAGTTCGCTTCGCTGTCATAAGGTGTGCTGTGGCGTTTAAGTGGCTTGCCGCCGCCGCAGTTGCGGCCATGACAGCATGGCTGGCGTGTCAGTTTTGGCCAATGCGACCAAGGTAAGGTGGCGGCGTGGCCGGCACAAGAGTTGGCCTTTGGATTGTTAGTGTTGTTTGCCGCAGGTCAGCTGAATGCGCCTCTCAATGGCTGCGGAGCGCCTTGGTTTTGGGGGCTTATAATGGCGTTCAAGATTTGCGCACGGGTTGTCAGGTTCAAGGATTACAACGGTTATGGTTGAGATTGAACTGCACACGCCGCGCTTGCTGTTACGCGGCTGGCAAACCACTGATCTGCGCGCGTTTGCGGCGCTGAATGCCGACCCTGCGGTTATGCGCTATTTCCCCAGTGTTATGAGCCGCGCCCAGAGCGATGCCATGGCTCGGCGCATTCGGGCGCACTTTGCCGTACATGGTTTTGGTCAGTGGGTGCTGGAGCGACGCGAGCAACCGGGATTGATCGGCGCGTTGGGTCTGCAGCAGGTGGATTTTGCGGCCGCCTTTGCCCCCGCGGTGGAAATCGGCTGGCGTTTGCAGCAGGCGCATTGGCGTCAGGGCTATGCGTTGGAGGCGGCCGAGGCGGTGCTGGCGTATGCCTTCGAGTCGTTGCAGTTGGCCGAGGTGCTGGCTTTTACTGTGCCGGCCAATCAGCCTTCGCAAGGCTTGATGCAGCGCCTCGGCATGCAGCGTCAGGTGGAGCAAGATTTTGAACATCCGCTGCTGCCCGTCGGACATCCGCTGCGCCAGCATGTGCTCTATCGACTTGGCCAAACACGCTGGCGGACACGTCAAGCCCGCGCGTTACCAGCAAGTTGATAGGGCGGCGCGCGAGCAACGCTGCGCGATGATAGGCGGCAAGTGCCGACAGCCGGCGCTAAAGCCATTACCATTTGCCGATTGGCCGTCCGAGCGTGTGCTTGGCTAACCATTATTATCGTGCGCGCTGCCACCCATGAGCGGCGCCACGCCTTGCGTAGAAAGAGAGGATGCATGACACAGGTGCTGAAGGATCTGGTTTCGCTGCTGAGCCTAGAAGCCATCGAGGAAGACCTGTACCGCGGCAGCAGTCAGGACCTGGGCTTTCGTCAGCTGTTTGGTGGCCAAGTGCTCGGCCAGTGCGTGTCGGCGGCCAGTCGTACTGTAGAGGCGAGTCGCCATGTGCATTCCATGCACGGTTATTTTTTGCGTCCGGGCGATGCCAGCTTGCCGGTGGTCTATCAGGTTGAGCGGGTCCGCGACGGCGGCAGTTTTAGCACCCGGCGGGTGACTGCGATTCAGAAGGGCAAGCCGATTTTTAGCTGCGCCGTCTCGCTGCAGTACGACGAAGAAGGCTTCAATCATCAGTTGCCGATGCCCGAGGTGCCGGGGCCGGAAAACTTCAAGTCAGAAACCGAATTGGCCCGCCTGATTGCGCCAATGATCCCCGAACATTTGCGCGAGCGAGCGATCAGCGACAAACCGATTGAGATTCGCCCGGTAACCCTGATCAACCCTTTCGCCCCCAAGGCGTGCGAGCCGGTGAAGTACGTATGGTTTCGCGCCGATGGCGAGCTGCCGGACGACCAGCAGCTGCATAAATATCTGCTGGCCTACGCTTCGGACTTCAATCTGCTGACCACCTCAATGCAGCCCCACGGCGTGTCGGTGTTCCAGAAGTTTATGCAGGTCGCCAGCCTTGACCATTCGTTGTGGTTCCACGGCAACTTACGCATGGACGACTGGCTGCTGTACGCCATGGACAGCCCGTGGGCCGGCAACGCGCGGGGTTTCTCACGCGCCAGTATCTTCAATCGCGCCGGCCAGTTGGTCGCATCGGTGGCTCAAGAAGGCCTGATTCGGCAACGCGAGGACTGGAAATGAGCTGGCAGCAGAGTCGTCACTGGGTGTTCGATATGGACGGCACCCTAACGGTGGCGGTGCATGATTTTGAGGCCATTAAGCGCGCGCTAGAAATCCCGCCCGAGCACGACATTCTTCATCATTTGGCCGCCTTACCTGCCGCCGAAGCCGCCGCTAAGCATGCGTGGCTGCTGGAGCATGAGCGTGAGCTGGCCGAGGCTGCGCAAGCGGCGCCGGGTGCGGTGGCGTTAGTGCGTGAGCTGCAAGCGCGCGAGTATCGCTTGGGTATTCTCACCCGTAACGCGCACTCGTTGGCCTTGTTGACGCTGCAGGCGATTGGCTTGGATGACTGCTTTGCCAGCGCCGATGTGGTCGGTCGCGATGAAGCTCCGCCCAAGCCCGACCCTGGCGGCTTGTTGCACTTGGCCGAGCAGTGGCAGGTGGCGCCGGAGTCGTTGGTAATGGTCGGTGACTATCTGTTTGATCTTGAGTGCGCTCACGCCGCCGGTGCCCATGGCGTGCTGGTCAACCTGCCGGAGAACCCGTGGCCGGCGATCAGCAGTGGCTATGCCAAGGACTGTGCGGCATTGCTGCGCCAACTGAGTTAGCCGTTGGCGTGCAACAGAGTGGCCGTCATTCTGCAGGCCACTCGCTTAGTGCATAAGCTGGGAAGCCGCTGTTTCAAGCCGGCACGCCGACAATCACGCTGGAGGCTTTGAAAATCGCGCTAGCCGTCATGCCCACGGCCAAGCCGAGGCTGTTGCTGCTCTCATTGGTGACGATGGCGGCCAGCGAGGCGCCGCCCGGCAGCTCTAGAACCACTTCAGTATTGACTGCGCCGGCGTGTACCCGCGCGATGCTACCGGTCAGCCGATTGCGCGCAGAGAAGCGTGCGCCTTCGTCATCGGTTACCAGAATCACCGATGAGGATTTGATCAGTGCCAAGGCTTCGGCCCCGACTTTTAGGCCCAGCTCGGTGGTGCTTTCATGGGTGACGATGGCCACGATCTTCTGCCCAGCGGAGATTTCCAGTTCGATCTCGTCGTTGACTGAACCGGTATTTACTAAGGTCACTTTGCCGCGAAACTGATTACGGGCGCTGGTTTTCATGCTCATTCTCCGGATCAATAAATAGTCGTCAGTAATGCCTTCGGCCTGCTGACTGAGTTGCTCAACAAAGCGCAGATGCTCGCGTTCGATCAGGCCGAAGTTCTTCACCAACTGCTCACCGCGCTGGGTCAGGCGCGTACCGCCGCCGCCCTTGCCGCCTGCAGCCCGCTGCATCAGCGGCTCGCCGGCCAGATTGCTCATGGCATCGATGGCATCCCAGGCCGCTTTGTAGCTCATTTTGATCGCTTTGGCGGCTTGAGTAATTGAGCCGCACTCGGCGATTTTGGCCAGCAGGGCAATGCGCTGCTCACCGCCAAATTTCTCACCGTCAACGGTGAGCCAGACGGAGCCTTGCAGTTCCATCGTTCGATCTTTGCTGTCCATGAGTGTTCTGGCGCCTTTCTGAACTGTTGTCGGCAAAGCATATCGACAATTGTTCACGGTCGCTGCAGTCAGGTGGTCGCAGTGTGTGTCTCGATGCCTAAACCCGCACGGATTAAGCACCGGCAAGGTTGGCGGCTCGCCTGTGCGCAGCGGCTGTTGCTCTGCCACTGCGCACGTGCGGCGGGTGCTTAGTCGACGATTTTGCGCACTTCAATGCCTTGCAGCCACTTCACATGACGTGGGCCGGTGCGGGTGTCTTTGGTCGAAACCATGGCGATGCGGCCTTCGTCATCGGCCAGCGGTTGACCGTCCTTCTCAAAGAACACAATCACACCTTCGCCGTTCGGTGAGTTGAAGATTTCGGTCCAGGAGAACACCACTTTGTAACCGTCGCTGGCGCTGGCAATCACCGCCATCTTCTTCACGTCATTGTGCGCAGGCGCTTTGACTGTGGCTTTCTCCAGAATGTCGCGCAGCAGCACGCCTTTGAAGTTTTCCAGCTTGCCCATGTTGGCGCCGGACTGGCAGATCAACGGAACCTCGCCGACCTGTTGCGGTGGGAACTTGCGCAAGTCATCAACGCTGAGGTTGAGGCTGTGTTCAACCGCGCCGGTGACGCTGACGTGGGTGGTGACAAACTTTGCCGGATCGGCCACTTTGCCTTCAGCCAACGTGGTGCCGGCAAGGGCCAAGCTGCAGACGGCCAAGAGCGTGCGTAGGGTGACTTTCATCGGGTTATCTCCTTAGTTAGAACTGGTAGCTGGCGTTGGCAAACCACATGCGGCCGGGGCTGGGGAAGCCGTCGCTGAGTGCATAGTCTTTGTCGGACAGGTTGCTGACCCCGGTTTCTAGCGTGGTGCCTTCCAGTGGTGTAAAGGCGGCCTTGAGGTTGAGCGTGGTGAAACCCGACAGCTCGACGGTGTTCGAGGCCCAGCGGCTGCTGTTGTGCTCGGCGTAGGCAATTAACTCAACTTTTTGCATCGGGCTAACCGAGGCGAATGCGGTGAATTTATGCTTGGGTACATCGGTCAGTTTGGTCTCTGAGTCGCTGCGGTTTTCTAGGTCGATGTAGGTGTAGTTGCCACCCAGTTCCAACCATTCGCGCACATAGCCACTCAAGCCCAGCTCGACGCCGGAGCTGCGCACTTTGCCGACGTTCTGCATCTGCGAGAGCGTGCCGGAGACATTGGCCACGGATTGAATTTTGTCGGTGATGTCGCTGTAGAAGATCGCCGCTTCAGCTGTGGCGCCTGTCCAAGGGCTGCCCTGGTAGCCGACTTCATAGTTGATCGACTCTTCCGGCTTTAGCTCAGGGTTTTCGATATAGGTGCCCAAGCGCTGTGAATAGCGATCTTTCAAACTCGGTAGGCGTGATTTTTTCGCGATGGTGGCGTAGAAGCGTGCGGACTCTGACCAGTCATAAAACAATCCGCTCTGCGCATCGTGCGCCACCTGTTTGTCGGGCAGCGAGTAGGGGTTACCAATGCTGTAAACCTTTTCTGGGCTCAGCTCATGCCGAGCCGCGCCGAGGGACAGCAACCAATCCGGGGCGAGCTGAATGTTGTCTTCGGCGGCAAAGGACACCAGCTCATCCTTGAAGCGGGTGTTCTCTAAATGGTTGGCATCCAGTTCTTTGTGGTCGTCGGCTTTGTAATGGGCAATCAAGCGCGCGGTGTGCGCCTCCAAGCGGGTTGATTCCAACTCAACAGAGCCACCATTGGTTTGGTCCGCATAAATGCTTCGGCCCGTGCCGACGCTACCCTTACCTTTGGTTTTAAGTGTGGAATAGCTGTTGTCGGTGTAGGAGCGGACTTCATTGTCAAAGCTGTCGTGATACAGGCGCAGCTTGACGCTTTCGTAGTCGCCGAGTGCGGTTTTGGAGATGAAGTACAGGCTTTCTTTGTCCCAGTACGGCCATTGCCAGTAACGGGCGACGCTCGGGTCGGTTGATGGCGGCTGGCCCTTCTCACCGTTTTGCTGGTAGTAGCTGAGGGCGTATTCATCGGTGTCGTTGGGCGTTAGGCCGAGCTTAAACGACACCTTGCTGTCGCGCTGTTGCGAGTTATCACGCAGGCCACCGCTTTCGGTCTTGGTCGCATCAAAGTCTGAGGACAACGGAAAACCATTGCTCTCGGTGTAGGACAACCCAGTCTGCAAGTACCACAGGCCTTGGTTAGTGCCGAGGTTAGCGGAGGTGCGCTGGCCTGCGCCCTCGGTGAAGCCTACCGAAACATCGCCCTCAAGCGCCTCAACCGGCTTGCGTGACACGAGGTTGATCGCGCCGCCCAAGGTGTTAGGGCCGTAAGCGACCGAACTGAAGCCTTTAGACACCTGAATAGTTGATAGGTCAGCGGTGGTGAAACGGTTGAAGTCGACATAACCGTCATAGGGTACGTACACCGGGATGCCGTCGATAAACAACGGCACCTGGCGTGAGTCAAAGCCGCGCACGGCAATGGTTTTCTCATTGCGCGAGTTAACCGAGGTGGTCACGCCGGGCAGCAAGTTAAGCGCATCGCCTACCGTGTAGCGGTTAAAGCGACTCATCTCGTCGCTGGTGACCACTGAGCCCACTTGGCTGCTGCCCACCTCGCCAATGTCAGAGTGTTTGCCGATTACGTTGATGGCGCCGAGGGTGAATTCATCGGTTGTTTTACTGTCCGCGGCATAGGTTGGTGAATGGGCCAGCGCCAAGGCGATGGCGGCTGTGAGCGCAGCAAGGCGAAAGCGAGGTTGCGGCATGGGCAGAGACTCCTAACTAAAAGCGAAATATTTTCATGTATATAGCGGTTGGCAAATTGTTAGCCGGACATACATTGGCGATATGACTGACTTAAAGGTGCGTGCTAATCCGCCCGCAGTCGCGTGGCGTGATTGCTGACTATTCCGCTGCCTGGCGGGCCGTGCTGCTGCGCTTAATCCGCGCTATGGCAAAACGGATAGGTACCGCGACACTCTCGCGGGCAAGGCCAGATGGTGCTTGGCAGGCCATGGATTAAGGCCAGCGCGCCATTCGCTGTATATTTACATATATAGCGAATGGCGGTAGCGACGCGAGGAGGTATAGCGCTATATCTTTGTGGATATAGCGATTGATGGGGGAGTGTCGTATGCGCATTGGTTGCGAGGTTTTTTACTGTCTAGCGGCTCACTAAGCGCACTAGTGGGCTCTGTAGTGCGGGGTGAGGTGTTGCGGCGGGCGGCAGAATGCTGTTGTGCCTAGCGATAGCGCTTATCGAGCGGCTCGCCTGCGCTTAAGCGCGGGTAAGCGCAGGCGAGGCCAGCCGTCGTTATACGTTTACAGCGTGCGCGCGTTGAAGGTGTCGCACTGACCGATCTTGCCTTGCTCAAAACCCTGCTTAAACCAGCGTACGCGCTGCACGGAGGTGCCGTGGGTAAAGGCATCCGGCATCACTTGGCCACGGCTTTGTTTTTGCAAACGGTCGTCGCCAATCGCGCTGGCGGCTTGCAGGGCTTCTTGCAAATCCCCCGCTTCCAGCCAGTCGAGGCGCTGCTGAGCATGGTGCGCCCAGACTCCGGCCAGGCAATCGGCCTGTAATTCCTGACGAACCAGCATGCCGTTGTCGCCCTCCATGCGCTCGCCGCGTTGACGCGCGGCCTGCACCTTGGCCGAGACACCCAGCAGGGTTTGCACGTGATGGCCAACTTCGTGGGCAATCACATACGCCTGCGCAAAGTCGCCAGCGGCGGCATAACGCTGAGCCAGCTCGCGGAAGAAGCTCACGTCGAGGTAGACCTGCCGATCTGCCGGGCAATAAAACGGCCCGCTCGCCGAGCTAGCCATGCCGCAGGCCGAGCGCACGCTGCCGTTGAATAGCACCAGCTTAGGGTCCTGATACGCGCGACCAGCCTGTTGGAACAACTGGCGCCAGGTGTCTTCGGTGTCGCCGAGGATCGCGCGGACAAAGTCGTTCTGCTCATTGTTGGCCACCGGCGCGCTGCGGTTACTGGTTGCCGGTGTTTCCAGCTGACCGGCTAATTGGCCAAGGATCTGCATTGGGTCTTGCCCGGTGATCAGCCCGAAAGCCACCACCAGCACCACCGCGCCTAAGGTCAAACCTTTGCCGCCGCGCCCACCGCCACCACCGCTGCCGCCAGACACTACGTTGTCGCTGCGGCGTGCGCGTTTCCATTGCATGGGGCGATCCTCGTTAAGTCAAAATGAGAGTGTCTGCTTCAGCCGGTTCTGGCGCCAGCCCCAGGCTTACAGGATGTTAGGGCGCGCGGGCGCAGAATCAGTTGCCAGGATAGCTACTGACAACCTGTTCTTGGCCCTGGCGATCGAGGCCGAGCACTTGATAGGCATCCTGACGGTCGCCCATTTCCATGCCAGGTGAGCCGGCAGGCATACCGGGTACCGCGAGGCCGGCCAGTTGCGGCTGTTGCGCCAGTTTGTGAATGTCGCTGGCCGGCACATGACCTTCGATAAATTGCCCGTTAAGCACACCGGTGTGGCACGAAGCCAAGCGGGGCGGTACGCCGAGGCGAGTTTTCACGGCGACCATGTCGGCCTCGATATGCTCGTTAACGTTAAAGCCGTTGACCTCAAGGTGCTTGATCCACGCCGAGCAGCAGCTGCAGTTCGGGTCGCGGTATACATCGATGTTCTGTGGCTCGGCCGCTTGAGCGACGGCGCTGAATAATAGGCTGGTGACTAATAGGTGGAGGTTGCGCATGGTCAGGCTCTCAATTGAATAGTCGACGTAGTTTAACCGGCGGATTAAGGCGCGTCGGCGTCAGGCTGTTTCAGGATATGCTCGCGCTCCGCTGAATGAGGATTGAACATGCGCTTAACCCAATTATTTCTGCTGGTGCAGACCTTGGCTTTGATGGGCTTAGGCTTAGCCTATTTTATCCAACCGCACGAGATGACCAATCTCAGTGGCATGCTGCTGATGGAGCCTGCGGCGATCACCGATGTGCGCGCCTACTACGGCGGCTTGCAGATGGGGCTGGGGGTATTTTTGTTGCTGGCCTGTCGTCAGGTAGAGCTGCTGCGCGGAGCGCTGACCTTGCTGGTGCTGCTGTATTGCGCGCTGGCCTTGGCGCGTCTGGGAGGCTTGTGGCTGGATGGTGGTCTGCAGCAGAGTTTCAACTTTGCCGCTCTGCTGTTTGAGCTGGTATCGGCGGCGCTGGCCATGGTGTTACTGCGCCGCCTGCGCGATTAGCTCGCAAGCTTTAACGCTTGGCCGGGAAGCGCGTTAGTAACTTGGTGATGGCTTGGTTAATCACCTCTTGGCTGGCGTTGGGGTCGCGTACCTGGCGGTCGATCATGGCCTGGAACAGCAGCTGGTCGTGGTTATGATTGTCGAGAATGCGCAGGGCTAGGCGGGCGCGTTGCTCGGGGGTGAAGTTGACGTCGCTGTAGGTCGCGCCGCCGACATTGACTGGCTTAACGTCGACCCCGGTGTTGGCGTCTAGGCCGATCAGGTAGATCACCCGAAGGTCGGCATTTTGCGCCTGCTCGCGATAGCCCTTTTCTGTCAGCGCTAAGCGCAGGGCGGTATTGAAGCGCTCTTCAAGGTCTTGGCGATGGCCCTGGCCGCGAATCGGTTTGAGCACAAAGGTGTTGAAGTGGCCTTCCAGCGCCGCATCGCTGACTTCTATATCAGGGCTGGCCGGCGCGCTGGCGCAAGCACTCAGTAGGCAGAACAGCAGCGGTAAAAGCAGGCGTGAGTAGGTCATGGGCGCTCCAGCATTGTTATTGTCTGCCCAGACTAATGCGCCTTATTGCTGGCGTCGCCAGCCCTTGGTTGGGGCCGGCTGGAGCGCCGCGGTGATTTAGCGTCGCTCTAGCAACACGCCGCTTTCCATATGGTGGGTAAACGGGAACTGGTCGAACAGTGCGCAGCGACTGATGCGGTGGGTGTCGTGCAGTTGCGCAATGTTGGCAGCCAGTGTCTCCGGGTTGCAGGAGATATACAGAATGCGCTCGAAGCGTCGGGTCAGCTCGCAGGTGTCTGGGTCCATGCCGGCGCGCGGCGGGTCGACGAATACGGTGCCGAAGTTGTAGCTGGGCAGGTCGATACCCTGCAGGCGGCGGAACGGCCGCACCTCATTCAGCGCCTGAGTCAGCTCTTCGGCGGACAGGCGCACAAGCGTGACGTTGTCGACGCCGTTGTCGGCCAGGTTGGCCAAGGCGGCGTTGACCGAGCTCTTGCTGATCTCGGTGGCCAGCACGTTGCGCACGCGGGTGGCCAGTGGCAGGGTGAAGTTGCCATTACCGCAATACAGCTCCAGCAGGTCGTCATCGCGCTGGCCAATGGCGTCGTAGGCCCAGTTGAGCATCTTCTGGTTGACCGTGCCGTTGGGCTGGGTGAACGCGCCTTCCGGTTGGCGATAGCTGAATTCGCGACCGGCGACCTGCAGGCGTTCAACCACATGATCGCGGCCAATCACTAGGCGCTGGCCACGGGAGCGGCCGATGATGCTCACGCCTAAGTCGGCGGCCAGTTGCTCTGCGGCGCTCTGCCAGTGGCTATCCAGTGGTCGGTGGTAGCACAGGGTGATCAGTCCATCGCCGGCCAAGGTGGTGAGAAACTCGACCTGGAACAACTTGAATGACAGCGCTGAACTCGCCTGCCACGCCGCTTTCAGCTTGGGCATCAGGGCGTTGATCGCCACGCTGGCGGTGGGGAAGTCTTCCATCAAAATCGGCGTGTGCTTGTCGCCTGCGGCGAACATCGCATAGAAACGTTGTTCGTTTTCGCGCCACAAGCGGAACTCCGCACGCAGGCGGTAATGCTCGTGGGGGGAGTCGAACAGCGCCGGCGCTGGGGCATCGAAGGGCGCCAGCAGTTCAGTTAAGCGGGCCTGTTTCGCGGCGAGTTGGTCAGCATAAGCAGAGTCGGCGTGCACGGCGGTCATGGTAAAACTCAGGTGATGGGCTGGTCGGCGCGAAGTCCCGCCAGCCTTGAAGTGGAATCAAACGGTAAAGAAGCCGAACTTGATCACGAACAGCGCAGCCAGCACGACCAGCGCCGGATTGAGGTCTTGCCAGCGGCCAGTCAGCGTCTTGATCACTACCCAGCTGATAAAGCCGAAGGCGATACCGTTGGCAATTGAGAAGGTCAGCGGCATGGACAGCGCGGTGATCACCACGGGAGCCGCGACGGTAATGTCGTCCCAGTCGATTTCCGCCAGGCCCGAGGTCATCAATACGGCAACAAACAGCAGCGCCGGCGCAGTGGCAAAGGCTGGAACGGTGCCGGCCAGTGGCGCGAAGAACAGCGCCAGCAGGAACAGCACGGCGACTACGCATGCGGTCAGGCCAGTACGGCCGCCCGCAGTGACGCCGGCGGCCGACTCAATAAAGCTAGTGGTTGTGCTGGTGCCCAGCAGCGAGCCGCTCATGGCGGCAGTGCTGTCGGCGAGCAGGGCGCGGCCCATTTTTGGTAAGTGCCCGTCTTTACTCATCAGCCCGGCGCGTTTGGCCACCGCAATCAGAGTGCCGGTGTTATCGAACAGGTCGACGAACAGGAACGCAAAGATCACGCTGATCATGCCGACATCCAAGGCGCCCATGATGTCCAGCTGCATGAAGGTCGGGGCAATCGACGGTGGCATCGACAGAATGCCGCCGAACGGGGTGATGCCAATGGCGATGGCAATGGCGGTGACCACCAGAATGCCGATCATCACCGCACCGGTCACGCGCTTGGCTTCTAGCGCCACAATCAGGAAGAAACCGAGGATGGCCAGCAACGGCCCGGGGCTGGTCAAGTCGCCAAGGCCCACCAGGGTCGCAGGGTTGGCAATCACCAAGCCGGCTTCTTTCAGCGCGACCAGCGCCAAAAATAGACCGATGCCGGCGCTGATGGCCGAGCGCAGCGGCAGTGGGATGCTGTTAATGATCCATTCGCGAATGCGAAATACCGACAAAATAAAGAACAGCGTGGCCGAAATAAACACCGCCCCCAGCGCCACCTGCCAGGTGTGGCCCATGTGCAGCACCACGGTGTAGGTGAAGAAGGCGTTGAGGCCCATGCCCGGCGCCAGAGCGATCGGGTAGTTAGCGATCAGGCCCATGATGGCTGAGCCGATGGCGGCGGCCAGGCACGTGGCGACAAATACCGCGCCCTTGTCCATGCCGGTTTCGCCAAGGATCGCCGGGTTGACGAAGAGGATGTAGGCCATGGTCAAAAAAGTTGTCAGGCCGGCCAGCATCTCGGTGCGCACATTGGTGTTGTGCGCCTGCAGTTGGAACAGCTTTTCCAGCATAAGAAAGTTCCCCGGGACGCCGCCGGCGCCGATGTTTGCTGCGTGATAGGCATGCCCGCCGACCCCAGTTACGCTGGTGCCAAGCTCGGTGCGGGCAAAGAAGGCGCGCATCATAACAGCTCACCCCAAGGCAGAGAATTTCTGCCAGACGTGGGGCTGTCGATCATCAGTACTTCGCCGGGCGCAATTTGTAGCCTGTCCAGTCGATCTTAGTTGTAGGCGGTGTTTTTGCGGCCTTCACGTATCCTATAACCTACGTAATAGATCAGAAATATGCCGGGCGAAGGGTTCTGGCTTGAGAGGTTAATGTGAAGTTCAGTATTGCTCGCTTGATGATCAGCTGCGCCGCAGTGTTGCTCGTTTCTGCCGTGGGGTTGTCGTGGTGGATGTCCAGCCAAGTCAGCCGTCTGGCTGATTTGGGGCAAGAGCTGACGACCCTTAGTGATGCACAAGAAAGCACCCAAGAGCTGCGCTATCACGCGGCGCAAATTCAGCAGTTCTACACCGATGCCAGCCTTACTGGCGAAAGTGAAGCCGCCGATGAAGGTCAGCAGCACCATCAGCAAGCGCTGGAGAAGCTGGCGTTGATTGAGCGCACTGTTCCCGCTTTCGCCGCACAACTACAGGCGCTGCGTGGTCCGGTTGATCGGTTAAACGCTCAAGGGCGACGCATGTTTCAGGCTTACAGCACTGAGGGTAAGGCTGCGGGCGATGAGGTTATGACGGATTTTGATCAGAGTTCGGCTGATGTGATTAGCAACTTTGCGGCGCTGAGCAAACCCCTGGCTGAGCGCTACCAGCTTGCACGGGTCGAGAGCCGTGCTGTGCGCGAGGCGCTCAAACTCAACACTATGCTGGCCTGGGGGTTTGCCTTAGTAGTGATGATGGCGACCTTGTGGATCATCAGCCGGCGGGTGCTGCCGCCGATTTATCGTCTTTCGCGCTCGTTGAATGATCTGAATGCCGGCAGTGGCGATCTGAGCCGCACCTTGCGCCAAGATCATGATGATGAAATCGGTCAGGTGGTTGATGGCTTTAACCGTTTTGTTGCCGGTCTGCGTCAGCAAATCAGCACCGTAGCGGATGTCGCCCATACCCTCGAGCATTCATCCACGCAGCTGGTCAATGATGCCCAGGCAGCTGAAGGCAGTGCCGAAGTGTTGCGGGTAGAAGTTGAACAGGTGGCCACGGCCGTCAACCAGATGGCAGCCACTGTGCAAGGTGTGGCGGCCAACGCTCAGGCCAGTTCGAGCCAGACCGCCAACGCTGATCGTGAGGCTCAAGCCGCGATTGGTGTGGTTAATCAGACCATTAGCGATATTCGTAAATTGGCCAATGAAGTAGGCAAAGCGGCTGAAGTTATCCATACCCTAGAGGCTCACTCGCGGGAAATTGGCGGCGTGCTTGAGGTGATCCGCACCATCGCCGATCAGACCAACTTACTTGCGCTGAATGCTGCGATTGAAGCGGCTCGAGCCGGTGAGCAGGGGCGCGGATTTGCGGTGGTAGCTGACGAAGTGCGCACCCTGGCCAGTCGCACGCAGACGTCTACGCAGGAAATTCACAGCATGATCGAAGGCCTGCAAGGTGCATCGCAGCAAGCGGTGAAGGTGATGCAGGAAAGCCGTGCTTATGCCGAACAAGGCGTTACCCAAGCGGAAACTGCCGGTCAGGCGCTGGTGAGCATCAGTGCGCTGGTAGCGTCGATTTCTGATATGAGCTTGCATATCGCTGAGGCGGCGCGCGAGCAGTCGGCCGTTAGCGATGAGATCAATCAGCGCATCATTAGTGTCGCTGACGTGGCGGCGCGTACCGTGCAGCTGGCTGAAAGCACTCTCGGTCGCGGTCGAGCCGCCGGTGAAAATGCCCATCGGCTAGAGGGCATCGTCGGCCAGTTTAAATTCTGAATGCGCGGGCTTAACGGATGGCGCGCAGCACCACGAACTTGGGCGTGGCGGCAACTTGCTCGACACCGCGAAACAGACGCTTGAGCTTGCCGTGATAGCCGAGATGGCGGTTGCCGACGATCCACAGCTCGCCACCGGTCACCAGCGCGGCGCGAGCCTGGGTGAACATGCGCCAGGCGAGAAAGTCGCCGACCACTTGCTGCTGGTGAAACGGCGGATTGCACAGCACTAAGTCTAGCGATTCCGGCGCCTGCTCGGCCAGGCCGTCGCCGGCGCGGATGGTGACCGCGCGCTCGCCGAGGGCCGCTTGCCAGTTCTCGGCGGCGGACTGCACCGCCATATACGACTCATCCACCAGTGTCAGCTGATCTTGCGGGTTGGCTAGGGCGTGGGCGATGCCCAGGACGCCGTTGCCGCAGCCAAGATCGGCAACTCGGCGCACGCCCAGGCTTTTTGGCAGGTGCGGCAGAAAGGCGCGGGTACCGATGTCCAAGCCTTCACGGCAGAACAAATTGGCGTGATTGAGCAGCAGCAGCGGTGGTTGATCGAGGTGGTAGCGGCTCGGATAGGGTGAGGCGACTGCGGGTTTGGCGACGGTAGTGGCGCTTAATAAGCGGGCTTTTTTCACCGCCAGAGAGGCTTGCACGGGGCCGATGTAGCGCTCCAGCAAGTCGCCGGCCGCGCGCGGTAGGTGCTTGAGCATGGCGGCGGCGATCACCTGCGTACCGGGCGCCAGCTGGCCGTGTAAGCGAATCAGTTGCTCTTCGAGTAGGGCCAAGGTCTTGGGTACGCGGATCAGTACCCAGTCGAACGGCCCTTGGGGCACTTGGCTGGCCGGTACGAAGGTCGCTGCGTCGGTAGCGAGCTGATTACGTGCAAGGTTTTTCTGCAGTGCGAGAAAGCCCAAATGCGAGTCGCCGCCGCTGGTCACCTGGCAGTGCGTGGCGAGGCTGGCGGCTAAGGCGCCGAAGCTGTCATTCAGTACTAGTACGCGGCTTTCAGCCTGCAGGCCGAGTGTGTGCAGGTGGTTGAGCAGGTACTCGTCGGCAGCATCGAAGGCTTGCAGGGGTTCGTCCTGTTGTTCCGGTTGGCGGATCAGGTCGAGCTGGGCAAAAGGCGTAGTGAATATAGGCATATGAACCGGCGGTGTTTCTGCGGGGTGCTTTGCGCGACACTGCAGTGACGAATGAGGAGGGCTGCAGTATGACTGTCAGTGCGCAGAAGTTCACCCGCCAGCAACTGCTGAGCGTGCATGCCTGGTCACCGAAGCTATTCAGCTTGCGTTGCACGCGTGATCCGGGCTTTCGTTTTCGCGCCGGTCAGTTCGTCCGCTTGGGCGTGCGTAAGGCTAGCGGTTCGATCATTTGGCGTGCCTATTCGGTGGTTTCGGCGCCCCATGATGAGTTTTTGGAGTTTTTCTCCATCGTGGTGCCGGGCGGCGAGTTCACCAGCGAACTGAGTCGCTTGCAGGTCGGCGATGAGTTACAGGTAGAGCGCCAGCCCTTCGGTTATCTGACCCTTGACCGCTTTATTGATGGCCAAGACCTCTGGTTGCTGGCCAGCGGCACCGGGCTGGCGCCGTTTTTGTCGATTTTGCAGGAGCCGGAAGTGTGGCAGCGTTTTGCCCGTATCGTGCTGGTGTACAGCGCCCGCAACCGTGAGGAGCTGGCCTATCAGGAGCTGATCCATACGTTGCGCCAGCGCGATTACCTGCAAGATTGCACCGCTGAGTTGGTCTACTTGCCGTTAGTCACTGGCGAGCAGGTGCCAGGCACCTTGCATGGCCGGGTTACCACGCTGCTCAGTAATGGTGAGCTGGAGAAGGCTGCCGGCTTTGCCTTAGAGCCTGCGCAGGGGCGGGTCATGCTGTGCGGCAACCCGCAGATGATTGAAGACTGCCGCGAGCTCTTGAAAGCGCGCGACCTGCAGCTCAGCCTGATACGTCGTCCGGGTCAGGTGGCAGTCGAAAACTACTGGTAAGCGCCGGCGTTGGCGGGGGTTCAGCTGAAGTTGCGGTCTTGGGCGCCACCCGTGGCAGCGACAAGGTAAAGCGGGTGCCCCAGTCCAGTTGGCTGGCCACTGCAATACTGCCGCCGAGTACGCCACTGGCCAGGTTATGCACGATGTTTAAACCCAGGCCGCTGCCGCCTTGGCCGAGTTTAGTGGTGTAAAACGGGTCGAAAATGCGTGGTAAATCGGCCTCGCTGATGCCGCAGCCATTGTCGGTGATGGTCAGGTCGACCCAGCCAGGTTCGGTGCAAAAAGCCTGCACGCTGATCAGTCCATGGCAGCTGCCAGCCAAGGCGTGCAGCAGGGCGTTGTTAATCAGGTTGACGATAATCTGTCCGAGGGCACCGGGATAGCTGTCGAGGGTGATGCTCGGGTCGATGTTGTTGTCGACCTGGTGAGGCGTCTTCCTTAGGGTCGGGCCGAGGGTGATGAGAATCTCATTGACCGCTTCGGCCAGGTTGAACTGGCGGCGCTGGGCGCTGGCTTGATCAACGGCCACTTGCTTGAAACTAGAAATCAACTCGCTGGCACGGCGCAGGTTGCGCATCAGGATGTCGGTAGCCGTCTGCGTGTTACTGACAAACTGCTCCAGCATGGAACGGCGCAAATTACCGGCGGCCACGGCCTTGTGCATGACCTGGCTGTGGTCCTCCAAGGTGCTGGCGGCCATTACGCTGTTGCCGATTGGGGTATTCAGTTCGTGGGCAATACCGGCGACCAAGGAGCCAAGCGCGGCGAGTTTTTCGCTGCGCACCAACTCATTCTGCGCCTGCTGCAAGGTGGCCAAGGTTTGGTTCAGCTCCAGATTGCTCTGGGTTAAGGCATCGGTGCGCAGTACCACCCGCTGTTCGAGGGTTTCATTCAGGTCGCGATACGCCAGCTCGGTTTTTTTCTGCTCGGTGATGTCTACGTTCATGCACACGAAGTGCTGACCGCCGCCGGGTGCGGGAATGCTGAACGTAGTGCCTTGCACATACAGTTGCTGCCCGTCGGCATTGCGTACCTCGGACAGATACGGGCCAAGTGCGACGCCCTTGGCCGCCTCGCGCAGGCTGGCAAGAAACAACCGCGCTTGTTGTGGGCTAAGAAAGAGCTGATCGAGGGTTTTGCCCAAGGCATCTTGGCGGGCAATGCCGTAGAGCGTTTCGCTGGCGCGGTTCCACAGCAGTACACGACCTTCGGGGTCAAACCACTGCACCGCGACGTTAGGGGTGTTTTCCAAGGTCGCTAACAAGCGCTCTTCGCTTTCTTGCAAGCTTTTTGCGGTCCGCACCATGCTGTGCTCGCGCTCGACAATCGCGCTGACCATTTGCTCCAGGCTGCGGCGCAAGGTGTTTAGTTCGCGGATGTTGCTGTCGTCCAGTTCCTGGTCGTAGTTACCTTGGGCGATAGCGCTGACGTGTTGGCTGAACTGCGAAATCTTTTTCGCCAGCTTCCAGCTGGTGGTGCCGGCTATCGCGAGGGCAACCAGCAAAGCCAGACCCAGTGACAGCAGGATGCGTTGCCAGGCTGTGTTGATCGGCCCGTAGGCCACGGCAATCGGTTGCGCCACCAGCACTTGCCAGTCCGGCCCCTTCACCCGCTGAGCGACGCCGATCAGCGTCTGGCCGTCCAGTTCGAAGCGGCTGGATTGGCCATTACTGCGTTGCAGCACCGGCATATTGCCCAAGTTAACCTGGTGCCCGGCCTGCACGGCCTCTGAGCTGGCGACTAGCTGGCTTTGCCGGTCGAGCATACGGATCTGCAGCTGAGTGTTTTGGCTTAGCTGGCGCACCAGCGTCGGCAGCGGGTCAATGGCTACTTCGCCAATCAGGGTGCGGCGTCCTACCGGCTGCGCCAGTGCCACGGTTAGCCGTGAGCTGACGGTGGACAGGTAGCTGTTAGACCAGAAGCCACGTCTGAGCCGGTGTGCGCTGCGCACGAAGTCGCGCGCCGACATGTCTAAACCCTGCAGGTTCTGCCGCAGCTGGCGCTTAGTGTTGGCCAAGCCAATGCTGCGGATCCGTCCTTGCTCATCGGTTAGGTACAGGGCCTCGTAGAAGTTTGAAGTGTCGGCATAGGCATCCAGCAAGGTCTCGGTTTGCGCCTGGTCGAGCTGCGGCGCGCTAACAAATAATTGGCCGAGCGCAGCCAGTTCGCGCTCGGCGATGCTGAAATGGTGTGAAATTTGTTGCGTGGTGGCTTCGGCGGCACGCAGCTGGCGCGCATCGACGTCGGCACGCATCAACGGTTCGTAATAAAAGCGAAACAGCAGGGTGATCATCAACACCGGGATGCAGGCCACCAAGATAAAGCGACTGGCCAAGGTCAGGAGCAGCGGCCTCGAGTTCTTGTGGCTATTGGGCATTAACAAAGCGTCCCTGGCGAACCACCATCATGTAAAAGCGGCTGTCGGCATCGCCGAACTCATCTAGGTCGATGGGTTGCTGCAAACCTACGAAGTGACGAATGCGCAGCAGGGCTTGTTTCGGTGACTCCTGCGGTTGACGCTCGCGCAGAGCCGTTAGCAGCACCTTAGTGGCGTTATACGCAGTAACCGCGGCGGTATCGATCGGCTGGCCGAAGCGTTGCTGATACGTCTGCTTGAACGCGGTGAAGGCCGGTGACTGATCGTTGAGGTCGTAAGCTTGACCGGTAATGATGCCCTCCATGGCACTGCCGCCCATTTCCAGTAGGGCGTCGGCAGCCGCCCAGGCAGGGGTGGCCAGCACCAGTTGTGGGCTTTGCTGGCGCAACCGGGTGGCCAGCATGGCGGTGTCTAAGGCGTTACTGATCAAAACCACAGCGCGCGGCTGATGGGCCAGCGCTTGTGTTGCCAGCGCGGCAAAGTCGGTCTGCGCATCGCGAGTGAAGGCGATGGTCTGTTCAATGCTGCCGCCTTCGCCGGCTAAATAGCGTTGAAAGTCGGCCAGCCAAGGGCGAGTAAAGGTGTGGTTGCTGTCTTCGATCAGTACGGTTACTTGGTCGATACCAAACTGCCGCCGTAAGTATTGGGCAATACCAAGGGCGTCCGGGTTGGTGTGGCTGAGGATGCGGAAAAACTGGTCATCCCGGCCGGCCAATAACGGGCTCAGAGGCGTGCCGCCCATCAGCAGGATGCCGGCGGCGGTAAATTGCGGTGCCAGTTGCTCGGCGATCAGGCTGGTCATAGGGCCGAAAACGGCATCCACCTTGGCGTCAATCAGCTCGCTGGCGGCGCGGGTGGCTTGTTGCAGGTTAAAGCCATCGTCACGCTGCAGCAGTTCGATCTGTCGGCCATGAATACCACCGGCGGCGTTGCTTTGCTCTACCGCCAATTGCATGCCGTTACGCCCGGCAATACCAAGGCTAGAGGTGGGGCCCGAGGTGTCAATGATCACGCCCAAGCGAATCGGCGGTTGCGCTTGCTCGGTCGGCTCGCACGCACTCAAACCAAGGCCGGCGAGCAATATCAGTAGGTACTTGCCTGCCGCCCGTGGTCGGCGCAAACAGTCGCGGCGCCTGCTTGGCGTTAAACAAAAAGCCATGTAAGCCTCCGCCGTTAGTGGCCGTGCAGTCGTTCAAGTAGCGCCGGCAGCGTTAGCGGCTGGGCGAACAGGTAACCTTGGCCTTCATGACAGCCCAAGGCCTTTAAGGTTTGCGCCTGGCTTTCTAGCTCAATGCCTTCGGCAATCAGCTCCAGTTGCAGACTCTGGCCGAGTTGCACGATGGTTTCAACAATACGGCGGCTGCCGGCGCTTTGCTCCATTTGGCGGATAAAGCTGATGTCGATTTTTAACCGGTCAACGTTGAGTTGTTCTAGGTAGCTGAGCGACGAGAAGCCGGTTCCAAAGTCGTCCACTGCAATGCTGATGCCGCGGGCTTTGATCTGATTGAGTAGGGTGATCATAAAGCTGGCATCGAGCATGGCCACTGACTCGGTGATTTCTAGCTCCAGCAGGCGTGGGTCAATTGCGCTTTCGCTCAGGGTGCTGTCGAGCATGTCGAGGAAGTTGGGTTGGCGAAACTGCATCACTGAAACGTTTACCGCAATGCGCAAAGGCTGAGCGCTGTGTTGGTTGATTGCTTTTAGGTCGTGGCAGGCACTGCGCAGCACCCACTCGCCGAGGCTGATAATCAGCCCGGAGCTTTCTGCCAAGGGAATGAACTGGGCTGGCGCGACAAAGCTGCCGTCGTCGTTGCGCCAGCGCAGCAAGGCCTCGACGCCGATCAGTTGGCGATCGCTCAGACGCACCTGCGGTTGATAGACCACAAACAGGCGCTCGCGCTCGAAGGCGCTGCGCAGGTCCTGTAGCAGGCGCACGCGAGCACGGGTTTCGAACTCCATGTCGCGACTGAAGTAACTGATGCCGCCGCGATGCTGCTGTTTGCCATGCTTGAGGGCAATGTTGGCGGCCTTGAGCGCATCGCTGCCGCTGCCGTCGATTAAGTCCAAGCAGGCGATGCCGATGGTTGCGGTGAGGTTTTGTTGCAGCTGCTCCAGGCTCAAGGGTTGGCGCAGTAGGTTATTGAGGGTTTCAGGGTTGAGCGCTGCGCTGCTGGCGAGGATGCCGAAAACGTCGCCGGCCACCCGCGCCAGCAGCGTGTCGGCGGGCAATTGTTGCTGAAGTCGCTCGACCACGGCCTTGAGCAGGCTGTCACCGTGCTGATGACCGAGGGCAGCATTGAGCTCAGAGAAACCGTCGATATCGATCAACGCCAGAGTCGTGGTGCGTGGCTGGTTGCTAAGGGCGCAATCAAGTGCGTGGACAAAGGCCAGGCGGTTGGGGATGCGTAGTAGCTGATCGTTGTAAGCGTGGTCCTTGAGTTGGGTGAGTAGCTGGACGTTGTCGAGGGTTACGGTGATGTTGCTGCAAAACACCTCGAGCAGTTGCCGGTCGAGGTCGCTCAGGGGTTTTTCGGTCTGCAGGTAAGCCGCCATGTCATGGTTGTTCTGGCCGGGGAAAAACAGCGTGGTCGAGCGGCCCGCATAGTGATTACTCCGCTCGCGAAGGGCGCGGTTGAGGGCTTGGGCAACCTGGCTGTCCGGCAGAGTGTCGAGGTGCTGGTTGATGCAGCCGGTGAGGCTACCTGCTGCGGCGACGATCAACGCGCGGCCAGTCGATTTTTTTTGGTCGTAGGCGCAGACCACGCCCTCAGGTGGCAGGCCAAACAGACCGCAGATTTGCGTGATGATGCCAGCGGCAAACTCACTCACGCCTTGGCGCGCCAACAACTGGCTGCTGGCACGGATGACCATGCCTAGGCCGCGGCGGCTGGTATTAATAGTGTGGATTTGCTCGTAGCAGCGGATGGCGGCGGTCAGGGTGGTGTACAGGCGGTTACGCGACAGCTCGGACTTGGTTTTGTAGTCGTTGATGTCGTAGTCGCGGATGGCTTCCAGCTCTGGGGCATAGCCTGGTTGGCCGGTGCGCAGGATGATGCGCGCCTCAGTGTTGCCCAGCTCTTGGCGAATACAGCGGACCAGCTGCAAGCCGGCATCGTCGGACTCCATCACCACGTCGAGGAGGATTACTGCAATCTGTGGCTGCTCGCCGAGAATGCGTATGGCATCAGCGGCAGAGTAGGCATGCAAGAACTCCAACGGCCGCCCAAGGATTTCGGTATTGGCCATGGCAAAGCATGTGGACTGATGCACATCTAGGTCATCATCGACGATCAAAACTCGCCAAGTGAGCGTGGTGTGTGGGGCTTCGGCGGTGGGCGGCTCGTCTTCGAAGGAAAACAGCTCGTCGTCGTGTTCGCGGCTCATCGCTAACCCTTAATGGCAGAGGGAAGATGGCGTGCGGTCGGTGGTGGCGCTCTGTGGCGTTTACCACGGGTGAAAATGACTGCAGCCGTTAAGTCTGGCCTCAGTCTAGGTGGGAAATCAGTAATAGGCACGAATCAGCGGTGTGGCTCTTGGCCTGCTAGCGCCATCCCGTGCCTGCAGGATGGCGCTGACTTAGGTTATTGCGGTTTGTCTTGTTGAGACTTGAGCAGGTCGCGGATCTCGCTGAGCAGTTGCTGATCGGCGGTTGGGCCGGCCGGTGCGGCAGGCGCTTCTGCCGTTTTCAGCCGATTAATAGCCTTAACGCCCATAAAAATAGCGAAGGCGACGATCAGGAAATCCAGTACGGTTTGCAGGAACTTGCCGTAGCTGAGCACCACGGCTGGGGCGGTGCCTTCAGCTGCCTTGAGGGTCACGGCCAGGTCGCTAAAGTCGACCCCGCCGATCAACAAGCCGATCGGCGGCATGATCACATCACCGACAAACGAGCTGACGATTTTGCCGAATGCGGCGCCGATGATGATGCCGACGGCCATATCGACCACGTTGCCTTTGACCGCGAAGGCCTTGAATTCACTGAGCACGCTCATAGTTAGCTTCCTTGTGGAGGTGGGTAGGGCAGTGTAAAACGCTGCGTGCTGCACCGTCATCCTGTGGGCGTGACTGTTTTCTACTTTATTGCGCGCTGGGCGCTAATTGGTGGGGCAAAACCTAACTTCGCTGCCATTGATCCTGATCAAGGGGCGCTGTGCGCGGCAGGACTAGTCTGAAAACAGTCATCACAGGAGCTGCCCCATGCATGTAGAACACCATTCGCTGATCGCTGACTTCCCAGAACTACGTGAGCAGCTGCATAACCTACGCCAGCAAGATCCTCAGTTTGCCCGTTTGGCAGATGAGTACGAAGTGCTGGATAAGCGCATCTGTCGCGTTGAAGACGGCATTGATGTACTGGACGATGGCGCGCTGTCGACCCTCAAGGCAGAGCGTGTCGCCATGAAGGACGAGCTGTCGCGGCAAATGAAAAAAGCCGCTGAGCCAGAAGGCTGCTGCGGTAAGTGCACCTGCTAAGAAGCTGTTAAGCAGGTTAGAAAAAAGCGCGGTGTTTACCGCGCTTTTTTATGTCTGCTGCATTGTTCTGCTGAGGCTCAGAACAGGCTGCCAAGCCTTAGGCTCACGCCGACCCACACCAACGCCAGTGACGTCAGGGTAATGGCCAGAATATGTATGCCCAGAGCACTTAAGTTGTCGGCGTTTAAGCGTGGGATCAGACGTAGGCGCGCATGCACGCCAAGCATCAGCGTCAGGCCGAGCAGTGTTAATTTCAGTTGCAGCAAGCGAGCCAGCGGGTTGTCACTGAACCATTCACTGGGTGGTAGCCAGTAGCTGGCCAGCCATAAGCCAGTAACCACCTGTAAGAGCAGGGCGGGAATGCCGAGGGCTTCGTAGCGTTGTTCGAACGCGCGAATCGGCGCTGGGTCGCGTGCGCGCCATGCTGGCGGCAAAATTTTCAGGGCCAAAATTAAATGCCCGCCAACCCAAACGCTGGCGCCGAGCAGGTGCAGAAATAGCAGTAAGCGCATGCTGTTCTCCTTGTGGGTAGCGAGTGTGGCAGTTATGCCGCGTGATCGGAATGATTCCGATCAAACCCGTGCGTGCTGCGTTGGCTAACCTAAGAGCGAGCACTGTCGTTATTATCTGCGCTTTGATTCTGTCCCGGAGTTGTTATGGCCAAGGCCAAGCGCATGTATGGCTGCACCGAGTGTGGCGCAACCTTCCCGAAGTGGGCCGGGCAGTGCGGTGAGTGCGGCACCTGGAACACGCTCACCGAAACCATGATTGAGGCCCACAGCGCTGCACCCAGCGGACGTGCAGGTTGGGCGGGCGAACAGGCGCAGCTGAAAACCCTGGCGGAGGTCAGCGTTGAGGAGGTGCCGCGCTTCTCTACCTCATCAGCCGAGCTTGACCGGGTACTCGGCGGTGGCTTGGTGGATGGCTCAGTGGTGCTGATCGGTGGCGATCCGGGCATTGGTAAGTCGACCATTCTGTTGCAAACCCTGTGCAATATCGCCGTGCGCATGCCTGCACTGTATGTGACCGGTGAAGAGTCGCAGCAGCAGGTGGCGATGCGGGCGCGGCGGCTTGATCTGCCGCAGGACAAGCTCAAGGTGATGACCGAGACCTGCATCGAGGTGATCATCGAAACGGCCAAGCGCGAGCGGCCCAAGGTGATGGTGATTGACTCGATCCAGACCATTTTCACCGAGCAGTTGCAGTCCGCCCCCGGTGGCGTGGCCCAGGTGCGTGAAAGTGCGGCGCTGCTGGTGCGTTATGCCAAACAAAGTGGTACGGCGATTTTTCTGGTCGGTCACGTGACCAAGGAAGGCGCCTTGGCTGGGCCGCGCGTCTTGGAACATATGGTCGACACTGTGCTGTATTTCGAGGGCGAATCCGACGGTCGTCTGCGCTTGCTGCGCGCGGTGAAAAATCGCTTTGGCGCGATCAACGAACTGGGTGTGTTCGGCATGACCGACAAGGGCTTAAAAGAGGTCAGCAACCCGTCGGCAATCTTCCTCACCCGCGCCCAAGAAGAAGTGCCGGGCAGTGTGGTGATGGCTACGTGGGAAGGTACCCGGCCGATGTTGGTGGAAGTGCAGGCGCTGGTCGATACCAGTCATATGGCCAACCCGCGGCGCGTGACCTTGGGTCTGGATCAGAATCGCCTGGCCATGCTGCTGGCGGTGCTGCACCGTCACGGCGGCATTCCGACCTACGATCAGGATGTGTTTCTCAACGTGGTCGGCGGGGTCAAAGTGCTGGAAACCGCCTCTGACTTGGCGCTGCTGGCGGCGGTGATGTCCAGCCTGCGCAACAAGCCACTGCCGCATGATTTGCTGGTATTTGGCGAGGTGGGCTTGTCGGGCGAGATTCGTCCGGTCCCGAGCGGTCAGGAGCGTCTGAAAGAGGCGGCTAAGCACGGCTTTAAACGCGCCATTGTGCCCAAAGGCAATGCGCCGAAAGAGTCGCCGCCAGGCTTGCAAGTGATTGCGGTCACGCGTCTGGAGCAGGCGCTGGATGCGTTATTTGAATAGCCACAGTCTAATTCGCTAGATAGAAGAAGGGCGCCTGTTGGCGCCCTTCTTCTATCTGAATGTTAGGCGTGGTCTTCTTCGCCCAGCGCTGCCAATTCACGCTCCAGTAAGCTCTCATCGCCAAGGTTCAGCTCTACCAAGCGGCGCAGGTGGCTGATGGAATCGAGGTCGATGTGCCGGCAGACAAAGCCGAGCTGACCATCCTGGGTGCGCGCCAGCTCCACTTCAATTTGTACTTGGATGTCGCTGGCCAAGCTAATGTTGGCAAGAAACGGATGGCTTTGATCGCCGTCCCAGTTATCCGGGCGGCGAATCAGCAGGCCCTTGAGCGACAGGTCGAGCAACTCTACGTCCCAGCGGTGCGGACCCTGCAGCAACTCGGTGGCGGCATCAAAGGCGATGCGCTGAAAGCGCCGACGCTCGTTAGTTGTGTCACTCATTACCAAGCTCCTCATAAGGTTTCGTTCACTATAGCCAAGGAGAAGGCTTGGCGTCGCCCGTAGATACGTCTGCGCGAGCAGAAGCGCCTCTGGTAATGAATACTGTACGGCGATGGTCGGATACTGTTTTGCGTCTGATCGGTTAGGCTTATGCGGTAGCTAGTGTGTTCACTCGTTAGGAGCCTGTATGAATAATAAAAACAACGGCTTGCTGCGCCATTTGCCGTGGGCAGTGTTGGCCGTAGTGGGTGCCTTTGCTTTGGGCGTGGTGGCCTTGCGCCGCGGCGAAGCGATTAACGCCTTGTGGATAGTGGTGGCCTCGATGGCCATCTATCTGGTCGCTTACCGTTACTACAGCTTGTTTATCGCCACTAAGGTGATGCAGTTGGACCCGTTGCGGGCCACGCCGGCGGTGCTTAATAACGACGGCTTGGATTTTGTGCCGACCAACAAGCACGTGTTGTTCGGTCACCATTTTGCGGCTATCGCCGGCGCCGGCCCTCTGGTTGGCCCGGTGCTCGCCGCGCAGATGGGCTACCTGCCCGGCACCCTGTGGCTGATCGCCGGGGTGGTGTTGGCCGGTGCGGTGCAGGACTTTATGGTGTTGTTCCTCTCCACCCGCCGCAACGCCCGCTCGTTGGGCGACATGGTGCGCGAGGAGATGGGGCGCATCCCCGGCACCATTGCCTTGTTCGGCTGCTTCCTGATCATGATCATCATCCTCGCGGTGCTCTCGCTGATTGTGGTCAAGGCCTTGGCGCATAGCCCGTGGGGTATGTTCACGGTGATCGCGACTATCCCGATTGCCATGTTTATGGGTGTGTACATGCGCTACCTACGGCCTGGGCGCATCGGTGAAATCTCGCTGATGGGTGTGGCCTTGCTGTTGGCGTCGATCTGGCTGGGCGGGGTGATTTCCACCGACGCTTATTGGTCGGTGGTGTTTACCTTCACCGGCGAGCAGATCACTTGGATGCTGGTGGGGTATGGCTTCGTCGCTGCGGTGTTACCGGTATGGCTGATTCTGGCGCCGCGTGACTACCTGTCGACCTTTCTCAAAATTGGCACTATCGCGGCCCTAGCGGTCGGCATCTTGATTCTCGCCCCCGAGCTGAAAATGCCGGCTCTGACCCAGTTCACCGACGGCACCGGGCCGGTGTGGAAGGGCGCGTTGTTTCCGTTTCTGTTTATCACCATCGCCTGTGGCGCGGTGTCGGGCTTTCATGCGCTGATCAGTTCGGGCACCACGCCCAAGTTGTTGGCCAACGAGTCCCATGCCCGTTACATCGGTTACGGCGGCATGTTGATGGAGTCCATGGTCGCGATCATGGCCATGGTTGCCGCCTCGATCATCGAGCCTGGCGTGTATTTTGCGATGAACAGTCCGCCCGCTGTAGTCGGTGCCGATGTTGCCAGTGTTGCCGCCGCAGTCAGCAGTTGGGGCTTTGCGATCACGCCCGAAGCATTAGGGGCGGTGGCGCGTGACATCGGCGAGAGCAGTATTCTCAACCGTGCCGGCGGTGCGCCGACGCTGGCGGTGGGTATCGCACAGATTCTCCATCAGGTGTTGCCGGGGCAGAACAGCATGGCGTTCTGGTACCACTTCGCGATTCTGTTCGAGGCGCTGTTTATCCTCACAGCAGTGGATGCTGGCACCCGTGCCGGGCGTTTTATGCTGCAGGATCTGCTCGGCACCTTTGTGCCGGCGCTCAAGCACACCGACTCTTGGGGCGCGAACGTGCTGGCCACTGCCGGTTGCGTGGCCTTGTGGGGTTATCTGCTGTATCAGGGCGTGATTGACCCGCTGGGCGGTATCAACACCTTGTGGCCGCTGTTCGGCATCTCCAACCAGATGCTCGCCGGTATCGCTCTGATGCTCTGCAGTGTGGTGTTGATCAAGATGAAGCGTCAGCAGTACGTGTGGGTCACGTTGTTGCCTGCGGTTTGGCTGCTGATCTGCACCACTGCGGCGAGTCTGATCAAGCTGTTCGACGCCAACCCGGCGATCGGCTTCTTGGCCTTGGCAGATAAGTACCAGAGCGCCCTCGATGTCGGGCAGATTCTGGCGCCGGCTAAAGACCTTGGGCAGATGCAGAGCGTGATTATGAACGCCTACACCAATGCCACGCTCAGTGCGCTGTTCTTGTTCGTGGTGTTCAGTATCCTGTTCTACGCGCTGAAAGTCGGGCGTGCGGCCTGGATTCGTCCCGAGCGTAGCGACAAGGAAACTCCGTTTCAGGCCATGCCGGATGCTTGAGTCGCTCGTTTACCGGGTCTGCGTTGCAGGCCCGGTAACGCCTAGAGGAGAAGCACGTGTTCAATGATCTCAGCCGGATGGGCAAGTACCTCGGTCAAGCCGCCCGCATGTTGGTGGGGATGCCCGACTACGACACCTATGTGCAGCATATGCAGAGCCAGCATCCGGACCAGCCGCCGATGAGCTACGAGGCGTTCTTTCGTGAGCGCCAAGAAGCCCGTTACGGCGGCGGTAAGGGTCGCCCAGTACGCTGCTGCTGAACCTAGCCCGCTAAGCTGCTGCGCTTGGCATCTTGGGCACTGCCCGCACTCAAGATGCCTTCGTCCGCGACGCTTATCGGAGCAGGTTTTTGTTCTCACGCCACGCTAGTTGTGGCGTGCTCTATTTTGGAGAGCCGCATGGCCCAGCCTATTCCCGTTACCGTGCTCAGTGGCTTTCTCGGTGCCGGTAAGACCACCCTGCTCAAGCACCTGTTGCAGGCCGAGCACGGGCTGAAACTGGCGGTAATCGAGAACGAGTTTAGTGACACGCCGATCGACGGCCAATTGCTCGGCGGTGCGCCGGTTGAGGTCATGACTCTGGCCAACGGCTGCGTGTGCTGTTCGATTCATGTCGAGCTGGAGCGGGCGCTGTATCTGCTGCTGGATAAGCTCGACAGCGGCGAGTTGGCCTTTGATCGTCTAGTGATCGAGTGCACCGGGCTGGCCGACCCCGCGCCGGTGGCGCAGACGTTCTTTGCCGATGATGAGCTGTGCAGCCGTTATGTGCTGGACGGCATTCTCACGGTGGTGGATGCCGCTAATGCCGCACGGCATTTGCAGGAGCCGATCGCCCAGGCGCAGGTTGGCTTTGCTGATCGTATTCTGCTGAGCAAGACCGACTTGGTCGATGCCGCTGCCGTCGCGGCGTTAACTCAGCGCTTGCAGCGAATTAATCGCCGCGCTCCGATCCGAGTGGTTGAGCACGGGCGCATTGATTTGGCCGAGTTGCTGGATATTCGCGGTTTCAATCTGAATGCCGACATTGGCCCAGCGTTGAGTTTGCGTCCGCTGCTGCCTGCTGCGACTCCGCCGGATCGGATCAGCACCCTGGTGCTGAAAGCCGATCAAGCGCTGGACCTAGATAAGCTCAGTGGCTTTATGGAGGCTCTGCTGGAGCAGCATGGTAGTTCGTTGCTGCGCTACAAAGGCGTGCTGAGCGTCGCCGGCGAAGATCGGCGCATGGTGTTTCAGGGCGTGCTGCGTCTGTACGGATTTGACTACGACAGCGCCTGGGCGGCCGATGAGGTGCGCGAAAGCGTGCTGGTGTTTATTGGCGACAATCTGCCGGAGGACGAAATTCGTCAGGGCTTTGCCGCAGCGATTACTTAACCGACAGGCTTGTCGCCCATACCCAATGCGTAGAACACCGCCAGGGCGGCAAAGGCGTCTTCCCCGGCGTACTGCACTTGGCTGTCGGACAGGTTAATGGCCGCCCAGTTAGAGGTGGTTGCTGATTTCGACTTGTGTAGCCGGCGACCCAAGGCAATCGCCACCGCGGTGCGCACGCCGACGGCCTGCTTGTAGCCGAGCTTGCGCATACCGGTGGCTAGATCGATTGAGGCGCCCAGTGTTAGCCCGAGCTTGCGCTGCAACGGGCCGCGATCGGACTTAAGGCCGAAGCCCACCTTGACCATCGTCGACGACTCCAGCACCTCGCGCAGAAACGCCAGCGGCGGATCGTTGTGCAATTGCACGATAAACGCCTGTTCACGGGTCGCAAACTGCAACACATGCGGGCCGGTGCGCGGTGCATCGCTGGTGAAGCAGGGCTTGGACTCGGTATCAAAGCCAATAAAAGGCTCTTTGCGCAGCTGCACCAGCGCGGCTTCGTAATCTGCCGGAGTGCGCAGCACATGGATGCGTTGACGCGGTAAGGCATCGAACGGCGGCAGCAGTTTGATCTGCTCTTTGCTCGGGCGTTCGAGATGGCGGCGAGTCGATTTTGCGGCTTGAGTTGCAGTCATGGCTTTGTTCTTCGAGTGCTCTAGAACGCACCTTACGGTAAACCATAGACATAAAAAAGCCCGGCATCAGCCGGGCTTTTTGTGTTGCCGCAGCGTTAACGCTTAGTTGCCGTATACCGGCAGACGAGCGCAGACCGCTTTGACTTTCTCACGTACCGCGTCGATCACTGCTTCGTTGCTCAGGTCAGCCAGGATGTCGCAGATCCAGCTGGCCAGATCGCGGCACTCGGCCTCTTTGAAGCCCCGCGTGGTCACGGCTGGAGTGCCGATACGCAGGCCCGAGGTGACGAATGGCGAACGTGGATCGTTTGGTACGCTGTTCTTGTTCACGGTGATAAAGGCGCGACCCAGGGCGGCGTCGGCATCTTTACCGGTGATGTCTTGCTTGATCAGCGAGAGCAGGAACAGGTGGTTCTTGGTGCCACCGGAAACCACATCGAAACCGCGCTGGATAAACACTTCGGCCATGGCCTGAGCGTTCTTGATCACTTGCTCTTGGTAGGCCTTGAACTCAGGCTGCAATGCTTCTTTGAAGCACACGGCCTTGGCCGCAATCACGTGCTCCAGCGGGCCACCTTGGGCGCCTGGGAACACCGCCGAGTTGAGCTTCTTCTCGATCACTTCGTTGGCTTTGGCCAAGATCAGGCCGCCGCGCGGGCCGCGCAGAGTTTTGTGCGTAGTGGTGGTGACCACGTCAGCAAACGGCACTGGGTTGGGGTACACGCCAGCAGCTACCAAACCCGCCACGTGGGCCATGTCGACGAACAGGTAAGCGCCAACTTTGTCGGCGATGGTGCGGAAGCGTGGGAAGTCCAATACCTGCGAGTACGCAGAGAAACCGGCCACGATCATCTTCGGCTGGTGTTCAACCGCCAGACGCTCGACTTCGTCGTAGTCGATCAGGCCTTGGTCGTTGATGCCGTACTGCACCGCGTTGTACAGCTTGCCGGAGGACGACACGCTGGCGCCGTGGGTCAGGTGACCACCGTGAGCCAGGCTCATGCCGAGAATGGTGTCGCCAGCATTCAGCAGGGCCAAGTACACCGCGCTGTTGGCTTGCGAGCCAGCATGCGGCTGTACGTTGGCGTAGTCGGCACCGAACAGTTGCTTGGCGCGGTCGACGGCCAGCTGCTCAACGATGTCGACGTATTCGCAGCCGCCGTAGTAACGCTTGCCCGGATAACCTTCGGCGTATTTGTTGGTCAGTACTGAGCCTTGGGCTTCCATCACCGCTGGGCTGGTGTAGTTTTCCGAGGCGATCAGCTCGATGTGCTCTTCCTGGCGCTGGGCTTCTTGCTCCATCGCGGCGAAGAGGTCGGCGTCGTAGTTGGCGAGAGTCGTTGAGCGGCTGAACATGGCAATCCCCTGAGAAAAATCAGCTGGGCGGTTGAAATAGGGTGCGGATTCTACCGCATCCAGCGCGCAGTGGCATATGAAGGTCAGTCATGTGCCAGACAAGTGGAGTTCATCCACTCGTTGAATCGCCGGCAAGGCGTGAAAAATGCGCTGCGCGGGGCGCGCTAGCTCAGCATAAACAGCGCAGTGCCATTGAATTGCGCGGCAAATTGCAGCGCTGGCATGGGCTTGCCGAGCAAGTAGCCCTGCACTTCGTCGCAATTATGCTCGCGCAGGAAGTCGAGCTGCGCCTGGGTTTCTACTCCTTCGGCAATCACTGCCAGCTTCAAGCTGTGGGCCATGGCGATGATGGCGCGGACGATCTGCCCATCCTGTTCGCCATCGGGCAAACCATCGACGAAACTGCGGTCGATTTTTAGCACGTCGATGGGGAACTGCTTGAGGTAGTTGAGCGATGAATAACCCGTGCCGAAGTCATCAATCGCAATGCCGACACCCAGTTGCTTGAGGCGCATCAGGGTCTTCAGCGCTTGGTCGACGTTCTGCATCAGCATGCTTTCGGTCATCTCCAGCTCCAGCGCCTCGGCATTAATGCCGCTGGCGCGCAGGGTCTCGGCGACGCGCTGCTCTAGCTGGCCGTCAACGAACTGGCGGGCGGACAGATTGATGGAGATTTTTGGCAGGTGTACGCCTGCGCTCTGCCAGGCCATAAGCTGACGGCAGGCTTCGGCCAGTACCCAGTCGCCAACTTGCACCACCAAACCGAGCTCTTCGAGGACCGGAATAAAACCATCCGGCGGCACTAGGCCGCGAGTCGGGTGCTGCCAGCGCAGCAGGGCTTCGGCACCGGTCAGGCGTTTGCCGTCGCCGGAGAACTGTGGCTGGTAATAAAGCACGAACTCGCCTTGTTCAAGGGCGTGGCGCAGGTCGCTTTCCAGCTCTAGGCGCTCGAGGGCCGTGGCGTTCATGTCGGCTTGGTAAAACTGGAAGTTGTTCTTGCCGTGATCCTTGGCGTGGTACATGGCGGTGTCGGCGTTCTTCATCAGCTGGCTCAGCTCTTGGCCGTCTTGCGGGCTGAGGGCGATGCCGATACTGGCGGTGACGAAGAACTCGCGGCCTTCGAGAGTAAACGCTTGGGTCAGGCTGGCGAGAATCAATTCGGCCACATGGATGGCGCGCGTGAGTGCCGCCTCGCGGCTGCTACAGGCTTGCAGCAGCAGAGTGAACTCGTCACCGCCCATGCGTGCCACGGTATCGTCGGCGCTCACACAATCGAGCAGGCGCTGGGCTACTTCTTGCAACATGCGATCGCCGGCCGCATGGCCAAGGGAGTCGTTGATCGGCTTGAAACGGTCGAGATCGAGAAACATCAGCACCACCCAGTGCTGGTGTCGGTCGGCAGCCTGCAATGCCGTGTGCAGCCGGTCTTGGAACAGGGTGCGGTTCGGCAGCAAGGTCAGTGGGTCGTAGTAAGCCAAGCGGTGGATGCGCTGCTCGCTGGCCTTGCGCTCGCTGATGTCGCTGAAAAACGCCACGTAGCTGACTAAATCACCTTCGTCGTCCTGCACCGCAGTGATCCCGACCCAGGCCGGGTAATCATTGCCATCCTTGCGCTTGAGGCGCACTTCGCCCTCCCAGCTGCCGCTGTGGCGCAGCTGGTCGAGGATAAAGCGCAGATGCTCGCTGGGCACTTGGCTGCTGATGAGTAAATTCGGTAGTTGGTCTAAGGCATCGGCGCTGCTGTAACCGCTGATGCGGTTAAAGGCTTTGTTGACCTGCACTATGTAGCCAGCCGGATCGGTGACCAGAATGGCGGCGGTGGAGTGCTCGAAGACCGTGGCAGCCATGCGCAGGTCCTTGATTGCCTGACGCTGTTGGCTAATGTCACGACCGATGCCGAGCAGGCCTTCGAAGTGGCCATATTCGTCCCACATCAAGGTCATGCTCAGTTCGATTGGCACCTTATGGCCGTTGGCATGCAAGCAGTCGAACATAAACAATTGGGTCGGCAGTTCGCTGCGCAGACGTGCCAGCAGAAGAGGGTCTTTCAGGCCTTGATTAATCTGCTCTAGCAACAGGTACAGGCCATTTAGCTGGCTACGGTTGGCGGTGGTGGCAAAGAAGCCGTGCTGCATCACCCACTCAGCGCTATAGCCCAGGGCTTGTTCGACTGACGGGCTGACGTACACCAACTCAAGCTGGCTGTTGGTGGAGAAAATAACGTTGTTGGTGCTTTCCGCCAGCAGGCGATAACGCCGCTCGCTTTCGCGCAGCGATTCGCTGGCTTCGATCTGCTCGTTAACATCCTTGGCGATGCCGATCAGGCGACTGACCCAGCCGTTACTGTCGCGGCTCAGGGCTTGCTCACGGATCTCGAACCAATGCCAGCTGCCATCACGGTGCCGCCAGCGCAGCTGGCATTGCAGCAGCTGACCATCGCTGACCACTTGCTGCATGCTGCGCATACGCCCGTAGAGCTCTTGGTCGTCAGGGTGGAGGATTTTCTCCCATAGACGATCGCCTATTTGGCGGAGTTCTTCCTTGTTGTAGCCCAGCTGCGAGCCCAAATGGTTGTTGCTAAACATCACCCGCTTGCCGGGGATGTCGTGCACGTACAGGGTGTCGGGAATGGCTGTAACCACATCTGACCAGAAGTTTTCACGCTCAATCAGCGACAGCTCGACGCGTTTGCGACTGGTGATGTCGTTGATGCTGAGGGTGACAGCGTGGTAGTCCTCAATCCGCTCCGGTAGTTGCATGACCAACCACAGATGGCGCACATGGCCTTGGGCGGTTTTGATCTGCGCTTCGGTTTCCAGCAGCCGCTGACCGTTGAGGGCGCAACTGATCAGTTGCTGGCGAATCCCGCCGGCGCGCAGCGGCTGATGCCCCACCAGCAGTTGCCAGGCCTGCTCCGCGGAAGTGACGCCGAGTAGGTGCTCGGTCACGCGGTTGATCTCGCTGATGCGTAGGCGCTTTAACAGCTCGCCGTGGGCGTGCGGATTAGCCTTGAGCCATTGATCCAGTTCGTCCTGGTTGTTGAGCCCGAGTGCTTGTAAATGGGCATGCAGGTTGGATAAGTCGAGCACGCAGAGCGCCGTGCCGGTGCCTTCGAAAATCTCCTGATAGTGGCGTTGCGTTTGTTCGAGGCCGCGACGTGCCTGCTGTTCGGCGCTGACGTCACGCAACATCCACACATAGCCATGGGTTTTTACGCCATCGGCGAGCACGCTGCGACTTGCGCTGAAGGTATGAGTTTGCCCGGCCTGCGGCAGGTCGACTAAGAACTCTTGGGTCTCGGCCGTATCGGCCTGTTCTTGCAGGTGCTGGGCAAGGCATGGCAGCAATTCATCCAGCTGACGGCCATGAACTTGGGCGAGGGTTTGCCCCAGCAGATATTCGGCTTGCGCGTTGAGGTAGTTAATGCGGCCTTGTTCGTCGATCAGCAGCACCCGCTCCTGAATCGCCGCGAGGGCTGCTGTCGCTTGACCTAGAGCCTGGCGCGAGCTGGCGTGGCTGGCGCTTAGCCGGCGCTGCTCACGGTGTAGCACTGTAAGGGTCAGTACGGTCATAGCGCTGCAGATAATAAACAGCAGCAACTTAGCGAGCAGCGCAGGCAGGAGTTGCGCGCGTAGCTTGGCTTCGTCGAGCAGGCCGCGCAGTTGCCAATTACTGTGCTTAAACGGCAGCACACGAATGTTTTGCGCCGTGTTTAGGTCGTCGCCAGGATGAGCTGGGCTGTCGGCGATCAGACGCTGGTTGTCGCGATCTTCCAAACGCCAGTGTTGATGGTCAGGTAGCTGTTGCGGCAATAGCCGCTGCAAGGCGTTAGGCGCTAGACGTGCCACCCAAAAGCCGCCCGGACGCACGCTTGTAGGCTGGCGCAGCAGCAGATACAGCGGGCTGTCAGCCAGTGGTCCGCGGCTTAGGTAATAAGCTTGATCGCCGGCTTGGGCTGGCAGGCTGAGTAGGTAGGATAGGTCGTCAGAGGTGCCGGCACTATCGGCCAGCAGACTGCCTTCGGTACTTATCCAGACCAGACTTGAAATCTCTGGCCAGGTGCCTTGCAGGCGCTTGAGTAACGCGCTGCTTTGCTCGCTAGGTGCTGGACGCAGAGCATGCTGGCGCAGCACTTCGAGCGTGCTCTGCACCTGTAACTCTAGATTCAGCGCTAACTGGCCGGTGACTTGCGCGGCGTAATCGTAGCTGCGCTGCTGTTGATGCTGCAGTTGCTGGGTGAATTCTTCACGCAGCTGCCACAGTATCAACCCCAGCATCGTCAGCAGCAGAGTCAGCAACAGGCCTTTAAACCAGTTGCTGTGCGGCGGCGTGCGGCGGTCATACATGGGCGGCGCAGAGGGCGTGGTAACTGGCTCAAGCACTTAGGACGTGATCCTGCAAAAACGGCTGCAATAAAAAGGCGCTATAGCTATGACAGTAGCCGTCTTCTTGCGGGGAGCCAAGCATGCATTGAAGTGTGGCCAAGTGCCAGCGCGCCCCTCAGTGCTGGCGTGCACAGATGCTCGCCGTCAAGCCTTGTGCGGCCGCCCCGGTTTGCCCTGCAGGCCGCATTCCGGTAGCTTTGGCGTTTGCGCGCGTGGCGGCTTTACTGCCTGAGCGCGTTTCTATTTCTCTGTCACGGGCACGCGTTAATCCATGGCTCAATCATCAGTTCTGCGCTATTAACTTTTAGTCACGTTTCGCGATCTTCAGTCGAGTCCTTGTGGTAGTTGGATTTTCGGCTTATTCAGCATGGTTTTTCCTCTCGATTCGGTGTCATGGCGGAGCTTTTAGTTAGCTTTTGCTGATTTTGGGTCAAATTTAGGCTTCAAAACTTAACTTTTTGTGTGCGGTGCTGTGGTCGCCTCTTGTCAGCTTTCGCCAGCCGATTTGGAGTTATTAAGGCAGCAAATAAAGTTCTTCCTATAGAAGAAGCTCATTACTGCTCAGGGCATCCACAAGCCCGCGACGCCATTGAGAAAATTCTAGCGGTGCAGGTGAAGTGATCGCGGACGTCTAGGTTAACGCTGACGATTGAATGCTGCCGGCCAGAAGCGGCCTCCTGCAACGCGCGGCTTCTAGTCAAAAGCGCTTTGAGAGCAATTCACACACCACCCGTGTAGAGGCAAGCATTCTTCGCGCAAATATTTTGGCATTGCCAATTCAGGTGAGACGCTCAGGCGATACAAATTTTCATGCCAGGACGATAGCGGGTAGATTACCGGTTTTGCCCCGCGCAACATTGCCAGGATGCTGACAGTTAATGTTTGAACAAGCCTTCAAGAATATCGACGACGCCCTCTGGAAAGAGAGTGGCTGTACCACCGAGCTCGATTACACCGAGCAAACCTCCTGGCTGCTTTTCCTCAAGTACCTAGATGGGCTTGAGCAGGACAAGGCCAACGAGGCCGTGCTTGAAGGCAGGTACTACTACTTCATTCTTGACCCCGCCTACCGCTGGAGTACCTGGGCTGCGCCTAAGGATGCGAATGGCCAGCTCGACCACAACAGCGCGCTGACTGGCGATGATCTGATCGATTTTGTTGATCGTAAGCTCTTCCCCTATCTGCACGGCTTCAAACAGCGTGCAGCGGGGCCGGACACCATCGAATACAAGATCGGCGAGATCTTCGGTGAGATCAAAAACAAGATCCGCAGCGGCTATACGCTGCGCGACATTATCGATCACGTTGATGAGCTGCGCTTTGGCTCGCAGGTCGAGAAGCACGAGCTTTCGGCGCTCTATGAAGAAAAAATCAAACGCATGGGCAACGCCGGGCGCAACGGCGGCGAGTACTACACCCCGCGCCCGCTGATTCGCGCCATGATCCAGGTGACTGCGCCGAAGATTGGTGAGCGTATCTACGATGGCGCCTGTGGTTCGGCAGGCTTCCTCTGCGAAGCGCATGACTTCCTCCGCGCCACCCCCAAGCTGAGCACGAAAGACCTTGAAACCCTGCAGACGCGCACCTTCTACGGCAAGGAGAAGAAAAGCCTCGCCTATGTGATCGCGATCATGAACATGATCCTGCATGGCATCGAAGCTCCCAATATCCAGCACACCAATACCTTGGCCGAAAACCTCGCTGATGTGCAGGAGAAAGACCGCTTCGATGTGATCTTCGCCAACCCGCCCTTTGGCGGCAAAGAACGGCCCGAGGTACAGCAGAACTTCCCGATCCGCACCGGCGAAACCGCCTTTCTATTCCTGCAACACTTCATCAAGATGCTGAAGGCAGGGGGCCGTGCTGCCATCGTCATCAAGAACACTTTCCTCAGCAATGGTGACGCTGCCAGCTTGAGAAAGCTCCTGCTGGAAAGCTGTAATCTCCACACTGTTCTCGATTGCCCTGGCGGAACCTTTCAGGGCGCAGGCGTGAAAACCGTTGTGCTGTTCTTTGAGAAAGGCTTGCCTACGCGCAAGGTCTGGTACTACCAGCTCGATCCCGGCCGCAATATGGGTAAGACCAACCCGCTCAACGATGCGGACTTGCTGGAATTCATCGAGCTGCAGAAAACCTTTGCCGACTCGGCCAAGAGCTGGAGTGTGGATGCTGTAAGCATCGACTCGGCGAGCTACGACCTGTCGGTAAAGAACCCGAATGGTGGTGAAGAAATCCCCCACCGCACCCCGCATGAAATCTTGGACGAAATCGCCGCGCTGGATGTCGAGAGCGCCGAGGTGCTGGCAAGTATCAGGGCGATGCTATGAAAACAGGGTGGGAGACGAGCACACTGGGCGATACATGCGAGATGTATCAACCGAAAACCATTTCAGGAAAAGATATGGTTCCGGACGGTGCTTACCCCGTTTTTGGCGCAAACGGGATCATTGGGCGTTACGACCAATACAACCATGAAGAGCCTCAACTGCTTATTACTTGTCGCGGGGCTACTTGCGGATCAGTGAATATCTCTGAGCCGTTCTCGTGGATTACTGGAAACGCCATGGTTGTTCGCCCCAAGAACGCAGAAATTGATCTGCGTTTCTTGGAGTATCTGTTTCGGGGTGGCATCGATATATCAAGGGCGATCACTGGAGCTGCGCAGCCTCAAATCACCAGAACCAACTTGTCGCCACTCCAGATTAACTACCCAACTTCGGTAGCCGAACAACAACGCATCGTCGCCATTCTCGATGAAGCCTTTGCCGGCATCGCCACGGCCCGCGCCGCCGCCGAGCAAAGCCGCCAAAACGCCCGCGCCGTCTTCGAGAGCGTGCTCAGCTCTGTCGATGGCGAAACAGCGGCGCTGGGTGATTACGTCACAGTCAAGACTGGGAAGCTGGATGCCAATGCTGCGGTTGAGGGGGGCATATATCCGTTCTTCACCTGCGCGCGAGAAATCTACGCAATCGACAACTTTGCCTTCGATTGCGAAGCGATTCTCTTGGCCGGCAATAACGCTGTTGGTGATTTCAACGTTAAACACTACAGCGGAAAGTTCAATGCCTACCAGCGCACTTATGTCATCACCATCAACAACGAAGACCAGTTGCTCTATCGGTTCCTGTACTTCCAGATGCTCAAAAGCTTGAAGCGCTTCAAGGAGCAATCGGTGGGCGCGGGGACAAAATTCCTCAAGCTAGGCATGATCAAAGATCTGGAAATTGCCCTGCCTTCGCTGGAAGAGCAGCGCCGGCTTGTATCGACGCTGGATGCTGTACTCGAAGAAACTCAAAACCTCGAAGCTCTCTACCAGCGTAAGCTCGTAGCGCTGGACGAGCTTAAGCAATCCCTGCTGAATCGGGCTTTCTCGGGCAAACTGTAATGCATAGCACTGGAGACTCACTGTGATCCGTCTGCGCATCAAAAATTTCGGCCCCATCGGCCACGGCCTGTCGAGCAACGATGGCTGGATCGACTTCAAGCGGGTCACCGTTTTCATAGGCAACCAGGGGGCGGGCAAGAGCACTCTGGCCAAGCTGTTTTCGACGTTTTCTTGGATCGAGAAAGCGCTGGTGCGCGGCGACTATGAAAAGAAGTGGTTCGAGCGCAAGGGCAGACTAAAGAGCCAGTTCTTGAGTTATCACCGACTGGAGAACTATCTGGAGACGGGTGGCCGTGGTGGCGCAGCAATCGAGTACGAAGGCGAGGCCTGTAAAATCTCGTATGCAGACGGACAGTTGAGCATCACGGAAACTGGGCATCAAAAATACGCCTTGCCACAGGTGATGTATGTGCCAGCAGAGCGCAATTTCATTTCCTATGTGCGGAACCCGAGAGAGTTAAAGCTTTCTTCCGACTCACTGAAGGAGTTCCTTACTGCCTTCGACGAGGCTAAGGACAGTCTGCGCGGCGCTCTTAGGTTGCCAATCAACGACAGCGAAATCGAGTACGACAAGCTCAACGATGTACTCAACATCAAGGGGCCAGGTCACAAGCTGCGGCTGACGGACGCCTCCAGCGGATTCCAGTCTTTTGTGCCTGTGTATCTGGTGAGCCAGCACCTTGCCCATCGTGTGCAGGAAAGCAGCGGTCAAGCGGATCAGCCAATGAGCGCGGACGAAACGGATCGTTTCAAGAAAGGCGTAGCGAGCATTTTTGCCAATGACTCCCTGACCGAAGAACAAAAGCGTGCGGCGCTCTCGGTGTTGTCGGCCCGCTTCAACAAGAAAGCCTTCATTAACATCGTCGAGGAGCCGGAGCAGAACCTATTCCCGTCATCGCAGTGGGACATACTGAAAAACCTGCTCGCCTTCAACAGCTTGGGCGCGCATAACCGTCTGGTCTTGACGACGCACAGCCCCTACATCGTCAATTTCCTGAGCTTGGCAATTCAGGGTAAACACCTGCAGGAGCGGCTGATTGAGCATAAGCGCGAGGATCTACTTCCCGCGCTCTACGAGATTGTGCCTGAGCAGGCTTTGCTGTTAGCTGATGAGGTGGTGATCTACCAGTGCAACGAGCGCGATGGCAGCGTTAGCGAGCTGCCCTGTTTCGAGGGGATCCCCTCTGATCAAAACTTGCTTAACGACTGGCTACGCACGGGTAACGATTTGTTCGACCGGCTACTGGAGCTGGAGGCTGCGATCTGAAGATGGATTTTTTCAAGCCTCAATGTCAGAGCGGCCCTTTCAATCAGGCGCAGTTCGGGCTGTGCGATGATCAGAACGCGACCCGCGCCTATGTTGATACCACCACCCCGGAAAATTGGGTGGCGACCGTGGAGAATCCGTCACAAAAGGCGATCACCTTCACCGCGATCGACAAGTGTGTGATTCAAGATTTCGAAGCACTTGGTCGAGGCCGCTGCGATGGCATGTTGACCACGGAAGATTTGTTGTATCTGGTGGAGTTAAAGGAGCAGGAGCCGCCGTGGCGGCAGCACGCGATTGACCAGCTGGAGTCCAGTATCAAGTTTTTGCTGGCGCATCACGACATCAGCCGCTTTCGCCACAAGAAGGCCTTTGCCTGCAACAAGCGGCGTAGGGCGTTTGCGACCATCGACAACGAGCTTCAACGTCGATTTTTCCGGCACTACGGTTTCCGGATCGATGTTCAGGCGACAGTTTTGGTGCTTCCTTGAAAGAAACAATGCGAGTTTTGTTCGGGCTAGGCAATCCACCTGTGACCTTTCCTGATCTGGTTTGATTCGATGGTTTTCAGGCGTTGAGATACAACATGAACGAAGCCGAAACCCGTGCAGAACATATTGACCCCGCCCTCGCCGCTGCAGGCTGGGGCGTGGTTGAAGGCAGCCGCATTCGCCGTGAGTACCCGATCACCCTGGGGCGCATCGAGGGCAATGGCAAACGCGGCAAGGCGCTCACCGCTGACTATGTGCTGGAGTACCGCAATACCAAGCTGGCGGTGGTAGAGGCCAAAGCCTGGCAGAAGCCGTTAACAGAGGGTGTTGGGCAGGCGAAGGATTACGCTGGCAAGCTCTCGATTCGCTTTACCTATGCCAGCAATGGTCAGGGCATTTACAGCATCGACATGAACACGGGGGCGGAAGGCGAACTGGAGGCCTTCCCTTCGCCTGAGGACTTGTGGCAGGCCACCTTCGCTGCCGAGAACGCATGGCGTGACCGTTTTGCTGCTGTGCCCTTTGAAGATAAGGGCGGCTACTGGCAAGGCCGCTACTACCAGGACATTGCTATCGAGCGGGTGCTGGCTGCGCTGGCTGAGGGGCAGGAGCGCATCCTGCTGACACTGGCAACAGGCACAGGCAAAACCTTCATTGCTTTCCAGCTGGCATGGAAGTTATTCCAGAGCCGTTGGAATTTGACTGACTGGAAGTCTGAAGCAGAGCCGTCACGCCGGCCACGCATTCTGTTCCTTGCCGACCGCAATATTCTCGCTGACCAGGCTTACAACTCTTTTTCAGCCTTCCCCGAAGATGCGCTCGTGCGCATCGCTCCGGACGAGATCAAGAAAAAAGGCAAGGTGCCGAAGAACGGCAGCATTTTCTTCACGATCTTCCAGACCTTTATGAGCGGTCAGGGTGATACGCCTTACTTTGGCGAGTACCCGCCGGACTTCTTCGACTTCATCATCATCGACGAGTGCCACCGGGGCGGTGCTAGCGATGAAAGCAACTGGCGCGGCATCCTCGAATACTTCTCACCTGCCGTGCAGTTGGGCCTGACCGCTACGCCGAAGCGCAAGGACAATGCCGATACGTATGCCTACTTCGGCGAGCCGGTGTTCATCTATTCGCTCAAGGACGGTATCAACGATGGCTTCCTGACGCCCTTCCGCTTGAAGCAGATCGCCACCACGCTGGATGACTATGTGTTCACCTCGGACGACACCGTAGTGGAGGGTGAGATCGAGGCCGGAAAGCGCTACGAAGAGAAAGACTTCAACAAGATCATCGAGATCAAGGAGCGCGAGAAGAAGCGCGTCGAGATCTTCATGAACGAGATCGACCAGAAAGAAAAAACCATCGTCTTTTGTGCTACGCAGACCCATGCGCTGGCCGTGCGCGACTTGATTAACCAGATCAAGAAGAGCGCTGATCCCAACTACTGCCAGCGGGTGACTGCACATGACGGTGCGCTGGGCGAGCAATGGCTACGCGACTTTCAGGACAACGAAAAGACCATCCCGACCATTCTGACCACTTCACAGAAGCTCTCGACCGGCGTGGATGCGCGTAACGTACGCAACATCGTGCTGATGAGGCCGGTGAATTCGATGATTGAGTTCAAGCAGATCATCGGGCGCGGCACCCGGCTTTACGACGGCAAGGACTACTTCACGATCTACGACTTCGTTAAGGCTCATCACCACTTCAGTGATCCGGAGTGGGATGGCGAGCCGGTAGAGCCTGAAGCCTGTAAGAAATGCGGCAATGCCCCTTGCACCTGCGAGAAGACACCGCCTCAGCCCTGTGCGACCTGCGGTAATCAGCCCTGCACATGCCCGAAGGAGCCCTGCCAGAAATGCGGTAACCGACCCTGTACCTGCAAGAAAAAGGCGAAGGTGAAGCTCGCAGATGGCAAGGAGCGCCAGATTCAATTCATGACTGCGACCAGTTTCTGGCATCCGGATGGCACCCCCATGTCCGCCGCGCAGTTCATGGAGGCCCTATTCGGTAAGCTGCCTGAGTTCTTCAAGGATGAGGATGAGTTACGAGCCCTGTGGAGCGCTCCGGACACCCGACGCAAGTTGCTGGACGGGCTTGCGGAGAAAGGGTTCGGCAAAGATCAGCTTGCCGAAATGCAGCGGATTATCGACGCTGAGAATAGCGACATCTTCGATGTACTGGCCTTTGTTGCTTATGCCGACACCCCGCTGACCCGTGAGCAGCGGGCTGAGCGGGCGAAGGTTGTGATCAGCAAAGAGTTTGGCGACAAGCAGCAGGCCTTTTTGACTTTTGTGCTCGCGCACTACGTCAGTGCCGGTGTGGATGAACTCGACGAAGTTAAGCTGGGGCCGCTTCTGAAGCTCAAGTACAACAACGCGATTGCGGATGCATTCGCTGACCTAGGAGCTCCAGAGAGCATTCGGAAGGCGTTTGTGGGGTTTCAGCAGTACCTTTACCAGAGCTAGAAAAGTATTTGCTGATCGGCTTGAGTTTCCCTTGGGTTCTAGGCAGCGCGATCATCCGCCAAGGGGCGAAAACAGCATGACGTAATTGGCTGCTTTTGGCCGGTTGTTGCCTGTCGCGACCGGCATCAGTGTTGTTCTCTGTCTGCAAACTGGTCAAATCCGATGCAAATGACTGGTCAGGTCGAATGCAAGTGGGTGGGCCAGTCTGTGCAATAACCCAGAAAACGGCAGCTAGCTTGGAGCAACGCAACAGAGCTGGTTTACTCGGCGCTTATAGTGCCAATCTTTGTCAGGTGGGCTGCAGTTCTGCGACCTCGGGAAGAAGGTAAGTCGGATCGCAGGACAGTTCGCATGCGATTCGGTATAGCTTCTCGACGGTGATGTTGACCTCGCCACGCTCGATCCGGCCTATGTAGCTGCGGTCGATGCTGCACGCCAGCGCCAATGCATCCTGGGATATCCGGCAGGCCTTCCTCTGCACTCGGATGCGTTCCCCTAACGCTTTCGCCAACTTATCCATGACCGTCTCAATTCAACTTGAGGCGGCACTATCGTGCGTTTGCGGATGTACAGGCCACGGATTATAATCCGCATTTCTTTGCGTTAATTCTTCTGGTGCCTCAATGAAATCGGCCTCGTTTATCTTCGACAGGCGTCTGTATGAGCTGCTTCAGGAGCCAGGGCGTGCAACCTTTACGACCCGTGAACTGCGCGATGGCTATGCCGCTCGCCTGTGTGACACACCTTTCCGTATCGCCGATGTGCGCCGCTATGTGTATGAGCAGATCCGCCGATTAGTGCGCGCAGGCTGGGTTGTGCCGGACGAGGACCGCCGTGTTCGAGGGCAGGTTTACCACCTGCAGCCGATTCCGGTACATCTGCAACTAGAACTGATCGACAGCGCTTTTGAGAACAGCCTGATGGCTGCCGAGGTTCCCGAGCCAGACACTGCCGTTCGCGACCTTGAGGCTTTGCCGCTTAAGTCGTCAGTCAATACGGATTTGCAGTTGGAGGCGCTCCACAAAGAAATCCGCTTGGACTTTCTCACTTCAATGGGCGAGGCGGAGCGATTCAAGCTATTGCTGGACGAGATGCCTCATTTGCGGGACAAGGTTGAAGGCGATTACCTGGAGGCCAGGGATCGCAGTTCTCGCCTTCTGGGGCATCTGCGCGCCATCGAAAAGACCCTCAAAACGCTCGCTGCACCACGATGAGCAGCTCGCTACGCAGCTGGCAGAACAGCTGCATCACTAGGGCGTTGGATCACTTCACCGTCACGCCGCACTTCTTCTGCCAGGCAACGCCGGGAGCAGGAAAGACGCGCATGGCTGCTGAACTGGCCAGCCGATTGCTTGAGCAGGACAGAATCGATTTGGTGCTGTGTTTTGCGCCGTCCTGCCAGGTCGTGGAGGGTTTTCGTTCGACCTTTGCGGCTGTGCTAGGCAGGCGTCTAGACGGCCAGATAGGTGCCGTGGGCGCGGCTTATACCTATCAGGCCATGGAATACCGTGATGAGGGATTCTGGCAGCTTCTTGATGACTACCGGGTGTTCGTAGTTTTCGATGAGATCCACCATTGCGCCGGCCACGATCCGTTGCTCAGCAATGCCTGGGGGCAGCAGATACTGCACCGGATACAAGATCGGGCTGCCTTCACGTTGGCCCTTTCTGGCACGCCCTGGCGTTCGGACGATAAGGCCATCGCATTGGCTCGTTACTCTTCGCCCGAGGGGCATTTGATCTGTGATTACCGTTATGGCTTGAAGGACGCCATTGCCGACGGCGTGTGCCGATCACCTCGCATAGTGCTGCTCGACAACCAGAAGGTGAAACTTACGGAAGAGCTTGGTGCGGATAGCTCCGTTAGGCTGTTTCCCAGCATCGCCAAACTGTTGGGCGAGTCACCAGTCACCTATGAGGAACTGCTGCGCCATGATGAGGTGATCAACCCAATCCTCGACCTTGGCTGCAGCAAGCTGAACGAGCTACGCCAGATCAAGCCTGATGCCGCCGGTTTGGTGGTAGCCACCGATATCGAACACGCTCAGCAAATAGCCCTGGCTCTAGAAGCAATGGGTGAAGAGTGTCGTATCGTGACCAACAAAACCCCGGATGCGCAGCAGGTTATCAATGCATTCCGCAGCAGCGCCTGCCGCTGGATTGTCGCCGTCGGAATGATCAGCGAAGGCACCGACATTCCCCGCCTGCAAGTGTGCTGCTATCTCACCCGTATCCGCACCGAACTGCATTACCGGCAAGTACTGGGACGGGTACTGCGGCGCACAGGTGAGTCCGACGACCAAGCATGGCTATTCATGTTGGCGGAACCAACGCTTCAGGGTTTTGCGGAGCGAATTTCGGATGACTTGCCTGATGATCTGGCGGTTTTGAGCGATGTGCAGATGCCTGGTTTTAATCCAGGCTTCAGGCCTGAGCCGATGGGCACTTTGGGTCATGTCGAAGGTTTCGACGGTGCGGGATTAGGTGGTGCAGAACCGGGTATTGGATCGCAGCCTACGAACATCATTTCGCTGGGTGGCTATGCAATTGAGCCCGCTTACCAGGTCAGCTTTTCCCAGCATTACCGGCAACAGCTACTGGCTTGTTTTTGATATCAGTCGAGGCTGGTCGAGTGATATCGGTGTACATGAACCCTTAGTGAAGACTTTCTGGTTTAGGGCTCTGCCTTCGCAAGATGCTATGGCAGAGGAACAAGTGCCGGGATTCCCAGGCAGGTGCTGGACGGTTTACTTGTCCTTGGCGTTTATCTCGACAGAGACCTTGCCAAACGAATCCCAGTGTCCAATCAACTCATCCACGCGATCAGGAATACGCGGTGACTTACTGAGCACCAGACAGCGGGTTGTACCCACGTACTCCTCAAGGAGGTAGAGCGTGTCTCCAACGTCTACGCCCATTTCCTGCAGAACGTCATCGGGTATGCGAATGGCGCCGTCGCCATCCCAGTCCTCAATCACTACATGGTTCCGCATCGTAACCCCGGAAATCGGTTGAATGGTTGTCCGCAGGGGTAGGCACCGGCGAGCCGTTGCCAACGAAGTCCGCGGCGCAGGACAGCATTTTAGCAAAAGCTCACGGTTTCAGAGGTGGCCGCTGTGGATTCCTCGCTACCCAATCTGGGAGCTGACGATTTATTGGGTCGAGGATTAAAAACCCGAGCATCAGGGTACTGTGTGCCACAAGCCCGATCATTTTTGCTGATTAGAGACAGGAGCTTCCGTCATGCATGCAACACTCAGAATTCGCGCATTCTCGACGGATCAACGTGGCGTAATTCTCCGCACGGCCCTGAGGGTCCTGGAGAAATGGAAGGCCACTACCGAGCAGGCGAGCAATGTTCTTCGTGTCTCGCGCAGCAGCATTTCTCGTGCTCATCAGGGCAAAGGCGTTGAACTCGACCGTGATCAACTGGAGCGAGCCAGTATTGTCCTGAACTGTCACGCCAGCTTGAGACTGGCCTTTGATAACCCGGAAAACGTCTACGGCTTTATGGGCCTTGAGAATCAAAACGAATTCTTCAATGGCCGTAAACCCTTGGAAATCATGGCGCAGGGCGACCTCATGTCGATTTTGGAGACCTACAAACGAATCGACGCATTTTGTGGGGTTAGTGAACCTGGTGCGAACTAATCCTCAGCACGGATGAACGATCACTGGTCAGCCTCACTTCCCAATCTGGGCACCGACGAAATTTTCAGCACTGGCGTTAACACAGTCATTCACGTCCGGGAGATAGCGATTGACCTTACCGTATGAAAGAACTCGTGCCATCGTCAAAACAGAGGAGTTCTTGCGGGAGCTCTCCCGTGATGCGGGCCTAACACAGGAAATTCGTAGTTATGCGAAGAGTTTACTCAGGCACTACCCCTCTTCAGCTGAGGTGTTCTCGCTGGGACGCTTGGAGGAATGCTTAGCAAGTGATGCCGATGATGACGAATATCGGCGCCGTGTTATCGCCTACCATCAGCCACTGCTCTGCTCGTCGCTGGAGTAGGAGTGATAGCAATGGCCAGCCATTTAACTGAACCACCGGTATCTCAACTCGTTATGCAGCGAGTTAAGCGGCTGCGTAAAGGAAGGCCTTTCAGTATCAGAGACTTTGCAACGTTTGGTACGAGTACGGCCATCTCTAAAGCATTAGCCCAGTTGGTTCGGTGGGGCGAGCTTGAACGTGTGTGCCGTGGCATTTACATGCGACCAAAATACAGCCAGTTCATTGGCCGAGCTGTGCGTCCCGGGCCATTGGACTTGGTAAATCTGATTGCCAAGCAAAACCGTTGGACACTGCAGATTCATGGCGCTGATGCAGTGAGACGATTCGGTCTGAGTACCCAGATGCCTGTCATTCCGATCTATTACACCAGTGGGCCTAGCCGATCGATATCTGTGGGCAAGGCAGATATAAGGCTCGTACATGCTGCTCCGATGGTTATGCAGGGCGCAGGAACCAAGGTCGGTATGGCCATCAGCGCGTTATTTTATCTCGGTAAAGGCGGAATCACTCAGGAAGATGTGGCTGTAGTCCAAAAAGCGCTTAGCCCCGAAGAAATTAACAAACTATTAGCCTGCAGAATGCCGAAATGGATGCGTATGGCGCTGATGCGAAGTTGCACTGACTCGGCTACCAAGTTGCATTCCAGCTAACCGGGAATTTTCACTCGTATCGAACATTAACGCGGTAGTGACGACCGGCCGAAATCGGCCGATTCTGTTGAAAAAGTCCCTTCGCGATTTTTCCCCATGGAAGATCGTTAGCGACGTTGAAATCTGGTTTGCTCAGAAAACGGAGCTGTCTTAGTTTTTACGTAGCAACGCCGAAATCGAGCGATTTTCAAGCTGCCCAAAACCAGCGCTCTCAAAAACCGACTGTTTTCAACAGAATCGGCCAAAAGCGGTCGTCGGTTGAGCTGGCCATGTTTGGACGGCATTAGACAGAACAACCTGCAGGTGGCACGTGTTAGCGATAGGAGAATGGATTTAATCTCACGCTTGGCCTATTGGCCGGAAAAACTGTGGCACTGAGCTTTACTTCTCGTGGAGGGCGTCCACCTAAGATGATCAGAATCGGTTCCTGACACGAATATTTGGAGTTTGTCGCGATGGATCGCATGGTATGCATATCGGGGCCGCTTGGTTCCGGTGAGCCGCCAGGATGATAGTGCCACTCACCGACATAGTGAAAACCTTCATCCCAACGCGCGGCGAGTAATTCTCTCAGCCCAATTGTTCCGCGTTGGAAGGTGACTGAGCTGCTGATTGAGTCCCAGGGGCGTGATGTAATCTCCGAGATAAGGGCAACGCTCCCGTCGCTACTGTACTTACCTATCAAAATGCCGCCCGTTTCGTGCGTTCCTGCCCGGACGCAGTCACTTACCATCTTACTCAAGGCAGCGGCCTCAACGGTCACAGTGTATGGGGCTCCAGGGCTCGAGAATGAGAGCGGAACAGAGTTCTTCATTTTGCACGCTCGACTGTGCCGTCCGGCATCTGCCGGAAATACTCGTAGTGCCTTCCTGGACTCAATACGGCCCTACGGATGAATTTGCTACCAATCGCTCCCCATAGCTGGGGACGTCTCAGAAAACGGAAAATAAAGCACGTTAAGCCCATTGCAGACGCTAGATATTGACGAGTACGTCGGGTTTTCTCTTGTTTGAGTTGCCTCTTGTGGTAAGATAGTAATCAATTACTATCTTACAAGGAGTGCTCGTGGACACCCATCCAAAGCATCTGCCGGCCGATGAACGTCGTGCCGTAACTGTCGAGTCCGTCGTGGCGCTTGCCGGTTCACAAAACCCAAGCGAGATAACCACTGCGGCTATCGCTAAACACATGAACTTGACCCAGGGTGCGCTGTTTCGGCACTTCCCGAACAAGGAAGCCATTTGGCAGGCGGTCATGGAGTGGGTAGCAGAGCGCCTATTAGCCAGAATCGATCGATCCGCACAAGGAATCGAGTCGCCCTTGGCAGCCATGGAGGCGATGTTCATGAGTCATATCGAATTCGTAGCTGAGCACCCAGGCGTGCCAAGAATGATGTTTGGTGAGCTTCAGCGTGCCGAATCGACACCGGCCAAGCGCATGGTGCAAACCTTGATTCAGCGCTACGGCGAACGTTTGCATCGTCTCATCGAGAAAGGCAAGGCCAGCGGCGAGTTGTCTCCCTCGCTTGACAACGAGGCGGCGGCAACGCTGTTCATTGGCACGATCCAGGGCTTGGTCATGCAATCGCTGTTGGCGGGTGATGTGGGACGTATGCACCGCGATGCGCCGCGCGTCTTTGCAATTTATCGGCGTGGCATAAGGAGTGCGCAATGAAAAAGTTACCCTTGCAAGGCCGCACCCTGGCGCTGCTTGCCGTCATCATTCCTTTGCTGGTGCTTTTTATTTATGTCGGTCTGCGATCAGGGCCGCTCGCCCCGGTCGCTGTGACGGTGGCAAGCGTGGAATCACGGGCTATCACACCGGCGCTGTTCGGCATCGGCACGGTGGAGGCGCGCTACACCTACAAGATCGGGCCGACGTTTGCCGGGCGCGTCAAACGCCTGGAGGTGCATGTAGGCGACCAGGTCAAGGCCGGACAGGTGCTCGGCGAGATGGAGCCGGTCGACCTCGATGATCGGGTGCGCTCACAGGAGTCGGCATTCAAGCGTGCGGAAGCGGCTTTGCGCGAGGCAGAAGCCCGGCAAGCCTACGCGCAAACCCAGGCGCGCCGCTACGAGCAATTGTTTGCGGTGCGCTCGACCAGCGAGGAAATCGTCACCACCAAGCGGCAGGAACTGCAGATCGCCGATGCCGCCTTATCTGCCGCTCGGGAAGATATTGTCCGGGCACGCTCCGACCGCGAAGGACTCGTCGCGCAGCGGAGCAATCTGCGCCTGATCGCGCCGGTCGACGGTGTAGTCGCCGTGCGCGATGCCGATCCCGGCACGACCATCGTCGCGGGCCAGGCCGTGGTGGAAGTGATCGACCCCAAGAGTTTGTGGATCAATGCGCGCTTCGACCAGATCAGCGCATCGGGGCTGGCTGGGGGGTTGCCGACTCTTATCGTCCTGCGTTCGCGTGGTGGCCAGACCTTGAAAGGTCGCGTGCTGCGGGTGGAACCCAAGGCCGACGCGGTAACCGAGGAAACGCTTGCCAAGGTGACATTCGATAACAAACCAGAACCTTTGCCACCGGTGGGTGAACTGGCCGAAGTCACGGTTGACTTGCCGGCGCTCCCGGCCGCTCCACTGATCCCCAACGCTGCCGTCCAGCGTGAGGGCGACAAAGTTGGTGTCTGGCAAATCGTGGATGGTGATCTGCATTTCTCCCCGGTCAAGCTCGGCACTTCCGACCTCAATGGTTACGTGCAGGTGCGCGAAGGGCTCAAGAATGGGGACCAGGTTGTGACCTATAGCGAAAAGGCACTGACGGCGCGCAGCCGCATCCATGTGGTCGACCATATCCCAGGAGTGTCACGATGATCAGCCTGGCCGGCCGCGACATTCTCCATGCCTGGGGAAAATTCGTCTTCACCGGCATCGGTCTGGGTCTGCTGATCGGCGTCACCCTGGTCATGGCTGGGGTGTACCGAGGCATGGTGGACGACGGCAAGGCGTTGCTCGACAACAGTGGCGCTGACCTTTGGGTGGTGCAAAAGGATACTCTGGGTCCTTATGCGGAGTCGTCCAGCCTCAACGATGACGTGTATCGCGCCATTCTCGCCATGCCGGGAGTCTCACAGGCAGCGAACGTGACCTACCTGACCATGCAGGTACGCAAGGGCGAGAGTGATGTACGCACCATGGTGGTCGGCATCGCGCCCGGTGCGTTGGGGGCTACACCCGGATGGCCTCCTTATCTCGTCGCTGGACGCCAGATCACGCGCGGTCACTACGAGGCGGTAGCCGACATCGCCACCGGCTTCAAACTGGGAGATCGTCTTGCCATTCGCCGAAATCATTACACCGTCGTGGGGCTGACACGGCGCATGGTGTCGTCCAGCGGCGACCCGATGGTATTCATTCCGCTCAAGGATGCCCAAGAGGCTCAGTTCCTCAAGGACAACGACGCCATTTGGCAAAGCCGGCGTCGCACCGAAGCCAACCCGGCCTTCAATCGACCCGGTGTTCCTGGTTTGCTGGATGCCGTGATTGCTTCACAGAGCACCAACGCGTTCGTCAATGCAGTGCTGGTCACTCTGAAACCTGGTCATGCGCCGGACGAGGTTGCCGAATCCATCCGACGCTGGAAGCGTTTGACGGTCTACACACGGGCACAGATGGAAGACATCCTCGTCGGCAAGTTGATCGCCACGTCGGCCAAACAGATAGGCATGTTCTTGGTGATTCTGGCCATCGTTAGCGCGGCCATCGTCGCTTTCATCATCTACTCGCTGACGATGGACAAAATCCGCGAGATCGCGGTATTGAAGCTCATCGGCACACGCAACCGAACTATCGCCGCGATGATCATGCAGCAGGCGCTCGCCTTGGGGGTGATTGGCTTCGTGGTCGGCAAGATCACCGCCACTTTCTCAGCCCCCCTGTTCCCCAAATATGTGCTGCTCACGCCAATGGATTCCGTGACCGGTTTTTTTGCCGTGCTCGTGATTTGCGTGCTGGCCAGCATCGTCGCCATTCGCATGGCACTCAAGGTCGATCCGGCCGAAGCGATAGGGTGACCCCATGATTGGAAAAGGAATCCGCATCGAAGGCCTAAGCAAACGCTTTGGCAAAGGTGACACGGCTGTCTACGCGTTGAAGGACGTGAATATGCAGGTTGCACCAGGTGAGGTGGTCGGATTGGTCGGCCCTTCCGGCTCGGGCAAGAGCACGCTGCTTAAATGCCTGGGTGCGGTGATCGATCCGAGCGACGGCCGCATGACGCTGGGTAATGAAGTGATATACGACGGCGGTTGGCAAGTTCGTGATCTGCGCGCCTTGCGGCGCGACAAAATTGGTTTTGTCTTCCAATCGCCGTACCTGATTCCGTTTCTCGATGTCACCGACAACGTGGCCCTGCTGCCGATGCTTGCAGGCGTCGCGAATGCAGAGGCGCGAGCGAAGGCATTGGAATTGCTTACGGCGCTTGATGTGCAACACCGAGTTCACGCCATGCCATCGCAACTCTCCGGTGGCGAGCAGCAACGGGTTGCCATCGCGCGCGGATTGGTTAACCGCCCACCGGTGATCCTGGCGGATGAACCCACCGCACCTCTCGACAGCGTGCGTGCCATGGCGGTGATTCGCATCCTCAACGACATGGCTCGGAAGTTCGAGACCGCCATCATCGTCGTCACCCATGACGAAAAGATCATCCCCACTTTCAAGCGCATCTACCACATCCGCGACGGTGTGACCCATGAGGAAGCTGGTGAAGGGCGGGAGTTCGAATGAGAGAACGATTGAATTACAGGAGAATTTCATGACCCACCGCAAACACAGCCACGCATTTGGAACTATCACCCTGACCGTTACGGCCTGCCTGCTTTTATGGGGTTTTCAGTTGCCAGCTTGGGCTGGTGACGCTACCCAGGTTGAGCCACTGGCGCTACGCAAGATCATGCAGGAACTCGGGCGCAACATGCAGGCTATTACCGGTGCGATTTCGCAGGAGGAATGGGTTCAGGTCGTTCAGCTCGCCCCAAAAGTTGCTGCACACCCCGAGCCACCGCTTACTGAAAAAATGCGCATCCTTGCTTACCTCGGCGCTGATGCGACCAAGTTCAGAAACTTTGACGCGCAGACTCACGAGGCGGCGCTGGCCATGAAGCTGGCTGCTGCGAGCAGCGACGGCAAGGCGGTGATCCAATCATTCGCCCACGTGCAGGAAAGCTGCTTGGGCTGCCACCAAGCTTTCCGTAAACCTTTCGTGGAGCATTTTTATGGAGCACGCTAAAACATGCCAGCGCCCCATCAGCCTCAAAAGACGGCTTGCGGCAACTTACCTGGTAGCTGGTCTGGTCACCGCCGGTCTGGCCGGCTGCGCCGCCGGCCCTGATTTTCAGCGTCCCACCGCACCCGATGTGGCTCGCTACACTGCAACACCGGTGGCTGATAGAACCGCGTCCGCTCCCACGCAGTTCGGCGAAACACAACGTCTAGTCGAAGGGCTTCCGATCGAAACGCAATGGTGGCAAAGCTTGGGTTCATCCGCACTCGACGGACTGATCAACGAAGCTTTCCATGTCAGCCCGACGCTGGCGAGCATCAGCGCCAATTTGCGACAGGCGCAGGAGCTTCTTGCCGCACAGGCGGGCTCGACGCAATATCCACAGGTAGATGTCGCACTGGGATCTCAGCGCCAGCAAATGAGTCCCAGTAGCCAAGGGTTGAGCGGAGACGCACGTCAATTCAGCCTCTACAACGCCAGCGTTGGCGTGCATTACAACCTCGATCTGGCTGGCGGCAACCGGCGCGCACTCGAAGCCTTGGCTGCTCGCGCCGACTACCGTCGCTTCGAACTGAATGCTGCGCGCCTGGCCCTTGCCGGCAACATGGCAACCGCTGCCATTACCCGAGCACGCCTCGCCGCGCAACTAGAAGCCACTACTGCCATTTTGCGCGTGCAGGATGAGCAACTGCGCCTAGCCCATGAACGCGTGCGTATCGGTCAGGCCTCACCTGATGAAGCGTTGAGCCTACAAGCTCAGGCGGAGCAAACGCGGGCAGAACTGCCTGCGCTGCGTAAACAACTGCAACAAACCGAACATCTACTGGCGGTGCTAGCCGGTCGTGCCCCAGGCACGGGTGGCATCCCGGCCTTCACTCTGGCCGATTTCACTCTGCCCGTCGAGATGCCGCTCGTCGTGCCCTCAGAACTGGTGCGCCGCCGACCGGATATCCAGGCGTCAGAGGCGCTGTTGCATGCGGCCAATGCAGACTATGGTGTGGCTGTCGCCAAGCTCTACCCACAGATCAACCTGAGCGCCAACCTTGGCTCTCAAGCGCTGACCACCGGTGCCCTGTTCGGTGGTGGCTCGGCAGTGTGGGGCCTGGTTGCGCAGCTCACCCAGCCTCTTTTTAATCCAGGGCTACCCGCTGAAAAAAGAGCGGCGCTCGCCGCTTTTGATGCCGCCGCAGCCAATTACCAGAGCGTCGTATTGGAGTCTTTGCGTAACGTCGCCGACACCCTGCGCGCGGTGGAAAGCGATGCACAAACTTTGACTGCCCTCGCTGCCGCTGATATGGCTGCACAGGCCTCCTTGCAGTCGGTCGAGCGGCAATACCGGCTGGGCGCGGCCAGCTACCTGCAACTGCTCATCGCGCAGCAACAGGCACAGTCAATCCGGATCAATATGATTGCGGCCCAGGCACAACGCCTAGTCGATAGTGTTGCTTTATATCAGGCCCTGGGAGGTGGTGTCAGTTAAGGCTATGCCCTAACCTGATGTCAGATGTTGAGCACAAACAACGTCAGAGTAGAGTGTGAATTTATATTTATTGACACATTCAGCCAAGGGTAATAGATTTCATCCTGACATTTTTACCTTTGGAGGCATCTTGCAAGGTCAACGT